>Ga0114996_10006590_pt1 | contig 13315 bp, 14 predicted proteins | sample ArcticOcean_MG_C_4_FD_87039 | JGI IMG/M metagenome (GOLD analysis project Ga0114996, IMG submission 87039) | Marine microbial communities from western Arctic Ocean - ArcticOcean_MG_CB4_134 | ecosystem: Environmental > Aquatic > Marine > Oceanic | place: Arctic Ocean: Canada Basin | collected... | reverse complement strand
TGGTGCAGCAGATTCAAAACATCCTCGTCGGAATATCGCTTCCTGGCCATCCCAATACCTCCACATATTCATAGATAATCACGAATTACGTGGCACAGATATAGGGGGCAGGACACTTTCGCCAAATTACAGAATATGCGAAATTGACAAGAGATTATTGCGGATAGCGAAATCATATGGATCGGTTCCGGGAACTCACCACCTTCGTCACTGCTGCTGAGAGTGGGGCGTTTAACGCTGCCGCGCGCAAACTGAACATGTCACCCGCAGCGGCCACACGGCTGATCAATAGTCTTGAGGCAAGGATTGGCGCACGGCTGTTCACGCGCACGACGCGTAAGGTGGCGTTGACCGAGGCCGGGCAGCTATTCCTTTCGGATGCGACGCGCATATTGGATGCGCTTGAAGAAGCCGAAGCCTCAGCGGCGGGCGCACACCAGTCACCGAGCGGAATATTGCGGGTTACGGGGCCGCTGATGTTTGGCCAGCTCTATGTCGCGCCGATCCTGCGCGACTATCTCGATGCCTATCCCGCGGTTTCAGCATCTACGCTTTTCGTTGACCGGGTCGTAAATCTTATCGAAGAGGGCCTGGATATCGCGGTGCGAATTGGTGATTTACCCGATTCTTCACTTTCGGCGGTGCGCGTTGGAGAAGTTCGGCGCATGATCGTGGCGGCGCCAAGTTACGTTGCCAAGCATGGCGCTCCGGAAACGCTCGATGCGCTCACCGATCACAAAATAATCCAACCTCTTCCGTTGTACAGATCGCCAGATTGGCCGTTCGTCAACGGTGGCAAAACACAGTCCGTAAAAATCAACCCGGCGCTTACGGTCAACACCATGCTGGCATCTATCGATGCCGCTTTGGCGGGTTGGGGAATAACGCGCGTCTATTCCTATCAAGTGGCCGGGGCGTTGCTCGATGGCACCCTGGTCGAGATGCTCGATAATGCGGACGAGTATCGAGCGCCGATCCACTTGGTGCATCCTGAAGGCCGGCGCGCTTCCGCCAAGACACGCGCCTTTGTCACCCTCGCCACCAAGCGCCTCCGGGCCGATGCAAAACTGTTTATTGGGGATGCCTGCCAAACTTGATGACGAACCAGCCATCATGAATTGGTGAGAGCTATCGGACCGGCTCCCTTCAAACGAATATTCGGGTTTCTATAATTTTGCGTAGCGTCTCGGTTACCGCCGTCGTCATCCGGCAGAAACGGCGCGCCGAGGACTTGCGCAAAGCATGGGGGAGTGAGGCTCCTGTGGAAATCATCCGCAGAGGAAGACAGGCCTCTCATTGAGCCGGCCGCGGCCGGCTCAATGAGAGGCGGCAATCTCGCTTAGCGTGCTGTCCATGCTGCGCCTCGGCTTGGACATGAGTTCGCGTAGCGGAATTGCGTCAGCTTCGATCGTGGGGCGCGCGCAAATCATTCGCGTTTGGAGATAATCGTCTGAATTCGGCGATGGCAGGCCTAATTTTCTGAGAGAGTCTGCCACGTTGCTAAGCTCTTGCTCGTCGGTGAAGAGCCTCTGTGGAAAAGTTTCCTGTTCCCATATCTCGGTCCGAAGGTCAAAACGGTCAAATAGACGGCGGAACGGCTCGAGAGGCGTTGTGAGCAGGGGAAAAGCCACGATCCACGGAGCCTGCCGTGTACGCACATTGGTGAGAATGTGCTCGAACGTTTGCGGCCCGATATATCCCATGCCGCCGGTCACGGTGATCAATGTGGCTTTCGCAAGCCGTTCGCGCAGCGCGTCGCTAGGTGCGCCGCACTCGAGATTTTCACTGGCGCCATAATCGAGAAGGCCGACCTTCTCCGCGTAACGCACCGCGCGCGCCGCCGGATCGATGCCGATCACCTTATCGACCGGCGCGTTCTTGATACGTCTCGAGGCGAAGAACCGCTTGTCGCTTTCTGTGACGGACGCCTGATCCACCGCCACCGGTATCGCATCCTCGTCGTACAGGTCGTAGAGCTCGTCGAGGTTGACATGGTATCGCAGCAAGGCTGCGTTCACGCCATAGCCAGCACAGAGATCGACCATGGTGACACTGCGCAAGCTCCGCTGACGCGCCAATAGATCGGCGCAACGCGCGAATACGGGAATCGCCGTGCGATGGATTCCATAGTCCAGCGGGCGCAATGAGCTGAAGTACGAGCGAGGGTCGCTGCAATTATATGTATGGTCGAAGTTGTGCTTCGCGAAATTTCGCGATTCGGACGTCACAAAAATTCTCCTGTCAGGACTGTTGCTTAGGCGGATAATGTTTCGTTCGGCGCGCGGTCTGTGGACCAGTGCGCCACCAGGTTGAGAAGAGGATCGGGCTCGGCGAACGCGGCGGCGAGCATGCCGCGATAAGCTTCCTCCTCAGCCGATCGTCCGTTGTTGGTCCCACGGACGGAAGACGCGGAAGTCGCGTTATTGCGCGGCGCCAATGCCTGCAGGAGATCCGCTGTCCCGCTGCCCTGATCAAACTGCTCTTTGTCGCGCCAGACGATGTCGTGTGGCAGCAGATCCTCGAACGCTTTACGTAGGATCCACTTCTCTACCAAACCGCCCCCTGCCGAGCGCAGCTTGAGCTCGGGTAAGAGGCGCGCGGCCAATGCAATCATGGCGGTGTCGAGGAACGGCACCCGCGCTTCGAGCCCGTGCGCCATGGTCATCCGGTCGACCCGTTGCAGATTGATATTGTGCATCGTCGCGATTGATCGGCGCAGCTCTTGGTGAAGCGCCTCGGTCGGGCCATAGTCCTTGTAATAGGTGTACCCGGCGAACAGCTCGTCCGCGCCTTCACCCGTGAGAACCACCTTCACCTCTTGAGACGCGATCTCAGAGACAAACCAGCATGGCACGGCGCTGCGCACGAGATCTTGGTCGAACGATTCGAGGTGATAGAGGATGCGCGGCAGCGCCTCTTTGACGGCGCGCTCGGTCAAAAGTAACTCCTGATGATCGGAGCCGATGTGCTGCGCCACGCGGCGCGCGGCCTCTATGTCGGGACTTCCCTCCAAGCCCACCGAGAAGGTCTTGAGTTTGCCAGTTTCGCGGATAACGAGAGCGGCGAGGATGCTGGAATCAAGTCCGCCGGAGAGAAATGCGCCAAGCGGAACATCGCTTTGGAGGCGTTTTCGGGTTGCACGGCCAAGCTCGTCCCGGATCAGCCCTATCGCCTCGTTGACGTCGGTGATCGTAGGCGCATCTCGGGGGATTTCGTAGTAAGGCGTGATTTCGCCGTCGCGGTCGATGAAATGCCCGGGAGGGAATTCCTCAATGTCGTTTGCTACAGGGAGGAGTGCTTTGATTTCTGACGCGAAGAAGCGCGCGCTTGATGACCGACCCATATAAAGCGGCTTGATGCCGATTGGGTCGCGCGCCGCGGACACCGTCGCCCCATTGCTAATCACATAGGCAAACATGCCGTCCAAATGCTCCGCGACCTCCGGTCCGTGGGCGCCATAGCCGCGCAAAATCACCTCCGAATCGCTGCCGGTAACAAACTCGCCGCCATGCTTTGCTGCGAGCTGATCGCGCAGGGCGCCGTGGTTGTAGATCATTCCGTTCGCGACGAGCGCTGCGCCGTCCAACGGGTCGACGAGCGGTTGCGCCCCACCGTCGGGGTCGATGATCGATAGCCGCCGGTGGCCGAGCATGGCGCCGGAGCTCGGATCACGATAAATTCCCTCACCATCGGGGCCCCGATGCTCTAAAGTTTGGAGAGCCTTGACGGTCAGTTCGTGCCCACGCGGATCTGAGCAAAAGATGAAGCCACACATGTCTGTGTTCGTTTCTCCGGGGGGGAACGTAAAAAGTCGGCGCACTCGGGATGTGCACCGCGTTGGAGGCCCGTATGAGTTGATTTTAGAGTTACATATTACGCATTTGAGTATTTAGTATCAACAAGAATGTTTTCAGGTCTATATATTTGAGTTCAAAGTATCACGATCCATTCGGAGTTTATTTGCCGTGATCAAGATTTCCGCAAGCGCCCAGAAGCGCCCCAAGCAGAGTAAAATGGACCCCGATGCGAAGCGCGCGCAGGAAGTCCTGGTATCGCTGCGTCAGATCATCCGGGCGATCGACCTTCATTCGCGGCGGCTTTCGATAGCGTCGGGCATGACCATTTCTCAGATCGTCGCGCTCCAAGCGATTCGCGATTTGGGTGAGGTCACGTTGGGCAAGCTCGCTAAACAGATGAGCCTGAGCCTGAGCACCGCGACCACGATCTTTGACCGGCTCGAGCGGCGCGACCTGGTCGAACGCTATCGCAGCGCCGCGGATCGTCGCGTGGTCCACGCCCGCCTCACGCCAGACGGGCGCAAGGTCTTGCGGAAAGCGCCGGCTCTGCTACACGATCGTTTCACTGAACGCTTCTCCGCGCTTGCGCCGGCTGATCAGGGCCGCATCATCGATACCTTGCAAGAAGTGGCGGAGATGATGGGCGCGGATGAACTCGATGCGGTGCCTGTTCTCGATGTCGGCCCGCTCATCGAAAGAGATCCAGACAAAACCAAGAAGTGATGACGCCGGTGTCATTGAAATTTGTTGGATTTGGCCGTCAAAGCATCAGTTGATTAAGATTCGATAATGGCCGAAAACCTGGCTTCAAAAGCGCAAATTCCAATTCGATAAAATAAATGTCCATTATCTGGCGCTGAACAGACGCAAAGCGCATCGCCCTAACAGGACGCATCGTCCGTGCCAGGGCCCAGCGACCGCGATATCACGATTCTGGTGCGCCGCTGAGCGCCTGGGCAATGGTCAGTTCTTCGCCCTGTTCATATTGCAGCGCATCGCCGGCGATTATATGTGCGGCGCCTTTGAGGCATTCCATCAAGGAGGGGTGCGGGAAGATCGATTCCAAGATGTAGGTATAGGGCAGGCTGCGCTCGATCATGATGGCTGCGGCACCGACAATCGCGTCGGCGTTTGGGCCCACCACGCGGACGCCGAGAATTCGATCGTCGCCAGGCGGGCCGACGATAAGTTTTACAAAACCGATCGGCGGTTGAATGGCGTGGGCTCGGTGGTTGCGCGCAAACGGGTATTTGCCGACCCGCACGTCGCCGAATTTCTCGCGAACATAGGTTTCCGTGACACCGGCGCCGGCCAACATGGGAACGGTGAATACGATATAGGGGACATGGTCGAGGCCTTGCGGATAATCCGTCGCCAATATATGCGCGGCGGCGCATCTACCCTCGGCCTCGGCAACATGAACGAGCGATAAATCGCTCGGTACATTGCGGCTGCCGACATCGCCGACTGCGTAGATATGCGCCACGTTGGTGCGGGCGTTGGCGTCGATCCGAATATAATTGCCCTGGTCCAGGGCGATCCCGGCGGCCTCCAAATTGAGTCCGTCCGTACACGGTATTCGCCCCACCGCCAGCAGGATCAATTCAGCGCTGATATCCCCACTGGACAAATTTACCTGCACCGCATTCTCCCGCAACGTCAGGCTCTGATAGCGGCTTGAGGGAATCACTTGGATGCCCCGGGCGTGGAAAGCGTTTTGGATGAAGTCGCTGATGTCTTGGTCTTCATTCGACATGATCTGCGGCTTGCTGTCGACCAGATGAACCTTGGTGCCCACGGCATTGAACATACTGGCGAATTCACAGCCGATAACACCGGCGCCCAAAATCACAATGCTGTCGGGGGAATGGGTTAAATTGACCGCCTCGTCGCTGGTGACCACCCGCTTACCGTCAACCGACATATGGGGCAGAATTCGCGGGCGGGTGCCGGCGGCGATGACAATATGATCGCCTGAATATTCTTGCTCGCCGACCGCGATCCGGCGCGCATCGACGAACCGGGCCTTGCCCTGGACAAGCTTGATCTTGAGGCGCCGCAGGCGCGACGCCAGCATTGCGGACAAGCTGGCCGCCGAGCGTTCGACGCCGCGTTGCAGCGCGCTGAAATCCATCGCCGGTATCTCGCCGAAAACATCGGCGCGGTATTTTACATGCAGATATTCGCGGGCGATTTCGTAGCCGGCCTTCGATTTGAACGCCCCCTCGATGCCGTAGCCCATGAGCGGCCCGTCATTGACGATAACCACATTCCGGCCCTGCAGCGCGACCATGCTCGCCGCGCTGATTCCGCCAGGACCGCCGCCAATGATCAAAACGTCGCAATGTTCGGTGCGCATGCGTCCACTCCCTGTTCTGCCCAGTTATATCTCTGCGTCTTCGCTCTTCTTGACCCTGGGCAGACATTCACGATGTCTCGCTATGCCACGTCGCGTACCTTCACCGCGCCGGCCCAGCCATTGGCGTACTCGACGTTGAAGTTGAACAGGATATCCAACATTTTGATGTACCAGCAACCGTCGATGCGGACGAAATCGTCACGATAGTCGATCAGGATCATGCGGCTGGCCTCCTTGCCATCTTCGACCAAGGTGCAGGGAAGAAGGCATCGCCATTTCGCGCGCGCGGTGTCGCCGTCGATATCGATGATTTCGTTCATGCCGACATGGGCACAAAAGGGAATCGCTTCCGAGGCGCCGTTGAAGAAGCTTCGGATCGCCTCACGCCCTTCATAATGGCCGAGCTCCGCGTTCGACCAAACGCCGTCTTCGGTGAAGAGATCGGCGATATCGTCGCCACGCAGGCCGGTGTCGTTATAGTGCCAATATGTATGTTTTAGCTTTTGTATCTCCTGCACCGACTCGACATGGTCAAGACGATTTAGCGCATCTGCATTCAACATGTCTCCACTCTCCCTCCGCCTGCTCATGACGCCCGACGTTATCAACATGCAGTATCACGATGCGCATGCGGTTTGAAGAAAACGAAGGTTACGCCGGATAATTATCGCTAATCCGATTCTGGCTAACACCGGCCTATAAATCGCTGTCTGATTTACGTCCGGAGTTGGGTGGTAAGCAGACATCGAAAATGCAAAATCTATTTTCCCGTTATTCAGGTCCGTTGTCAGGGGTAAAGCAGACTGAAACATAGGCTAGTGTTTTCGTCTCTTCATGACCCGAAGCGGTTATTTAGAAACACATGTCTTACCGGTCAGCACCTCATGTTTAACCACCAAAGGATGACTAAATAGTCTGGGCCGCTGCAAGATCAAAGTCGCTGCGAATATGAGGAGTAAGCCCGGAATAATTGTCAGCGGCGGGACTTCCTGTCCAAGCACGACACCGATAACAATGACCAGAACTGGGTTGAGGTAAGTGTACGACATTACCTTTGTCGGACCGATAACCGTCGCACTCCATTGGAACACAAAGAATGTGACAAGGGTGGTAAATACGGCCAAGTAGGCGCTGACGTCAAACAATAAGCGCGACGATTATCCGGCGGCATTGCGCGAAATTCAGCCATTAGCCGAGCGCGGCGATGCCGCCGCCCAGACCATCCTCGCCGCCATGTATCGCACCGGGCGGGGTGTCACAAAGAACCAGAGCGAAGCCCTAAAATGGTACCGTAGAGCGGCCGACCAGGGCTTCGCCAAAGCTCTTTACAGCCTCGGGCTGATGTATGAAAGCGGCCAAGGCGTCACCGCGAGCGAGAGCGAGGCGCTGCGGTGGTACCGGAGGGCAGCTGACGCGGGCGACGCCGCCGCGCAATCCAACATCGGGCTGTTATATTATGAGGGCCGGGGCGTGGCCGAGAATTTTGGCGAGGCGCTCCTCTGGCTCCGGCGGGCCGCCGAGCAGGGCTATGCCGTCGCCCAATACAATCTCGGGCTCCTCTACGTGAAGGACCGGGGCATACCGGCGGACCATGTTCAGGCTCACATGTGGTGGAGCCTCGCAGCCGACCAGGGCGTCGCGCAGGCGGCCACGTACCGCGATGAGATGGCCCGGAGCATATCTCCCGAGCAGATTACCGAAGCGCAGAAACTTGCCCTCGAATGGCGCGCCACGCACAACACCGCGAAGGCAGAGAGCGCCGCCAAGGCCGAAATGGATGCGGAGGCTCAGGCCAACAGGGCTGCGGAAGCCAAGAGAGACGCGAAGGCTGAGAAAGCCGCGGAAGCCGAGAAAGCCGCACAGGCGGAAAAAGCGGCGGAGGCCGAGAAAGCCGCGGAGGCCGAGAAGGCCGCACAGGCGGAGAGCGCCGCGAAGGCATCGCATGAAAAATCACCAGCCGCTAGCGATGCCGCGGCGGACTTTACAGCTGGAAAAGAAGCGTATCAGCGCGCCGACTATGAAGCGGCGCTAAATCTATGGCGACCTCATGCCGAACAAGGTCTCGCTACAGCCCAATTCGGTCTTGGCGTCTTGTTCGCCAAGGGCCAAGGCGTCGCCAAGAATGCTAGCGAAGCGGTGAAGTGGTACCTAAAACGGCCGAACAGGGCGACGTCTCGGCGCAATATAACCTCGGCAATATATACCGCCGCGGCGACGGGGTGCCCGAGGATTATGCCGCGGCAGTCAGATGGTACCGCGCGGCGGCCGATCGCGGTCAAGCGGTCTCTCAAGCGATTTTAGGGGTGATGTACGCCAACGGCCTGGGCGTCCCAGGCGACGTGGTGCGGGCCTATATGTGGCTGAGCCTTGCTGCCGGCCAAGGCAATCAGGCGGCGGCCAAAAACCGAACTATCATGGCGAGCCGAATGGCCGCCGCACAGATCGCCGAGGCCGAAAATCTCGCCCTCGAATGGGAACCCAAATAACCGCCAGCAGCTGGCGACGGCGGACTCACGGCACCGAATTAATAGAATTCTGCCATTGCAATACCCCGCCCCCGAAAATTTTTAAACAACCAGTTTATTCGCTTTGGGCTTGCCGCCGGGGCATTTGCACCCATATGCAAGGGATGCGTATTACATTCACCACTGCCGTGTTTGCACTGGCACTCACCGGCCTGGCGTTTACACCAGGCCTTGGCACGCGCGGCGAAGCGGCGGCCAACGAGGTATCGCGCCAAAGCGGCGAGGTCCAGGTTGCCCAGAACTTGCGCGAAAAAGGCGCCAGCAACCGCTACAAAGAGCAACTCCGCCTAAACTTGCTCAAGGGCCAGCACGTCGACGCAGCGGCGCTGCGCCAAGTCGGCTTTCATTATTCCAAGGGTTGGGGCGTGATACGCGACCTCACGAAAGCCTATATGTGGTTCACGCTGGCCGCCCAAGAGGGCAATGACGACGCTCTAGAGAACCGCAATAGCATTGCCCGTGCCCTAAACGACGCACAGATCGCCAACGCCAAAGCCATGGCCGCGCGCTGGCTGGAAACCCATGAATGGGTAATCGAAGCCGGCTCATTTGGCGCCTAACCGGCGCTTTGGCGGCACCGGGTTAACGGCGCTTCTGTCACTCTCCTATAGGCGGTGGGTCTCGGCGATATATTCCGCGCCCTGCATCTCTTTCAGACGGGAAACCGTGCGGGCGAATTCGAAGGCCCCGCTGCCTTCGGGATAAAGCGCGTCCGGTTCTGCCGCCGCCGAACAGATAAAATTAACGCGGTGTTCGTAGAGCACATCGATCAACGTGACAAAGCGCTTGGCTTCATTCCGCATATCCGGCCCCATGCGTGGGATATCGCTGAGAATCACGGTGTGGAACGCAGCCTGTAACGCGATGTAGTCGGCCGGACCAAGAGGACGCGCGCAGAGCTCGTCAAAGCTTGCCATTGCCACCCCACGGGCGGTGCGCGCGAGGGTGAGCGTGCGGCCCTGCATAGTGAAGAATTCAGGCTCCGACGGGATGCCGTCGCTCAGATGCCGGAACATGCCCTCAAGTTCCGCCGTCGCTTCGGTTGAGAGCGGGCTGTGATAGAGGCGAGAGCGGCTGATGAAGCGGGTGCGGTAATCGGTCGGCCCGTCCAGCGCGACCAGTTCGAGGCGCGCCTTCACCAACTCAATAAACGGCACGAAGCGGGCACGGTTGATGCCGTTTTCATAGAGATTGTCGGGCGCGCGGTTGGAGGTCATCACGACGATCACGCCGGCCTCGATCAATGCCGTGAACAGCGGCCCGAGCACCATCGCGTCGCCAATATCGGTGACGTGAAAATCGTCGAAACACAGCAGCCGCGCCCCTTCCGCAAGGCGCTGGGCGTAGCGAACGAGGCCGCCATCACCGCCGGATTCCTGGCCGCTGACCAGCGCGCGGTTGATCTCGCCATGGGCTTCCTGCATGAAATGATGGTGGTGGACGCGGCGTTTAGGCGCCACCGGCGCGGCGTCGAAAAAGATATCCATCAGCATGGATTTGCCGCGCCCGACACCGCCATGGATATAGACGCCACGCGGGCTGTCCGCGGCCTCGCGCGCCGCGCGGGCAAAAAGATTGAAGCTGCGCCGTGCTGGCGCCGGCGCAGCGAGCCCCGCCGCCAAGCGATCATGCAGCGCCTGCAGGCGCGCCGCCGCCGCTTCCTGATCTGGGTCGGCAATGATTCCTTCCGCCGCGTCTGTAAGCAGCGTACGATAGGCTGCCAATGGTCCGGCCGCGCCGCCCTTAGGCGCGGAATCTTCCGGCCCGGCGCTCACAATTTTGCGTTAATGCGGCTGATGATCGACCACTTGATAGTGGCCGTCGCGAAGTTCGCCGAACATCATCGGCACTTCTGGATGAGATACCGGCAATCCGGTTTCGTCGATCAGCAGATTCTGCTCCGACACATAGGCCTCGTAGGCGACTTCATCGTTCTCGGCCAGCAGATGATAATAGGGCTGCTCTTTGGCCGGGCGGATATCCTCGGGAATCGCAAGCCACCATTCCTCGGTATTACTGAATTCCGGATCAACGTCATAGATGACGCCGCGGAACGAATAAACGCGGTGCTTAACGACTTGTCCGATGGCGAATTTTGCGGCTTTCACGGCTCGTATCCAGGCTGTTCGCTCAAATTTAGCGCTTCATTTGCGCCATATTGATCGATCTTAGCAAATGATTTATGAATTTGCCCCCACGCTGAAAATTAATTCTCACTGGTCCCAGCAATCCCCATCTTGCCGAAATTCCGCCGGATGCAATATTGCCGGCGATTATTCTCCTTTGGAGCTTGCGGCGCCGAGTTCGATGGCCTCGCCATGCGGCGTGTTTAGATAGGCGCGCCGCCAATCTTCCTTGCGCCCGGCCATTTCTGAGGGCGACGCCAGGCCTTTGTCGGCGACCAGATTTTCCAGCGCCGCCAGCCATTGGCGGTAATAGATATCGAGAGAATTGCCCGCTTCGCCGCTCTTTGCGGCGGCGATCTCGGCGCTCAAATATTGCGCCCATTCGGGCCAAGTAAAATGCCCTTCGGCGGAGAGCCGCACCGCCATGGCAAAGGCCTGGGCCTGCCACGGCTCGGCAAAAAGCGGGCCGTCCTCGTCAAAGGGAAGCGACGGCGTCGCCGCAAGCTCGGCATTATCCATCATTTACCACCCGGCCACTCAAGCAGAGTCGAGATAATCGTCCCACATATCGACGTAGAGGCTGTCGCGGGCCGAAGCATCATCGCCCCACAATTCGCGCGCGGTGAAGCGCACGCTATAGACGTTTTGCGGCGTTTCACTGCCGCCATGCGCCATGGTGTCGGGAAGGCCGAATACGCCATGAATCTTGTGGATGGTACCCCGTTTGCCGCGTAAGTAACGCGGCAGACGCGTATGGCCGGCGGGATTGAGGTTGCGGGCAATGACCTCGTCGCCTGCTTTGAATTTGGCCACCACATCGGCGTCGATCCGGGCCGACGCGCCGCCCATGAAGACGGGAACAACCATATCCGCGGGTAGGGTTGGCATTATGCGGCCTCCTCTTCGACTTTGGACCAGGCAGCTTCCAATTCGGCGCGCTCGAGTTGGCCCTTATTCACCAGCACGCGTTCCAGCGAATGGAGCCAATGCTCGTAATAGCTCTTGGCCAGATATTGCGCCGGTGCCACGTTTTCGATGGCGTGGCGGGATTCATTGTCATTAAAAAGTCCGCCGGCGAACGCCGCCGTCCAAAGCGCGAATGTGCGGCGTTCCCAGTCGGCATGGAACACCGGCTCATCCGTTTCCGCATCGATCGGCCCCATGCCGTGCATGCCGCCCAAGTCATGAATGCCGTTCATCTTATGTCGCCTCCGCCACCATCGCCCAAGCCGCTTCCAATTCGGCGCGGTCGAACTGGCCCTTCTCCATCATCACCCGTTCGAGCGAATGCAGCCAATGTTCGTAATAGCTGGTGGTGAGATATTCCGCCGGCGCCATGCGCTCGGTGGCATGGCGGAATTCGTCGACATTATAGATACCGCCAGCGAAGGTGGACATTAACAGCGCGAACATGCGGCGCTCCCACTGATCGTGAAACACCGGTTCCTGAGTTTCCGGATCGACCGGCCCCATGCCGTGCATGCCGCCCAAGTCATGAATGCCGTTCATCTTATTCTTGCCCCGCTCGTGCCGTGCCGATCATCGAATCGCGCGTCACCAGCGCGGCCAGCTCCTCTTCGCTGAGGTTTTCCGTGCCTTCCGGGCGCTCAGGCAAAACCATGTAGCGGACCTCCGCCGTGCTGTCCCACACGCGAACCTCTACGTCTTCACCAATATCGACGCCGAATTCCTCCAGCACAGCGCGCGGTTCACTAACCGCGCGCGCGCGATAGGGCGCCGCCTTGTACCACACCGGCGGCAGGCCGAGCACCGGCCAGGGATAGCAGGAGCACAGCGTGCAAACGAGGAGGTTATGCACCTCGGGCGTATTCTCAACCACCACCATGTCCTCGCCCTGAACGCCGCTAAAGCCCAACTCGGCAATCGCCGGCGTCGGATCGGCGAGAAGGCGCGCTTTGTATTCCAGATCTGTCCAGGCGCGCGCCACCACATGGGCGCCGTTCTGGGGCCCGATATTATGTTCATAGAGATCGATGATGGCGTCGAGCGTATCGGCTTCGACCAATCCCTTTTCGAGCAACAGCGATTCGAGCGCTTTGACGCGGAGCGCGATGTCGGATGGTGGTTCGGTATGATCGTGACCGGCCATGAAGGACCCCCCTTGCGCCGCGATTCGTGTGAGACGGCGGCAAAAGTCTCACCCATCGACGCCGCGCACGTCAAGCCGCCACTTAACCTATTTGTTTGTTGCGCCCTTCCCAGTAGGGCTTGCGCAGCTCGCGCTTCAATATCTTGCCGGGGCCTGAAATCGGCAGTGGCTCGTCCCAAAAATCGATTCCCTTCGGCACTTTGTAGCCGGCGATCCTTTCGCTACAAAAGGCGATCAGTTCCTCGGCCTCAACCGGATGACGCAGCTGGATCGCCGCGTGCACCGCCTCGCCCCACTTCTCATCGGGTATGCCAAACACGGCAGCCTGCAGCACCGCCGGATGTTTGTGCAACACCTCCACCACTTCGGTGCAATAGACGTTCTCTGCGCCGGAGATA
>Ga0114996_10006589_pt1 | contig 13315 bp, 13 predicted proteins | sample ArcticOcean_MG_C_4_FD_87039 | JGI IMG/M metagenome (GOLD analysis project Ga0114996, IMG submission 87039) | Marine microbial communities from western Arctic Ocean - ArcticOcean_MG_CB4_134 | ecosystem: Environmental > Aquatic > Marine > Oceanic | place: Arctic Ocean: Canada Basin | collected... | reverse complement strand
GGTGATGTCGCACCTGGGCTTTGACGCCTTCGCGGTGTGTGGCCATGACCGGGGCGCACGGGTCGCCTACCGGTTGGCGTTGGATCATCCGGAACGGGTATCGCATTTGTGTTCGCTGGATGTGGTGCCGACCGGCGACATGTGGCGCAACACCGACAAGACGAGGGCCATCGGCGCGTTCCATTGGATGTTTCTGGCCCAACCGGCGCCGAAGCCCGAGACCATGATCGGCCATGACCCGGACTTTTTTCTCGAGTGGTTATTGGAAAGCTGGGCCGCCGACGATTTCCAGTTCGACGCCGATGCCATGGACGAATACCGGCGCTGTTTCTGCAAACCAGACGTCATTCATGCCACCTGTGAAGACTACCGGGCCGGCGCCACCATCGATGATGCGCTGGACGAGGAAGACCGTAAGGCCGGGCGTAAAATCCAGTGTCCGGTACAGTTTCTGTGGGGCGCCATTCGCGGTTTCGGCGGACCCAAAAGCGGTGAGAACGCCCCCGACCCGCTGGACGTCTGGCGGCAATGGGCCGATGACGTCTCGGGCGGCCCGGTCGATTGCGGGCACTTCCTGCCGGAAGAAGCACCCGATGAAGTGGTCCGGCAATTAAAAGCGTTTATCGTCTAGGCTGGATGATTTTCAGAACTTGGCCTTGTGTAAAGCCGCTCTGTGTATTTGACCATTGACCCCACTTCGATCGAACTCCATTCTATTTTCCTATGAGCGATAGCCCTGACGTTCGTAACAATGAACGTGCTCACGCAGCTAAGACTGCGAAAAGCCGGCCAGAGTACGATTCACAATTCACCGAAACGGTTCTCGAGTCTGCCAACGAAGGGTTCGTTGTCTGGGACTCCAAGCTGAAGCTCGTCGCCTGGAGTAAAAAGTGCCCGGATTTTTGGTACGACCCCGAGACCATCCTCCGGCCAGGCATGCCGATGGTCGAATTGTTGCGCCATATCGCCACCCATGGCGGGTTCGGTCCAGGTGATAGCGAAAAATTAGTCCAGCGGGAGCTGCGCCGGATCAGCAAGGCCGGAAATAATCGGATGACGAGTTCCAAATGCGCGACGGCCGGATCATCCGTGTTCAGCGTAACGTTTTGCCCGACGGAGGACATGCCTCCACCTATACCGACATTACCGAACTTAGCCGAGCGGAGGAGGCGCTTAAGGAAAGCGAGGAGCACCTTCGTCGAATTGTAGACACCAGTCCTTTTGGAGTTTCCATCGTCTCACGCGCGACCAGGAAGCGGCTTTATGTCAACCATCAATTCGTTGAGATGTTAGGCGGCAAATCGGATGAGAAAACCCTGAAATGGCCCGCCACCGAAAGCTACTCCGATCCATCGAAGCGGAAACAAAATTGGGCAGCCTTCGAGCGGGACGGCATTCTCACAAGCGTCGAGGAACAGCGCAAACGCCTTGATGGAACAGCTTGGTGGTGCCTCGCCGACTGGCTTCCTATCGTTTTCGAGGGCGAAGGAGCCGTGATAAATTGGCATTACGACATCACCGAGCGCAAGAAGAGGGAAGAAGCGAGGCTGGAGGCCGAGAGCCGTTTTCTGGCCGTCGTTGATGCCTCACCGGCGCCGATTACGCTTAAAGACCGCGAAGGCCGATATATTCTGGCGAATACGGCCTTTGCTATATGGATGGACACCGATGCATCGAAAATCCCCGGGTGCACGATTTTCGATTTCCTGCCCAAGGCGCAAGCGGAAGACGTCCAGGCAAAGGACCGCCGTGTCTTCGAGACCGGAAAATTATACGTGGAAGAGGCGTCACGATCTTTCCCGGATGGCAAGGATCGTACTGTTTTGATCTCTCAATGCCCCGTCTGGTCGTCGGACGGCGACGTCAACGGCATCGTCACCATGCTCACCGACATCACCGAGCGCAAGCAGGCAGAGGAAGCGCTGCGCGAAAGCGAAGAGCAGCACCGCCATTTCTCCGAAGACGTCGCCCATGAGTTGCGGACCCCACTGGCCCTCTTGCGGGTTCAATTTGATAGCCTCGACGATACGGAATTAATCGTATCTCTAAAAAGACGTGGACGACATGTCCAGGCTGGTGTCGCAGATAATGGCGACGACGCAACTCGATTCATTCACCGATAACCTTAACGAGGAAGCTGACCTGTGGGCGGTCAGCACTGAGGTGGTAGAAATCTGGCCCCTCTCACTTTCAAGGAAGGCCGTTCCATAGAATTGACCGGAACCGAACAGCCGGTGATTGTTCGAGGAAACGGCGACGCCCTTGAAATGGCGGTACGCAACCTTGTTGAAAACGCTATTCAGTACTCGGCTCGGGAAACCATGATTTCCGTTCATGTCAGCGACGAACCGGCAATCAGCGTTACGAATTTTGGTCAGGGCATTTCACCCGAGAAACGAAAGGCGATCTTTCAGCGATTCACGCGTGCCGACCGACGATCGGGCGGTGCGGGTCTCGGATTGTCCATCGTCAAGCGGGTGGTCGAGACGCATCAGGCAACGATCGATGTCTCCGACGCGCCCGGTGGTGGCGTGGTGTTCAAAATCAGCTTTCCCTCCCATAAAAAGTGAAAGCTGCCGAAAATTAAATGTTTCGGTTTTGATGCGTGCCAATTGGGGGAAGGAAATGGATAACGACAGATACAAACCGGAATCCCGCTAAGCTTGGTTTATGGTTGTCGTGTCGTCCGTGATCATGGGCATGGGCGCCGGCGGCTATCAGGCCGGCTTCTTCTTCGACCTCAGCGGATCCTATGTGATCCCCTATGCCAACGACCCGGCGGCGGGCGCAATCAATCTGATTGTCGTCGGTTCCCTGTTTTTCTATTTCCGCCAAAGGAAGGCCGTTCTGGAACAATCCGGGCCGACGTGGTGCTGAGCGGCCATTCCCCGGCTTGACATGGCGCCTGAACAGGCCTATGTTCTTTTTCTGTTCCGAGTAATACCTGCTTTAGTAATACCTGCTTTACTGAGGCCCGGAAATTTTTCCGCGCCATGGGTCGGCGACGGCAATTCCTAGGTATTCAGGGGCAAAGGCCCTCAAAGGGCGTCTAAATGCCCTGAATCTGCCCAATAAGGCGGAAAATGTACACAAATGTAGGCATAAGTAGACGAATGCTTACATTTCTTCGGTAATTTTACATAATGCCGGTAATCCGTTTTTTTGGTGCTGGTGTGGATAAAACCGACAGTGGGACTGTGAAAAGCGGGGATAAGGTCTTTTGGCCCTTGATGGCGAGGGCTCTGAAAAGCCGACTTTTCGGGACAAGTCGGTGGAAACATACGGAGAACTTTTCTTTGACCCGTGGCCATTTGGGGCGCAAAATTAAGCCCTGTAATTGAGCTAAAATGTAGTGAATTGCGGATTGAATTGATGTCCAAGCCGACCAATATTTCCCAGCAGATCTGGGACATGAAATACCGTCTCAAGGGGACCGATGGCCACCCTGTCGACAAAACCATGTCCGACACCTGGGCCCGGGTCGCCCACGCCTTGAGCGCGCCTGATCGCGACAAGGACCCCCATCAGGGTGCTCAGTGGGAGCAGCGGTTCTTCGAGGCCATGGACGATTTCAAGTTCATGCCGGCCGGGCGCATTCTCGCCGGGGCCGGTGCGGATCGCCGGGTGACCCTGTTCAATTGTTTCGTCATGGGCGATATCCCCGACGACATGAGCGGCATTTTCGAACACCTGAAAGAAGCCGCCCTGACCATGCAGCAGGGCGGCGGCATCGGCTATGATTTCTCGTCGCTCCGGCCCAAGGGGGCCGTGGTGCACAAAATCGGCGCCGATGCGTCGGGCCCCCTGAGCTTCATGGACGTCTGGGACTCCATGTGCCGCACCATCATGAGCGCCGGGTCGCGTCGCGGCGCCATGATGGGGGTTTTGCGCTGCGATCACCCGGATATCGAGGCTTTCATAGAAGCCAAGCGCGAGCCGGGGCGGCTTCGCATGTTCAATTTGTCGGTTCTGGTGACCGATGCCTTCATGCAGGCGGTCACCGAAGATGCGGCGTGGGAGCTGAAATTCGACGGAGTGACCTTTAAAAGCTTGGCAGCCCGGGATTTGTGGGACGCTATCATGCGCGCCACCTACGCCTATGCCGAGCCGGGCGTGATTTTTGTCGACCGCATCAACGCCCGCAACAACCTGCATTATTGCGAATCCATCCACGCCACAAATCCCTGTGGTGAACAGCCGTTGCCGCCCTATGGCGCGTGCCTGTTGGGGTCGGTCAATCTGGCCAAGCTGGTGGTCGAGCCGTTTACCGAGACCGCAAGATTGGACACCGACGCCCTGGAAGACCTGGTCCGGGTGGCCATCCGCATGATGGACTACGCCATCGACGTTTCCCAATTCCCGCTGCCACAGCAGAAACACGAGGCCGAAGCCAAACGGCGCATCGGCCTGGGCGTCACCGGTCTGGCCGATGCCCTGATCATGGCCGGCGCGCGCTATGGCGGCAGCCGCGCCGTGCAGTTGACGGAAAACTGGATGCGCACGGTACAGCGCTCGGCGTACCTCGCCTCCGTCGAGTTGGCGCGGGAAAAAGGATCCTTCCCGCTGTTTGATAAGAAGCAATATCTGGCTGGCGAGACCATCGCCGGGCTGGATTCCGATGTGCGCGACGCCATTGCCGAGCACGGTATCCGCAATGCGCTGCTGACCTCTATCGCGCCGACCGGCACGATTTCGCTGCTTGCCGACAACGTATCGTCCGGCCTGGAGCCGGTGTTCAGTTTCAAATACGCCCGCCATGTGCTGATGCCCGACGGTGTCAGGCGTGAGGAAAACGTCACCGATTACGCCTATCGCCTGTACCGCCGCATGTTCGGCGATGAGGCGACGCTGACGGACGCTTTCGTCGATGCTCAGCGCCTGTCGCCGAATGATCATTTAGTGATGCAGGCGGCGGTGCAGAAATATATCGACAGTTCCATTTCCAAGACCATCAACTGCCCCGAAGCCATCACCTTCGACGCCTTCAAGGACATTTACACCCAGGCGTTTGAGCTCGGCTGCAAGGGTTGCACCACGTATCGGCCCAACGACATCACCGGCGCCGTGCTCGAGGTAAAGGGGGCGGCGGGGGACGCCAAGTCTGACGAGCCGGAACTACCGCTGGAAAATCCGGTGGTCACCGAAACGCCCAAGGACTTAGGCGACGCCGGGCCGGTAACGCACCTGTTCCAGCCGCTCGACAGGCCGCAAAACCTGGAAGGCAAGACCTACAAGCTGCGTTGGCCGGAAAGCGACCATGCTATTTACATCACCCTCAACGACATCCTCGACGAACAGGGCCGCATCCGACCGTTCGAGATTTTCATCAACTCGAAAAACACCGAACACTACGCCTGGACGGTGGCCCTGACCCGGATGATCTCGGCCGTGTTCCGGCGCGGCGGTGATGTCTCATTCGTGGTCGAGGAATTGAAAGCCGTGTTCGATCCGCGCGGCGGGCAATGGATGGGCGGACGCTATGTTCCTTCCCTGCTGGCGGCCATCGGCGATGTCATCGAACAGCACATGATTTTGACCGGCTTCCTGAAGGGGGCGGGCGAAATCGCCACCATTGACGAGGCCAAGCAGCTCAACGTCGCGGCGATGGGCGGCGGTGGTGGTGGCGGATCAGACGCCAGCGGTGGCGATGGGCCGTCTTCGGGTCCAGGAAATGGCGCCGGGCCACTGCCCTTCCGCCAGTGCCCGAAATGCGCCCAGGCCAGCCTGGTGCGCGAAGAAGGCTGCGACACCTGCCGGTCGTGCGGGTATTCCAAGTGTAGTTGAGCTAAGGGTTTGAGCCTTCGGCCAGCCGGACGATGCGGTGCAGGGGACCGTCGGTAATGCCAAGTTCGTCCAAGTGTTGGATGGTGTTTTGCAGGTAATCCAGGCACGCACCACCCTTGCCGTAGCCTTGGTGGATCAGTTTCAGCGCCACCTCGTCGGCCAGGGCGCCGGTGTGTCGTTCGTGGTCGCGGTCAACGGTAAAGCAGTAGGCTTGCACCGTCCCAGTGGGAATTTTGACCGGCAGCCATTTTGGCAGGTAGACCCGGTGCTTCATTTCGCGCTCGTGCAGGTATTCGAGAACGCTTGTAGCCTGGCCGCGCTCGACCCGCATGGCCCGGCCCCGGCAAGATCCGCCCAGGTCGAGACCGAACACCAGGCCGGGGCAATCAAAGGTGCCGCGGTACTCGACTGAATAAACGCACAAGGCGCGGTGATACCCCCTCAGCAGGGCAGGCTGAAAATCCAAGTGGGGGAAACCGGGCCGCCACATCAACGACCCGTAACCGAATATCCAGATATCGCCGTCGGGAAGAGCCAAGAGAAAATCCTGTCCGAGAGTAACGTGCAATGACCGGTAAAAATAAAACCACAAAACGCTAACCCGGCCAACGTCCTTCACCGCCGGGGGCGGTAGGCTTATAAAGACAACCATGGAATTCATGCCAAGACCAGGCTCAAGAAAATTGCCGCGTCCCCTATGGGGCCTCGTTGCGTTGGTCCTGCTCACGGTGGCCGGATATGGTTTGTATTGAAATTATCTGGCGGGCCAATTGCTGGACGGACTTGAGCGCTGGGCGGAGGCGCGCCGCGCCCAGGGCTATCAGGTCGATTATGGGCCGGTCCAGGTGGCCGGGTTTCCGTTTTGGCTGCGAGCGGTGATGGCCGAGCCGGTTATGTCGAAATCGGTTGAAAAACAGTCCTGGCGCTGGAATGGACCGGCATTGACCATCTCCGCCCGGCCCTGGCGGGTGACGCGAACACAGGCCCAGGCGCCGGGCCGCCATTTGCTCACGGTGACGGCGCCTGGCAGGACCAGGAGCCTGAACATCAACGCAGGCACGCTGGGCATTTTTTTGAAATGGGCTGTCTTGACCACTCTGCCCCTGGAGGTGCGCGTCGAAGTGAAGGAGATTACATACCGCTCATCGCCGGTGGCGGGATTGGGCAGAAAAACGGAAACCTTTCGTTTGCACGCCGAGATGACCGGAGTGCCGCCCAGCTCCCATAACGCTACCGCCATGGCCCAATGGCGCGACGATGGCGGAACGGTGGAAATCCGTAGTCTCAATTTGCGCCACGGGCCCCTGGAATTGGATGGCGACGGCACTATCGCGCTGGACGAGAATTTACAGCCGCTGGCCGCGCTGAGCGTGAGCGTGCAGGGGCATTTGGAAGCAGTGGACAGCCGCAAGGCCGCCGGAGTGATCAAGTCGAGAGAGGCGGACATAATAAAAACGGTTCTTACCATGCTGGCCGGCGGCAAAGAGGACGCCAAGGAAGATGACGGTGGGAAAAGACTCAAGGTTCCTTTGAGCATTCAGGATGAAATTATTTATGTTGGCCCCCTGGTCGTCGGCCGCGTCCCGCCCGTGCATTGGCCATCCGGTGGTTGATGAATAATTTGCCTTTAATGCGGAACCGCCGGTTTTAAGCCATGATTGGACTGTTGTGATGCGCTTGCCCCGAATTCCCAACCCCAATTCAGTCCTTAGTCTTGTGGCGGGTCTGATGTTTTTCTTGGCTGCAGGAGTGGTTGGCGTACCGGGAGCGACTCAGGCTGCGGAACCAACCCCACCTCAGGCACAGGAAGGATTATACCTGCGTGGCCAGCTTCTGGTGGCCTCGCCGGATATTATGGACCCCCGTTTCATGCGCTCGGTGGTTTACATGGTTAAGCACAGCGAAACCGGCGCCGTCGGCCTGATCATCAATAAGGTTTATGGCGCCGGTCCATTGCGGGAGTTCCTCAAGGGGTTGAATATTGATCCAGGTAATGTTGAAGGGACGATCAACCTGCATTATGGCGGTCCGGTGTCGCCCGGGGCCGGGTTTGTACTGCATACGCCGGATTACAACGGACCAAACACCCGTGCGGTCAACAAGGATATGGCCTTGAGCACGGAATTGGACATTATGCGGGCCATCGCCGAAGGCCGGGGGCAGCGCAACAGCTTGATTGCCATGGGCTATTCAGGCTGGGCATCCGGGCAATTGGAAGGTGAAATCGAACGTGGCGACTGGCTTAGCGCTCCGGCCGGCGAGGCCCTGATTTTCGACGATGACCAGAAAACCAAGCGGGATCGTGCGTCCGGCAAGGCGGGGCTGAATTTGTAGAGACGTTCCCCTATTCCTGCTTGGCGTCGATGACGCCGCGCCGGATGGCCCGGGTGCGAGTGAAGTGTTCGTCAAGTTTATCCGCTTCGCCACGGCGAATGGCCCGTTGCAGGGATGTCAGGTCTTCCGTAAACCGGCCCAGAACATCGAGAACCGCGTCTGAATTCTTCAGGAAAATGTCACGCCACATCACCGGGTCCGAGGCCGCGATGCGGGTAAAGTCCCTGAAGCCACTGGCGGAAAATTTGAAGACTTCTTGCTTGAGATCGTCTTCCAGGTCGGTGGCCGTGCCGACAATGGTATAGGCGATGAGGTGGGGCAGGTGAGATGTCAGGGCTAGGACTTTATCGTGATGGCCGGCATCCATGATTTCCACGTTCATCCCTGAACGCCGCCACATGTCCCTTACCCGTTCCACGGCGTTTTTGTCGGCCTCTGGACCCGGAGTAAGGACACACCAGCGGCCCTCGAACAGTTCGGCGAAACCGGCTTCCGGTCCGGAGTGTTCGGTTCCCGCCACCGGGTGGCCGGGGACCAAGTGGACACCATCAGGCAGGTGCGGAGCGACATCACTAATCATGATTTCCTTGCACGATCCCACGTCGCTGACGATGGCGCCGGGTTTTAAAGCGGGTGCGATGGTCCGGGCGACGCTCTCATAAGCGCCGAGCGGTGTACACAAAACCACCAAATCGGCGTCCTGGACGGCCTCGGCTGCATCCAGGGAGGTGCTGTCGGCGAGACTGAGATCGGTCATGGTGTCCAGGGTCGTTTGGCTGCGGGCGGCGACGGCAATGTGGCCGGCCAATTGGTCACGCCGGACGGCGCCGGCCAGGGACGATCCGATCAAACCGGCGCCGATCAAGGCTATGCGGTCAAACAATAGGGTGTCAGAGCCGGTCATAATTTAGGTCTGCTCCATAAATTCTTTCAGGGCGCCCATGGCAGCGCGCATTTCGTCTTCCAGTCCAATAGTAATGCGAAGGCAATCTTCCAGTCCGTAAGCCGCCATGCGCCGGACAATGATTCCACGATCCTTGAGGAAGCCGTCGGCGGCTTCGGCCATGGCGGCATTCTGGCCCGGTTTCACCGGAAACTGGACTAATAAGAAGTTTCCGGCACTGGCCGGTGCCTCCAGCCCTATGTCCAGAACCTGTTCGCGGGTCCAGGCCAGCCAGATATCGTTGTGGGCGCACGCCTTATCGATGAACTCGCTATCGCCTAAGGCCGCGAGTCCTGCCTCCATGGCAGGGGTGCTGACATTGAACGGGACACGGATGCGGCTGAGAACATCGGCGATTCCGGCCGGACAGTAGGCCCAGCCCAGCCGCACTCCGCCGAGCCCGTAAATTTTCGAGAACGTGCGTGTCATCACGACGTTTGCGCCGCCATCGACAAGGTCAATACCCGGACTGTAATCGTCCCGGGTGGCGTATTCCGCATAAGCCGCGTCGATTACCAGAATAATGTCGTCCCTTAAGCCCCGGCGCAGGCGCCACAATTCGTCCCCAGACAAGTAGGTGCCTGTCGGGTTGTTGGGATTAGCTAGAAACAACAGCCGGGTATTTTCACTGACCTTGTCCAATAGCGCATCGACGTCGCTGGTCAGATTGGATTCCCCGGCAAACACCGGGGTTGCGCCCGCCGCCTTGGCGGAAATGGGGTACATCAAAAATCCATGTTGGCTGTACAACACTTCATCACCGGGTCCGGCATAGGCCTGGCATAACAGGTTTATGATCTCGTCCGACCCGGCGCCGCAGATGATACGGTCCACATCCAGCCCGTGCAGGCTAGCAATGGCTTCACGCAAGGCCGTGCATCCACCATCGGGATAGCGGTGCAGGCCTCCGGTGGCCTGGGTATAGGCTTCCTGCGCCAGGGGGCTGGGGCCGAAGGCATTTTCATTGCTCGACAGCTTGATGACGCGATTTTGTCCTTCAAGATTGGATTCGCCGCCGACGTAAGGCGCGATATCCATAATGCCGGAGCGGGGAGAGGGGTCGCTCATGACGGATCTCCTGCTTCGGTATCGTCGGATATATTGTTTTCTACTTCCGCAGGCACCAGCGGTGTTGCATAGCCGCCGAGATGCAAAATCCTGGTCACGCGTCCAGCAAGCCCGTCCAATAGACGACGCACTTGTCGTCCTTCGCTATCGACAAAGTCGGCGACTTCAATCAGGTAAACCCATGCGGCGGGCCGGTCAGGATCGTGGAGCAGTTGATGAAACACAATCGGCAGTCCGGCCTGGGACATTGCGCTTTCAATGGCTCCCATACCGATTTCCTCTTCTGCTTCGATACTCAGATAAGAGTGGTCGCGCCCGGTTTCCTCTTGGGGGACGGTGCAGATAACAAGCGCATCCAGACCCTTGTTGTGGTTGGCGTTGTCACCGGGAATAAAAGGCAGACGTGCGATGACGCGCGGGGGGGCCGGGTCTTCGGACACCAATAACCGCCACCAGAATTCTGTATCGTCGGGCCGTGGCATGGGCAGAACGCCAACCGTGGCATCCCGGTTGCGCACCGCTTCGACGACGCCCCGGGTGGAAACATGCCGGGTCATGGACGTGAAAGAACCATATTGATCCCTGGCCAAATCCCAGTAACCCGTTTTGTCATAGCCCACGGATACGGCAACGGAAAACGGTCCTTCGAAACGCAGGGTGGCGGCAATCATTTCGCGCCAGATTCCAGCCAGTTCCTGTTTCGGAAACGGTCCTTTGTGGCGCTCCATCAATCGGTAAAGAATTTCTGCTTCCCTGGCCGGTCTGATCTTGATCGTGTCTGTATGCTTAACCTGACGAACCCGTTCAACCACGCGGGTTCGTTCCATGATCAGGTCATGAATGGAATTGTCGATGGCGTCAATTTCCTGGCGCAACGACTGAAGTTTATCTTTATCGGTTGTCATGGCATGCGCCCGGCAAATTCAAAGACAGGGTTTCGGTCCGGTTCGCAGCCTTAAGCGTAGATCTGGAAACCGGGAAAAGCGGGCTTAGTGATAAGGGTATGATCCCGGAAAATCAAAGAAAACATTGACACTTAGCGGCCTGACTCATAGCTATGGCACCGTCTTCTAAGCCTTTAAAAAGTCGTGCCGGGAACGTTTAAAAATCGATATCAGTCATGACCGCTGGAAAAGATTCAACGGATGACAAGGTGGACGTGGCAACGGAGGCGTTGCCCGGCCATCATGTGCGCCTGGCCACGGAAAAACCGCTGGCCCTTGATTGCGGGTTGGAAATTTCTGATTTTCCCGTCGCTTTTCAGACCTATGGTGAACTAAACGCGGACAAATCCAATGCCATCATGATTTGTCACGCCCTGACGGGCGACCAATTTGTCGCTGACACCCATCCTCTGACCGGCAAACCCGGTTGGTGGGATTTGATGGTCGGCCCCGGCAAAACCATCAATACCAGTAGGTATTTTGTCATTTGCGTCAACATCCTGGGCGGGTGCATGGGGACGTACGGGCCAAAGGAAACCAATCCGGAAACAGGTAACCCCTGGGGCCTGGATTTTCCGGTCATCACCATTTCCGATATGGTTCGGTGCCAAGCTTTGGTGGTGGATCACTTAGGAATAGACAAATTGTTTTCCGTGATCGGCGGATCCATGGGGGGCATGCAGGTTCTGGAATGGGGGTCCATGTATCCGGGTCGTGTATTTTCGGCCGTCTGCATTGCCGCCGCTGCCTTTCATACCGCACAAAACATCGCTTTTCATGAAGTCGGCCGCCAGGCCATCATGGCGGACCCCGAGTGGGTTGAAGGCAATTATCTGGCGCAAGGCAAAAATCCAACTAAGGGATTGGCCGTGGCGCGCATGTCCGCCCATATAACGTACCTGTCGGATCAGGCGTTGCACCGAAAATTTGGCCGGCGTTTGCAGGGTCGCGATGCCCTGTCTTACGGGTTCGATGCGGAATTCCAGGTCGAAAGCTACCTGCGCCATCAGGGCATTACTTTTGTCGATCGGTTCGATGCCAATTCCTATCTTTATATTACCCGGGCGATGGACTATTTCGATCTGGCGGCCAAACATGATGGAATTTTGGCCAATGCTTTCAAGGATACACCGGTCCGGTTCTGTGTAATTTCCTTCACCGGGGATTGGTTGTACCCGACCGAGGAAAACCGCCGCATCGTGCATGCTCTGAATGCCGCCGCCGCCAATGTCAGCTTCGCCGAGGTCAAATCCGACAAGGGACACGATGCTTTTCTGTTGGATGAGCCTGAATTCCACCGGGTGCTGAAAGGGTTTCTCGACGGCGCGATCGAACACTGGAGCAATGGCCAGTCTGAACCCGGTGGGGCGGATTAATGGTGCCCGACGGAAAATCCATTCGCGTCGATCTGCAGTTGATCGCCGATATGATAGAGCCCCACTCGCGGGTGCTGGATATTGGCTGTGGAGACGGCATCTTGCTGGAATATCTGGTTCAATCCCGCCATGTGGATGGGCGCGGAATTGAACTCAGTGCCGAAGGGGTGAATGCTTCCATCTCCACCGGCTTGTCGGTTATCCAGGGAGATGCCGATGCCGATCTCAAGGACTACCCCGATGATGTGTTCGATTACGTGGTGTTGAGCCAGACCCTTCAAGCCATGGTTCAGCCCAAGGTGGTGCTAGGCCATCTGTTGCGTATTTCCAAACGCGCCATTGTGTCTTTTCCGAATTTCGCCCATTGGCGGACCAGGGTGTCGCTGGGTCTTTTAGGCCGCATGCCGGTTAGTGAGATGTTGCCCTATGAATGGTATGACACGCCAAACATCCACTTTTGCACGATCCGCGATTTCGTGGCGCTTTGCCGGGACCTGGATATCGAAATCGAGGAGCTGAAGATTCTCGACACCAACGGCCATATTCGCCTGGCCTCGACGTCGCTTTTTTCGGCCAACCTATTCGGCGAACAGGCGGTATTTCTTCTCAGAAAAAAATAGGCGTTGGTTTTATATTCTAGGCGTTTGTTCCGGTACCGGCAGATACCGCCGCCTTTTTTTGACGGGAGTTGCACCGGTAGCATAAATCTGTTTCACGGCCTCGGTCATGATAACGCCGGAAAATGTTTTGAAAGCGCGCCTGCCCAATTGTTCCCAGGCTGGGGCCGACGACAGGATCATCCTGGAATGGACCGGGGGCACGAATAACGCCGGATGGGTTTCGATGGGGGTAAACAGATTGTCGCG
>Ga0114996_10006588_pt1 | contig 13317 bp, 13 predicted proteins | sample ArcticOcean_MG_C_4_FD_87039 | JGI IMG/M metagenome (GOLD analysis project Ga0114996, IMG submission 87039) | Marine microbial communities from western Arctic Ocean - ArcticOcean_MG_CB4_134 | ecosystem: Environmental > Aquatic > Marine > Oceanic | place: Arctic Ocean: Canada Basin | collected... | reverse complement strand
AGGAGATAAAGATGAAGAAGATTCAATTTCTGAAGAAGGAAAAATTTTAGTGTAATTATGATAAAGTCAGCTTACAGCTTTTCGACCAAGAAAGATAAAATAGAAAATCATATTATTGTTGTGTGGGTTGATAATGAATCAGGTGCTCTAGCCCGAGTGATAGGATTGTTTTCAGGTAGAGGCTATAATATTGATTCACTTGCAGTAGCTGAGGTAGACCAAAAAAAAAATATATCACGTATAACAATTTCAACATCAGGAACACTACAAGTACTTCAGCAGATAAAATTACAATTAGAAAAATTAGTCCCAGTTCATAAAGTTGCAGATTTTCCCAAAAATAAAAAAACAATATTAAGAGAAATGGCATTATTAAAGGTTGTTTCATCAAAAGCATCACTGGAAAAAGCTAAAAAGGTTTGTAAAAACTATAAATATGTTATTCTAGATAAAACAGAAAAGTCTTTTGTTTTTGAAATTTCAGCATTAAAGAAAGAAGTTGATGATTTAATAAAGAAGTTGCAGCCACTTGGTTTAGCCAGTGTATCAAGGACAGGCATAGTGGCAATGACAAGAGGATATGAAACTTTTAAATAAACTTAAAAAATAGGAGAAAAATATGAAAATGCTATATGAAAAAGATACTGATATAGATTTAATTAAATCTAAAAAAATTGCTATTTTTGGTTTTGGTAGTCAAGGACACGCTCATGCTTTAAATTTAAAAGATAGCGGAGTAAAAGAAGTTGTTGTTGCTCTAAGAGATGGATCAACAAGCAAACAAAAAGCAGAAGCCCAAGGATTAAAAGTTATGAACCTATCTGATGCGGCCGAATGGGCTGATATTTTAATGATGTTAACACCCGATGAATTACAATCACAAATTTATAAAAATCATGTTGAACAAAGAATGAGACAGGGAACTAGTCTAGCTTTTGCACACGGATTGAATATTCATTTTAATCTTATTAATGCAAGAAAAGATCTTGATATATTTATGATTGCTCCAAAAGGACCTGGACATTTAGTAAGAAGTGAATACCAAAAAGGTGGAGGAGTTCCCTGCCTAATGGCCATACACCAGGATAGCTCTGGTAAGGCTAAAGACTTAGCACTTTCTTACGCAAGCGCAATTGGAGGCGGCAAGTCTGGAGTTATTGAAACTACTTTTAAAGACGAATGTGAAACAGATTTATTTGGAGAACAAAGTGTTTTGTGCGGTGGTTTAGTTGAATTAATTAAAAATGGGTACGAAGTTTTAGTAGAGGCTGGTTATCCACCTGAAATGGCATATTTTGAATGCTTACATGAAGTAAAATTAATAGTTGATTTAATATACGAAGGTGGAATAGCGAATATGAATTATTCCATCTCAAATACAGCTGAGTATGGAGAATATATTACAGGTAAAAAAATTGTAGATTCAAAAACTAAAGAAAGAATGAAAGAAGTGTTAAAAGATATTCAATCAGGAAAATTTGCAAAACAGTGGATGGATGAAAACAAAAATGGACAGAAGAATTTTTTAAAAATGAGAAAAGATCTTGCCGATCATCCAATTGAAAAGGTGGGTAAAAAACTTAGAGATATGATGCCCTGGATTGGAAAGAATAAATTGGTTGATAAGGACAAAAATTAGCAAAAATAGTTATTTTTTAGTTTTAAAAATAAAACTAACCCACTTTGGTTGATTAAAATAAAAAATCTTTTGCACGAAACCCACTTTGGTTGTACTGTTATATTTTTAAAACTAAAATTTACAGGTTTGACCTGGATAATAGAAGAAATGTCCGAAGATAAAAATAGAGTTTATATATTTGATACGACGATGCGTGACGGAGAGCAATCACCAGGCGCATCAATGAGTTTAGAAGAAAAACTAAATATTTCATATTTATTTGACCAAATTGGAATCGATATTATAGAAGCTGGTTTTCCCGCAGCATCAAAAGGTGATTTTGAAGCAGTGACAGAGGTTAGCAAAATTCTAAAAAAATCAATTCCTTGTGGTTTATCCAGACATACCAAAAAAGATATTGATGCATGCAATGAGTCTTTAAAATCAGCTGAAAGATTTAGAATTCATACTTTTATTTCAACTAGTCCTTTACACATGAAACATAAGTTAAATAAAAATCCTGAAGATGTTTTGGAATCTATTAAGGAACACGTAACTTATGCTAGAAAATTTACAAACGATGTTGAGTGGTCATGCGAAGATGGGACAAGAACAGACATAGACTTTATGTGTAGAACGATTGAGTTAGCAATTAAATGTGGAGCTAAAACAATTAACATACCAGATACAGTCGGGTATTCAATTCCTTCTGAATTTACAAAAATTATTGAGCAACTAATAAATAAAGTGCCTAATATTGATAAAGCTATTTTATCAACTCATTGCCATAATGATTTAGGGCTTGCGGTTGCTAATTCATTAGCTGGAGTAGTTGCCGGAGCAAGACAAGTTGAATGTACTATAAATGGAATAGGAGAACGAGCTGGTAATGCAGCCTTAGAAGAAATAGTAATGGCAATGAAAACTAGAAATGACCTTATGCCATTTCATACAAATATTAATACACAATTATTAAATAAAGCCTCAAAACTTGTATCAAGCGCCACGTATCCTGTTCAATTTAATAAAGCAATCGTAGGGAAAAATGCTTTTGCACACGAAGCGGGGATTCATCAAGACGGCATGTTAAAAAATAGAAATACATATGAAATAATGACACCAGAAAGTGTTGGCGTAAAACAAAGTTCACTTGTTATGGGAAAACATTCAGGCAGACATGCATTTAAAGAAAAATTAAATGATCTTGGATATACAGGAGTTACTGATGATATTATTCAAATTGCTTTTGGAAAATTTAAAATTCTTGCTGATAAAAAAAAACATGTTTATGACGATGATATTGCCTCTTTAGTAGATGATAGTTTAATTAAGGAAGATAATGTAATAAATTTAAAATCTTTAAAAGTATTTGCGGGTACTGGCGAACCTCAAAAAGCAGATATGACATTAGAAGTTTATGGAAAAATAAAAAAAGCTTCTGAAATTGGAGACGGTCCAGTAGATGCTATTTTTAAATGTATAAAAAAATTATATCCACATGAAGTAAAACTACAACTATATCAAGTACATGCTGTAACTGAAGGAACGGATGCTCAAGCTACAGTAAGTGTGAGAATTGAAGAAAAGGGCAAAACAACGGTAGGCCAAGCGGCCGATACCGATACTCTTGTTGCTTCTGCCAACGCTTATTTAAATGCTTTAAATAAGATGATTATTAAAAGAAATAAAACAGCTCCTGAAGAGTATGAGCATCAAAAAATGAGAGGTATATAAAATGTTTCGATCGTATTTAAAAAAATTTGCTCAGATTTGGTCTACAGATATGGCAATAGACTTAGGAACAGCAAATACGTTGGTATTCGTTAAAGGGGAAGGAATTGTTCTTAATGAACCTTCTGTTGTGGCTATCATTGAAGAAAAAGGTAAAAAATCAGTTCTAGCTGTGGGAGACGAAGCCAAAACAATGCTGGGAAGAACACCTGGGAATATATCTGCAGTGAGGCCTTTAAGAGATGGTGTAATAGCAGATTTTATAGTGACAGAAGAAATGATTAAACACTTTATTAAGAAAGTTCATAAGAAAAAAGCCTTTGCAAATCCAAGAATTTTAATTTGTGTTCCAACAGGATCTACTCCTGTAGAGAGAAAAGCTATTCAAGATTCTGCATTAGCAGCGGGAGCGAGAAAAGTTAATTTAATTGAAGAGCCAATAGCAGCTGCAATAGGTGCTGGATTGCCTATTTCTGAAGCTACAGGTTCTATGGTTGTTGATATAGGAGGAGGAACAACGGAGATTGCTGTTTTGTCATTAGGAGGAGTAGTTTATGCAAACTCCTTACGAGTAGCTGGCGATGCCATGGATACTGCTATTATTACTTATATGAGAAAAGAATTTAATTTACTGGTTGGAGAAGCAAGTGCTGAAAAAATTAAGAAGGAAATAGGAACTGCTTTACCAACAAGTAATAATACGTATTTGATGAAAGGCAGAGATATAAGATCAGGAACTCCAAAAGAAATAACTTTGAAAGAAGAAGATACAGCAGAAGCTTTAAAGCCTGTGTTAGTGCAAATATTAGGAGGCGTAAAGGATGCTTTAGAAAAAACTCCTCCAGAATTGTCCGCCGACCTAGTTGATATGGGTTTAGTTTTAACTGGAGGAGGCGCTCTCTTAAAAAATATTGATAAACTCATTTCAAAAGAAACAGGTTTACCAGTAGTTATAGCAGAAGATCCTTTATCATGTGTAGCTTTAGGGACCGGTAAAGCTCTTGATGAAGAACAATCTTTTTCCACAATGCTAGTGGGCGAGTAGTTTCTCTTTATAATCAATTATGGAAACAAGTAGAGATGATCTTGGTATAGCTATTCGTTCAGCTTTTATAAAAAAAGGAACTCAACAAAAGTTTTCATTATTTGCGCTTATAATTATTTCAATACTTCTTATTTTTGCAGAATCAATAAAGGCCAAACCTATCAATTATATAAAATCTGTAATTAAAGATCTTATATATCATAGTTCATTAGTTATATCTTACCCGACTAAAGCTATTAATGGGATAAGGAATTTTACATCAGGTCATATGGAAATATACGATTCCAACAAGATCCTAAAAAAAGAAAACCAAGATTTAAAAAATAATTTATTAAACAACGATTATTTAAAATTAGAGAATATCCAATTAAAAAAATTAATTGATGAAAATGTAACAAACTCTAAAAATAGAGTTACTGCTAGAGTTATGATTGACAAACAAAGCTTATATCTTAATTCATTTATTGTAAGCAGTGGCAGTAATAAAAATATAAAAAAAGGAATGGCGGTGCTTGACGGAAGAAATTTCATTGGTAGAATAGTTGATGTTAATTATTTTTCATCAAGGGTTTTATTAGTTACAGATTTAAATAGTAAAATTCCTGTTATAATGGAGCCTGCCGCACATCAGGCAATTTTAAGTGGTCGTGGAAATGATCCGCTTACCTTGGACTATTTACCCAAAGATCAAATGATTCAAGATGGGAATGTAGTTTATACATCAGGAAAAGAAGGATTGTTCACACCTGGAATTCCTATAGGCACTGTTCTAAAAAAATCCAATCAATTTTATGTTTCTTTATTTTCTGACTTATCCCAAGTTTTATTTGTAAATATCAATGTAGGAGACAATGAAAGTAAATAAATAAATCTATGTCCTTCGCGCAAAATAAAAGTAAAAGCAAAATTTTAAGTTATATCCCATTATTAATACTTTTTTTTATTTCATTAAATGGAAACTCAACTGTAAATCTGAATTTTTTTTCTATTAATATTCATTATATTCTTGTTTACTTTTGGGTTTTAAGAGACCCAAAGCTACTTGGGTATGGTTTTATATTTTTGTCAGGAATAATATCAGATGTAATTTTTGGAATTCCAATGGGCATTACCGCATTATCTTTACTTGTTGTAGCCTCAGTAGCCGCCTATGTTAGAGTAGTGACAGTAAGAATTTCTCTAGTTAATGACTGGATTAGTTTTTTACCTGCATTACTGCTAGCTAACCTTTTTTATTTTATTTCAATGTATTATTCAGACCTACCAATAGATTATATTTATTTAATGAAAAATTCCTTTTTCACTTTCATTTTCTACCCTATTTTATGGTCAATCTTTTCTTTATTTCTTAATTTTATAAAATCCTAAATAGATGTTAAATCAATCCAAAATATTTGAAAATAAATCAAAAGCAGTAACAAGAAGAATGTTTATTTTATCAATGGTTAAAATAGGGGTTTTTATAGCTTTAATTTCTAGATTATTTTACTTACAAATTTCAGAAAATTTAAAGTATAGATCGTTGTCAGATAAAAACAGATTTAGGGAATGGAAAATTATTCCTGACAGGGGGGTAATCGAAGACTACTTTGGAAAAAAAATTGCTAATAATACCCAGCTTTTCCAATTACACATGTTGCCCGAAGATGTTCCTAACATTGGAGAATTATTTTTCAGATTATCAAAAATAGTTGATTTTGATAAAAATACCCAAAACCGTTTATTGAAACGTCTTAAAAGAAGAAAGCCTTGGCAGCCAATTATAGTTTTTGATAATTTAAATTGGGAAGAGTTCTCCAAATTAAATATTTTTTTACATGAGCTTGATGGAATTAAACCAGTAGTCTCAGTAGCTAGAAAATATTTACTAGATGGATCTTCTTCACATTTAGTAGGATATGTTTCTGACGTAAGTCAAAAAGATTTAAGTAATAGTGAATTTTTAAGAAAAATAAATTTACCAGGATTAAAAACTGGTAAAAATGGATTAGAAAAAACTTTTAATAGATTGATGATTGGAGAGCCTGGAGTTCAAAGGTTTGAAGTCAATGCATACGGCAAGAGAATTAAGGAATTAAAATTTGTCGAAGGAAAAAAGGGTACAGGCTTTAGAACAACGATTGATCAAGAAATTCAAACATATACAAGCGGATTGCTTAAAGAAATAAGTGCGTCTGTTTGTGTAATGGATATTTATACTGGCGATATTGTCACTTTAGTATCTAGTCCTACTTATGATGCCAACCAGTTTGTTCATGGAATAAGCAGTGAAAACTGGAATAGTTTAATAAATAATGATAAAAAACCATTAATTAATAAGCCCCTAGCAGGCCTTTACCCTCCAGGATCAACCATAAAACCAATCGTTGCACTTTCAGCTTTAGAAAACGATGTGATGAGCACGAGAAAAATGGTTGAGTGCAAGGGAAGTATAGAGCTTTATGGCACAACTTACCGTTGTTGGAAAAAAAAAGGTCATGGCATGATGAACATGAGAAGTGCAATAAAACAATCATGTGACGTTTATTTCTATGAACTAGCAAGACGACTTGGAGTCGACCGACTATCAGTTACAGCAAAAAGTTTTGGCCTGGGAAAAAGAACATTAGAAAACTTTAATGAAGAAAAATCAGGCGTAGTACCAAATACAAAATGGAAATTAAAAAATATTGGCACCGGATGGGTTCTGGGGGAAACTTTAATTTCTGGAATCGGACAAGGTTATTTTCAGACTACACCAATACAACTTTGTTTAATGACAGCACAATTAGCAAACGGAGGATATCAAATTAAACCAAGAATCATTGATGATAAATACGATATACAAAAAACTATTAATGCTTGGCGTGAAGAATTCACTAATAGAAAAAATAATATTGATATTGAAAATCCCAATCTAAAAAAATTATATAAAAATAAAGAAAATATCAAATTTATATTAGATGCATTATATGGAGCAACAAACGAACCTATGGGAACCGCTTATAGATCAAGATTAACAAAACCAGAGTATATTTTTGCTGGGAAAACAGGAACATCTCAAATAAGAAGAATTACTTTAAAAGAAAGAGAATTAAAGTTAAAAAATAAAGACCTACCATATAAGATGAGAGATCATGCTCTTTTCATAGCATTTGCCCCCTACAAAAATCCAAGATATGCAATTAGTATTATTGTTGAACATGGTGGCGCCGGAAGCTCAGGAGCAGCACCTATTGCCAAAAAAGTGATAAAGAAAGTTTTAGATAGACATAAGTTGAGGAAAATATATCAGTTAGATTTATTTCAAGAAATATAAATTCAATGATAAAAAAATACTTTCAAAACAAAAAAAATACTAGTACCGAAAAAATAGCATCTTTGGATTTTCAATTAATTTTTCTCATATTGTTATTGGGAATAATTAGTTTTTTCATGATGTATTCTACTGAGCAAGGAAAATTTGGATATTACACGAAAAGTCATATTTATAGATTTATTTTCTTTTTTATTATGTTTATTGGATTTTCTTTTATAAAAATTAATATCTGGGTTAAATTGTCATATTTATTCTACGTGGTTATTTTATTTTTACTTATAGCAGTGGATTTTTTTGGCGTTACTGCATCTGGATCAAAAAGATGGATTAATTTATTTGCTTTTAATCTTCAACCTTCAGAATTAATGAAAGTTTCACTAATATGTTTTTTAGCAAGGTATTATAGCAAAATTCCCCATCATGATATCAATCAATTAAAATACTTAGTTATTCCAGTTTTTGCTTTATTTTTGCCAGTTTTATTAGTTGCATCTCAACCAGATCTGGGTACAGCTTTACTTATAGCAATTGGTGGAATTGGAGTTATTTGGTTAACAGGATTTAGACTAAATTTTTTTGTTTATTCTTCAGTTCTTTTGCTTTCTTTAGCACCTGTAGCTATAGCTTTTTTAAAACCTTATCAAAAAGCGAGAATTTTAACTTTTTTTAATCCTGAAAGAGATCCTTTAGGAGCTGGCTATCAAATTATTCAATCTAAAATTGCTATTGGCTCAGGAGGGATGACCGGCAAAGGTTATTTGCAAGGAAGTCAAAGCTATTTAGACTATTTACCAGAAAAACATACTGATTTTATATTTACACTTTTTTCTGAAGAATTTGGCTTTGTAGGCTGCTTGTTGTTGTTATTAATTTACGCAACAATTATTTATAGAATTGTTTCTATTGGAAAGAAATCTAGGAACAATTTTGCAAAATTATATTGTTTTGGCTTTGCTGCTGCTTTCTTTGTGTATGTTATGGTTAATATGTCGATGGTTTTAGGTTTACTACCTATAGTAGGAGCCCCTCTTCCAATAATGTCATATGGTGGTTCTTCAATGTTGGCAATAATGCTTGGCTTATCCATTGTCATGAGCTGCAAAGTTTATAACGAAGAGCAATAAAAAAACTAATTAAATATTAAACAACTGCAGATTGTATTTTTTATTAATTTATTAATTATTTCATTGTAAAACTTTACCTGTATGTGTTTAAATAAAAATATGTTTAAAAAGTTAAGAGCAACTGAAAAGCAAAGTCTTAATCACAGTGGACGATCATACTGTGGAGAAACCCTGCAGCTCGAAGGTGACATAAGATCTTCAGGCTGTGTTGATGTTGCTGGGTTGATAAATGGCAATGTATTTGTATCTGAGATGGTAGTCACAGAAACAGGATCGATTAGAGGGGCGTTGGAAGCAACAACCGCAGAGATCAATGGACATGTTGAAGGAAAAATAATTGCCGAGACAGTTATTATTGGAAGCACTGCTGTAATTAAAGGTGATATTTTTTTTAAGAAAACTTTAAAAACAGAAGAAGGTGCTGATATCGATGGATATATCAAAAGAGTTAACAATGGAAAGACAAACACTGAAGAAGATATCGCCATTGAAGAAATTGTTGATAGATCAGATAGTTTAAAGCCAAAAGTTATTCCTGTTACACAACACAAAGAAGCAGTGTAGCATAAAAGACCTACTTTTTATTTTTTCATAAGATATATTTGGTTGAAAATATGAATCAAAATAAAAAAACTAATTTTTCTGTAGGCGTCATTGGAGCTGGAATACAAGGCGTGTGTATTGCTCTTTCACTTATTAAAAAAGGGTTCAAGGTAACAATCTTTGACAAAGAAGACCCAGGAAAAATATCAGCTTCCTACGGTAATGCAGGGCATTTCTCTCCCTATGCATCTGTACCAATGAATAGACCAGATATATTAACAGATATTCCTTCGATGTTGTTTAACTCAAAAGGTCCACTGGCATTAAAATGGAATCATCTTCCAAAAATGATTCCCTGGTTTTTAAAATTCATAAAAAATTGTAGCAGAAAAAATATGATGCATACGGCAAAATACATGCATCAAATTTTAGATTTAGCTTTACCAGCCTATGATGAACTTTTTAAAGATATTGATGTTTCTAAATTAGTTGAAAATAAAGGGATTATATATTTTTGGACTGACAAAGATTTAAAAAGTAGAGAATTGGAAATTAAAATTAGAAATGAGCTGGGCGTCAAACAGCAGCTGCTTACTCCTCATGAAATTCATGATCTTGAACCACATATAAAAAAAATCTACCATGGTGGCATATTATATTCAGATGCGAAGCATGCAAGAAACCCAAAAAAAATATTGTTAAAACTGTTTGATCTTTTTCTAGAAAAAGGTGGGATGTTCCAAAAACAAAACGCTCAGTCAATTTCTTTTACCAGTGACAACAAGCCAATTATAAAAACAGATTTAACATCACATAGCTTTGATAAGGCTGTCATTGCTTGTGGCGCCTTTTCAAAAAAATTAACAGATCAAGTGGATGAAAATATTCCACTAGAAACTGAAAGAGGGTACCACGTTCATTTTAAAGGTTATGATCATTTATTATCCCGACCTGTTATATTTCTAAATAGAGGTTTTGGTATTACGCCCATGGAACAAGGATTAAGAGTTGTTGGAACTGTCGAATTTGGTGGTTTAAATAATCCACCAAGTAAAAAGAGAGTGTTAAATTTAATAAATAATGCGAAATATCTATTTCCAGAACTAAAAGAACATCAAGATGAATGGCTAGGTTTTAGACCAACTTTACCTGACTTTTTACCAATCTTGGGTCCATCAAAAAATCATAAAAATTTATTCTATTCTTTTGGACATCATCATTTGGGGTGGACGCTGGGAGCTATCTCGGGGAAAATAATTTCTGGTATGATAGCTGGAGAAAATACAAATTTAGACCTGTCTGCTTATAATTCAAAAAGATTTAGTTAGGGGAGATAAACTGTTTACAAAAAATAATAGTGCTTATATTTTTCTTTTTCTAGCAACATTATTCTGGTCTGGTAATTTTATTGTAGGAAAAGCAGCAAGTTTTTTTGAAATTCCTCCCTTCTCTTTAAATTTTTATAGATGGACTTTTGCCTGGTTAATATTAGCTCCATTCACACTTAAAGAAATCATTCAAAAAAAAGACCATATATTAGAAAATATAAAAATTATTCTCGTACTGGGAATTACCAGCATTACTATATTTAACTCGATTGTTTATTATTCATTAAATTTTACTCAAGTGATTAGTGGAGTGTTAATGATTTCCACTATCCCAGTTATGATAATTTTCTTTAGCTGGTTATTTAAAATTGAAAAAACAAATATATATCAAATTTTGGGCGTAATTTTTTCATTACTAGGTGTCACAATCATAGTAACGCAGGCAGACTTGGATATATTGGTTAATCTAAATTTTAATAAAGGTGACCTATGGATGGTGGTTGCAATGTTTTCTTGGGCCATATACTCAGCCTTATTAAGAAAAAAGAAATTTGATTTATCGCAAGCTTCACTTTTAGAAGTAATTATATCAGCTGGCTTAATTTTATTATTACCTGCTTACTTAATAGAAAAGGCATTGGGATTTGAATTAAATGTAAACTTACCCTTTATTTTAACTTTAAGTTATGTTGTTTTATTTCCAGGACTTGCCTCATTTATTTGTTGGATCAAAGGAATAGCAATTATTGGTCCGAATAGAGCGGGAATATTTTTACATTTAATGCCAATTTTTAGTACAGTTTTAGCTATGTTAATATTTAAAGAACAATTTATGAATTATCATTTATTTGGAGCAATTTTCATAATTGGTGGAATATTTTTGTCATCTAGGAAAATAAAAAATGGTTAAGCAACTAACTCCAGAGCAAAAAGATATTTTACTAAAGGAAGGCACCGAGCCACCTGGCTCGAGCTCTCTCAATCATGAAAAAAGAGAAGGGGATTATCTCTGTGCAGCGTGTGGAACGAAGTTGTTCGAGTCAAAAAGTAAATACGACAGTGGTTCTGGTTGGCCGTCTTTTTTTGAACCATTGCCAAATGCATTTGAAACAAATACAGATCATTTATTAGGCTACGCTAGAATAGAATACCATTGTAAAAAATGTGGCGGGCACCACGGTCATATTTTTGATGATGGCCCAAAACCTACAGGAAAAAGATATTGCAATAATGGTTTATGCCTAACTTTTGTTCCCAAAACAGATAAGTAGTTTACTTTTTCTTTAAAATTACTCTAAATAGTTTTCTTGGGAATGCGCCTTCTTCAAATGTCTCTATATTTATAACAGTAAATCCATCAGTAATTTCTTTTACCTTTTCTTCTGAAAAAAAATGCACAATGAAGCCATCATTTTCATAAAGATCTTCTCCTATATGTTTACCACTTTTATAATCACCATCACCAGTATGCCTAACAGTATAAATATTAAAACCACCAGGTTTTAAAATACGGCATATTTCACTATTTAAATATTTAAGTTCTGTTGTTGATAAAGCCATGCAGTAGAGCATATGTGAAAAACAGGCTTCGACAGAATTATCTTTAAATGGAAGCTTTTTACGAACATCAAAAATTTTAGTGGATATAAAGTTTGATAGCTTATGAGCTGCTGTTTTTTTATTGATAATTTCAATTGCAGCGGGACTATAATCCAAAGCCTCAACATTGATTGACTTTTCTGCAAAAAAAAGTGTGTCACGGCCTAAGCCTGCCCCAAGCTCAACAATTTTTTTTATATTTTCTTCTTTAAGGTTTTCAAGAGTATTTATTGCAGCTTTACTAGGCTCTAGACCAAACATCTCAGGTTTACTTAGGAAACTTTTTTCCCAATACTGAGATTGTTGGTCTAATACTTTTTTATCCAAATTACTTCGACGGATCTGGAACTTTTCTTAAATATGGTTTTAACGTTTCCCATCCGTTTGGATATAATTTTTTTGCTTCCTCATCTTTAACTGCAGGCACAATAATTACATCTTCACCTTTTTTCCAGTCAGCTGGCGTAGCAACTTTATGTTTTGCTGTTAGTTGCATTGAGTCTATTGTTCTTAATAACTCATTAAAGTTACGACCAGTTGTCATAGGATAAGTAAGAAAAAGTTTAATTCTTTTGTCCGGGCCTACAATAAATACTGTACGAACAGTTTTGTTATCCATTGCAGTTCTGCCTTTTGAAGAACCTTCTATATCTACTTGTAACATATTATATAGTTTAGCTATTTTTAGATCTTCATCTGCAATAATAGGATAGTTTGGTTTTATCCCACAAACATCCTTAATATCATCTAGCCATTTAATATGGTCCGAAACAGGATCGACACTTAGCCCCATAACTTTAACATTGCGCTTGTCAAACTCTGGTCTTAATTTAGCTAAAGATCCCAACTCTGTAGTACAAACTGGCGTAAAATCTTTAGGATGTGAAAAAAGAACACCCCACCCATCACCAATCCAATCATGAAAAGATATATCTCCCTCAGAAGTTTTTGCTTTAAAATCAGGCGCTATATCGTTAATTCTTAATGACATATTTTCCCCCTTGTTATAATTAATTAAAAAATTATATAGT
>Ga0114996_10006586_pt1 | contig 13318 bp, 9 predicted proteins | sample ArcticOcean_MG_C_4_FD_87039 | JGI IMG/M metagenome (GOLD analysis project Ga0114996, IMG submission 87039) | Marine microbial communities from western Arctic Ocean - ArcticOcean_MG_CB4_134 | ecosystem: Environmental > Aquatic > Marine > Oceanic | place: Arctic Ocean: Canada Basin | collected... | reverse complement strand
TACAAAAATCGCCATCTTGTCTGGTGCACGAAGGAATTGATTCTGTTCTCACTGCTGGTGCTCTTTTTTCTATTTTTCTACAAGAAGAAAATCCCTCCACGCCTGAAAATCCTGCATTACATTTATCACAATTTTTACCAGTTTGTTCATCACAATCTGCAATTTTGGATATTTTTTTACAACTTTCTCCATCTAACTCATATCCATTTTCACAAGAAACACAAGTATTTCCGCCTTGTGTTTTACAATTTCCAACATTTTCGCCCGTTTTTTTATAACAAAATCCACTATATTTGGCACCACCTTGTGTCCAAATATCATAATTAGCAGGCTTTTGGTTATGTATAAAATTAAAACATTCTGAACCAGAAGTAGTGGGTTTATGAAAATCTGCACCTTGACAATCTTTTTTGGTTGAACATAATTCTAAACATTGTTTGGGTGACATATAACCCTTATTAATAAATCCTTTTTGTGGAACCCCCTTAAATCTACACGCGCCAGCACCCACCTTTTTCATATTTTTTGGTTTATTTTTTTCAAATGGTGCTGCGGCTCGTTTTATATAAACACTACTAGATTTACCATTTCTAAAATATTTTGGGTCACAAGGTCCTTTTCTCAAAGAACAAACCGGTCCACTATCTGTCTTTTTATAAACAATACACCCGCAATTATTTTTATCATCACATAATTTCTTACATTGGTCAAGTGTGACACCCAGAGCATACGGGTTAGGTTCTAAAGTTTCACTTCCAGCACCTGAATGTGTATCTTTTTCCTTCATTTCATAATAACTAATAGGTCCTCCTATCATATGAGCTCCTGGATTTTTCGCTGGTCCATCTGGTCTTTGCCAAACATCTAATCCCTTTTGTCCTGTTGTCTCACATAATTTATAAAAATTTGCGTGACCTTGTTTTGCATTTCTTACAATATATCTACATCCAGGTGAATTATTACAAGTTGCTACTAAATCTTTAAAGGTCCCATCTTTTTTATTTATGTAACCAATATAATTTCTTTTATCGGTTGTTGAACAATTTTGATTAGCTCCTACAAATTTCCATTTTTGTGTATCTTTATCTGAATTTACAGATTTTTTAGGTAGTATTTCTTCTACACAATCTTTATATTCTTGACCACAACCGGTTAAACAGTGCTTACTACCACATTTCTTAGCTTTATTACCCATTTTTTCGTCAGTACATAATTTATCTATACATTGTTCAAATCTATCAGCAACACCACCTTTACCGGGTTTACAACCTTTTGTATTTATAGTTTTGCAACTAGTTTCTTTTTTATCCCAGTTTAATCCCTGTTCTGATTCATTAGAACATTTAACTTGGGCACTTCCTTCATTACAAATTTTTGAACATTTTAATATATTAGCATTATTGCAAGTGCTTTTTAATCCTTCTTTTCCCGAAATAACAAAATTCGGCCACCATAAAATAAATATTATAAGTATTAATCCTAAAACAATAGATTTTAGTTTCATAATATATATTTTAATAGATAAAAATATTTACGGCATTTGCGAACCTATTTCATCTATTTCTGGTTTATGTCCTTTTCCACGAAGAGAATCGCCCATTTTTAACCATTTTGGTACTGGTTTAATTGCCATCATACTTAATACCATTCTAGGGTCAATTGCTTTCGTCCCGGGTAAAGAGCAAGCTACAACTCTAGATCTTTCAAACTTAATGACTTCGTGTACCAAATCAAAAGTCATATCTTTAGCTTTATCACAAATCACGTCCGCCACTTTCCATAATGCTCCAGCAGCACCAATTAAAGCATAAGTAGCTGGTTTTACTGGAAAAGCAGCTACAGAAATAATATTTGAAACTATTGCAATCATAGTAGCTTTATGCGCTATTCCAACGGCTGTTTTTGCTATAAAAGCTAAAGTCATTGCTTGTGGCATTAGTATATCTATTTTTGGTGTGTCTACCCCAGTTATATATCTTGGTTTTTCTTTTTGATTAGCTTTAACTTTATCAATCTTTGTTGGAGGAACTTTTCTAAAAACATTCGCTATATCAGGATATGGATTTTTTGTATCGGTTTTCTTATTCCAACAACCAAATTTTTTCTTTTGTTCAACCCATTCAACAAACCTTTGCACAAGCAATCTGTGCCTACTAATATTAAATTCGGAAGCGGTCATACAAATCCATGTCCAACCACGCGCATCAAACCAAATACCCATAGTTGCCGCACATTGTGCTATTGCTGTAATTGTTCCCGCCATACAAGGAATTGGTACAGCGCATGCAGCATCAACAGCGGGTGCAATTAATACAGCAATATTTGCAGGAGAGCACCTTATTTTCCATTTTTTATGTGCTTTAACATTTAATTTAACTTTTCTTTTCAAATCATCTACTGCGTGAGCACAGTCCCAAGCTAATTTTGCAAAATGTCCTCTTTCAATTTGGTTATTTTCTGGATTACCTTCTGGAACCCAAGCATTTCCTGGACCTTCCGCGCCATCTTTGCCTGGTCCTGGTCCACCCTTATTCCATTTTTTATCATTATATTCTAAAGGCGGACCTAGTGGAGGTGGAGGTCCTTTTTTAATAATTTCTTTCCATGCATCTTCTGTATTACCACCCGGAGCTGCAATTTCTGTTCCTGGTGTTTTTAAAGCAGTTAAAAATTTTTTCATTGCTTCTTCTTCAATTTCATTTGGCTCACCTTCTCCTTTTCGCAACCGGTCTTTCTTCACTTGCGCCCATAAATCACTCGCACTCCCCGCCATTTCCTTTTTTTCTTTTTCTGTAAGCTTTGCACCATAAATACTTTTTCCCATTAAAGAACTATTGGGATTCTGTGGTCGCATACGTGATGCGGAGACATGGGTGTCTTCGTTCCCCATGTCGTCGTACACGATATCATAGTCGACGGGGTCATATGAGCTCCACACGAACTTGACGTTCCCCGCCCGCCACTCGGCGTTCGCCCCCTTTGGTCCATGCCGGACAAACACCCGTTCGTCTTTCTCGTACTCCTGCCCCCGCTTCGGTTCCCCGGCAAGAGATTGAAAAAAAGTACCTACCTCCGCCTTCTGTGGAAGACGGTATCCTTCCCTACATCCATATAATAAATTAAAAATAATAATAACAAAAATAATTAATAATAAAATTTCATTCATATATTAAAGTTTTATAAAAAGATTCTCTCTTTTTCTTTAATGAAAAATGAATAAGATATGTATTCATTTTTCTCTGAGTTCTCTGAAGATTTGAGTTTGAAATCCACTAAAGAGAGAAATATTAAAATAATCCAAACATATTACTTGTTCTCGCCGGTCTCATATAAAGTTTTGGACTCGAATAATTCGACACACGTGATCCACAAAATGCTTCTTTTCCATTTGCTTTAACACTTAATAATTTTTGTCCTCGCCCTGTAATATTAATTTCTTTTTCATCATTAGCAGCCGTATATTCAGCTGGACATTCCAAAGGTGTACATCTCTTTGATTCTCTAATATCTCTTAATCTTTGTGCCCAGCGTGTTAATTCATCGGTTGTCATAGCACCAGGTGCTGGGCAACTATTCTGCTGCGCAATTCTACAATCGTTAGGATCGGGACCCATAAGATTAGAAACCTTTTTTAGGGATGATTTAATTGTTCTCAAAATCGGTATTGTTGGCGTGGATGCATTATTATATTCAAGAAATTTTTTCTTTTCAAGTTTATTATTATTCTTATTAACTAATTCCCATTTTCTGGCTAATCCAACATCTGGTGCTGGACATCTAGAATTTATATTAGTTTGACATTGTTCCCCTTTCCACCCTGCATTACAAACGCATAATCCTTCAACACATTTTCCTTGACCTTCCACACAACCAGGTTGACATTCAGGAATTGGGGGGCATCTATCTATTTGACTTTGTATTTTTTTCTTATATTTCGCAAGAGCAGATAAATCTCCCGGCAAACACATATTATCTCGGAGATTATAATTATCCAAGCATTCCAAACACATTGTTCCCTTTTGGGTTTTACAATACGGAACACCAGCTTTTCTAACACATTCACCATTCTCTAATTTAAAATTTTGATTGCAAATAACACATTTATCTCCTAATAATTTTCCACAATTATCTATTTTTCCAAATTCTGTAGACGTACAAACATTATTACTCAAGGTATAATTATCCTCACATATAAAACATTTTTCACCTTCTTGTTTTTTACAATTTGTTATTGGTAAAATTAGGTTACATTTATTATCAGTTAAAGAATATTTATCAATGCATTTCAAACATTTTGTTCCTTCTTGCTTATCACAGAAAGGAATAATGCTTTCTTCGCATCTATTATTTCTTAGTGTAAATCCATTATTACATATTTTACATGTAGCACCTTCTTGAGTTTTACAGTTTTCAATCTTTGCTGCCAAACAACTATCCTTTTCCTCACTTAATTCGTACCCCCTTTCACATCTATTACATATATATCCTGGTTCTACAGGTTGGTCAACACAATAATCTATTTTATCAGTATCACATTTTCTTCTATCTTCTGATACCTTATAACCCTTTTTACAAATTGAACATACTACACCATTTTGTACTTCACAAAATTCAATTGGAAGAGGTTTGCAACCCGCTCTATCATTTGATAACTGCATTCCCTTTTCACATTCAACACAAAAACCTCGCAATTGTGTTTTACACCCGCCAACCTCTGTTATGCATCTTGTCTTATCTTTTTGAAGATAAAATCCAGGCGCGCAGCTTTCACATATAGCTTTTTTTTGTGTTTCACAATCAGCAATTGGTAAAAGGTCGCAATTTTTCTTATCTTGACTGAATTTATAACCTTTATTACATATTTCACAATTAATACCAGTTTGTTTTTTACAATTTTCAATTATTCTAGGAACACAAGTTTTTTTATCTTTTGAAGGTTCCCAACTTTCAATACATTTATTACAACGAAAACCTACTTGCTCAGTACAATTCTTAATTGGCAAAGAAGGAATTCCAGTATAAACATTTTTCACACCGTTAAAACAGTTTCTTAGAGCATTTGGGACACGAATAGGATCTTTATTTAAATCAGTTGTTAATATAAGCGTTCCCTTTCTATTAATGTATTTACGTCTGATTACATCAGTTTTCCATGGTGGTGAATTTTTAGGTTGTTTTATCCACGTTTTCAATTCTCTTGCTGCTGGTCTTTGTTCCTTTATAAAACCGGCTTCTTTTGCCAAAACACCTCTAATTCCAGCATTTGTTTCTATTTCTTGTTCGCCATTTTCACGTTTATCCCCCCATGATAATATTTTTTGAACAAAACCAGTAAAATTTTTTGGACAGATAGGCGCAGGCGGCGGAAACGGACCGAAATCTGGTCCACCTTCGAATTTTACCTCTTGTTGTCCAGTGGCACCCCAAATTTTTTGACCATATTCACCATGATTCATTCCATCCTTGGTTAAATCAAACAAAGAACTAGATAAACAAGGTTTTAAAGTTGGGGGGTTAAATTCTTTACCCTTTGAACCCTCAGCAATCCAATTTGTTCTATCAGTGCCAAATTTATTCCACGGATTACCAGCAACCGCTGAACACGAAACTAATAATCCTGCTGATTTACATCCATCGGTTGTTTCATTATTTTTACCTACAATCGTTAATGTTCCGGGATCATCTTTAGATGGTATATTAAATCTAACCATTTTTCCCTCTTTCCATCCTTTATCTTCAGCATCATAAGATGGAAATGTTGGCAGAGAAACTTGATTAAATTTAATACCGCCACCATTATTTTTTTTAGGTAAAATTTCATCATCCACCGTTAATTTGCAAGTAACCTGATTTTCTGGGACCGGAGACGTTTCATCACCAATTAAAGTTGGAGGAGTTCCATTATTTGAATTAAAAGGCATCCAACCTGTTCGTGGTGGAAACCGCGCATTAGTTCCTATGAAATTATTATAATATGCCTTTTCACCATCAGTTTTTCCCATAACCCATTGATTTTCAGGTGCCCACCATATTTCATGGTCTAAATTATTTACATTATAAAACCACGGTTTTGTGAAATCACAAAATTTTCCTTTATCGCCCTTTTTACAACGTTCCTTTATTGCACCATCTCCTATACCTATTGCATAATTACCATTATAAAATTCAAGTCCTGCGCCACTAACTATGGCGCCCAACTTGGCTTTTACAAATACATTTGATGGAGTTGAAGGAGTTGATGGAGTTGAAGGAGTTGAAGGAGTTGAAGGAGTTGAAGGGGCTGCTGTATTTGTTTGTCCTTCTTTAAAACCGCGGGAATACAAATAACAAAATCCCATAAATATTATTATCCCTAAAATAATGGAGTTAAATTTCATAATATATATATATAAATTATAAAATTATTCTATACTTTCTAAATATTATACGGAAGAGAATAGTCCACCTTTGCTTTTATTTCTTTGAAAAGCCGGCGTTGATAATTCCCTATACATATCTTTTCCATCTTTTGGTTTTTCATGTTTATGTGTAATTTGTTTCCACTGACCGCGAATTTCATCATCACCTGAATTAAAAGCCGCCGGGTTAATTTCTGGTGCCTTAACTTTTTCTTTGATTGATGAGCGAATATCTTCATCAATTATTTCAGGTTTTGGTTTTTCCAGGACTGTTTCTTGCTCTTCGTTTTTTTCTAGGTTTTTCCTTACGGGGTCTTTAAAATTTGGAGGGTCAACTTTATTTTCTTCTGGATCAATAATTACCTTACATCTTTCCTTCAAAACATTTTGTATCTCTTCATTTGTTAATTTTTCACTTATATTTTCTTCTTGCTTTTCAGGGGGATTACATTTTGCAGAAGGTTCAGGTTCTTTACATGTTTCTTTTGTTAATGTTTCTTCAGCTTTTAACCAATTAGTAAATTGGTCTTCTGTTAATGCACCCGGACGACAAGCATTTGGGTCGTCTGCACAAGGAGAGGGACTTTGTTGTAATCCAACAATTTCAGCTAATCCCTTTTGAATTGAATCCAATGTCTCCAATTGCTCTTCATTTTTATCTTCAAATTCTTCATCACCAATTATACTAATTCTAGATTTTTTTGCCTTTGGTTGTACAGGACAACTTTCGGGAACTTCACACACAGCTGAACCAGTAACCACCTTTTTAAAACATTTTGTTCTTTTATCACATTCTAAATGTAAATCTTGAGGTTCTTCTTTTCCAGAATAAATTGTACATTGATATTTATCTCTTATAGGATTTTTATAATCAACCGCCCAACAATTTGGATCATTTTCGCACTTTTTTAAACAATCCCTAATTGTACGTCTTCCCTTATTTTTTGCACCTTTTTCCCAACCAGCATGGCGACAACACCCATCACCAAATTTTCTCATTACTTCAGTATCTAAAGTAAATTTAATTTTATCATCGTCCTCATTTTGCTGTCCTTCATATGTGCTTCCATTAGCTAAATATAAACATAATAATAATGCGGCTATGCCTAAAAGAATGTAATTAAACTTCATAATAATATATAAAAATATATTATTTTACAAAATGTCTATTCAATTGTTGATTAACTACAACAAAAGTAGTACATTTTGGCATATATTTGATACATTTAGCATTTATATATGTACAAGCAGAGCGCAATCCAGCTAGAAAATCCTTTATAGTATCTTCTAATTTTCCTTTATATGGAATTTTTAGCACTCGTCCCTCAGAACCTCTATAATTTTCCATTTTACCATAATGTTTAACCATAGCACAATCTGAACTCATACCATAGAATGTTTTATATTTTTTTCCATTTTCTTCAGTAATTTTACCCGGATTTTCATCATGTCCAGCAAACTGACCACCCATCATAACAAAATCAGCTCCGCCGCCAAAAGCCTTTGCCATATCTCCAGGACAAGTAATACCTCCATCACCCATTATAAAACCACCAATACCGTGAGCCGCATCAGCACATTCTATTATTGCAGATAATTGAGGCATGCCGACACCAGTTTTTAATCTTGTTGTACAAGCACTACCAGGACCAATACCTATTTTAACAATATCAACCTTACCTCTAATAATTAACTCCTCAACCATCTCTCGTGATGCAACATTTCCAGCAACTATGATTTTATCTGGAAATTCCTTGCGAACTTTTAAACAAAAATCTACAAAAGAACTAATATAACCATTAGCAATATCTATACAAATCCAATTACAATCTACAATGGATAATATTTTTTTTAGATTATTGAAATTTTTATCACTTATTCCAGTTGAAACCATAAATAAATCGGGATTTAAATTATCTTGGCACTGAAATTCTTCAAGAGTTATGAATTTGTTTAAACAAGTTATAATTTTATAAACAGAAAGAATCTTATAAACCGAAAATGTACCTGTGGTATCCATATTTGCCGCAACAATTGGAACACCTTTCCATTTTTTTGTTGAATGGGGAAATTTAAATTCCCTTGTTAAATCAACATCTGAACGAGAATTTAATGTTGTTCTTTTTGGTCTTATCAATACATTATTAAAATCTAATTTAGGTGCATTTTCTATCTTCATTATTAAAATTCCCCCTTATTTCTTTATGTTTTTATATTCTATTATATTATATGGCGTCTATTTGGGAAGAAAAAAGAAAATTAAGAAAAACTAAAAATATGTTTAATCGTGTTATAGATATTCTTGTTACATCGTTGCTAGGGGCAATTGTTTTATATATTTGGTTTATTTTTGGAACAAATTTAACATCTATTGGCAAAAATTTAAGTTCATCAAGCTTACCATCTAATATAAATCAAGCACCCTATTGTTGCAAAGGTTCTAAATCAGCGGGTTCTTGGAAATATGGGATGCCATATAATTTGGGAGATAATCCTACAATAATTCCTTTTATACCATGTGCTGTTAAAATGATTTCTTTTGATTGGCTTAGAACATTATTTTATGTGAAACCCTGGCTTGCAGGCACATTAAAACAATCTTGGGTCACAGGACGTGGATTAATAGAAGGTATGGGTTCTTATGTTCCAACAGGAATGACCGCCATGAAAGGTGGCGGAAAAGGAGGTGGACGTTTGGGAGATACTTGGAAATATGTTAAAGGAAAAAGTTCAAATACAGCAAATTATTTAAAAACAAAAGGAAGCGGCATTTTTGACTATGTGAAATCTAAAGGAACACGAACAGATTGGAGCTTTACAGAATTAATATTTTTTATACTTTCTCCTATTATTGCAGCTATTACTATCGGTTTAGCTTTACCCACATCAATTCTAATAACATATTATGGCTCATTTAAAACTAGTTTATTTTGGTCAATATTTGGATTTTTATTTGTTTTTATTCTTGCAGCTATTAATAGTATTGTACAAGTCACACAATTGACCGGTTTCTTATTTTTAAAGGGTATGAGTTTGGCTTCATTTAGTGAAGTCAATAATAACTTCTTTAAATATGGAAGAGGTCCGTTTATAATGGGATTACTTGTTTTAATATTAAAAACATTCCCAGAAATACCGTTTTATCTTAGAATAATTTTATTTATTATAACCCCAGGATTGTTATTTTTTTTAAGATAATAACTTAATAAGAAATTAATTATTAAATTATATGGGAAAAAAAAATAGAAAGAAAAAAAAAGTATCACCTAATGGAAAACCATTTGTCAGCGTTTGCACGCCAACATACAATAGAAGACACTTTATTCCCTTTTTAATTAAAAATTTTAAAGCTCAAACATATCCAAAAGAATTAATGGAATGGATTATCATTGATGATGGTGAAGATTCTGTCAGAGATTTATTTGAAGGTGTGGAGTGCGTTAAATATTTTCGCGAAGAAAAAAAAATGAAACTGGGAAGAAAAAGAAATTATATGCATGAAAAATGCAAGGGGGAAATTATTGTTTATATGGATGATGATGATTATTATCCACCAGAACGAGTTAATCATTCAGTTAATAGGTTACGGTCTCAACCAAAAGCTTTAGCATCAGGATCAAGTTGTATGTATATATATTTTAAACATATAGATAAAATATATCAATTTGGACCATATGGACCAAGACATTCTACCGCCGGCACCTTTGCTTTTAAAAAAGAATTATTGAATGAAACAAAATATGATGATGATGCTGAAATGGCTGAAGAAAAACTTTTTTTGAAAAATTATACGATTCCATTTGTTCAACTTGATCCTTTAAAAACGATTTTATGTTTTTCACACGATGAAAATACTTTTGACAAAAAAAAACTATTAATTAATCCACATCCAAATTTTGTAAAAGAAACGGGTATGTCTTGTAAAGTATTTATAAAAAAACGAGAAATAAGAGAATGGTATAAATCTCAATAATCTTTATCGCCTAATCGGCGAAAATAAATTTTGTGTTTCATTATATCTTGGAATTGCCTCCTTACAAAAGACCTATTATCAGTCACCTCCATTGGTTCAAATTCTTCTATATTAGATATTGAAAAATCATTAAAACATTCTACCTCATGCAATTTTGATGGATCATATGATGCTAGTTTATTTTTATTTTTTTTTGTTAGACACGAACCCATTTTATAATAGATTAACATTTTCTTAATATATTATAAATGATTTTAGAAATTATAAATACTGAAGAAAATAGTAGAGAAACTACAGAAATAAGTATTGAAACTATAGAAAGCACAGAAAGTGAATCCCCATTAAGACAAAAAGAATGCAGAATTTGTTTTGAAACAGAAAAAAATGATGACCCTTTACTTTATCCTTGTATGTGTGATGGTTTTAGTAAATATATTCATAAAAATTGTCTAATAAAATGGCGACAAATAAATATTGAAAAACCACCATTTCTTAAATGTATGGAATGTGGGAGCGAATATAATATTAAATTTCCTTACAAAATAGAAACTTATACTTATCTATATGATACAATCGAACTGACTACTAATCCTAAAATATGTCTTATTTATTTTTCAATGTTAGGTGCATCGTTATTTTTTAAAACTCTTGATAGAGCAACCGGGAATCATTTAATATATATGATTGATGAAAACCCACAAGAAGAGTTTCGTAATATTTTAAAAACAGATGCTGTATATGGAACACTTTTTACATTTTCTTATCTTAATTTTATGATTTTTACAACAATAAATATATTATTTATTATATTTGCCTCAATTAATGTGAATAATCATATTAAATACTATAGTAAAATGATTATACCTTTAATATTTCATCTAATATTTTCATCTAATATATACTCAATTTACTATATATTTAAATTGGAAAGTTCATCTTATACACCGGAAATTGTTATTAATTTTTCTTCTATTTTATCATTTGCTAATATTTCAATTTATGGAAAATTGCTTGAACGCCATAATAATATTATTAAAAAAATAAATTCAAGAAATATGGGGATTGTATTGAATAGAAATTTAAGACCATAAATCATCAAAATCTTTCTTGATAACCGTTTCATTTTCCAATAATAAATTTGCTAATTTTATTATTTGATGTTTATTATCTGAGAGAATAGTTCTTGCTTTTGTATAAGCCATATCTATATGTTCCATAACAGCAGTATCTATTTTATGTCGCAAATCTTTACTAATTTTTTTATCTCTCCAATCACAATGTATAGGACCAACAGTGGTATCCATTCCAAAAACCGTAACAAATTTATATACCATTTTTGTCAATCTTTCAATATCATCACTAGCACCAGTAGTTATATCATCACAAAAAAGTTCTTCAGCAATACGACCACCCAATAAGACACACATCTTATCTTTTAATTCTTCTCTGCTATGTAATTTTGTATCTTTAGATTCTGACTGTGAAAAACCTAATGCACTTGCACCGCGCGGCATAATTGAAACTTTTATTGGGGATTCAGTATTCTTTAAAAAATATGATAAAAAAGCATGACCTGACTCATGAAAAGCAACAATCTTTCTCTCTTTCTCTTTTAAACGAAAAGTATGTTTTTCAGGACCCAAAATAACATTATCAATTGCATCTTTTAAATTTTTTAAACCTATTAATTTTTGGTTTTTCCTTACAGTTAAAATACTAGCTTCATTGCAAATATTTGCAATATCAGCACACGAAAAACCAGCACTTATTTTTCCTAATTCTTTTGAATATGTTATTTTCTTTTTCTGATTTATTTTCATCTTTTCCAAATAATATTCAAAAATCTTAACCCTATCATCCTTTTCAGGCAATTCAAATTGAATTTTTCTATCAAATCTACCCGGACGAAGAAGTGCAGAATCTAAAATATCTAATCTATTTGTAGCACCAAATAGCAAAATATTATCATTATCTTCAAAACCATCTAACTCAACTAATAAACGATTTAAAGTATTATCGCGTTCTGTTTGACCACCACCACCCGAACAATTAACTCTGGATCTTGCCAAAGCATCTATCTCATCAATAAAAATTATACATGGCGCCTTTGACCTGGCCTCTTTAAAAAGACTTCTTATCCTAGAAGCCCCAACACCAACATACATTTGACTAAAATCACTGCCACTAACAGAAATAAATGATATACCACATTCTCCGGCAACCGCTTTTGCCAATAAAGTTTTACCAGTTCCAGGAGGACCATGTAAAAGAGCACCGCGCGGCATTCTTGCACCAATTTTCAAATATTTGTTGCGATTTTTTAAGAAATCAATAAATTCAAAAATTTCTTTCTTTTGGTATTCCAAACCGGCGACATCTTTTAGTTTTATCTTCACCTTATCATTTGATTTTATATATGAAGAAAACCCCATACCCATTAAGTTTCTACTTATAAGAATCAAAAATAAAAATCCAAAGAAAAAAAAACTGTCAATCAATTTCTTAATTAGAACACTTTCTTCTTTATATAATATTTCTTTTTGATAATTATGTTTTTTTAAGTTGCTCATAAAATTATTTTTATCTTGGAAATTAATAAAATACTTTGATTGTGTTTCATTATTTATATAAAAATAAACTGATGAATTTCTGTAAAAATCTATTTGTGTAACATTTGAAATATAATCATTGAAAAAACTTTTTTCAGAAATTTGTAAAGGATTTCTAGAAATAAAAAAAAGAACAGCTATACAAAATAAATATATAAAATTTCGTTTATGCATTAATTTAAATAATAACAAAGATTTTAAATACTTTTATTATTATTTTAAAGTGGCACGCCGTCATGGGGGTCTGTGCTATTATTACTGTTGCCCGGTGCCGTCGATGTTGGAAGTTGTGTTTGCTGCTGGTTCTGTGCATTTGCTTGAGTTTCCGTTTGCGAAGC
>Ga0114996_10006585_pt1 | contig 13319 bp, 6 predicted proteins | sample ArcticOcean_MG_C_4_FD_87039 | JGI IMG/M metagenome (GOLD analysis project Ga0114996, IMG submission 87039) | Marine microbial communities from western Arctic Ocean - ArcticOcean_MG_CB4_134 | ecosystem: Environmental > Aquatic > Marine > Oceanic | place: Arctic Ocean: Canada Basin | collected... | reverse complement strand
GCCAAGGTCAGGGCCAAGGTCAAGGCCAAGGTCAGGGCCAAGGTCAAGGCCAAGGTCAGGGCCAAGGTCAGGGCCAAGGTCAAGGCCAAGGTCAAGGCCAAGGTCAGGGCCAAGGTCAGCAGGGCCAGCAAGGTCAGCAAGGTCAGCAAGGTCAGCAAGGTCAGCAAGGACAGCAGGGACAGCAGGGACAAGGTTCCCAGCAGGGCCAGCAGTCCGGCCAGCAAGGTCAGCAAGGCCAGCAAGGTCAGCAAGGCCAGCAAGGCCAGCAAGGCCAGCAAGGCCAGCAAGGCCAGCAGCAGGACAATGGACAAGGCCAGCAGCAGCAAGGCGGTCAGCAAGGTGGTCAGCAAGACAGCGGCCAGCAGCAAGACCAAGGTGGAGACAATCAGAACGGTCAAGACCAGCAGCAGCAGGGCCAGACCCAGAACGGCCAGCAAGGCCAGCAAGGCCAGCAATCCGATCAGCAGCAAGGACAACAGCTTGACAACCAGGAAAACAACGGCGACAACGACAACGATGGCGATGGCATCCCCGATGACATCGACACCGATGACGACAACGACGGCATCCCCGATGACGTCGATGACTCGCCCGAGGATCATGACAACGATGGTATCGACGATGCCGAGGACAGTGATGACGACGGAGACGGTATCGATGACGAAGAAGAAGTCAACGATGGCGACCCCAACACCGACATCTATGACCACGACAACGACGGCACCCCCGACAACATGGACCTGGACATCGACAACGACGGTATCGACAACGCTGTCGACCTCGGACCCAACGGCGAAGATTACAGCCGTGACCACGACAACGATGGACTCAACGACGGCGTCGACACCGACGACGACAACGACGACATCCTCGACGTGGACGAGCTCGACGGTGCGACCGGCGATTGGCGCTACGACCACGACAACGACGGCATCACCGACGTCATCGACACCGATGACGACAACGACGGCCTGAGTGACTGGTTCGAAGCCAACGATGGTAACGATGAGACCGGTCAATTCGACCATGACAACGACGGCCTAGCGGACGTCGATGACACGGACGATGACGGCGACGGTATTCTCGACGAACTCGAGAACTGATCGCACGATCACATCACGTCAACTGATCAGACCCACGGACCTCGGTCCAGTGGAGACAGGCACCTCCGGGGGCGCTGCCCCCGGGGGGCCGAATCTTCTTTTTTTCACAGGGCACTTTTGAGTTCTTTTCGGGTTATGATACCCACAGGGCATCGTGATACCGAATCGCACGGTCGCGCCGAGTCGTTGATATATCGGCCGCAAGTGGCGAGGTGCTTCACTTGGTGAGAACATGACTGAATTCGATACATACCTCGAAAATATTGACGGCTGGAGGAAGACCTCCTGGTCCGTCATGATGGTGGCCCTGATGATTTTCTCGACCCTCACGGGCGTGACCCTCGGCTCGACCTCCGATGAGATGGAAACGGGCTGGGCAGATTCTGTCAAGCGGACCGCGGTCCAGACCGCGGATCAGGACGACCAGCCCTTCCGCGAGAGTGAGAACCGTGGCACCGTCACTTCACCGTTCATGCATCCCGCACTGATGGATTCCCAGTATGCGGACCCCGGCGTGATGTATGGCAAGATCTCAGACCTCAGCATGCTCGACCTGCGCGCTTCGGGCTGGACGCTGCATCTGGAGGAGCGCATCGGCGATGACCACGACAATGATGGCATCGACGACCTCAATGATCTGGATGATGACAATGATGGCATCTACGACCTAATCGAACGCTTCGACGGCTGTTATGGCACCGGACCACTGGACCACGACAACGATGGCGTGACCGATGAGATCGACTGGGATGACGACAATGACGGCATCCTTGAGGGCCCTCTGGACATGAGCCAGGGCGCTGACCCGCTCAATGTGAGCACCGACCGCTACGTCATGCCCGGCACGGTCCATCCGTGGACCGGCACGGTGATCCCGGTCGGATACCTCGCCGACCAGAACCCGTGGGACCACGACAATGATGGCGTGCCCGATGAGGATTACGACGGCTCTGGCCCCGGCTCCTATGACGAGGACGATGACAATGACGGCCGCATCGACCAGTTCGTCTGGCCGTGTGATTTCGATGGCGATGGCATGCAGGATTACTTCGACAGCGATGACGACAATGATGGTGTCACCGACCGCTACGATGCGGATCCCTACAACGCCTCGATCACGACCCTTCTCACCGCCAGCTACCAGACCTGGTCGCTGAACCAGTACGCTCAGTACAGCGGCGGCGTGGATTTCGTCGCTCAGGAGGCGCTGTACCACCCCGGTGCCGTGACCTTCACCACAATCGTCGATGGCGATCTGGATGGTGATGGGATTCCCAACTTCCTCGACCCGGACAATGAGAACGATGGTCTACCGGACAATGCCGACACCGATGATGATAACGACGGCCTGCTCGACATGTACGACCCGGATGACGACAATGATGGCATCCTCGATGCCTGCACCAATGTCGACCTGAACGGCGATGGTCTGAACGATCTGTTCGGTGGCAATACCGCGCCTTATCAGGTCGCTGGCGCCGATGGTGACGGCGATGGAGTGATTGATTGCGAGATGGATTATGACCGCGATCTCGACGATGATCGCTGGCGCGCAATCGACCAGAATTACAACGGCATCTGGGATTGGTTCGATGAGGACATGGGTGGCAATGCGACCCCCGACAATCCTCTGGGCCGCCCCTCCTGGGATGTGACGGACCTCGCTTGGGACACCGACAACGACGGCGAGGAGAACGAGATCGACCGTTACCCGACCACGCCGGTCGCTGTCTACAACACCTGGAATTGCCTGACTGTGACCCCCGCACCCGAGTGTGATACCGAGCGCTCCTCCTATGCTGGATTCAACGACTGGGATGGCGACGGCATCAACAATTGGTATGATATCGACGACGATGGTGACGGCATCATCGATTGGCTCGACATCGACCCGGATTGTGACTTCGACAACGATGATGACATCCACCAGATCAATGGCAGCCGTTACCGTGACGACGGTCTGAATTTCGTCGATTCGGACATCGATGGTGATGGCTTGGATAATGGCATCGATTGGGATGATGACAACGACGGCATCACCGATTTGTACGATCCCGATGACGGCAACTGCGGCATTGTCGACAACGACATCTACGATCAGTTCTATCGCAATAATTTCCCGCTAGGTGACGGTGATGCAATCGACGGCTCGCTCGATGGCACGCCCTATACCGACAATACGCTCGATCACTGGAACATGACCTATCTGATGAATCCCTTCACCGCGGGCCAGAGTTTCGTGCTCGACTACAATGGCTACGATGGCACGACCAACCCGCCGACCAGCGGCGTGATTCCCGAGTTCTATTGGTACCTGCTCGCGCGCTGGTCACCTTGGCAAGGTGGCAACGATGTTGATTCGGATATTGATGGCGACAGTCTGATCAACGGCCTGGACGTCGATCAGGACGGCGATGGACTGCCCGACTGGTGGGACCAGGACGAGGGCAACGATGGCCAGCTCGACATCAACGATCTCAAGATGGGTGGCACTTTCACCAATTCCAACGAATGTGGATGGACCGCAGAGGATGGCTATGCCTGTGGTTATCTTTTCGCGACGAAGTACCACCTGCCGCTTGAATCAGGCTTCCAGAATGGCCAGTTCAGCCAGCCCTTCTCGATTCGACCCGACCCGACCTATACCGACGGCACCTATGATGGCGCGAACTCCCAGCAGAACTGGCAATGCAGCGCCTCCTCGTGCTACCAGCTCGAGTTCAACGGTCAGACGGTATCGGCCTTCAATTACAGCCAGATGGCGCACAACCGTGACCTGTTCATCACCTGGATTGGATTGAGCACTGGAATGTGGAGTTGGAATGCTGACATCAATCAGAACTGGTTCCCCGATGAGCATCTCGCCGATTTCCTCGAAGACGATGTCGACCCCGATGATGACTGCGGCAATATCGTGGTCAGCGGCGGCGGCTTCACCTACCCCCCCGCCTGCCAAGCCAATGACACCACCGACCTGGATGATGATCTGGACAGCGTGTACGACCTGTACGATGTCGATGATGATAACGACGGCATCTGGGATTATCTCGAGATTGATTCGAACAGTGACTGGGACGATGATGCCAATACCGAGCCGGGAAATTACTTCATCGGCTTCAACTGTGAGGACAACGACGACGATGGCATCGATTCGGATCCCGATGGTGATGGTTGGTTCCAATCCGTATGGGACCGTGGTATATTGGGTCAGGGCCTGCTCTTCCCCGAGTATTACGACGTTGACAACGACAACGACGGCATCCCCGATGGCGAGGATCCCGATGATGATAACGACGGCACCCTGGATGTGGATCAGGAGCTGCAGTGCTTCTGGGGCGAGGAGCAATCCTCCTGGGACCACGACAACGACGGTGTGCTGGACTGGGCGGACGATGATTGGGATGGCGATGGCATCTCGAACACGGTCGAGAGCAGCGGCACCAGCCCGCTCACCACCCCGTGGGACCACGATAACGATGGCCTGCGCGATGACGTCGACCTCGACGATGATTCTGATGGCATGATGGATGAGGATGAGATCATCCTGTGGCCGACCCGCTTCAACCGCAACTCGACCAATCCGTGGGACCACGATGACTTCGGCAATGGCGAGGGCATGGCCAATCCCGCAGACCCCCACACTGGTCCTGATGCGATTGATCTCGACGATGATAACGACACCCGTGAGGATGGCGATTTCGACATTCTCGAAGAAGGTCATACGGCCTTCTGCGGGGGTTCCAACGTCACGAGTTCGGACTGGGATTCGGACAATGACTGCCTGCTCGATGAGGATGATAAGATCCCGACGCGAGTCGAGATGATTGTCCCGGACACGCTGTTTCTGGATGCACAATTCCCCGCCATATTCTCCGGTACGGTCTACGCGCTGAACATGAGCACTGGCAATTTCACGCCGACGGGCATGCTGCCTGTTCAAGTTCACGTCGCATGGGTGCAGAATGGCACCAAGGCGATTGAGACAATCAACGTGCTCTCCAACCAATGGGGTTCGTTCACGGTCGGTCAGTTCCTGTTCCCCGAGAATCTGCACGTCGGTGATAACTCGACCTATGAGATCTGGGCCGAGGTGACGGAGATGTTCATCTACGACGGTTCGACCTCGACCAAGAACCCGCTCGCAGTTCACGCGAATCTATCCTTGGATTATGTCGCGTGGACCTATTTCCGCAGCGATGAGCAACCGCTGTGGCTTGACTTCAAGGCGCATTATACCGCCGACTGGGAACGTGGCATCTTCGACCGACGTCTGGAGTTCGCCCCAGTATCCTTCTCGATCAGCGGTGGACCGTTCGGCAACCGCTCGACCCCGACCACCTACGACGGCTTCGGTATGGGTTACCGCGCTGACGTCGGTGGCTGGGCATCGCTGACCTATATGCAGCAATCCGGTGCACTCGGCGATTGGAAACAGGTGCGTTGGAACTCCACCTACGACAACGGACCCGGCATGCTGCCCGGTGGTTACGAGGAGATTGTGTGGAACAATTTCACCCTCAGTCACGACGTAGTCAATTCCTACACCTACTCGAACACGAGTCTTCCCGTCGGTGATTACGAGGTCACCGGCCGTGTGGACCCTCTACTCGCCAGCGAATGGCCATGGCCCTATGTGAACGGTGATGAGACGGAGCCGTTCATGATTCGCAGCATGCACCGAATGTATGTCGAAGCAGAGATTATCGTCGATGGCAAGAATCCCGTACAATACTACGACAGCCGGCAGTTCACCGGCGGCAGTTATGGTGCCTGGCGCACCTTGTTCAGCGAGCCCGCGCTGATTGCGGCTGGATTCGACATGGATAGCAGTGGAGATCTGAGCGATGAGGAGTTCGCCGCTGCTTCGCTCGGCAAGCCCTATGCTCAATTGTGGGACGGCGACCCGGCCACGCTGACCAATGAGTCAGCCAAACTGAGGCCCTTCCTGCGCACCAACACGACCCACTGGTTCGTGACGATGCAGAATGGTGGGGATTTCGACGCGCCTCCGTGCGGCCAGATTGACCCCACCGATCCACAGAGCCCCTTCCGTTGTGAGGTCGTGCCCGAGATGAATACCGGTGAGACCTTCCGCGTGATCGGCAATGTGACCAACCGGACAGGCACACCTTGGATTCAGGACCCGATGGCGCTGCAGGTCGACCTCGACCACAACGGCATCTTCCAAGGCAGTCAGGAGACCGGCTATGCGCGCGTACCGATAATGTATGGTGGCGAAGCCCGCTTCGACTACAACTGGTCCTGGTACAGCCAGTATCAGGCCTCGACCTATGGCGTGCGCGTGGACTTCACGAATTCGGAGTACTACTTCACCGGTAATCAGACCAACGTGCTCGCCGAAACAGGTGCTTACAACAACATCACCGTGGTCGGCACGACGGATTTCCAGCTCAACACACTGCCCCGTCTGTATCGCAATCAGAGCACGATTGTCGAGGCACGTCTGGTCGACAATGCCCTGCAAGCGGTCAAGCTGGCCCTTGTCAATTGGACCTGGTCTGCGGATGGTGTGAGCAACTTCACCGAGACAGATTCGAATGGTATGTTCAAGATCGAACTCAACATCAGTGATGATCACCAACTCGGCGATTTCAATCTGCGTTTCTCCTTCCCCGGAAACCCCCAGCTCAAGGGGAGCCTGGTGAACCAGGAGATGTGGGTCGTCAGCCGTACCTACATCGATTTGATCTCGACCACGCCGAATCTGCGCAGCAGCGGCGAGGTCTGGCAATTCACCGCCATGGTCACCGATGACAATCGCACGCCCGTCCTCAAGGATACAGGCGAGTCTCTGGATGGTGGCGATGAGAACGGTGGCACGATTCAAGTCATCTTCGAGGGTACGGATTTCGACAATGTGAAGCATCGTCAGGTGATGTTTGAGGTCGAGCCGAATGCTGGCACGATTCATGAGCAGATGCTGCTCGACGCCCAGTTGTTGCGCGAGGACCCCTCCTCCTTCCTACCGGATGGATTCGGTGAGGTGAATGTCATTCTCAGATTCGAGGAGAATCTACCCAACGAGGGTTGCCCGGAGTTGCAGGATTACCAACTGGAGCTCCAAGGGGCATGGGATCCATGCATGTCGGTTCAGGGCAGCGATCATTACCGCCGCCTCATGCCTTACAATGTCGATGGATTCGCTCTGATTGGGCGTACGACTCTGAACGTGGACAATCAGATTGTCTACACCAGCGAGATCAACCCGGTCACCGGTGAGAGCGTGGAAAAGCCGATGGTCGTAACCGGAGCATTGGTCGATGAACTCGGCACGAACCTGTCCAATCGCGGCATCCGCGTCTCCTACGAGATGCAGGGGGGCATCATGGGTCTCATATCCTGTCAGCCTGGCACCACCGATTACGAAGGCCGCTTCGAGATCACCTGTCCGCTCGATGACGTGATGGCCGGTCAGGCGAGGGTCACGATCGAGTACAATGCGTACGACAACAATGACCGCTATCGCTACAAGAATGCCAGCGTGACGCGGCTGTTCCCTGTGTTCAGTAACTCCACGCTGCACATCTCCGAGGTCGGTCCGTTCAAGACCGATGTGGACCGATACGAGTATGCCAATGGCAACTCCTTCCCGGTGCTTTACCTCAAGGAGGCCTACCACATCAACGCCATCCTCCAGCAGAGCAACGGCAACCCCCTGGGTGGCAAATGTCTGAACATCTACCTGAACCCCGACGAGAACACCCGCCCGGTCGCCACGGCGACCACCGGTGATGAGTTGGGAGAGGTGGAGTGGTACAGTGGTGAGATGGCGCAGAATCCGAGCCGCAAAGGGATCGAACCGAGCGGCAACCAACTGGAGGGCTTCCGCGTGCTGCGACTCGCGTACGAGCCCGATGTCGAGGTGCCCGGCGGATGCCGCGCAGAAGCCAACGCCGTGGTCAATGGTTCCTTCATGGACGTGCTCGTGCTCGTTCGCAGTCGCGTGGACATGGTCGTCAAGGTGCCTTGGCACAATGTTGACGGATACCTGCCCGGCGACACCGTCGAAGGCGCGGTCGCCATCCTGCGCGACCGCATCGACTTGGTTGTCGAAGACGAGACGGTGACCTTCATCTTCCAGTACCTCAACAGCACGGACGTCTGGGTGACTCAGGAGATCCGTTACGTCAAGACCGACGAACAGGGCGTGGCGAATTTTTCCTGGACCTATACGGGCAAAGATGTGCCCGGGGCCGCGGATGATGAATATGCAACCGGTGGAAAGTGGCAGATTACGGCGATGTTCGAGGGCAGTGAGAAGTTCAAGAAATACGGCGAGAACCGCAGTCTAGTCATCTTCGAAGGCGATGCACCGGAGAAAAAATCCAGTGCCTGGGATCTCAAGGTGATGCTACCAATCATCATCGCCTTCCTATTCGCAGCCATCATCGGCGCGGTCATGTACAAGCGCTACAGCGAGCGCCGACGTGTCGAGATTCTGCGTGGTATCCTGACCGATTCGCTGCTCGCATTGCAAGCGCGAAACGAGTACATCCAGGTGATCTTCAACTGCTACAAGGATCTGGTGCGATTCTTCCGCCAGCATGGCTTCATGAAGAAGGTGTACGAGACCACGCGCGAGTTCGAATGGGCGTTGCGTCGTGCGTTCTACATGGTCCCTGCGGACCAGTTGGACGACTTCCTCGCCATCTTCGAAGAGGCACGCTATTCGGACCACGACATTGGCCTTGCACAACGCGACAAGGCGATGACGACCCTGACGGCGATCACCCAGTCCATCTCGATGGCCCTGGGTGATTCGCTGATCGCGCGAACCGAAGATCACGATGCGGTTCTGCACGGACAGCTCGCCAAGGCCGGCGAGTTCGTCGATGCCGAAGGCAATGTGCAGCAGGCTGGAATCGACGAGAGTCAGGACCAGTCATTCTCGCTGTGAAACCGTTGACGACAAGAGACCTTCCGAGGGGGCACACGTCCCCTCGGAGGATCACTCTTCAGCCAGTTCACCCTTGGCGTCGAGCAACTCGAGGGAGAGGTCGACCTGAGCGCAAATCTCGAGGATTTCCTCGTGCATCTGGTCGCTGAACAGGTCCAGAGCCTGCAAGGTGCCACTGCCACGAAGTGAGTCAAACAGGTGGTTGAGAACACAGGATACGCCGTAGGCTTGGCCGGCCCGGAAGGCGTGGTCCACCCCGCCCGCCTCCGGGTCTTCCGCGCGCAGCCGCATCATGACCTGCTGGGCATAGGCTGCCAAGGCGCCGTAAGCGATCTCGAATGCAGCACCGCTGGCCGAATCCGCATCGAGCGCCGTCTGAGCGGCGGTCAGCGCCGCCTTGGCACATTCGCCATATTTCGCGTGTGCAGCGATGGTGTCACCCTCCTCAAGCTCCATTGCTTCGTTCATCAGTTCCTTCCAGTCGGCCATGGGAATCACATTCTCGGGGGGAGCAACAACAACATGAGCATTGGCCCGTTCTCGGCCCCCATAGGGGGCCAGTTCCTAGGCGGCGGGTTCATAACAGGGTGGTCGGTCGCCGCGCTACCCACGTCGAGGGAGTCATATGGCGAAGAACACGAAGACCAACGCTGGCTTGGTCACCCTGATCGGTGATCTCAAGGCCCAGACTCGGTCGAATGGTGCTCCGCTGTGGCGAGACGTCGCGCTGAGGCTCGAGAAGAGCCGCAGCAATTGGGCTGAACCGAACCTGAGCCGCCTGAGCCGCCACGCTGCGGACGAGGATGTCATCCTCGTTCCCGGCAAGTTGCTTGGAAGTGGTGATGTCGAGGGGAAGCACACCGTCGCCGCCTACAGCTTCAGCACCTCGGCCCGAACGAAGATCGAGGCAGCAGGCGGTAAAGTCGTCAGCATCCGCGATCTGATGAACAAGAATCCGGATGGCAAGGGGGTGTACATCCTTGGTTGAAGGCGTCACTTACGTCTACGATGCCGAGGACAAGATCCTCGGCCGGCTGGCCAGTGTGGTTGCAAAGCAGCTGCTCAGCGGCAAGCGGTCCGGTGATGACGTCCGCGTCATCATCGTCAATGCGGAGAAGGCGATCGTATCCGGAAAGCGCACCAGCGTGATGTCCGATTACCACGCCAAGCACGACTTGAACCACGCCCGCAAGGGTCCGTTCTTCCCGCGCATGCCCGACCAGATTCTCAAGCGTACCGTGCGCGGCATGCTTCCGTATCAGAAGAACAGCAGTGGCCGCGGCGCACTCAGAGCGCTCCGCGTCGAGATCGGCACCCCCTCCGACCTGTCCGGCGACTTGCCCGACGGTTGCAAATGGGGAGATGCAAGCCCGATTGAGCGCCCCTTGCCCGAGCGCTTCGTGCGCCTGAGCGACATCAGCAAGGAGCTGGGCGCCAAATCCACCCGATGGGGGGGTGAGTGAACATGGCGAAGAAGAAGACCAAGGCAAAGGCGAAGAAGGCTAAGGCAAAGGTGGTCAACACCTCCGGCAAGCGCAAGACAGCGATCGCCCGAGCCACCGTCAAGGCCGGCAAGGGACGCGTCCGCGTTAACTCCGAGCCGATTGAGATTCTCAACCCTGAACTCGCTCGCGCCAAGGCGATGGAGCCGCTCACAATCGCGAGCGCGATGAGCCGCCTTGCAGATGTCGACATCAATGTCAACACCACCGGCGGCGGCCAGATGGGCCAGGTCGATGCGATCCGCACCGCGATCGCACGCGGCCTCGTGCACTTCAACGGCGGCGCCGAGGGCGTGGACGAGGAACTCCGGGACGAGTTCCTCCGATTCGACCGCAGCCTGCTCGTGAACGATCCGCGCCGCAAGGAGCCCAAACACCAAATGGGTCGTGGCGCGCGTGCCAAGTGGCAGAAGTCCTACCGATGAGGTGATGATGAGATGATTATTCCAGTACGATGCTTCTCCTGCGGCCATGTGATTGGCCACCTATGGGAACGCTACAGCAATGGTATCAAGGATGGCCGCGATGCCGGCGAGATGCTTGCCGAAGTTGGCCTCGAGCGCTATTGCTGCCGACGCATGTTCGCGTCCCACGTCGAACTCATTGACGATGTCGCGCCCTACAGCGTGACCCGCAAAGAGTGAAGCGGAGACACCGACCGAAAGGAACAACACCGAGGCATCTGTGTCCAACAGATGACAACGGGCCCGTGGGTTAGCTTGGCCTATACTTGACGGCTGGGGGCCGTCAGACTCCGGTTCAAATCCGGACGGGCCCACCTCGACGCTGTTTTATGACCGTTCAAGGGAGGATTCAAACCCCTTCGGGAGAAAGCGGAGCCCATGCGCCAGCGCAGTCTCTCGGTCGTCATCCTGATGAGTATCCTGATTGCGCCGCTGCTCGCAGCAGCGCCAGAGGCGCTGCGCCCCCCCGCGCACGAGGTCATCGTCCACACAACCGACCAGACCTGGTCTGGCAACATGACCCTCGACGAGGGCATCACGATTGCAGCAGGTGCCACCCTGACCATCGAAGCGGGCACCAACATCAACATCACCGAGGACATCACCATCCGAATCGAGGGCGGCCTCGACATCGGTGGAACTGTTTCAGAGCCCGTCATCATCAACGGGTCCTACCTCGAACTCACCTCCGTCCAAGCTCGCTGGGAAGGATTCCAGATCGCGAATGGGGGAATGGGACAGGTCACATCTCTGGAACTGTCTGATGCGCGTGGCGGCTTCAAGGTCGAATCCGGGGGACAACTCACAATCGACACCTCCACCTTCGAGGATGTCATCATCGGCGTCTGGGCAATCGGTGATGTCGATGGCTCAGGCGATCCATCTCCAGATGCAGATCTGATGTGCACTCGGGCGGGAACAGCCTGCCTCAGAGTCGACGGAACCACTCAGATGGCTCACATCGATGCGATCTCGAGCGGGGCGGCTGTTATCGTCGGACCAAACGGGAATCTGGAGATTGATGGTACACTCTGCACGGACTGCGGCGCAGCACTGGTGCTGGAAGCCGGTTCCACCTTCCGCGGCAATGCATCGGCATATTCCGTGACCAAGGTGATTCGTGTGACGGGAACCGTCGATGCCGAGATCGACAATCTGGAGACCCACGAAGCATCCGGCACACTGGTATCCTCCACCGGTGGTTCGGGGTTGGTCATCCAATCCGCTTCGATGGGCGATGATACTGCGAGCCTGACCAACGGAATCATCGGGACGGTTCAAGACATCGAGATCCTTCATGGAAGCATCGAGTCAACGCGCCTGGTCGATGCACAGATCGATGGCACATTGCGATTCGGAGACATTGCGCTCGAAGGATCGGAACCGATGCTGTTGCGTGGTGGCGGCGAGGTGATTCTCGATGGCACCACCCTGACTGGTGGAGCCACTTTCGATGCCGTCGGTTCCGGTGAGCTCACAATCATTGATTCAGACCTGCAGTCGTCCGATGAACTCGGCATCATATCGGGTTGGGACCTCGATGTGGAGGATTCGACATTCAGCGCGGACAATCAGGGCTTGAGATTACTGTCTGGGTCGCATGAATTCGACAATGTGACGATCAGCCGACAATTCTCTGCCTCCGATTCCACCTCGGTGGGCTTGGACATCGTGTGGGCGGATGTTGAGATGGATGATGTGACGATTATCGGCTTCAATGAGGGCGTGCGCTGCATGGCGCAGTGCACGCTTCATGGCGATTCTCTGTCCGCGGGCGGCGGCGGTCGTGATTCGGGTGCCGGGCTTGTGATCGATGATGGCGGTTCCGTTTCACTTGACAGCCTAGCGACCTCCTCCTCGGATGTCGGCATTGACCTCGTCGATGGCGATGCTCATCTTTCGGAATGGACCGTGGATTTTCCCCATCGCTCCTATGGAATTGAGTTGGCCAATGATGCAAGCGCAGTAATCCGCGACATGCCGGGCCTTACCTCCTCAGGTGCCTACGATGGTTTCGGCGACGGCACGCTCTTGTGGGGTTCCACAGGTTCTCCGAATCTCGCTGTGAGTGTCGAGGAACAGTTCACTGAGTCCAATATCCGAGTCACGGATGTGGTCGGCACGGCGCTGGCCGATGCTGAGGTTTCCGCCCATGGTTTCACTGAGATCGCCGATTCATTCGGGGATTCCTCCCTGCCTCTGCTGTCTTCGGGTTCTCTGGTCGAGGCTCTGGATCCGTCCAGCGGCATGGGCACGAGCGCGACCATGATGCCACCGGGCGGCACACTGCAGATCGCGGTGATTCCCACCTCTGGGGATTGGACGATTCCTG
>Ga0114996_10006576_pt1 | contig 13327 bp, 7 predicted proteins | sample ArcticOcean_MG_C_4_FD_87039 | JGI IMG/M metagenome (GOLD analysis project Ga0114996, IMG submission 87039) | Marine microbial communities from western Arctic Ocean - ArcticOcean_MG_CB4_134 | ecosystem: Environmental > Aquatic > Marine > Oceanic | place: Arctic Ocean: Canada Basin | collected... | reverse complement strand
TATTATTATATCTTTTTTTATTATAATAATGTCCGGAATAGAAGAACCTGTAGAAACAACCCCCATGGAACAACCACACGCTCAAATTGTCGAAAACGAAACTGATTCTGAAAGTGATAGCGACACAGAAGATTTAAAAAAATTCGAACAATTTGATACTAAAAATATTTTAGTGGATTTTCATCCTCATTTAAAACACATGTCTAATAAAGAAATGTATGCTTTATCAAGTGTTACCAGGGATAAAAGTGGTAAGATTGTAGATGCTCTTCATCAAACAATCCCCATTTTAACACGATACGAAAAAGCAAAGATTATTGGATTACGAGCCAAACAAATCAATCATGGTGCTAATATATTTATAGAAGTTGCCCATAACGTAATAGAAGGTCTTACTATAGCAGAAAAAGAATTAGAAGCTAACAAAGTGCCATTTATTATTAGAAGACCTTTACCAAATGGCGGTAGTGAATATTGGAAAGTATCTGATTTAGAAATATTAGAATAATTATTAAACGCGGCAACATAAATCTTTAATATTTTTCTTTGTACATTATTAATGTACAAAGAAAAATATTACAACCAACATAAACTATAAATTAATTAACGTGATGGTCGTCCTTGTGCCTGAGCCATCATCGAATAAATTTCCGATTTTGTCATTTGTTGAGCTGGTGGAAATAAATTACCTGTTAATCTACCCGCACTAGGCAACATACCAACACTTTCACAAGAAGCTCCAATATCTTGATATAATTTTCTATTTTCTGTTGTATTATTCCATCTCCCTAAAGGAAATTTATTATTTTCACAAACAAAGATAAATAAAGTATCACTATGTTTGGAGGTTACTTCAACGGTATTCCAATTTACTATCGCTCTTATTTGATATTTATAATTTGTAAACCGAACCGCGTTATAATCTATCCATTCACATTTTGGTGCTGTCCCAATTACATTATATTCTTTATCACCTGTTTCAATATTTATACCTTCTCTTAATATTTCATAGCTTGCTGTTGTTGTATATCTTGTTTTTGTTGGGTCGGCAAAACTATAAATTGTATTTCCATCAACTTCAACATCCCAATTAATATGAACTTCATTATCGTTAGCTATATCATATCTAACATTAATAGGTGGTGTAATAGCTACAGTACGTACACTAATAACACCGATATTTTGAACACCAAACAAATCATTATCAGCCGCTGCTAATCTCACATCATACTGTCCTTGAACCCCATTAGACACCAAAGCTAATTCTCCGCCTGCCGTTGTACCATCAACATCTCCCACAACAACATTTCCTATTTGTTCTAATACCAACGGATCTAAATTAATTTGACCATATCCATATAAAGTATAATTTTGTCTGGGATTTAAAGGCTGCGTTCTATAATAAATGGTTGTGTTGGTTAATGGTAAACGAATAGTTACGTAAGAATCAGGAGTCCCCTGTGGTTGTGACCTACTATATTGAGCTAAAGGTTCGCCGTCGGTATTTTTTAATTCTGTTGCTGTTGCATCATTTGCGTCATAAAATGTTAATCTATGTCCAAAATTACTTGGGTCGCTTGTATCAATATGAAAAACATCACCCTGTTTTCCAGGCCATATTTGACCATATTGATATGATTTTAATGTTATAGACAATGATTCTGTTTCTTCTATAAAAAATTTATTTCCCGAAACCGTAGATTTAAATTTAAATGTAATATAATCTGCCAAACTTGGTTCATATGTTGCATCTATTTGAAGATCTTGTGTAATATCTTCATATCTTCTTGGTAAAATTTGGATTTGTTGAGAATATAATAAATTGGTTAAATCATAAATATTAATTAAAACAAAGTCGGCATTAATGTATAGATTGGCAACATTAACTTGAATAGGCTGTTGAATAATGTTATTAAAAAATGGATTCATACTTGTAATTACAATAGGCATTATAAATTCATCCACATCCCCCTCATTTCCGAAAGATGAACACTCAAATTCAGGAGCAACTAATTGTCCTATATTATTTGTAGCAGGATAAGCGACAATTTTTGGAACTAATAATAAATGAGGGTTTAAATTATCAATAGAAAAATAAAGTGTTGAACCTTCTAAATCATTTATACCACTTGCGGGTTGAATATTAATAAAAAAATCCGTTGTACCGCCTAATTCTATTGTAGCCAAAGGATTTCCAAATTGATTAACAATATTAAAATTAATAATTTTTAAATTTAATTTATACAGATATCCATCTATACCTGTTTTGACATTCACTATATAATATGTACGGCCCGCAATAGTTTTAATACGTTCGTTGAATGTTTTATAATATAAATCATCGCTACCAAGTTCCAGTGGTATTGTAGCAACTTCTTCTGCTCTCGATGTTTGAATAGCATATGTATGAAGAGAATTATCCCCTTTATATATCCACAAAGGATCATTTTTTAAAAATGCATACGTTTGTTGAATAGGACAAAAAATTTTTACGTTGTCTGTTGGTGTTATTAAACAACACATTTTAAATTCCGTAATTTCTTCGGGTATATTCCCTGTTGTTAGTTGCCAACGACTAACATAAAAAGGGTTTCTTATAGGAACAACTGGATTATTACTTTCTATTGGTGACCAAATATCCGTTAATTCTGTATAACCAAAATAAAATTCCCACACCAATTTATTAAAATATTCGGTATATTTAATATTTCCAATTTCTCTTACATATGACAGTCTATCTAAATTCATTCTTTGGTTATCACCTAAACCTACCGTCTGTCCTCCATATAAACCTTCTCTTAATGGATAGAAAATATTACCAGCACCTTCATTAGGTTTAATCATAACAATATTAAAACATGAATAACCCCGTTCTCTCACATCATCTTCTACTAATTCGCCTAATAATTCTTTCACATAACTGTTTTGAACAAATAACCATTTGAATACTACTAATTTTCTTGTGTTCCAAACAGGATTTAATGAGGCGTTAAAAATTTGTTTTTTTAAATATAATTTTGGTCTTATCTCATCTGTATATTTTACCAATTTTGCATAAAAACGCGAGGTTAATGGAAAATTAAGCCACGTCATATTCATTTGAACAACACGTTCATCGACTCCAATACCAGATGTTGATTGAAATCCATTTAACATTAAACCTTCTTGAACAGCTCCGGACATATATTAATTACGTATAATTAATTATTTTAAGAATTAATATAATTAATTATGAAATAAATCATTATTCACAAGAACCATCATCGAACCTAAATATAACATTCGTATCTCCTGTTTCCTTGACATATTGTATTGCTCTGGGATCATCTTTAGCTTTTCTGGGTCTTAATCTTTTTGCTAATCTAAAATTATTCAACATTGCACCCAATCTATTTTGAGCATTTTGAGATTCTTTTGTCTTTGTTAAATTATCTATTTTATCAGCACACACACAACCATTTGTTGTTAAGTAAATTATTGTTGGTGGAACGGGTGGTTTTATTGTTATCACATTTGAATATAAATATTTTACAATCTTATCATAACTTTCAATACTTTTATTTTCATTTAAATCTGTATTTATGGTCCAATAAGCGTTCCTATTATATATATTACTTGAAATATCAGAATAATACGACGGCAATCCAGTTCTTTTTATTTCATAACTCCATCTTGTTATATATGGTGTATCATATTTCCTTGTTGGTCCATTTTTATATGGATAAACAGAAGAATATGGTAAATGACCTGTCCCATCGGGTAATAATTCTTTATTACTAAAATATACACACGATATATCATTATAATTGGACAAATCGGTAGTTATTAACGTCTTACAATATGCTTTCCCAATAGGAAACCCAATATCATCATCTTGATTTATAATATTTATATATCCTTTCATAGTCGAATGATTTTGACAATTATAATATAATTTATTAATACTCATATCTGTAATCGACCATTCTATAATACTATTATCAGTTCCATTATTTGTGATACCTGTATTATATGAATTATCTATGCCTATTGAATGATTTGTTTTTATCCAAAAAGGGTGTCCAGGAGCATCTATTATGAATTTATATGTTTTATTTCTGTATAATGTTATAGTACCATTATACACACCATCTATCTGATACATTCCTTCATTATTATTATGAGTAATTTTATAAACATCATGTAAAATATTACTTGGGTCTATCCCAACATTTAAATCTACATCTTTTAATTTTGTTATTTCGTTTGTATATTCAGCTGGGTATGAATATATTCTTTGGTCTTCTGTAATATAACTATCTGGCATTGACCATCCAGAAGGATCATACTGTTTTTGTCTGTCAGGAGTCCATAAATAAAAATTAAAATGTAAAGCTTCTACATTTTGTAATCCTTTGAGTTGTTTATTAATATTCTTTGATAAATCTAATAATTCATTTTCAGATATTTTCATTTTTAATAGTTGATTTGTTGAAGGATCTTCTATATATTCCATCAAAGGATTTTGTGGATTATACATAATGGGCGGTATATTTATTTCTACAGCGCTTATATCAAAAAATCCATAATCAGGCATACTTTTTGCGTATACTCTGTAATCACCATTATACACTTGATAATTCCATGCAAATACCCATTTCCCAAATATTAACGTCTCTTCTGTTATTGTATATACATTATGTGGCATCAAAGGTAAAGTATTTACTTCATTAAAAGGACTTGGCGATTGTATAACAAATGATATATCATACACCGGATCCCATAAATTATATAATTCAATATCCGTCGGGTCATCATAATTTACAGGCAATTTCTCCGAATTAGGAAACCAACCATATAATAATAATTTAACTTCTGTAATCGATTTATATTGTAACCAATAAATCATCAAATTATGCATTAAAGGTGCCATTATTGTTTCTTTATCCCAAGTAACTATTAATTCTCTTGTTATTTTATTATATGATAAATCTATATATATTGTAGGATACATAGGTAATGGTTTTATGAAATCCTTCGGTATAGTATATAAAGAAGCATATCTATATTTATGTTCAAACGGATATTCAGCACTAATTTGAAATTCTTGACCACCATCTAACGTTTGAATAATATTCCAATCACCCGTCCTATGTATTGCATCGGGGTATTCGCTTTTCACTATTCTACTATTTATTATAAATTGTGATGACGGATCATATATTTGATATTCCCATCTTCCTATATAAGGTATATACAAACCTTCTGTTATATATTTTTGACTTTGATAGAAATATTTTTCTGTATCATTTTCATCAAAACCTTGTGGAGTAAACGTATTTCTAACTATTGTGTCATTTGATAAATCTTTTATTTTATAAATAGAACAACTCGACGCATCTTCATGAAACCACATATGAACTGTTGTTTGTCTCATAGGGACTGGTGATAAAGACGCATCATATACTTGACCGCACCAACTTATATCATATAAATCTACTCCTCTGCCTGGTAAATCATATATAACTTCATCATTTACAGATATAGTAACATCTTTTGTTGGTTCTTGTCCATACATAAATGCTTGTTGAAAATGATATCTTATTTTATTATCACTTCCATCAGTTAATCTATGTCTAAAATATGTTTGTGCTAAAGTAGGGTCATAAGGAGCCCTATATATAAATCCTTCATTAGTCCAACCGCTCAAAGAACCATTATAAATATTCGAAGTATCAACACCATTTCCATTTATTCCAATATGAAATAAACCCAAGGTGGATCCAACCGCACCCATGTTATAATTACTAAATCCCCAATTTGCTGTATTGCGACTTAAATCCATAGATGCAGGAATAAACATATCTATTATAAAATTTCTCATTCCAGCATTCGATACAGGAACCGCAGATAAATCAACCACGTCTTTAAATTGTTGAACTTGACTTATATCAAATATTAATTTTTTTTTATATATTTCATTATTGCTTATATCATGATAAGTCACTTTTCTATATTGAATTCCAGGCTCACCGCCAAATCCCCAATCATATACATGTCCCACACTATCACTATTATCATTTCCCAACCAACACCTTTGTAAATTTAATGGTGTAGTATAATCAACGTATTCAACTGGAGTTTGTTGTATGCGAGGGTCTTCTTTTCCCTGAAAATATTGTGGTAACTCCCAACGATTGGTCCCTGATAATAATTGTGTCCATTCATAATTCGGCGACCATAACATAAAATTAAATATTATTTCAGTATCCTGTGATAATGTTTGATAATACGTATTCCAATGTTTAATTATCCCAGATATATCAGGTTGTTGAATTTGTAACGTCATCCTTGATAAATCATCTGGTATAAAAAAAACCGGTTCTATATTGTCCCATAAAAACTCATTATAACTTATATCTATATAAGATGCGCTAACATCATAATCTATGTTGGGTATTAATGGATATGATCTCGCACGTGGATTTATATAATTATGATTTACGGTATAAGACCATGCTGATATATATCTTCCAGGCAACAATGTTGTTTCTAATATTTTCGTATCACTTATGTCTATCGTTAATACATCTGGAAATTTATATGCTGTTGCTGTTAAATTAAAGGATATATCATATAAACTGTTATTTACATCTAATGTTACATGTGATAAATCTATTAATGGATCCATTTGGTCTCTATCGGTTAATAGCTTTGGTTTTATTATATAATATTGTATGTTAATTTTACAACCCAAGTCTGTATTATATACAATATTTTTCGATAAATCTAATAAATCTTCAGTATTTATAGTTAAACTTAAATTCTTATAATATGTTTTTAGCGCATTTGGATATTCTATCCTTCCAAAAGTCCATTTCGGTGGAGGGGGTTTATATATCTTACCGTATTCTGTAAAATCAAAATATACATATGGGCTTATGCCGGTATTAAATGAAATATCCTCATAACGTGCTGTTGTTGGGTCTACTCCTTTATCTTCCCTTGAAAATCTATATCTTTTATATGTATAACTCCATCTTATATAATATTCATTATCACTTATATCTATTATAGTATCATATGATGTGGGATTTGTATCCCAATATTTCCATAAAACATTCCACCCCGCGCCTATAGGAACATTTAAAATATGAACCCATTTTGGCAATGTTTTATAATCTTCTAACCACGACCTTAAAATCTGTGTCGCGTCTGGAGTAAATTCTTCATATGCAAACCATAAATCTTCTAATAATCTTGTATCTGCTAACGTTTTATCTTCTAATAATAAAGACGCGTTTTGTCCGCTGGCATCTTTGTATGCGGTATCCCCTCTATCATCAAGAGGAACTTTATTATAATCAAAGTTACAATCAGGCATAAATTTTACAAAAGTAGCGTTATCAGATATATCGACACTTTTTGTAAATACATCTGGATTATAACTAATATCATTCCATCTATCTGTATATGGATATATTTCATTTGTTATTGAATTATCATATTCCCTTGACACTTCGTAAGGAGATTTAATCGTTATTTTACCAATTCCTGATGCACCATTACTTAATTTTGTATTATACCAATAAAATACTGGTGGTGTTTCATCATCAACAATAATACTTACTCCATAATCCATCCCATCAGGAGTTCCACTAAAATAAATATTTCTTAAATAATCTGGTTCGGTCGAATCTGCCCACTTACCGTTTTCTTTTAAACTAAACGCAATACCATAAGGAGCTACACCAATCGTAAATTTATATGTGTTACCTCTAATTAATGTTGTGTTTGATATTTGAACTAAACTATATTGATTATTCGGACCATAATGAGTCGAGAAAATATTTATGTTTCCATTTATTGTTTGTCCTGTTATATCATTATATCCTTGTATATCTTCTAATATATAATTTGTATTTGTTAATATATCCTCCACTGTATGGCTCTTTGTATTCTCAAATATATATATATTATACCAACATTTCACTATTTCATTATCCTCCCACGGATGTACATATATATCTCCGTTATAGGTTTTATATTGAGGAGGCGGTCTCGCATCCGGTTGATATCTTTCTATAAAATTCTTTGACAAATCTATTCTATCTTTTTCTGGTATTGTCACTTTTAATTTCTGATTAACATATTGAATTTGTGGCGGCAACGAAGGTTTGAAAAATCTTTCTACTTGACAAGTTCTAAAATCGGTTATTGTTTTACCCCATTTCGTAAAATTTATATGTTTCCATTTCCATTCATTTATACCCGGAATTCCTACTTGCCCCAGGAACGCCCCAGGAGAAAATAAAGGAGGCACACCACTTAAACTAATTTTTCTTTCAACAACATATTCCCAAGGAAAATCTTTGAATACTAATTCCGCCGCATCTATAATTCTATATGTCCAAGTAAAATAAAAACGACTATATTTTGGTGTAACTATATTTATTCTTGAACTTCTTGGTAATCCATCATTTTGACCCCAATGTTCTGGTGTTAATCGAAAAACCCTCACGTAATTTGAGCTCGTATCAGCAGCAAAATCGCTTGTGTAATTATATGTATATATCTTTGTTCCCTCTCTATTATCTCCAGCCCCTACTCCATGAATCCCACTTGTAAAATCGCTATTGCTTTGCCAACAACTTAATGTTCCGTCTTCAGTTCCCACATGTTCTATATCAGGCAATAAACTATACTGTAACCCATTATCTATAAACCAAGGATTATTCATCGTTTCCCATACATAAAAAAATAATTCTATTCCATGACGTCCTGGACTTAATGTTGCACCATTTGCAAGTATGGGATATTCTAATGTTATTCCTGATGTCGGACCAGCATAACTGGGTTTATTGCTACCTGTAACCGAATCCAAATTATCCAATAAATTTTGAGAAACTTTCCTTAATTCTTCTATTGCTTCATCTGGTATTTTCATACTCACATAATCCAGCTGTCCTTGGTAATTAGAGCTTTCTTTATAATATTCTATTGATTCGGGCATAATATTTTTCTGCATTTTCATATATAATTGCATTTTATGTGTAGAAGATGTTGGCGCTCCTACACTATAAACAGTTCCGTAAATGCTATTATCTCCTACAAAATCTTCTTTATAAAAAATAACCTCGCCACTCACATCTTCGGTATAACTTTCTGCTAATAATATTTTTATTGAAAAGCCCAAATATTCATCTTCGGTTATTGTTTTTTTTTGCGCTTCCAATAACGTCATATATTCTGGATTAAATGAATATACTTTCCCACCCAATACCCTTTGTTGCCATTCTATATATGGATATCCTCTATTATATTCTATCGTCCCCATCGTACTTGATAAATCTAACCATATTATTGGATTATCTCTTTCATCTACTTCTTTATAATATAATTCTTTATAAGCTGCTACTTCTGTTGCATTTGCTGACATATATTAATTACGAATAATTAATTATTCATTATTTACAATTAATTATTTATATTAAAATCTCCATTGATTTCCACAATTTAAACAACTCACAAACGTCGTTATAGGCTCATCTGCGGACCTTGTTTGCATTTGATAATAAGTACATTTTCTCTTTTTACATTTATAACATTTAAATTCATCTGTCGCCGCAGCATCATTCATTTCACCCATATTTTTATCTTTTTGAATCTTACTATTTATTAATTCTTCCCATATATCCATGTTTAATTCTTGATGCGACATCATTGCTAAATCATATGTTTTTATTTCTCCATTTTTTATTTTTTTTATTAATTTTTTAGAAGAAGAATTCTTAAATAAATTCATCCAAATACTTCTAAATTTGTCTTTGTATAATAAAACAAAATACGGATTCTCCCATTTTCGGATTATTTTTCTCTTTTTACTTTCCTTTATTGTATGATTATATAACCCTATCTCAAAATTTTTTGCCCTATCATCATCTAAATGTAGCTTCTCTTTTATGCTATTTTTTATATTTTTTCTAAACTCTACCACATCAATACAACCTGACATATTAATTTAATTAATATTTTATTTTTAAATCAATTTTATTTTAATCTTCATCGGTATCAATAACATTCTCCTCTTCTAATTCAGATGCTATATATGAATCTTCGCTGTCATATTCGCTGGCATCTTCATCTTCGTCATCTGTTTCATCTTCGTCCTCACTATCAACAACAACATATTCTTCTTCACCTACTAAATCTTCTTCTTCTTCTTCTTCGTCCCCTTCATCATCTATTATTTCTTCCTCGCTCTCTACTACAAATCCATCTTCTTTGGAATAACCTTCTTTTGTTAATAATTGTGGATCTATTTCTTCCTCTGAAGAAAAACTATCTTCTTCGCCCAAATCTTCAAACCCACCATATAATTTATTATAAAATTTTTCCCATTTTTCTACTGTTAATGGTAATAAATCTTCCAAATCATATTTATTTTCTTCTTTATGTAAAACAACCAATAAAGACCCAAAATATAATTCAGTATCTATCGGTGGCGGTAACTCGCATTTATTTTCTGTATTCCCCCTTCCTTTATTTCTTGCAAATACACTTATATATCTATTCTCATTCTCGTCTTTAACCTTCCAAGTATTACGCAATCCAAAATCTTTGACATTTCTAAAATTACATTTTTTGTAATATTCCTCACATTTCACATTCATATTAATTTGTTTTTTATTATTTTGTTTATCTACTACTATGCACTGAACAGACATTTATTATTCATATTTGAAAACGGTTTAAATGGTTTTTATTATAAATTATTAATTATGTTTCAATACTTATTTGATAATTTCGATATTCCGTCCATTAATACTACTACTATACAAAAATTAAAAGACCATTTTCATCATATTGAAAATAATGATACACATATTCTTTCTGAAAATGGTTTATATAAAATTATTAATGATAAAATATATAAATTTTCATTCTGCGAACAGAAAAATATTATAAAAATACCCTTTCAAAAAACTCATTTGATTAAACAAAACAAACCATTTATAAAAAATAAATACCCAGAAAATTGGTTACCGCCCAATCATCAATCACTTCATTTTAAAACACATATTTTTAAACATTGTCCAAAATCCAATACAGAACTTCATATTGTTTATCAAGATAATAATGTTAACGACCTTTTTATATTATCCAGTTTAAATGAAAATCAACATTCTTTTAAAGAAGATTTGGAATTATTTTATCGTATATTAATCTAATTATGATTTTCTGGACTATACAACAAATTATTCTTTCTGTTACAATTATCGCTTGTGCTCATTATATTTATGTGTATTTTAAAAATAATTTAACCGTTCCTAAAACAAAAGATTTAGTAAAAAAACCTATTCAACAATACAAAGAAATTTATGAATCAATCTCGCAAAATTCACATAATTCTGATAATATGAAAACAGAATTAAAAGATTATATTAAACAACTAGCAACCGAGGCTAAAGACAAAAGTAACCCTAATAAATTACCACCCATGCCCACAAATAGTAGCGAAATTAATAGAGAAATTGATAAAGTTGGTAATATGTTTATGAATGGTGGAGGAGGACCAACATTTAGTAGTTATTAAAACCAACTTAAAAAGATTTTTTTTTATTATGTATAATGATTAAAAATAAACTACAGCAACAATCTATCATGGAAAAATTTCCTAATGTAGAACTTTCTTATGAAAAAAATTTATATAAAAAAGTTCAGCATAGTTCAGACATTTATTTAACTATACCCAAGGGGAGAAAATACTTTGCTTGGCTAACTACATACAAATCATCGCCGGCTTGTTTTTTATTAGAATTAAATAAAAATAGAAACTCTATTAATTCTATACAAATTGTCAATTCTTCTTTTAATAAACTACTCACTTTAGGTTCTGGAACAATCTTTTATGGAACATTATTTTCTTTGAATAAAAGTTCTTTTTTTAATATTGAAAATATATTTTATTTTAAAGGTACAGAAATTTCACATATGAATCAACTTAATAAAATCAATCATATATCATATATTTTAAAAAATCATATTAATAATGTCTTATATACATCACAAAATCTCATTTTTGGCTTACCTATTATCGAAACCAATCATAATAAATTGCTTGATATTATTCAAACATTATCATATGATATTTATTGTATACAACATCGTTCTTTGACCAATAATTACCCTTTCAAAAATGAAAGGATTGTAATTGAGAAAAAAATATATGCTGATTTATTGGTCATACCACATTTACAAAATGATATTTATGAAGTCTTTTCACAGGAAACAAATAAACTTATTTCGCGTGGATTTGCTTATGTTCCTGATTACAAGACCAGTGTTTCTATGAACAAATTATTTAGAACAATTAAAGAAAATAATAATTTAGACGCATTAGAAGAAAGTGATGATGAAGATGAATTTGAAAATATCAGCCCAGACAAATTCGTTGATATGGACATATCTTACGTTATGAACTGTCTTTATTCTAATAAATTTAAATATTGGATTCCTTTAGATATTACCAAATCTTCTATTACCAATGATTCTCAAATATGCGTTAAATATTAAATATCAATTAATATATATATATGCCTGTATCTTCAGAACTTTTAGGAAATACGCAAAATTCATTTCAAACACATGCTCAACGAGGAGCTAATATTGTTATGCGTGGTGGTAAAAAACGCCGCAGAACACGAAAAAAACGTGGTGCTGGTTCGGGTCAAGTATCTATTTATCACTTTAAAAAAGGAAATGATACCAAAGAACTAAAAGATAGAACGTGCAGTGACAAAGGAAAAACAGGACACCCCCTATATGATAAAATTTTATCATATGAGACCACGAAACAAGGTGCCGATTATATTTATGATGATTTAATAAAATATGCTACTCGCTCGGTTGGCGAAAATAAAGAAAAATGCGACGGACGACAGGATGATGTAGTTGTTATAACATATACGATTGATGAAAATACTATAACAAAATTTAAAAAGGAATTTAAAAAAATACAGTGCTTCGTTAAGGAACCACTTTTCCAAAACTTTGGTGTGTTGGAGGAGGGCGAGATAGAGCGAGAGCAAAAACAATTGGAAACGATTAATGACATACAAAAGGGGTTAGATAATGAAAAAGGCGAGAGTTGCACAAAAACCGGGCTGCTCGAAGGTCTGTCGTGGAGAACAGGATCTACACGATCAAAATGGATACAAACCCCATCGTCCCAAATAGGAGGTGGTGGTTATGACACGGATGGACACAAAATAGGTAGATGGTGGGCATTATATAATTTATGCCGATATGAAGAAGGACGGGCGGAGCGCGTTGATTATGAAGGTTT
>Ga0114996_10006574_pt1 | contig 13332 bp, 12 predicted proteins | sample ArcticOcean_MG_C_4_FD_87039 | JGI IMG/M metagenome (GOLD analysis project Ga0114996, IMG submission 87039) | Marine microbial communities from western Arctic Ocean - ArcticOcean_MG_CB4_134 | ecosystem: Environmental > Aquatic > Marine > Oceanic | place: Arctic Ocean: Canada Basin | collected... | reverse complement strand
CAATTTGATACAATATATCATGAACATTTTTCTTATTTTTCATTTATAACAATCAAAAAAATTTTTTCATATCACAATCTAACAATATTTGATGTAGAAAAATTATCCACACATGGAGGTTCATTACGAATACATGTTAAACATAAAGAAGATAAAAGTAAAAAAAATAGTACAAAAGTTAATTCATTAATTAAAGAAGAGAAAAAAGTAGGACTACATAAAATATCCACATACAAAAAATTTCAAGAGGAAATTATTAAAATGAAAATTGATATTCAAAAAATTTTTACGGATATAAAAATGGAGAATAAAATAATTGTGGGTTATGGAGCTCCAGCAAAAGGAAATACATTACTCAATTTTTGTAAAATAGATAAAGAGAATATCAAATTTACTGTAGACAAAAACCCATACAAACAAGGCATGTTTCTTCCAGGTACACATATTCCAATTAAAAAACCTGTAAAAATTTTTCAGACAAAACCAGATTTTGTCCTAATTCTTCCATGGAATTTACAAGAGGAAATAATGAAAGATTTAGTATCAGTGAGAGATTGGGATTGTAAATTTATTACTTTAATTCCAAAAATTAATGTAAAATAATTTACGGTGAACTATGATGCAATGGGTTTATTTTCTAAAATCTCAATTGAGCTAGGATCTGATTTAAATTTTCTTTGGGCTCTACCCCACCAAATTGATTCAAATCCCCATTTGACATAATCATTTTCTTGAATCGGATTTTTAAAGAAATAGGATATTTGTTCATTTTTTAGAGGTAAATCTGATTGAAAATATTCATGCCAATAATTTTCAAAAGACATTTGTTTAATTTCTCTTGAATCATCTCTAGTGGTTAAAAGGAATACTTGGAAACTGGTAAGATCTGATAACAAAGATTGATTTGTGTTTAATTGTGTTTTTTGTTCAAAGAAATTTAAAAATGAAATAATATCTTTTTTCAAATCATTTCCATTTTCTACTAAATGTAACCAAGATCCTTCTTCAATTGCCCAATAAATTTCACCTAATTTTTCATCAAAGTAACTCCACCCTTCACCATCAATTCCATTTTCAGTATGTTTTACCATTATGTCATACTCTCTTGAAAAAATAGATTTTCCAGAATTACAAAAATCATAAAATCCTTGATAAAATTGAATAAATGAAATATTATACATTTTCTCATAAAATTTTTGAATATTATCTAATATTCCAAATGTTTGAAATGCTTGCATAAACCAAGACCAAATATGCATTTCTTTGAAATCATTTTTTGAATAAGAAAAAGAGCTAAATGCAAAATCCTCATACTCTTGCATTTCTCTATCATGGATTGATGAATGTGCCAGATAGATCGGAGAACGTCCCACTTCAATTTGATGTTGTTTTCTATATTCAGGATAATTCATTGGAGCATTTGGCATCACTACACAATTATAGATATAGGTAGTACTAATCTGCGTTTTAGCAATAGTTTCTAATCCTTTTTTGAAACTTTCCAATGTTTCTCCAGGTAATCCACGAATAATTTCTGTATATGTGGGGATATTATTTTTCCTAAATGTTTCAGTTAATTCAGAAAATTTATCAAATTTGATATTCTCTCGTTTAATAATATCTAAAGTTGTTTCATCTAAGGACTGAACAGATAGTGTAACTGGGGTTAACAGATCAGCTTTTCTTAATTCATTTGCTATAGGAATAATTTTTTCAGATGAAAATTTTGCCCATGTTAATCTAAATCCAATCGGATATCCTTTTTTCATTTTTTCTTCTTTCATTTTTGTAGCAATACCTAAGTCACGTTTTTGGAAAATTCCAAAATTAGCATCTGCACAATGTACAAATTCTATTTTGTTATCAGCAAACCATTCAATTTCTTTCATTAAACGATCATCAGAATAATTTCTTAATTTAGTATAAGTAAGACTACCCCAATCACAAAATGTACATTGATAAGGACAACCTCTGTTTGTTTCCCAAATGGCCATAAATTTTTGGCCCTCAATTTTTTCAGTAAGATCCCAAATTAAATTATTTAGATATGGTGAAGGAACAGTATTCAAATCATTCATTCTAGCACGCATTGGTGTTGCAAAATCTTTTGTTTCCAATCCATCAATTTTTGAATAATCTTTTTGATCTTGAAAAGATTCTAATATTTCTTCAAGAGTATTTTCTCCTTCACCATGAACAATAATATCAACAAAAGGATATTTTTTAAAAAAACCTTCTGCAAGATCCGGAGTTTGTGGACCTCCAAAAATTATCAAACAATGAGGATTGAGTTCTTTAACTTTTTTTGCAAGATACGTAGTAATTTCCCAATTCCAAACGTAACATGAACAGAGTAGAATATCAGAATCCTGACACCTTTGAATATATTCATCAACTTTAGATCTTGATATGAAAGTTTTTTCAAAATGAAAATTTTCATTTATTTTTGGATTTGTTTTAACGTGAGAAACTAATGTTGCAACACTATAAGGCAAAAAGACCCGATCATTATAGACATAGTTGAATTCACAACTATTGACTTTGTACATACTATTATATCCATAAAAGTATATAAAAACTAAAAGGTGGAATTTTATCAATTATTAAAAATTCTTGTTTAGCATTTTAAAAAATACTTAGATTAAGGATTATTTGGAATTAGGAATAAAAATATCAGATAATGAAAATATGGGGTTAATTTACAGTAATATTTTTTATATCAAAATTTCTTAATTTAGTATGATTTTTGAAAAAACTGATTTTGAAGATGTTTACATCATTGAAATTGAAAAACATGAAGATTCAAGGGGATTTTTTGCTAGATCATGGGATAAAAATGAATTTGAATTAAAAGGATTAAACTCAAATTTAACACAATGTAATATTTCATTGAATAGTAAAATAGGGACTTTAAGAGGAATACATTATCAAGGCGAGCCTTATCAAGAAGTAAAATTAATTCGATGTACTAGAGGAAGTTTATTTGATGTGATTATTGATTTACGAAATGATTCTAAAAGTTTTAAAAAATGGTTAAGTTTTAAGTTAAATGAAAAAAACCATAAAATGTTGTATATACCAGAAGGATTTGCTCACGGTTTTCAAACTCTTGAAGATAATACAGAAGTATTTTATCAAATGACTCAAAATTTTATACCAAATTATGCTTTTGGGATTAGATGGAATGATACACAATTTAATATTAAATGGCCAATAAAAAACCCAATAATGTCAGATAAAGATAAACAATTTCCAGATTTTGATCAAAAGGATTTTTTAAAATGAAAAATGGACAAAGACAACATTATGATAAAGAGAAAGACAAAGAATTCATAATTGAATCTTTCAAAAAATGTGTTTCAGAAAAGAGAGAAATGGACAAATTATTAGAAAAAATTATTTTTACATTTATAGATTCAAAAAAGTTGGATATTTTAGATGCTAGTTGCGGTATTGGACATATTTCATATTTTTTAAGTGAAATAAGTAAAGAATCAAAATTTGTTGGAGTTGATCAAACTGAATATCTAATCAAAGAGGCTGAAAAACTATGTCAAAATAAACCAAACATTAGTTTTGAAGTAAATGATATTTCAAAAATTGTTTCTAAATATCCAAAAAAATATGACATATCAATTAGTTGGAGAACGTTGTCTTGGTTACCTTACTATAAAGAGATGCTCAAAGATTTATTTTCATTAACTAAAAATCATATTTTCATTAGCTCGTTATTTTATGATGGGGACATAGATTTTATTACACAAGTTAGAGAATTTAAAAAAGAAACTGGCAAAGAACATTTCAATGACTATTACAATGTGTATAGTTTGCCACAATTTAAGAAATATGCATTTGAATTAGGTGCAAAGAATATTGAAATTTATAACTTCGAAATTGAAAAAGATATTGAAAAACCCCAAAAAGATCAATTGGGAGGATACACAATGAAACTGGAAGACGGTAAAAAACTACAGATCAGTGGAGCAATATTACTGCCTTGGAAGATAATTAGAATAGATTTATAGAAAAAGATCAAACAAAAATAGCATGAAGAGAATACCAGTTTTTCAACCATCAATTAGTAATGATACAAAAAAGCATCTTGAAGATGCATTAGATGTGGGGTGGTTAGGAATGGGTGCATCAACAAAGGAATTTGAAGAAAGAATTACAAAATTTTTAGATCTTAAAGATAGATTTGTTGTTGCAACAAATACTGGAACATCTGCACTACATATAGCATTACGTTGTGTTGGCATAGGTCCAGGAGATGAAGTGATCACGCCATCATTCAATTATGTTGCAGATCATCAAGCAGTTAAGATGACAGGTGCAAAGGTCGTCATGTGCGATATTAAAGAAGATAATTTGGGAATTGACTGTGAAAAAGCTGAAAAATTAATCACAGAAAAAACTAAAGCAATCATACCATTGCATTTTGCTGGCATTCCATGTGACCAAAAAGAAGTTTTTGAGTTGGCCGATAAATATAATTTAAGAGTAATTGAGGATGCAATGCACGCATTTGGAACAACCATAGATAATAATAAAATTGGAAGTTATGGTGATATCACATGTTTTAGTTTTGATCCAGTAAAAATTATTACAAGTATTGATGGCGGATGTGTTATTGTTAACAATGAAGATGAGTTTAAAAAACTACAAAAAATGCGTTTGCTTGGGGTAGATAAAGATACAACGGAACGCTATAAAAATAAACGAGCATGGGATTATGATGTAATCAGTGAAGGGTACAGATATCACCTTACAAACATTATGGCAAGTGTAGGAATTTCACAGATTAAAAGAATTGATGAATTTATAAAAAATAGACAAAAAATATGTCAAGATTATAATGCTGCATTTAAAAAAATTGATGAATTGAAAATTCCAAATACAGATTTTTCAACTATTTCCCCATTCATTTATTGTTTAAGAATTCTTAATAATAAAAGAGAAGAATTAATTCAACATCTAGATAAATTAGATATTGATGTTGGGATTCATTTTATTCCTGTTCATAAACACGAGTATTTTTCCAATGAAAGATTTGGATATATGACAATAACTGAAAAAATAGTTAAACAAGTTTTGACCATACCACTACATTCCAACATGCATTCTGATGACGTAAAAAGAGTAATTGATGGAATATGTAGTTTTTTTAAAAAGAATTAAAGTTTTATTGTTTTCATATCATTTGCAATTAGAACTTTACAATCTGCAATATTTTGGATTGTTTTGATAATTGATTTTTTAGTTTTGTCAATTTGTGGATTTAAATGGGTTAAAACTATGGATTTAAAATTCCCAATTTTTGCAAGATTTCCTATTAATTCAGGTTCAAGATGTTTTCCTCCTAACATTTTTTTATTTAGAAATGAGCATTCCATAGCAACAATATCAGCATTCTTTCCCAATATGCATATATTTTCATCGTAACTCATATCACCAGCATATACAAAGGATTTTCCCATAGAATCTAAACGAAAAGCAATACCATCATCGTGGTCCACAGGGCAACAAGAAACTTTCCATTTTTTTTTCGTGAATACAATTCCATTTTTTACCTCAAAAAGATTTGTTACTTTTCTATAATCTAATTCATTAGACATATAATTCCATTTTGTGATATTTGTAAAAATTTCTCTATTCCATTGTTTTAAACCAGGAGGTCCAAACACATTAATTTTTTTTCCTGTTTTTACAGCATATGTTTCCTCGTTGAAACTTCTGCTTTTAACAAGTGGAATATAATCCAAACAATGATCAATATGAAAATGTGTGATGAAAACATAATTTGGTTCTTGTTGAGTATTGATACCTAAAGAATGCATTTTTGATAACGTTCCAGGTCCAATATCAAAAAGTAGTTTTGTTTTATTTATTTCAATTAAAATAGATGAGTATGATCTTAGTCTTGAAGATTTAATATTTGGAATAATTGTACCTGAACCAAGAAAAGTGATTTTCATAAGTTATACATACAAACCTAGATAAAATATGTTAATCTAGCGAATATTTCTAAATTTGAGTTCAAATTATTTCAGATAAATTATATATTAGATAGAAATAGGTTATTAAAGTATCATCACATGAGTTTTGATAAAATGGATCAAGTAAAAATTTCTATTGGGTTACCTGTATTTAATGGAGAAAAATTCCTAATTAAAAAATTAGAATCACTATTATCACAAACATTTACTAATTTTGAATTAATAATATCAGATAATGCCTCATCAGATTTAACATCTAAAATATGTAAGGAATTTGAAAAAAACGATAAAAGAATTCGGTATTTTAGACAAGAAAAAACAATTGCACCTATAATGAATTTTAAGTATTTATTAGATAAAGCCAATTCGGAGTATTTTTTATGGACTGCTGTTGATGATGTTTTGTATCCAGAATTTCTGGAAAAAAATATTAAAGTTATAAAAAATAATGAAAAAGTTGTATCTTCAATTAGTAAAATGAAATTATTTGGTCCAACAACAGAATATATGAATTCTGAAAATTCAAACAGTTCATTGTTTTCTAGAATTCATAAAAAAATTTACCAAAAAACAGGATTTCAAAACACATTTCCAGTTTCTGGAAATTATGAAAATAGAATTAAAGAATACATCAAAAATATTCGGCACAATCAAGTATTATATGGACTATACCGAACAGAACAAATCAAAAAAAGTTTTGTTCAGGATTCTTTTATAGGAAATGATACTGCCATCACCTTTAACCTCTTAAAATATGGCAAAATTTATGTTATTGATGAAATTCTGATGGAGGTCTACGATGGAGGAATGTCTAGATCAGGGATGATTGAAGTAATGGAAAAAATGCATCAAAAGAATTTTGGATTAATTTTTCCATTTCTGCCCTTTACTATATGGTGTGTACAAAATTTGGGTATGTCTATTTTTATGAAAAATTTATTATTTTTTATAAAAATTAACTTGGAAGGTATTTTTTCCTTATGGATTGATATTTTACGAAAATTAAGATAGGAGCAGTTAAAATTACATTTTAGATTTTTTTATTTCTAAAAATATGGCATTAAAAAATATCCTAGTTTTATTGTCTATGACATATGTTAAAAGTAAATAACTACCAACCTATTCTAGATTTGCTTCACTTGAAAATTTTAGACATATTATCTGGAAAAAAATAAATTATTTTTCAATTATTTGAAATTCAGGTAATGGAACTATCAATTTTCCACCATTTTTCAAAAATTCTTGTTCACGTTCTACAAACTCTTCAAGGAAATGCCATGGAAGAATTAGAAAATAATCAGGATTTAGAGAATATGATTCTTCTTCAGAAATTATAGAAATATTAGTTCCAATTGTTCTTCTGCCCCACTTGTCAGGATTTCTATCTGCTATGTATTGAATAAATTTATTATCCAAATCATAAAATTGTAGAAGAGTATTTCCTTTCGTTGATGCGCCATAACAATGAATGGTTTTACCTAATGAAAGTTCATTTTTAATAAAAGACACAAGATTGGATTTTTCATTATTGATTCTTTCAATAAAAGAATCAAATGGAATATTAGTGTCTAGTTTAAGTTCTTTTTCTTTTTTTCGTAATTCAATAATACGTTTTAGTGAATCATCATCAATGGTTTTATTTTCATGTTGAACAAAAATTCTAAAACTACCTCCATTAACGTCATTTAATTTTACATCTACAACTTTCAAACCAAATTTTGAAAATAGTAATTCTAGAACTTCTAAATGGTAATATTCCAAATGTTCATGAACAATTGTATCAAAAGCATTTTGAGATAGCATTAATGGGAGATATGATAATTCAAGAACCCAGACACCGTGAAGATCTAAAACTTTAGCAATATCACTTACAAATTTTGATGGATCTTCAAGATCATAAAACATAGCAATACTTGAAATGATTTTTGCCTTATCAGAGCCAAAATTTTTAATAAATTCTTCAGATGAAAAAAAATCAGTGATTATTGTAGCGCCGGTTTTTTTTGAAAATTCAGCCATATTTTTAGCTGGATCAAAACCTATAGTTTTAACAGAGAATTGTGAATAATTTTTTAATAATGTTCCATCGTTACAACCTATGTCTAAAACAATATCATCTGAATTTGATCAATTTTAGAAATAGCCTCTTGAACAATTTCTTTAAGATTTTTTGTCATAGTTTGATTAATTCCTGAACGATAGAAATAACGATCATACATTAAATTTGGAGATGTAGTATGCCGAAGTTGAACCAATCCACAAGAGTTAGAATCAACAAGTTTATCACATCTGACTAATTCAAGAGGAATTTTCTCCATAAATGAAACAACGTCATTTATCTTTTGAAGAATAATTTGCCAGATATTGTTCACCTAAATTAAGTATAGAAACGAGATTTTTAGAACCACATATCCTACAAGAATTCCTTAGTTTAGATTCCAATCTATTTGTATCCCTTGTTCCATATTATGAATATGTTGTATTTTTAGATTTTGATTTAAACCAATGAAAAACATCAGTTAATCCTTCGTCAATACTTAATTTAGGAATCCACCCTAATTTTTTAAGTTTTAAATTATTACAAATTAATTCATCGATTTCATTATCTCTAATTAAATTAGGATTGGATTTAATTGAAAGATTTTCATATGATATTTCAAGAAGTTTTTCACATAATTCTTGAATAGCAAAACTTTTTCCATAACCAACATTAAATTTTGAGCAACCACTAAAGTTATTTTGGATTAAAATATCCATAGCAGATAAAAAGTCAGATACATGAAGAAAATCTCGTTTTGCTTTAATATTTCCCAAAACAATTTTTTCCTGACTTAAGATTTGGTTAATTATTCTAGAAATAATAGAATAAGAAGGACTATTTGAACCATAAATTGAAAATGTTCTAATAATTAAAATTTTTAAACCATATAATTTAGCATATTCTTCACAAATTGATTCAGCTTTAACTTTACTTTTTGCATAAATAGAAAGTGGCTTTAAAGGAAAATTTTCGTCAATTGGAATAGAATCAGGTTTTCCGTAAACATGGCTTGAACTAGCAAAAATAAATCTAGAATCATTTTTGCGAGCTAATTCTAACATATTTTTTGTTCCATCCACATTAATTTCAAAGCATTTATCAGGATTATTCTCACAAAACGGAATATCAGTAAGAGCCGCAAAATGCAAAATAGTAGAAACATCACTAGGTAAAGTTTCAACAGATAAAATATCATCATGTATTTGCTCAACTTCAGGATTTATTGAATTTCCGTGGGATATACCGTAAATTTTAGCATGGTTTTTTTGAAAAAATTGAGCTAAATGTGAACCTAAAAACCCATTTGCGCCAGTAATTAAAATTGATTCCACGATAATAGATTTTTCATTTGACATTAATACTTTAGAAATTTCAAGATTAACTGTTTAAATTTGGAATATTTTAACAAAAACCATGAAGCGTGCATTGATAACTGGAATTACAGGTCAAGATGGAGCCTATTTAGCTAAATTCTTGATAGGTAAAGGTTACAAAGTTTTTGGAATTTATAGAAGATTGTCTACACCAAATTTTTGGAGATTACATTATTTACAAATATACGATAAAGTAAATTTAATTCCAGGAGATATTGTAGATTCAAGCTCTGTTGCACAAGCATTAGAAAAATCAAACCCAGATGAAATTTATCATTTAGCTGCTCAAAGTTTTGTTGATGTGTCATTTAATCAGCCATTATACACAGGAGATATTACAGGATTTAGTGCAGTTAGAATTTTAGAACAAGTAAACAAATTAAATAAAAAAATAAAATTTTATCAAGCATCATCAAGTGAAATGTTTGGAGTAGATAAAACTTTATTAAAGAATGAAAAAACACCTTTCCATCCAGTTAGCCCGTATGGTGTAGCAAAAGTATATGCATTTTGGATGGTTAACATGTATAGAAAAATTTATGGCATTCATGCTTCAAATGGGATTTTATTTAATCATGAATCTCCAATTAGAGGGCTTGAATTTGTAACAAGACATGTATCTAATGGAGTTGCAAAAATTTCTTTAGGACTTTCAAAAGAACTATACTTAGGAAACTTGGCAGCAAGGAGAGATTGGGGATATGCTCCAGAATTCGTAGAAGGGATGTGGATGATGTTACAACAAAAAAATCCAGATGATTATGTATTGGCTACGAATGAAAGTCATTCAGTAAAAGAACTTGTAGACGAAGCTTGTAAAGTTGCAGGTATTTCCTCTTCAAAAATAAAAATTTCAAAAAAGAAATTAAGACCATATGATGTACCAGACTTAAAAGGTGATTTTTCAAAAGCTAAAAAGAAATTGGGTTGGTCACCTAAAACTAAATTTAAAGAACTTGTCAAGCTAATGGTTGAAGAAGATATCAATAGATGGGAAAGATGGTTAAAAGGAGAACAATTTCCTTGGGATGCGCCAATATCTGGTGAAGATTCTAAAGTAATCAAAAACTTCAAAAAATAAAAATTATTTAGATTTAATCACAGAAATGTAAATTGATTCAAGCATTTGGGTTGTCTTTTCCCAATTAAATTTTTTAGGTAGTAATAATTTTGAATTTTTAGAGATTTCTTCATATAATTTTTCATTATTTAACAATAAATCTAATTTTTCTGCTAGGCCATCAGAATTAATCTCTTTAACAATAATGCCCGTTTTGCCATCCTCTAAAATTTCAGAATTAGATTGCACATCAAAAGCTACACAAGGAACACCTATGGATGCAGCCTCAAGTAATGAAATCAAAAAAACATCTTCTAATGAGGGATGAACAAATATGGTTGTCTCAGATAACAAATTAATTTTTTCTTGTTCAGAAATCCACCCACGAAAACTTACTCTATTTTCTATTTCATAATCGATTGTTAATCGTTTAAGTTTTTTTAACATTCCAAAATCAGGTCCTGCTATTATCAAATCAATATTTTGAGTTTTTATTTTTGAAAAAGCATTGATTAAAAGTTCAATATTTTTTGTTTTTGATAATCTTCCAATGTAAACAATCTTCCTTCTAGGAGAATTTTTTATTTCTATTGGATAAACATTCATTGCAGGGGATAAAATTTTAATTTTATTTTCTGGGATACCATTATTCATTACACCACGTTTCTCAGATAATGATGAAACAAGAAATAAGTTAATTCGTTTATGAAATTTTATCATAATAAAATTGTGAAATTTTTTGAATAAATTAAATGGGAATTTATTAAATTGATGTAATGTTCCGTGTAAGCTTATGATAATTGGAGTATTAAACGAATATTTTTTTAAAGTCAAATAATCTGTTATATAAATTGGATATTCAAAAATGTGTATTAAATCATATTGATCAAATTCTTTACGGTGTAATAATTTTTTTAAATCAGGCATAAATCTATACTGAGGGAATTTGAAAGTTTTAATTTTTAATTTTATAATTTTTGTAAATGCAATATCTAAGTCATATTCGGTATCAGTAAGAAGTGAAACTTCATGTTTTTCTAAAAGGATTTTTGATATATTACTAACAACTTCATAGGTGCCAGTTTTGGTTGTTAAACCAGTTACAACAAATAAAATTTTCATAATTTGAATCCTATTAGATTTCATATTGAATAAAATTTTCGTCAATTTATCTGTATCAAATTTGTGACTAATTTTGGTTATATTTTAAGTACGTATGCAAAAATAATCTATAAAATTGATTTTTATCCAACATTAGTTACCTACTAATTAATTAAATACAATATAATCAAATTATTAAAAATGAAAGATATTTGGAATCAATTTAAAAATATTGCCAATAGATTTAGAGATTTATCATTTTTTACTATTGGAACTATAGTATCTAACGCAATTGGCGGTATATTTTGGTTATATATGGCATCGCTACTCAGTACTGAAAATTATGGGGAAATAAGCTACTTAATCGCAATTGGCATTATGTCTTCAACAATATCAATTGCAGGAATGTCAAATTTTTTAATTGTTTATGGTGCTAAAAATATTAAAATTCAATCAACAGTTTTTTTTATTGGGTTAATTTCATCTGGAATTACAGCTGCAGTAATTTTTTTCTTTATTGTTGATAATATTACAGTTAGTCTTTACATAATCGGTTTTGTGATCTACACATTAATCATAGGGGATTTAATTGGTAGAAAATTATTTTCAAAATATTCTAAAATAATAATTATTCAAAAAATAATATTAGTCACATTTTCTATCATTCTTTATCATGTTATAGGACTACAAGGAATTATGCTAGGAATTGCACTATCATTTCTTGCATTTAGTTTTATAATATACCAATCATTTAAAGAAATAAAAATAGATTTTAAAATGTTTAAAGGACGAACTAAATTTGCAATTAATAGTTTTTTGTTAGATATTTCTAATGCATTTAATGGATCAATAGACAAAATTATAATAGCACCGCTACTAGGATTTTCTCTACTAGGAAATTATCAACTCGGTGTACAGTTTATTTCATTAGTACATTTAATTCCAGGAATGTTATTTTTGTATATTTTAACACAAGATGCTAGTGGTAATTCAACTAAAACAATTAAAAAAATAATCGTTATTATATCCATAATTTTTACCTCGCTAAGCATAATGTTATCTCCAATATTCGTTCCAATATTTTTTCCAAAATTTGTTGAAGCAGTAGAAATAATTCAAATTATGAGTTTTTCAATAATTCCATCAGCTATTACATCCACATATATTTCCAAATATTTAGGTAAAACAAAAAGTAAAATTGTGATAATTGGTTCATCGATATATTTAGCTACTCAAATTTTATCAATAATTGTATTAGGAAATATTTATGGAATTAATGGAGTTGCAGTATCTGTAGTAATTTCTGCTTTTATACATATGATATATTTTTTGATAGTAGGCAAATTTTATGATGAATCAAAATCTACAACGGATAATCAAAAAAAGATTAATTTTTAGATAAACTGAAAAATTAATTTAAAGTGTGTATTAAAGTAAATCAAATTAATTCAAAGTTTGAAAATAATTTTTGTGAATTAATAAAAATATAAAATATTTAATTTAATGTATATTTTTTCCAACGACTAGTATCTAGACTCATATCAACTGTTAAACGTGGACCTGTATAATCACTCATCGTCATAGGTTGTATATCAGGAGTAGACAATTTAGCTAATTCATACATAGAAATCTTTTTGTCACCTACAACATGTACTATTCCATTCAAGTCAACATTATAAACATCAAATATGCCTTGAGCAACTTGATCTGAAAAAAGATATGTACCGAATCTATCAGTGAATGCTTTTGGGTATAGCCATT
>Ga0114996_10006570_pt1 | contig 13334 bp, 12 predicted proteins | sample ArcticOcean_MG_C_4_FD_87039 | JGI IMG/M metagenome (GOLD analysis project Ga0114996, IMG submission 87039) | Marine microbial communities from western Arctic Ocean - ArcticOcean_MG_CB4_134 | ecosystem: Environmental > Aquatic > Marine > Oceanic | place: Arctic Ocean: Canada Basin | collected... | reverse complement strand
GGTTCGACGTTTTCTCTTCGAAACGGACGCGGACAGGCAGTGTGGGCAGGACATAAACAGATCTCCTCAGCAAATGAGGAATGATGTTATTCCACCCCGACACTGAGTTCTGACAGAACCGAACGTCGTGGTCATGGCCGACTCGACGCCTTGTGTTTGATTTTCTGCGTAGTTCAACAAAATGGCGTTCGCTATTTCGTTTTCGAGCAGGTGCTCGCGCGTTAATTCAAGAAATTCGGATGCGGACGGAAACTCGATTACGTTCATGATGACCAGACTTTTCCGAATAGCTTTAGCCAGTTTTCGCCCAAGACCTTTTTGGTGTCGGCTTCGGAGTAGTTTCGAGCGAGTAGACCTTCAGCGACGTTAGCCCATTCGGCCTGTGATTCAAATCCCTTTAAATGAGTGTACGGCTCGGGAGTGAACGCTACTTCTTCGGCGGGGATGTTGCCCTGCGATGAGAATATCCAGTCGAAGAACGAGCGGGGTTGTTCAGTGCAGAAATCGGTGCCGATGCCGACGTGGTCGATGCCGACCATTTGAACGAGGTAGTCGATTGCGTCGATGTATTCGTCGAGTCCAGTTTCGAAGCCTTTCTCGAAAAACATCGGGAAGCCGTTAGCTCCTATTACTCCACCGCGTTCTACGAGAAGCTTGATCGCTTCGTCGGTTTTACTGCGGGGGTGGTCGATGTGTGAGCGGGCGTTAGCGTGGGTGATCGCCACGGGTTGAATTGAGTTTTCGATGGCATCGAGGGTTGTTCGGTCGCCGACGTGGGAGAGATCGATGAGGATGCCGAGTCGGTTCATTTCTTTGACCGCTGTCAGGCCGAAATTGCTGAGGCCATCGTCGGTACGTTCGTAGCAGCCGTTGCCGAGTAAATTCCGTTCGTTGTAGGTGAGCTGAATGACTCGGACGCCGAGTGCATGGAACAGCTTCAGGCGGGTGAGATCGTTGCCGATGGGTGTTGCGTTCTGCCAGCCGAAGATGATTCCTGTGCGGTTTTCTGCTTTGGCTCTGTGGATATCTTCGACGGTTTTCACGGGTCTTATTAGATCGTCGAATTCGTCGAACCATTCGAGGTATTTCGTGATCATGTGGAGCGTTGATTCGTAGTCGTCCCAGATCGCAATCGTGGCGTTGATCGCCGTCACACCGCCGTCTCGAAGTGCACGATAAACGCTCTCGCTACCCCACTTGCTGGTGTCGAGTCCGTCGATGACTGTTACGTCGCTGAATTGCACGATTCGCCTGCTCCGTTTGTTTGGCCTAGGTGTATTCGTAGTCTTCGAGGATGTTGTTGATGAGGGACTGAGGTCCGGCTGCCATTAGGCCTGCATCGACGGGTAGCAGCACGCCGGTGATCCAGCGTGATTCTTCGCTTGCTAAGAAGACGGCTGCCATCGCAATGTCGTTGGCGTTGCCTTCGGTTCCGAGGGGGGCGATGTCGCGTCGAAGTTTACGTTTGCGGTCGTCGACGGCTTCGGTCATCGATGTGTAGAGCATGCCGGGTGCGATGCAGTTGACTCGGATGTTATCGCGTCCGTGATGCACCGCCATCGCTCGGGTGGCGGAAATCATTCCGCCCTTGGCAGCTGCGTAGGGAATGTTCTTGGTCATAGCGGCGCGGATGCCGTCTACTGAGGAAACATTGATGATGGATCCGCCGCCATTTTTGATCATTTCGGGCACGGCGTATTTGGAGATGAAGACCATGCTTTTGAGATCGACATCAAGCACACGATTCCATGAATCCTGCGTTACTTCGATGACTGTTCCGGGGCCGCCGATTCCCACGCTGTTCATCAGAATGTCGAGCTTGCCGTAGCGTTCTATCGCTGCTTCAACGAGGGCTTTGCAGCCGTCTTCCTGCGACACGTCGGCTATGAATATTGATGCTTCGCCACCGGCTGCGGTTATCGCCTGCTGGGTGGTTTCGGCCGCCGCCTTGTCCATGTCGACGATCAGCACTTTTGCGCCATGAGAGGCGAAGAGTTTGGCTGTTGCAACGCCAACTCCGGCTACGTTGGCTGATCGGGTGCCAGCTCCGGTGACGATTGCGACCTTGTTTGCGAGTCGAATTATTTCACACCTCTTAGTTGAGTAGCAGAGATTGTTATCTAGATTCTGCGGGTGGATAATCCGCCCGCCGGGATTGTGGCACATTTGCGTTCGTATTTCACTAATGTGACGTGGCAAAGTGTACGTTTGGCGAACTAGCTCTTGAATTGGGCTGTGCTGGAATTTGATGGCTGCTTTTAGAAAGAGCAGCCGAATATGAGGAATTTACGATGAAGGCTGCCGTAATACGCGGGACTCAGAAGATTGTTATTGAGGATATTCCGACTCCGGATCCGGGTCCTAACCAGGTTTTGGTGAAGATCAGGTATTCGGCCTTGTGCGGTTCGGACGTGCATCGTTTCCAGTACGGAATGGCGAACGATGGGTCGGTTTTGGGGCACGAGTACATAGGCGAAGTGGTGCAGACGGGTCGGGATGTGACTCGGTTGAACACTGGAGACCGGATTGTTAGCGGTGGTGGTGCGCCGCCTGTTGGAACAGTGATGCCTTCGTATCCGGATGATCGGTATAGCGCGCGTACTGTCGGGATTGAGGCGACTCGGATTGGTGGGTTTGCTGAGTACGTGACGATGGACGAGTGGCGTCCGCTGTTGATTCCCGAAGGCGTGAGCGATGAGCTTGCGGTGCTTGCCGAGCCTGCTTCGATTGCGGTTCATGCAGTGCGAACTTCAAAGTTCAAGCTTGGTGATACTGCTGTGGTGATGGGGGCGGGTCCGATTGGGCTGCTGATAGTGCAGGTGCTGAAGGCTGCGGGTGCGGCTCAGGTGATCGTTTCGGAACCGGCTGCGGCGCGGGCTGATGCGGCTTGGGTGCTTGGGGCGGATCTTGTTTTGAATCCCATTGAAGAAGATGTGGTGGCTCGTGTTTTGGAGCTTTCAGGGGGGCCCGGTGTGCCGGTGGCGTTCGATGCTGCGGCTGCGAAGCCGACGTTCCAGCAGGGGTTGGAGATGGTTCGGCGTGGTGGTCAGCTGCTGGTGGTTTCGATGGCGTGGGAAGATGTTGATTTGCGGACGGTCGATTGGATTGGGCGAGAAGTAGAGATGAAGGCGGCTTACGGGTCGCAGCCGATCGATTGGCAGACGGTGTTGAACTTGATGGAGCGGGGTCAGCTTTCGGAGAAGTCGATGGTGACTGACGAGAGCTTTATCGGGTGGGACGAGATGCAGTCGTCGATGGAGCGGTTGATGAAGCCCGACGAGCACGTGCAAATTGTGTTGGTGTGCTAGGTGGGTGGGTGGGTGGCTCGCCACGTTTTCTTGCCAATGTGTAGTTGGCTGGGGTGATTGTTGTTTCAGGGGTTGGGCGTTTAGATCCTGAAAATGAAATTAGGATGACAGTGAGCGCGGGGTTGGTGCGGACTGAAACGTGACGTTGTTGGCTCACTGGCACAGATCCTGATTTTCATCAGGATGACAATGTTTCAGGTGAGACGTGAGACGCATTCCTGCCAGAGCGGGTAGTATGCCGGGATTCGTAGTTTGGCGATGGTACCGAGACTGAGTTTGCAGTTGGTTGGTGATTCGCCTCTTGGAGCACTTTGATGGCATCTCGTTCATTTACTGGCAATCCTTCTCAAGTCATCGTGGAACAGCTTGTTTCGTCTGGCATCAAGCATCTGTTTTACAACCCTGGATCGCGTGAGGCTCGCTTCTTCGATTCGCTTCACAGCAACCCGAACATTAACGGTGTAATCGGGCTGCATGAGGGCACCGTTGCTGCGATGGCGGGCGGTTTTGCGCAGGTGAATTCGGAACCCGCCGTGATGTCGGTGCATCTGGGTGCCGGGTTGGCCCAAAGCCTTGGGCAGATGATCAACGTTTGGGCGGCTGGGCTACCGGTTGTGACACTTACGTTTGTTGGCGATACCGGGAGTTATGCGGATCGAATTACATTGGATCTGGGTCACAACGTTGGGCCTACATCTATCGGCGCGCCGTTCATGAAGGCCAACTGGACGGTTATCGAGCCAGAGGGTGTTGCGGCTGCAGTAGATAGGGCGATTAAGGTTGCCATGACGCCGCCGATTGGGCCCGTTCATATCGCAATTTATGATCGAATTCTTGGTTCCGAGCAGATAACGACCGACATCGTTGGTGGCCCTCCGGCTCGACCGATTGCGGGGTATCCGGCAGATAGCGATGTTGAAGAACTTGTTCGGATTCTGCACGAAGCGAAGCGGCCGATGATCTACGTTGGAGATGGGGTCAACAAGAGCGGTGGCGAGCAGTTGCTTGGGCAGTTGGCCGAGCATTTTGGGGCGAATGTTGCTTCGATGTGGGGCGATTTACGTGGTGTGTCGGCGGCACATCCGTTGCATTGTGGTTACTTCCGTCAGCCGGTTATCGATCTTGAGCCTGACGCGATTATCGCGATTGGTGTGAGGCATGGTGGAAGCGGAAATTCGGCAGATTTCAATCTGTTCAAGAGCGCTTCGAAGATCGCCGCTGTTGGGCCTGACGTGGAGATATTCGAGAATATTCCGGGGCTTGATCTGGCGGTGATGGCCGACGAGTCACGGACGTTGGAGAAGCTACTGGAATTGGCTCGTAGGGGGTACGACGCCAAGGCGTATGACGGTCGGCGTGCTACAGCGATTGAGAATGCTTCGCGCCTGAGGCAGGAACGTCGAACGGCTCTTCAGCCTTCATCTGAAATTCCGGGGCATGTGAGGCCATTGCAGCTGCTCGATGCGGTTGATGACGCGCTTGAGAATCTGGGTGGCGGGATCATTACGACTGAGCAGTTTGCAGTTCCGCTGGAGAACGTTGCCAAGAAGCCGGATGGTGGCAAAAATATTTACATTCGACCGGCTGGTGGATCAGAGGGTTACGGGATGGGAGCGGTGCTTGGGGCGAAGTTCGCGGCTCCGGACAAGCCGGTTGTCGGGATGGTTGGCGACGGTTCGGTTTACTACTCAGATTCTGCGTTCTGGAGCGCTGCTCATCATAAAATCCCCGTTTTATATGTGATCCCTAACAACACTGCTTACGGTATTGTTGCCGGTGCTTTTGGTGGCGCCAATGGCGTGATGAAGGACACCGGGACTTACGCTGGGGTGGTGCTCGACGGGATAGATATCGTGCAACTGGCCGGTTCGTTTGGGGTTGAGGGTCGGAAAGTGGACGATGAGTCCGTTATCGGCGCAGCAATTTCAGAGGGACTCGAAACGGTTGAGCGTGAGCAACGGCCGATGTTATTGGATGTGAAGTTGCCACTGGGTCTTCCGGCGGGTGCCAAGGCTGCGAAACCGATTAAATTTAGCGAAATGAACACATGAAACTATTCTTAGGTACCGACTTTTCAGACGAGAAATTGAAATTTACTGCCCAAATTGGGGCGGATGGTGTTTCTGGACAGCCCGAGCAGGGGCCGGGTGATGATGGGTTCTACTCGGTCGAAACGCTTCAAAATCGCAAAGATTTAGTGGAATCGTATGGGCTTGAATGGATGGCTGTGCGGATGGCTCCGCTGGAGTGGACGTTCAAGTGGCAGCTGGGTTTGCGAGGTGCTGAAGAGCAGATCGACAACTTCAAGAAAACGCTGCGTAACATGCAAGAAGTCGGGCTCGATTTCATCATTTTCAACATGCACGTTTTGCGGATTTATCGCACGGAGAGGAAGTCTCCATCTCGGGCTGGTGCAACGTCATCGAGCTTCGACATAAAGCTGGCCACGGGTAATCCATTGATGGAGCATCCGGATAGCGGATTCAACATCGACTGGGTTCCAGAGGACGAGCGTGAGCCGAAGACCGATGATCAGATGTGGGCGAATCTGAAGCGATTTCTTGAGGAAGTTACTCCGGTTGCTGAAGAGGTTGGCGTGCGAATTGGACTGCACCCCGACGATCCGCCGGTTCCGGAGATTTCGGGCGTGGCGAGGATCATGCGAAGTCCTGAGGCGTTCAGGAAGTATCTTGATCTGGTTCCGAGCGACAACACGGGAGTCGTTTTCTGCCAGGGTTGCTTCACGGAGATGGGATGCGACGTTGCTGCCGAAATTCGACATTTTGGCGGTCGAGGCAAGATATTTTCGGTGGATTTCAGGAACATCAGTGGGACGCTGGAGAATTTCCAAGAGACGTGGCCAGAAGCTGGAAATGTCGACATGGTTGCGACTATGAAGGCGTACCACGATTCAGGATTTGACGGTTGGATGACTCCTGATCACGCAGTTCACATGGACGGTGATACCGACTGGGGGCACCGTTATTGGGCGTACGCAATCGGGCACATTCGTGGGCTTGATCAGGCGTTGAAGGGCACTAGTAAGGGTTAGCTTCTGGCGTTTTGGCGGTTAGAGGCCGAGTAATTTCGCCATGCCTTCGCCCTGTAGCTTGCAGTAGTCGAAAACTGTTTGGGTGTCCCAGCCGATGCAGAAGTCGATCACGCCTTCATCCATGTACGGTTTCGCATCTTCAAAGTGGAAGATTTCGGCTCGTGGGCGAACGCCGAATTTGATGGCAGTTTCGTTGACGTATTTTCTGATTTTTTGGATTTCAGGTTGATCAGGATCGTCGTGAAGGCCGCGGGTGACTGAGTAGTCGCTGGGTCCGAACTGGATCATGTCGACGCCTTCAACTTCGAGAATTTCTTCGAGGTTTTCGACAGCATCTGCTTTTTCGATCATGAGTGCGACGACAGCTTCTTGTCGTTGCTTAACGCCGTCGGCAAGGGTTGCGCCTATTCCGTAGCCGACATCACGTTTCCACCCGGCTCCGGCTACGCCGTTTGATCCGGGCGTTTCGGGGCGTGCCGCGGCGACCGCGCTGCGTGCATCGTCGGCAGTTCGGGTATCTGCAAATAGGAGATTTTGGATGCCGGATCCGTTGGCGCGACCTGCGAGCCATTCCTTGGGTACCTGCTCGATTTTCATCATCGAGATCATGTGATCGAACAGGTCGACTGCGCGTGCGAAGTTTTCGAGCGAGGCGAGATCGTATGGAGCGTCTTCACCTGAGAATTCGATGTAGTCCATCACACCGGTGTAGCCGATGATTTCGACCATCGCTGGCCAGACCGACATTACGTGGGTGCCAACGGTTGGCTTGCCTTCACGCAGTCGGTCTCGAAGTACGTTTTTTGTTGATTTTTTCGGGATGTTTGGTTTGGTGGAGTCGGATTCGCTGTTGCTCATAGGGCGGACGATATCAAATCGGAGATTAACTTCGGCTGAAAACTTCGGTTTGTGGAATGAACTCGGTGTCGGCTTCTAGCGGGTAGATCGGGCGGGGGCAGACACTGTGCCCGAGCGATTTCAGGTTGGCGCTAGTGGCTCCGGGGGCGTCGACGTTGAAGTTGGCTTCTACCCAGTCGTCGAAGAACGCTGGTTCGCAATGTGGTGACTTGACGATTGTTGAGTGGAAATCTTTGGGGTCGAGTCCGACTTTGAAGAACAGGGCACGGTCAACGAGCATCACTGTTTCGGTGGTTACGACCAGCGTTAGGTTTCCCGATTTCAGCACGGCCGTTGGGCCTATGGTTGGTTCGTATTTCCACGTTTCGCACTTGAACTTTCCGTCAGTAAGTCGTTCGACGGTCCATTCGAGTTTGAGTGGAGTGAACTGGGGATCGTGTGCGCCGCCAACTCCAGCTGTGAACGTTGCACCAACGCCGAGTTCGTGAGCTTTGGCTGCTGCTGCAGGATCGGCTATCGGGGCGAGGATCGAGTGCGGGTAGTCGGCTTTGATCATTTCGGAAATGATCGCGTTGCTATCGCCTGACGAGCCTGAGCTTGGGGCATCGGCGGCGTCGGTGAAGGCGATTGGGCCTTCCATTGCAGCGGCTTTGGCAACCGAGTCTTCAAGCGAAATGAATTGGCCCTGCATGATTGCGCGATTCGGCCAGAAATCGTTTGCCATTTGAAGAGCATGCTGCTCGGCGAGTTCTGGATCGTTGTCGGTGAAAACGTATGCCTGACTGCTGAGTTCTGGGACATCGGTGAATGGGTTGCAGATGAAGAATCCGGCCGAGAGAACTTTCGGATTTTCGTGAAGCTTTTTGGCGTAGCGGATTTGGGCACCGAATGCACCGGTTTCGGTTATTAGTTCATTGCCACGAACGATTGCTGGAACTCGTACACGCGCGGCGACTGGCTTTACACCGACTTTCAAGATTCGAGTGAGTATGCGGGCCGCTCGTCGACCGGTGTCGGCGAAATCGACGTGCGGGTAGGTGTGGAAAGAGGCTAGGCCATTGATATTTTCGAGCATCTTGGCGGTCAGGATGCCGTGAAGGTCCATCGTGATGACGATAGGGACGTTTTGGTCAAGGATTTTGCGTGCTTCTTCGAGCAGGTATCCCTCGGGATCGAGTAGTTCGGTCGTTCCCATCGCACCGTGAAGGGAAAAGTAGACGCCATCGATCTTGCCAGCGTGCTGTTTGAGGGCTTCGAGAAATTCGCTAGCGATTTGCATGAACGCGCTGTGGCGTAGTGGGCCTGCTGCGGTTCCTTCAGCATCGTAGGTGAACACGAGCTCGAGATCGTCACCGAATGCTGCCTGAAACTCGGCCATGGCTCCACCGATTTGCGAGTCGGCACCTTCGTGGGTTTCCCTGATCTCGTCGCCACGAAGGAAGTCGAAGAAATCGTATTCGCATGGGACTGGATTGAATGTGGATATCTCTTGCTGACATCCGCCGATAAGGATTCGCAACGTTTTGTGGCTCCAAAAAATTTCTGACGATGAGGTAATTCGATGAGAATGTATCAGTGATTGCCGGTTGGGGCGGTTGATCGATTGTTACTGCGGGTTATTATTTGGCTAGAAGTACTGATTGTCAGGCTCGGCGATAATTGCCAACAAGTTCGCCAGGTTCGACAATTTTGAAAGTGAGGGATTGATTGCCGTTATATCTAGACCGCCATTACGTTGGTTGAGGGTGTCGACTTTGAAGACATCGCTTCTGCTCATGAGCAGGACATGGAGCTTCAGGCGGAGTACGGCGTCAAGTTCATCACTTACTGGTTCGATGAAGGGCGGCACACCACGTTCTGTTTGGTTTCGGCGCCATCGGCAGAATTGATAACGACGATTCATTCCATGGCGCATGGCAAGATTCCGAATGATGTGATGGAAGTCGATCAGTCGGAAGTGATGTCGTTTATGGGTCGAATCGCCGATATTCCCACCGAAGAACAGCGGGATAGCCGAGCGGTAGACCGAGGAATGCGGACGATTATGTTCACCGATTTGGTTGGGTACACATCGATGATGAACAGGCTGGGCGACGATCGTGCGTTTGCGTTGCTACGTGAGCACAACAACGTTGTTAGGGATGTGCTGACTGCGTTTGCTGGCAGGGAAGTAAAGCACACGGGCGACGGCATTATGGCTTCGTTTGATGATGCCGATCAGGCGGTGCGGGCGGCAGTGAAAATCCGAGAAGGTATTGCAGGAATTGCGGTTCCCGATCGTGATTCTGGGGAACGGTTGAGCAACCGGATCGGCATGACTTCTGGAGAGCCACTGGAAGAGGGCGGTGATTTGTTTGGTGCGGTGGTGAATCTTGCTTCTCGGTTGTGCGATCTGGCGGAATCGGGCGAGATACTGGTTTCGGCTGACTGCGAGAACGAGTTGACCGATGGAGTGATTGCATTGGATTCGATTGGGAAAGTGTCGATACGTGGGTTTAGTGATCCGGTGTTAGTTAGTCGAGTTTTATCGGAATAGCCGGTGTTCTTCGATGTAGGTGCCTATAATCACGGCGCTATCGAGAATGAAATTGGAGCACCAGGTTGGCAGTTACTGAAATCCCATCGAAACCGAATTTAGTTTTTGTATTGCCTGATCGACTCAGGCAGGACACTTCTGGCGCTTATGGGAATGACTGGATTCAGTCGCCTCACATGGATCGGATGGCGTCTGAGAGTTTCGTGTTTGAGCACTGCTATGTGACTCAACCGGTGTGCGCCCCGGCTCGCGCTTCGATTATCACGGGCCTGTACCCGCCGAGCGCCGGGATGCCTCGAAATCGATTGGTCATGCCACCGGAGGTTGAGTCGATTGCGCAGATGGTTTCAGATGACTATAAGACCGGGTATATCGGCAAGTGGCATCTGGGCGACGAGATCATCAAGCAGCGGGGCTTCGACGAGTGGGTGAGTGCCAACGACTACTGGTGGCCGGAGTACACGAATACGGACGATCAGAAGAAGTTTTCGAGCTACCACGAGAATTTGGTGGCCGAGGGTTACGAGCCTGAGCAGGATCACCCGGGTGGCAAGACGTTCTCGATGGAGCAGCGATCGGAGTTGCCACCTGAGAAACAGATGGCTTCATTTTTGGCCGATAGTGCGGCGGAGTTCATTTCGAGCAATAAAGACAACCCGTTTGTGCTTTATGTAAGCACTATCGAGCCGCATCCGCCGTTTGCGGGTCCGTTCGACGATATGTACGACTCTGCGACGTTGCCTGTGGACGAAACGTTCATGCAGTCGCCTGTAGAAAGCACGCTATTTAATCGCACACGGGCCGAGCTGTTTGGTGATTGTGTTCGCGATGGAATTTCGACTGCGACCGAGGCGGGAATGCGCCAGTTGCGAGCGAACTATTTTGGGAACGTGAAGCTGGTCGACGATATGTTGGGGACGATTCTGGATGCGATCGACGATGCTGGTGTTGCGGGCGAGACGATTGTTGTTTTCACGAGCGAGCATGGCGACATGATCGGCACCCACGGGATGATCGAGATGCGGACTCCTTACGAGGAGGCTGCACAGGTTCCGTTGTTCGTTCGCGTGCCTTGGTTGGCAGATGGCGAAACTCGGGTTCCGGGGAACTTTAGCCAGATAGATTTCATTCCCACGTTGTTGGATTTGTTAGGGCAGTCGATTCCAGATCATTTACAGGGTGAGAGCAGGGTGGGAGTGCTTGAGGGTCGGGACGATCTATTGAGCAACGATGTGGTGGTTCAGCACAACGGTGTTGGCGATAGGGATTTGGCCGGTGAGTGCGATAGTTGGGCGATGAGCGACGAGAAACTTCGCGAGTTGAATTTCTTGAACACCATGCCGTGGCGATCGGTGATTACGTCCGATCGTTGGAAGTTGAATTTGTGCGCTGTGGATCAGGGCGAACTGTACGACTTGAACTCAGATCCGGGTGAAATGCACAATTTGTTCGACAAGCCTGAGCACCGAGATCGGGTTCGACGCATGGCAGCTCGGTTGCACTTGTGGCAGGCGGAAAACGGGGATACGGCGCCGTTGCCGGCGATTTTGTAGTTGGGTTATGCTGGTCGTTCGTGCCGGTGGTTCGTGATTCGGTTTGGAACTTTATTTTGGAGTCGCAGCGGGTGCATTTTGGGGTGATTAGAGCGGGCTCGCGTCTTGCTCCAGATTGAGGTCAAGATGCGAGCGGCAAAAATGCGATTGTTTGCTGGCTTGTGCGGGTGTAGAGTTCGCTGTGATCTGTGGAAATAAACCGTTTTACATCTTGCGACACTCCTGAAAGCGTTACTGAAAATTGAAAGCTGCACAACTCGTTGCTCCAGGAACATTTGAGATCGTCGACATCGCCGAGCCAGTACCAGTAGATGGTCAAGCCAAAATAAGGGTCGAGGCTCTTTCGGTTTGTGGCAGTGACATTCACGGTACGTTCAATGCGAATTTGCCCGAAGAGGAATATCCACTGGCACCAAGCATTGGGTGTCATGAAATCGCTGGCACGGTAATTGAGTCAAAAACCGACGCTATCAAAGAGGGCCAGCGAGCAATTATTTTGCCGACACGTGGTTTGGGTGGACTGGCTGAGTTTCTGGTTCAGACGCCTGACCGAATTCTTCCTGTTCCTGACTGGGGTCCGCTCGATGAGTGGGTTATGTGCCAGCACACCGGCACGGTTCTCTACTCGGTCAAGCAGATGGGCAACGTAGCGGGCAAGCGCGTTGCGGTGCTTGGTCAGGGTGGAATTGGCCTTTCGTTCACTATGCTTCTTGAGAAGCAGGGTGCGCTTCAGATTATCGGTATAGATCCGATGGAAGCTCGCCGGAAGAAGGCTCTTGAGGTGGGTGCAACCAACACGGTTGATCCTTCGCAGGACGATATGTACGGACAGATCGACGAGCTTACGAGTGGTGAGGGAATCGACATTGTGGTCGATGCCACTGGTGATCCCGAGGGCTTTGGTCAGTGCCTGAAGATCGTAAAGCGGTGGGGCATGTTTGTTAGCTTCAGCCTTACGGGTAAGGGCGACAAGATTTCATCGTTCCCGCACCAGGAATTCATGTTCAAGGCTGCAACGATTATCCCGACGCAGGCTTCAGCAACAACCGTTCCAACGCGGGACATTCGACAAATGATTGCGCTGAAAGAGCGTGGTTGGATTGACCCCGGCGTGCTGAAGTCCCACAGCCTGGACTTTATGGACGTGCAGAAGGCTTACGACATGTACACCAGCCACGAAGACGGCGTCATCAAGATTGCGATGTCGGTGAACGGGGCTTAGTTGGGATTGTTCCCGGAATGTTGAGACGACTTAATCGTTAGATAGTTAATACAAAACCTCCCATCGGTATTCGGTGGGAGGTTTTAGTTTTAATTTGCCAGTGACATTCTCTGTTTATTTTTGGACTACGAACATGCCTGATGAGCGAGTGACGACGAAGTGACCTTCGCGTTCGATACGGGCTTTCACGAATTCAGTGAGAGGTTCATTTTGGAGTTCGGCGTCCCTCGAATGAGCGTAGTCGATGACGACTTGAGGATCTGTGGCGTGGCAGATCCCATATTCCCGAATGATCTCGAACGATGAGAAGTGCTCTTCGATCATCGCCCCACCGTTTTCTAAGGTGAACGGCGAGTATGAAAATCCGGTGTTGGTAAGGCCAGCCTCTTCGACGACGAATCGCCTTTGCAGGTCGAAAAATTCTGCGATGTGCTCGACAGAATGTGTCTTCGCGTAGAGCTTTCCTCCGGGTTTCAAAACTCGTGAAATTTCGGCCAGAGCTTTGTGCTGGCTGGATGCGTGATAGTGACCTGCCCCCGATAGCGTTACCACTTATTATCTCGGATTCACGACCAGTTGAAGCCTGGGCATGATTGCCTCAGGTGTCGGTGGCCGGTATCCGAGTGAACTGTGCGGTCGGATCGTGTTGTACTCCCTCCTCCACCGCTCTGTCAGTATCTGCGCCTCCTTCAGTGAGTAGAAGATCTCTCGATTTAGCAGTTCGTCCCTGAGCTTCCCGTTGAAACTTTCGTTGTAGCCGTTCTCCCACGGACTTCCCGGCTGGATGAAGAGTGTCTTCACTCCG
>Ga0114996_10006569_pt1 | contig 13336 bp, 10 predicted proteins | sample ArcticOcean_MG_C_4_FD_87039 | JGI IMG/M metagenome (GOLD analysis project Ga0114996, IMG submission 87039) | Marine microbial communities from western Arctic Ocean - ArcticOcean_MG_CB4_134 | ecosystem: Environmental > Aquatic > Marine > Oceanic | place: Arctic Ocean: Canada Basin | collected... | reverse complement strand
GCGTGCTAGGGCTCTAGGAAACAGCTTAATGGGCCGGGCGGCGGGTTGGTAGCGGCGCCGGGATCAAACATTGGTGATCGGCGGAAGTTGGTGACCCCTACGGGATTTGAACCCACCCAGCGCCATATTGATTGATGCCGATGGGGTTAGAAAATCGCGGATTAGTGCGGTTTCTAGCCCCTACTCTTTCGGCAACATATCGACCAATATCGATTGGTTCGGTTCAGTATGTGACCAAAAATGTGACCAAAAATGTGACCACTTAAACCGCCCACTTTGGTCACCCGACCGTGGAATAAAAAACCGGCCGGAAAACCCAAAGGATATCCCGACCGGCTTGAGTGATGCTTCTTGAGGGAAACATTCCACTACATATAAGCAGGCTTGTAGATTATTGAAGTGATCGATGTCACAAACGTGCGATAATCAGGAATGACCGCCACCCTAGCCCACATTCAACAACGCTACACTTTGCTGGCAATCTGCAACGCCTGCGCCCACACCGTCGAACTTGATGTCGAAGGCTTGGTCGGCACCCTTGGCCCTGACCACCCGGTGCCGGCAATCCGCAAGCGGCTGAAATGCACACGTTGTGGCTCCGATACCCCATCATTTTGGTGGCTGCGACAACCGGAATGCGGCGCGGGGAAATCCTGGCGCTCCGGTGGCCCAACATCAATTTCGAAGACCGGTGGATTTCGATCAATCAGTCCGTTGTTGAATCCCGCGAAGAGTTCCGGCTCAAGGACGTGAAGACCAAGGGCAGCAAGCGGCGGATTTCAATTGCCCCGTTCCTGGTCGATGAACTGGTGCGCGTGAAGGCAAGGCAATCAGAAGTGCGGATACGGCTTGGTATGGGCAAGGACACTGACGGGCTGGTTTTCACGAATCTCGACGGCAGCATGCGGAAGCCATCGTTGGTGACTGCAGAATTCGGCAAGTTGATCCGAAAGCTGGACATCACACAGACCTCATTCCAGGGATTGAGGCACAGCCATATCAGCCACTTATTGCAGGATGGCAACCCGGTGAAGACCGTTTCGCACCGCGTCGGACACTCCAGCGCGGCGATGACACTTGACCGATACGGCCATCTGATGCCTGACGCGCAAGAAGATTTAGCGGCTGGGTACGGTGCCGAATTGGAACTTTTGATGGAACAGGCGGAAAACGAATAACGACCGTGATCCCAAAATTATGTGACCAATCCGTGACCAATATGGCCAACGTCACAAACCTTGTCCGTCAAGTGCCTGATTTTACTGGAGGTAGTTGGTGACCCCTACGGGATTTGAACCCGTGTTGCCAGAATGAAAATCTGGTGTCCTAGACCTGGCTAGACGAAGGGGTCACGTTGCCGAGGCGGTGGAATAACCGGAGCGTCGGCGGAAATCAAGACCCAATCGGCAGCGCCGTTCCAGGCCATAAACTAGCCCGGTGCTTTGCCGCGCAAAAGGGCCAGCGCCACCGGGCTGATAAAGCCGACCAGGCCCATGGCGATGAACCCCAAACCCCAGGTGAAGGCATCGCCGCCGATCACGCCGCCGCCCCCGCCGCCGCCGGAAACGTCAAGCACGATGCCGACCGCCAAGGGACCGGCGGCGGCGCCCATGAAACCGACGAAGGAATGCACGCCCAAGGTGGCGCCGCGGCGGCCGGGCTCGGATTCTTCGATGGCGCCGGCGGTCAGGGCCGCCGAGTCTAACTGGATCAGGGCCGCGTATAGAAGGGTCAGCAAGACCAGCGTCCAATAGGGGGCGCCCGCCAGGAAGCCCAGGAACGAGGCCATGATCGCAGAGACCAGCAAATAGCCCGACACCACCCGGCGGCGGCCATAGCGGCCCGCAGCCTCGTTGCCGAAGATGCTGGCAAAAACCGCAATAACGGCGCCGATGGCGGCCACGTCGGTGGGGCTCGGCCATAGGCCCCGGCTAGCCGGGGCCAGGCTCAACGAAAATGCCAGGAATGCCACCAGCCAGGCGCGCATGGCGAACAATTCCCACGAATGGGCGCCGTAGGCGATGATGTAGCCGAGAACCTCCCGGTTGCGCAAAATCGGGCGGAAATCCAGTAGCGCCGTGTCGCCGGCGGCTTCTTCCGGCGGGCTCGGCCGGACCGCCAGGAGGATCACCAGAAACGCCCCGGCGGCGCCGACGGCGGCAGCACCGAACGCCCATTGCCAGCCCGAAGCCTCGCCAATGACGCCGGCCAGGTAGAAGGACAATGCCGAGCCGAGGCTGAAGCTGGCGGTATAAAAGGCCACCATGCGGGCTTGCCGCTTGCCGTGGTAGCGATCGACCAGCATGCGGAGGCCCGGCATGTAGGTGGCCGCCAGGGCAACTCCGGCAAGGCCGCGAAAAGCAAACGCCGACCAAAAGCCTTCGGCGAACAACGCGAAACCGGCCAGGGACAGGGTTGTGGTGAAGGTGCCCGCCATATGGATCAGGCGGGCATCGATGCGGTCGGTCAGAGCCACCAATACCGGCACCGTGATCGCATAGGCGCCGAGCACGATGCCCGATATCCAGCCCGCCTCGGTGTTGCTCAATTTCCAAATCTCGGAAAATTCGGGCAGCAGGGCGGGAAAGGTGAACAGGCCCATCATGGTCATCACCTGGGTGGCGCAGATAGCGATGACCGCAAATGTGGAGGATGGCTTGTCAGCCTCTGTGGAGGATGGCTTGTCAGCCATGAGCGGCGTCATCGATGAGCAATTGCACCGACGAGCGGCCCTGCCATATGTTTTCGCGCAAGCGGCCCACCAGATTGAGAGGCACGCCGCTGCGGTCCAGAAGCGCCTTGCCCATATCGCTGTCGGCGGCGCGAAAGGCGATGGCGGTTAGCCGCGCGCCGCCCGCATCGTTCAAATAGCAGCGCACATGGTCCTTGCCGACCACGTCTGACTTGGCAACCCGAAGTCCGGCGAAGGCGAAGCGCGGCTCGGCGTTGCCGCTGCCGAAGGGGCCCAGCTTCTGCACATCGGCGATCAGCTCCAGCGTGGCGCCGCCGGCATTGAGCACGCCATCGACGGAAAGCGAGGGCACGAAGCCCGAAGCGGCAATATGGCGGGCGACGCGCTCCTCCAGGAAGGCGCGAAATTCCGCCAGCTTGTCCGGTGCGCAGGTTATGCCGGCGGCCATGGCGTGACCGCCGCCGTTGATCAGCAGGCCCGATTGCCGGGCCGCGATGACGGCAGCGCCGAGATCGAAGCCGGGGATCGAGCGCGCCGATCCGACGCAAGCCTCGTCGCCGATGGACACCACGCAGGCGGGCCGGTTGTAGCGGTCTTTCAGGCGGCTGGCGATAATGCCGATGACGCCGGCATGCCAGCCCGCGCCGGCGGCGAACGCCACGACGCCGGCGCTTTCGTCTTGTTCGCAAGATGCAATGGCTTCGCCTAAAATGCCGTCTTCGATGACGCGCCGTTCGGCGTTGCAGACTTCCAGCCGGGCGGCGATCTCGCGGGCTTCACCGGCATCTTCGGTGGCCAGCAGGCGCGAGCCCAACCGGGCCTCGCCAACGCGCCCGCCGGCATTGACCCGGGGGCCGAGCACAAAGCCAAGATGATAGGCGCTGGGGGTCTCGTCGATGCCGGCGCCGTCGGCCAGCGCCACCAGGCCGGGATTGCGCCGCTTGGCCAAAATTTTAAGCCCCTGCACCACCAGCGCCCGGTTGACGCCGGTGAGCGGCACCACGTCGGCGACAGTGCCGAGGGCAACCAGATCCAACAGACCGAGCAGATCGGGCTCAGCCAGCTCAGCCCCACCGAAAAAGCCGCGTTCGCGAAGCTGGCGGTTGAGGGCGATGGCGAGCAGAAAAGTGACGCCAACGGCGGCAAGTTGGCCGTGCGGGCTGTCATCGTCCAGGCGGTTCGGATTGACCACGGCAGCAGCTTCCGGCAGGCCGGCCTCGGCCACGTGGTGATCGGCGACGATGACATCCAGTCCAATAGCGCGCGCCTTGGCCAGGGGCTCATAAGCGGTGGTGCCGCAATCGACGGTGATCACCACCTTGGCGCCGCCGGCCTTTAATTTTTCGAGGGCGGCGATGTTGGGGCCGTAGCCTTCGGCCATACGGTCCGGGATATAGACCTGGATGGCAACGCCGATGGCCCGGAAATATCGCTCCAGCAATGCCGATGAGGTGGCGCCATCCACATCGTAATCACCAAAGACGGCGATGCCTTCGCCGGCCTCGACCGCATCGGCGAGGCGGGCTGCTGCCACGTCCATGTCTTTTAGATGGGATGGGTCGGGCAACAGGCCGGACAGTTTGGGATCGAGATAGCTTTCGGCAGCACCCGCATCGACGCCGCGCTGGGCCAAGAGGCGCCCGACAATCTCGGCGAGGCCCAATTGCTGTGACAAGGCCAGACCCAGGCGGTCGTCGGCTGCCCGCAAGCGCCACTCCTTGCCCGAAAACGAGCGCGCGACACCGAAGACGAAATCTTCTTGGGGCACCGCTCAAGTGGCCTGTGTCATCTAACCGTCGACCGGATCGAACCCGGTTTTTTGCTCGAAGTTGTGGCTCGCTTCGATATAGCGAACGGTGCCCGATTTGGAGCGCATGACCAGCGATTGGGTGGCGGCGCCGCCCCGGAAACGGCGCACGCCGCGTAACATAGCGCCCGAGGTCACGCCGGTAGCGGCGAACATCACCTCACCGCCGGCCAGTTCGTGCAGATTGTATTTGCGGTCGAAATCGGTGATGCCGAGGCGCGAGCCCCGGCCCCGCTCGTCGTCGTTGCGGAACACCAGCCGGCCTTGCATCTGGCCGCCAATGCAGCGCAAGGCGGCCGCCGCCAGCACGCCTTCGGGCGCGCCGCCGACGCCCATATATATGTCAACGCCGGCCTCCACCTCGGACGTGGCGATGACGCCGGATACGTCGCCGTCGCCGATCAGCATGATGCGGGCGCCGGCTTCGCGGGATTTGGCGATCAGCTCGTCATGGCGGGGCCGGTCCAAAATGCAGGCGACCAGATCACCCACTTCGACTTTTTTGGCGGCCGCCAACGCTTTCAAATTGGTCGCCGGGTCTTCGTCCAGATCGACCACCTCTTCGGGCAGTCCCTTGCCGATGGCGATTTTGTCCATATAGGTGTCGGGCGCATTGAGAAAGCCGCCGGCCTCGGCCATGGCGATCACCGCCAGGGCGTTGGGCCCGCCCTTGGCGGTCAGCGTCGTGCCTTCCAGGGGATCGAGGGCGATATCAATGGCCGGGCCGTCGCCGACGCCAACCTCTTCGCCGATGAACAGCATCGGCGCTTCGTCGCGCTCGCCCTCGCCGATGCGCACCGTGCCTTGGATATGCAAGCTGTTGAGGGCCCGGCGCATGGCATCCACCGCCGCCTGATCGGCCGCCTTTTCATCGCCCCGGCCCATCAGCCGGGATGCCGCCAAGGCGGCGGCTTCGGTAACGCGCACCGCCTCCAACGCCAGATTACGATCCATTTTCACCGTTTCGTCACTCATTTTTTCACACGCCCCTTAAATTTTCCATTCGGCTCTATAACGCTTCTATTCTAATCAGCATCGGTGTTTCAACCACCGCGTTGGATTTTTCGATTGCCGCCAAGGTGTCCAGCATCGCCGCCTCTTTGGTTTCGTGGGTGGTCAACACAACCGGCACCGCCTCGCCGGGATCGCGGCCATGCTGCAAAATCGATTCCATGGACACCTGATGATCGTGCAGCGCGCCGGCTATTTCGGCAAACACGCCGGGCTTATCGACGACCATGAGGCGCACATAATAGCAGCCCACATGGCCCGCCATGGGCGCCGCCTTTAACGGCGTCAACGCTGCCGCCGGCACCGCGAAGGTGGCCGATTTGTTGCCGCGGGCGATATCGGTCAGATCGGCGACCACCGCCGATGCGGTCGGACCGGCGCCGGCGCCCGGGCCTTGATAGAGCGTCGTGCCCACGAAATCACCGTCGGCGACCACGGCGTTGAAAACATCTTCCACATGGGCAATGGGCGCGCCCATGGGCACCATGGAGGGATGCACGCGCTGCTCGATGCCGCGCTCCGTCCTGGAGGCCAGGCCGAGCAATTTGATGCGGTAGCCGAGCTCCTCGGCAAAGTGGATATCCAATGGCGAAATGGCGCGGATGCCTTCCACATGGACATCGTCGAAGCTCACCTCGCAGCCGAACGCCAGGGCAGTCAGCAGCGCCAGTTTGTGGGCGGCGTCGACGCCGTCGATATCGAAAGCCGGATCGGCTTCGGCATAACCAAGCGCCTGGGCTTCGGCCAGAACATCGCCAAAATCGCGCCCGGTTTCGCGCATCTCGGACAGGATATAATTGCAAGTGCCGTTCAAGATGCCATAGACCCGGGAGATTTGATTGGCGGCGAGGCCTTCGCGCATGGCCTTGACGATGGGAATGCCGCCGGCGACGGCAGCCTCAAACGCCAAAGTAACGCCCGCCGCCTCGGCGGCCAGGGCCAGGGTTGTGCCGTGATGGGCCAGCAACGCCTTGTTGGCGGTCACCACATGCTTGCCGTTTTGGATGGCAGCCTCGACCAGGGATTTGGCGATACCAGCCTCGCCGCCGATCAATTCGGCGATAACATCCACATCATCGCGCGCCGCCAGCTCGGCGGCGTCATCGCACCAATGGATGCCGGCCAGATCGATACCCCGATCCTTGGATTTGTCGCGCGCGCTAACCGCCGTTACCACCAATTCCCGGCCACAGCGGGCGGCCAATATTTCGCGGTTTTGGACGAGGACCTTGTGGGTGCCGGCGCCGACGGTGCCGAGACCGGCAATGCCTACCTTTAGCGGCGCGGCTCCGCTGGGTGCGCTCAAGACACGACCGCTTGGCGCGGCTCCGTTCCGGCGGACGCCTGATCATAGCGCCCGAAGAAGGCTTTGATATTGCGCGCCGCCTGGCGGATGCGCTGACGATTTTCGACCAGGGAGATACGCACATGGCCGTCGCCATGCTCGCCAAAGGCGATGCCCGGCGAAACCGCGACCATGGCTTCGCGCAGCAACAGCTTGGCAAATTCGTTGGAGCCCAAATCGGCGAAGGCAGCTGGCAGCGGCGCCCAGGCAAACATGGTCGATGGCGGCGACGGGATTTCCCAGCCGGCCTGGTCCATGCTGTCGATCAGCACGTCGCGCCGCTCCCGGTACAATTGGCGCATCTGATCGACGCAATCCTGGGGCCCGTTGAGGGCGGCGGTGGCGGCCACCTGGATCGGCGTAAAGGCGCCGTAATCGAGATAGGATTTGATCCGCGACAGGGCCGAGATCAAATGTTTATTGCCGGTGGCGAAACCGATGCGCCAGCCGGGCATGGAATAGGTCTTGCTCATGGATGTGAATTCCACGGCGATGTCCCTGGCGCCCGGCACCTGCAGGATGGACGGCGGCGGCGGGCCATCGAAATACAGCTCCGCATAAGCCAGATCGGACAGAATATAAATTTCGTGATGGCGGCAATAATCCACCACCCGCTCATAGAAGGCCAAATCGGCCATGGCGGTGGTCGGATTGTTGGGATAGTTGAGCACCACCGCCATCGGCTTCGGCACGCTTTGCGCAACGGCGCTGTCCAAGGCAGTGAAAAAATCCTCGTCGGGGAGCACCGGGATATTGCGCACCGCGCCATCGGCGATGATGAAACCGAATTGGTGGATCGGGTAAGACGGGTTGGGCACCAAAATCACATCGCCGGGGCTGGTGATCGCCGAGGCAAGATTGGCCAGCCCTTCCTTGGAGCCCAGGGTAACGATGGCTTCGCTTTCGGGATCAATATTAACGCCGAAGCGGCGCTCGTAATAGGCGGCGATGGCTTTGCGCAAGCCCGGAATGCCGCGCGAAGCCGAATAGCGGTGGGTGCGCGGATCGGCGATCGTTTCCACCAGCTTTTCAACAATATGGGCCGGCGTCGGGCTATCGGGATTGCCCATGCCGAAATCAATAATGTCCTCGCCGGCGGCGCGCGCCTTGGCCTTCATCGCGTTCACTTCGTTGAAGACGTACGGCGGCAACCGTTTAATCCGATGGAATTCCTGTTGCATCGTTTGTAACTATCCAGAGTGCGCACAAATTAAAATGCCGGCAAAGCCTAACAGATTTAGGCTGGCCAGGGTAACGCTATCGGCGCGATTTAAAAATCGATATAAATTTCGGCGCGCCGATTTCCGGCTTCACCGGACGGCATATATTCATGGTACTTCGGTTCTGAATCTGAAACCGCGCCGATGGCTATATCACTGGTCTTGGTCCCGAATCCCACCAATTCCTTGGCGATCGAATCGGCGCGCGCCGCCGACACCCGCAAATTGATCAATTTGTGCTTGGCGACATCCGTGGACCGGGTGCGGCTGCTGGCATGGCCGACGACGCGAATCGTTCCGCCGGTTTTCTTGTGCTGGGCCGAGACCTGGCGAAGGATTCTACGCTCGGCGGCGCCGATTTTCGACGATCCATTCAGAAACTGGATGGTCGCCACCTGATAGGAGCCATTGCCACCCGCCAAGGTGCGCGCCGGAAATGCCGGTCCGGAGGCCGCCAATGGCGGCGCGGCTGCTCTTGGCCGAGCGGCCGGCCTCGGCGGCAACCGGCGCGGGCTGGCGGCATTGCTGCTGACCTGGCCGGAGCCGGAAATAATAACGGTGCCCAGATCGTCGACGCCGCGCGGCGGAATATAGGGCCGCACTTCCGCCAATTGCGGCGCATTGGGCGTCACCGCTGGAATATCAATATTGGGCAGGGCCGGCGGCTGGGCGGCGGTGCGCGCTTGGCGCGCCGGCGGGCTCACGCTGCGCAAACGGGGCGGCGCCGGAATTGGATCGGGCGCGGCGGCCTGTTGCACCGGCGCCGAGACCACGGCCGGCGCCGGCGTTGCGGGCGCCGGTGCGGATGCGGCGGGTTTAGGCGCCGGCTGGGGCGCCGCTTTGGGAGCGGGCTGGGGCGCCGCTTTGGGAGCGGGCTTAAGCGCCGGCGTTGGTGCGGGCGGCGGCGGCGGCGCGCGCCGGACGACCGCGCCAGCTTCCCCTTGGCGGCGGATCACTTCGTTGGAATAGCGGCGCGCGCTTTCCCGGTCGGCGACCAGCCCACTGGAAATACTGTCCCGGTCAAACCGGGCCGGCGCCACCGGGCGCGGCGGCACAGTGGAGAGACTGGGCGTTGCCTCGTCGGCGCCTGGCGCCGGTTTGTCCCGGTCAGCGACCAGCCGGTTGGATGGATCGCCGGCCTCGCCGGATTTATCCGAGCTTTCGCCGGTCAGCACGTTTTTCGCACTCTTATACCATTCGATAGGATTGGCGGCGTCCGGCACGTCGGCGCAGGCGGCCAGCGTAAAGGCGAGCACGGCAAGGGTCAGGGGCGCGCGCTTCGAGCCCAAGAATTTGGTTGTCCGCCGCAAACAAGCGGCCACTGATTTATTGACTAGCTGCATAATTCCCTTCTGTCCCCCTCGCACCGGTGAGATCGGCAATTTACCCAACCTTAAGATAAATGACCAAAGATAGTTAACGGGATGCGAACGACGCTACGAAATTCCGGTTTTTGAAAACATATCCCGAAAATAGACTAAGTATCCGGCCCCGCAAACACCGAAATCGAAAAAAATCAGCCGACGCCAACCAATAAATCAGGCTTCGCCTATGTAAACAATTGACAAAATGCCACTGAATGCCTATTTCCAAGGCAACCGGGCGCACATGTGCGCGTAACCGGCAACATTTTCAAATTGGATATTAGCGTATGATTTTCGACGACCTCGGTCTGAGTAACGAGGTTCTAAAGGCGGTAAACGACGCCGGCTATAGCGAACCAACCCCCATTCAAGAAAAAGCCATCCCCCATGTATTGATGGGCCGCGACATCCTGGGGTGCGCCCAAACGGGTACCGGAAAGACGGCTTCTTTCACCCTTCCGATGATCGACATCCTGGCATCGGGCCGCGCCCGCGCGCGCATGCCGAGGACACTGATCCTGGAACCGACCCGCGAGCTGGCGACGCAAGTGGCGGAAAATTTCGATATTTATGGCAAATATACGTCCCTCGCCAAGGCGCTGATCATCGGCGGCGAATCCATGGGCGAACAGGTCAAGATATTGGACCGCGGCGTCGATGTGCTGATCGCCACGCCGGGCCGGCTGCTCGATCTGTTTGATCGCGGCGGCATGATCCTCAACGACGTGAAGATCCTGGTCATCGATGAAGCCGACCGGATGCTCGATATGGGCTTTATCCCGGATGTGGAAAAGATCGTTTCCTTGATCCCGAAGATTCGCCAGACCCTGTTTTTCTCGGCCACCATGCCGGCGGAGATCAAACGGCTCGCCGACGCGTTTTTGATGAACCCGAGGGAAATCACCGTCGCGCCGCCGGCAACACCAGTCGAAAAAATCGTCCAAAGACTGGTCATGGTCGATCACCGCACAAAGCGCGATATGGACGGGCTCGGCAAGAAAAAACGCGATGCCTTGCGCAAATTGATCGCCGAGGACAATGTGCGCAACGCGCTGATTTTCTGCAATCGCAAGCGCGACGTGGATATCTTGCACAAATCGCTGGTCAAACACGGGCACGACGCGGCGCGACTGCATGGCGATATGAGCCAGCCGGCGCGCACCGAGACCATGAACAAATTCAAAGCCCAAGAGATCTCCCTGCTGGTGTGCAGCGATGTCGCCGCCCGTGGGCTGGATATCGATGATCTGAGCCATGTGTTTAATTTCGATGTGCCCATGCATGCGGAAGATTACGTTCACCGCATCGGCCGCACCGGGCGCGCCGGGCGCGATGGGCGAGCCTTCACCCTCGCCTGGCGCGAAGACCGGAAATATATCGATGCCATCGAAAAGCTGATCGGCAAGCCGATCCCGCTGCACGGAGCCGGCAAGACCAGCGCCGCCGAAGCGGCGCCAGAGGCAATCCCCGCTAAGGAAGCCAAGCCGGATGCGGAGCCGGAAAAAACCGCCGCGCCGGCTCCGGAAGCACCAACATCAGAGGCGCCCGCCCCGGAAGCGCCCGCCCCGGAAGCGCCCACCCCGGAAGCGCCCAAGAGACGCGCCAAACCGAAAGCCGCGCGCAAACCCAAGCAAGCCGCCAAGGAAGACACGGCGTCCGATAAACCGGTGACCGGCATGGGCGATCATATGCCGGCGTTCCTGGCCAACCCGGTCAAATCCTGACGGTTTGCCTTTCGGCGGCCAGCCAATTTCGTGTAAGCTTCGATCCTCAACCATCCTAACCGGATAATTCGGAGCCCCAGATGCAGACCATCTTCATTCAGGTTAAGTGCGATCTCGGACAGGCTTATAAAGTTGCCGAGGCGGCCATCGAGACCGTCGAGCAGGTCTCCGAGGTGCATTCCACATCCGGGCAGTTTGATCTTTTGCTGAAATGCTATCTGAATGACGGCGAGGATGCCGGCCATTTCGTTACCGAACGCATCCAAACCGTGCCTGGCATCAAAGACACCTTTACCATGATCACCTTCAAGGCCTTCACCTAGAGCCTCCCGGAGCAGGTTACCATGCCGGCGATCATAGATTTCAGCGGATTGCCTGACACCGGCGCGGGCCCCCTCGGCATCGATGTGGCGACGCGGGAATTCCTGCGCGGCTTTTTCCGGCACGCCCGGCAAAACCAGTTTGCGTGCCTCTGCCCCAACGACAAGGCCTTTACCGAGTTCACCAATTTCGCCGCCGAAGAAAACGTCGCGGCGTCGCGCTGCACCGCCCTTGGCCGCCACGGCGCCGACGCGATCGAAGCCTCAGGCGTCCTGGTGCGCTATGATCCCGATCTGGTCAGCCAGGCCTGGCTGCGCCGCTACCACGGCCAGCGCCGCTACTCGCTCATCGGCATCGCCCATGCCAGCGCATCGGCGAACGCCATGCAGGCGATCGGCGATTATGTGGCGGCGCCCCTGCAAAGCTGGGACGCCCTCATCTGCCCGTCGGAGGCCATTCAATCGGCTGTCCGTCATATCATCGACGGCTGGTGCGACTATCTGGGCGCCCGTTTCGGCAGCCCTGTATCGTGCCCGGTGCAGCTTCCCATTATCCCCCTCGGCGTCGATACCGGCCGCTTCGCCGCCATCACCGGCGAGACCAAGCGCCAATCCCAACGCCGGGCGCTGGCCCTTGGCGACAATGAAATTGCCATACTCTATGTGGGCCGCTTGAATTATGTGGCCAAGGCCAACCCCCTGGCCCTGTTCATCGCCGCCGAAGAGACCGCCAAACGCTCGTCGCGTCCGGTGCGCATCCTGCTCAACGGTTATTTCAATGACGACGTGAACGAAGCCGCCTTCATCGAGGCGGCCAATGGCATCCTCGACGTCGCCAAATTGCAGATCGTCCGCCACGGCGACGAGGATTTTCCCGACGGCGTCTGGGCGGCGGCGGATATTTTCTGCTCGCTGTCGGACAATATCCAGGAAAGCTTCGGATTGACGCCGGTGGAAGCCATGGCGGCGGGCCTGCCCTCCATCGTCAGCGACTGGAACGGCTACCGGGAATCGATCCGCGACGGCATCGATGGTTACTGCATCCCGACAACCATGGCGCCGCCCGGAACCGGCGCGGAAATCGCCTACCGCTATTTCACCCGGCAAAACACCTATGGCGACTATCTCGGCGCCCAGTCCCAATCCACATCGGTGGATGTGAACGCCCTTGGCCAAGCGCTCTATCAATTGGTCAATGACGATGGCGCCCGCCGGACAATGGCCGAGGCGGCAAAAAAGCGGGCAAGGGATACCTACGACTGGGCGCGCGTCATCGGGCTTTACGAGACGTTGTGGGACGCGCTATCGGAAAGCCGTATGTCGGAAACGGAGATGGGCGCGCGTAGCGGCGGCCAGGCCTTTCACCCCTCGCACCCGGATCCGTTCGCCATGTTCGCTGGCTTTGCCACCCGGGCCCTCGGCAAAGGCGATCCGGTGCAACTGACCGGCCTCGATTGGACCGAAGCATTTGAGCGGATCAAGCTGAAGGCCGGGCTGGTTTATTCCGGCTCACTCATGGAGCTGGAAGAATTGCCATTTTTGATCGGCCATCTGGAAGCCAACCCGGGCGTCACCGTCGCCGATATCTTAGGCGCCATGCCCCATGTGGACGCCGATATTTTGCAGCGCACTTTGGTCTGGCTCATGAAGCTGGGCATCTGCCGGACGGCGCCAGACGCCTGACCGCGCCCCGCGCCCCACGCCCCAATAGATGTATTCTATTTCGCCAATATTAGCATGTACAATCCTTGCCTATCCGGTTAACGCACTCACCCGCAACATGTAGGGTGCTCCCATTCCCCCGAATAGAGTTCATCGAAGGTCGGTGCGCTGACATCGCCAGCGATGTCGAG
>Ga0114996_10006568_pt1 | contig 13337 bp, 10 predicted proteins | sample ArcticOcean_MG_C_4_FD_87039 | JGI IMG/M metagenome (GOLD analysis project Ga0114996, IMG submission 87039) | Marine microbial communities from western Arctic Ocean - ArcticOcean_MG_CB4_134 | ecosystem: Environmental > Aquatic > Marine > Oceanic | place: Arctic Ocean: Canada Basin | collected... | reverse complement strand
CTTTGCTCCACGAAGATCGCCCTCCAGTTCCAGAACGCGACTAAAAAGAGTGTGAGCCTCCTCTGTTTGTCCCTGAAAAGCGTGATAATTGCCAATTCTGAGAAGGGACCATGCCCGAATCCAGGTGGCAATGCCAGGAGCGTTGGCTGCCCGTCTGTAGTACTCCGAAGCCTGCTCGTGTTGGTCTGTCTGAGAGGCGACTTGAGCCAGGTAAAAGTAGGCGTTGCCGTTGTCCGGGTCCTCCAATAAGACTTTTTGAAGGGCCTCCTGGGCTGGCTGAAACTCCTTGTTGGAAAGGAAGACAGCCGCCTCGTTCAAGAGAGAAATCACGCGGTTGCGCCGGGAGATCTCATCAATTTTTCTTTGCTGAGCATCGATTTCTAGTTGCTGGGTAGCCTGGATTTCATTTTCAAGGGCTGTGATCGATTTTGCATCCTCCTCGATGAGAGTGTTTTCTATGCGGGACAGAAGCGTCTCCACATAGGATGGAAAGGAAATCAGCTCTGTTTCTCGTTCGTAGCGCTCGAGTTCTCGACTGAAGTAGGGGGCAAAGATCAATCCCTGTCGGAACAGTCGTACCAATTCCTGATCGGTGTTTTCAGGGTCGTGAAGTCTCAGGAGAACGCTTTCAATCAGGGACTCCGCCACCAGCAGGAAAAACTTGTTCTGAAGCTGTGGCTTGAGTTGGGGTTGGGCATGGGCGAGGTCCAGGAGGTCTCCGTGTTCGATCAGAGACATTCCAAACTTTTCAATCAAGGGATCGATCAGGAAGTGGAGATATTCGTGCTGAAACTGGCGATGGTTCTCGGCTGCTTCATCTGTGGGTCCTACAACGACGTAATACACGAGATCCAGGTTGCGGACATTGACGATCGTTTTGGCATTCAGCAGATCAGGAATCAGAATAATTTTTCGATCCAGGACCACCCGTGGCGGGATCCGAAAATAATCCAGAGTCTGGGTAATCAAGTCCTTCGCAACCGTCCGATAGGAATCCACTTCTTTTTCGTAAGCGGGTTCCTGGATCTGCCACAATGACTCAATATTCGCTGCCTGATAGAATTCCTTGATCAGTTTTTCGAATCCCAGAACCTCTTTGACATCTTCTGGCAGCTCAGTTTCCTGGGCCGCCATCAGGAAATCGGGGGGTCCGGAAAGTAGCAGCGCCAGGGAGGTGTACGCGATCTGCTGATCGGCTGCATTTGCCGCCAGGTTGTGGCTGCCGTAGAAAGCTCGAAGTTTCTCCCGGAGATCTGGATCGATCTTTTCAGTTTCCTGACGGACGAGTTGCCGAACCCGAGACATTTCCCTTCCCGAGGTCTCGTAGTCGAATCCGGCCGCGTTCAGAGCTGCCATAACGGTGAAGACACGAACATCCTTCGTGAAATGGATGTTCACCAGATCCTCCGCTGTTTCCTCACTCTGCGCGAGGACAACGGAGCGCTGACAGCTGGCAACTGACAGTAGAAAGATAATGAGGAGGGATCTTCTTACTCGATGAGTCATGTTCCGAAAAATGGAGCGCTCATCTTAACACTAATTCCGGTCCACGTTCCAGGCCGCTGGTCTGAGACCAGTTCGTTCCGCGTTCCACGTGGGATCTTGCTTCAGCCTTGTTTTACTAGTACACGATCGATTGTGGTTAAGAGGATTTGTCTTCTGATTTCTGGGTTCTTTCTTTCGTGGAACGGCGTTCGAAATGATCAAACCCCTGGGGTTGATACTTCTCTCGGTTCCCCGATCGGTTGAGGTACACGGCCGGTTCTCCGGAGGATAAGTGGCCAATCACCCGGAAGGGTGGAAAATCGGAAGGATAGGTGGCACCCAGCTGGGCCAACTGCTCCTGGGAAGCGGCGGCCAGGAGAGCGTAGTCTTCCCCACCGTCAAGCACCGCCTCCAGAGCCGTGATCCCCCCCCATCCCTTTTCTGGAAGGGGGAGGTGGTCGACCCTGATCTCCGCTTTCAACCCACTTTCGAAGGCAAGATGGAGCAGGTCGGAGCAAAGACCGTCGCTCACGTCAATCATGGCATTCACAACACCGTTTTCACTCAACCAGATCCCGGTCTCGACCAGAGGTCTGGGTAGCAGGTGTGCCCGGAGGCACTGAGCGCGGAACTGGTCTTGTGCCCAATCAACCAGTTCATCTTCATGGGCCATCGTGGCCAGCGAAGTGCAGTCTTCACCCCGGAGAATTTCAAGTCCCAGCCGCGAGAGTCCTACATCACCGATCAGGACCAGGGCATCTTGATCCTGAGCCTGGGATCTCCAGACAGGATCTCCTGATTCAAAGCAACCCCAGACTGTCACATTCACCACGACCGTGTCGCTTCGCGACAGGTCTCCACCAATGAGTGGAACCTTCCAATGGGCCCCATCCTCCAGAAACCCTCTCATGAATTCGTAAAAATAGTCCTGGGTCAACTCGGCCGGTAGGCCCAGACTGAGCAGGCAAGCATAGGGGGAAGCTCCCATGGCAGCAAGGTCGCTCAGGTTGACTCTGAGCGATTTTCGGCCCAGAAAATGAGGACTGACGGAGTCTCGGTTAAAATGAACATTCTCCAACAGCATGTCAGTCGTGACTGCGAGTTGGGACATTCCCCGGGGGTCAAAGACAGCACAATCGTCACCGATAGATTGAACAAGGGAGGAAGGGAGATCCTGGGAATGATGACGAATCCATTTGATCAGATCCAGTTCGCACGGATCAGTCGCACTCATAGACGCAGCTACTCAAGAATTTGATTGATCTTTGCCATGAATTCTCTCAGGTCCTTGAATTCCTGGTAGACTGATGCAAATCGCACATAGGCAACTTTGTCAATGGTTTTCAAAGACTCCATCACGTACTCGCCAATCTCCTGAGAGGTCATTTCGCGATCCGGTGTTTCCAGAAAGCGCTGTTCCAATTTTTCCACAACCTGTTCCAAGTCGTGTGCAGCTACAGGTCGTTTTTCACATGCCTTCAACAAACCCAACCTCAGTTTGGAACGATCAAACCGTTCGCGCACTCCGCCCTTTTTGACGACGATGAAAGGGATGTCCTCGATTCGTTCGTAGGTTGTGAACCGGCGCTTGCAGCTGAGACATTCTCGCCGGCGACGAATCGCGTTTCCTTCTTTGGCTTCCCGCGAATCGACGACCCGATCTTTCCCAATATCACAAAATGGACAGCGCATAACAGATAGATATCATTTGATTTGTCTATGATGCTATAAAATTCAGCACAAAGCTGAAAAAATGTGAAAAGCTCTGGTGGTTTGGTCAGTCCAGGATCATGGATGATCCGGGCTCCGGGAAGATCAAAGCTTATGGGGAGTGAATTGCTGATCGCCTGTGCCTTGAAAAAAGAGACGTCTGCGTTGCGCAGACGTCTAGGACTCGACTGCCAGTTTCTTGTCACCGGAATAGGAGCCAGGAGGACCAGACAAAGTCTGCGAAAGCATTTTGAATCGCAGATCCCCTCGCTCTTCATCTTTACGGGTACCGCCGGGCAGTTGGATCCGGCCCTCGGAATAGGCGATGTGGTACTTCCCGAGGAATGGTGTTTGGAGGACGGTTCCTGTTTTTCTGTTGATGCCGGAATCGTCTCCGCTCTTCGAGACTCTGACAAAGTGAAGATCTCCGGGCGTGGCCTGACGGTGTCCACTCCCGTGGTGAGATCCCAATCGAGAAGCGCCCTTTATAAGAAACATGGGGCACAAATCTGCGACATGGAAAGTGCCGTTGCTCTTGAGTTGGCCCACAGTTACTCCGTTCCCTGCCTTGCTCCCAAGATCGTTTCCGACACGGCGGGCTCTGGTCTCTCCGCTTTTTGGAAGAGTTTTGACCGCAACATGGAGGTACTGGCACGGTATGTGGAAGACCTCATGAATTGCCTTCACCACAAAGGCACAGGGAGAAAATCCACCACAGAGACACGGAAAAGGCTGCCCAGCTAACCGGCTGCCCCTGATCCCTGACCGGAGGTTCGGAGTGTGGGAGGCGCCTCAGGGCGCCGAATCCGGATAGACGCATGACAGCACATGTCCGCGAAGCCGACTATACGTCCATGTGACTTAGGTGATCGAAGCCACACACCAGATTTTGAGTCTGATCCAAATTCACTCGATTTGTGACGAAAAGCGGATGTTTATCAACCAGTTCCCGGAATTTTCGCCAGTTCAGAAAAGTGAAAGGTCACGAGAGATTGAGCTTTGAAGCGGGCGAAAAACGGGCGCACTGTCTTGGTTAGACAGGGTTCATTCATTAGGTTAAAAAGTGTAGGCCCGCCAAAACTCCGCCTCACCATAGAACGCAAAAGTCGAGTATTTGCGCTGACGCGTGGTCTGCAGAAGACGATGCTTGTGGACACCCCTGTAACGTACAGTTGTTCTTGGTCCCATTTAGGTACGGAATTGGAGGGAATCCAACCCCTATGAATATTCTGCTCTATAACCCCGACAACCAGATGACGCGGAATTACTTGCCCCATCTCTGGATGTTTGTTCTCAAAGCCCTGACTCCACGGCAGCATCAGGTGTTCCTGATCGATGGGAATGCCCAGCCCATCAGTGAACAAGAGATGGCGCAGTTCATTCGAGAAAAAGAAATCCAACTGGTAGGCATCGGAGCCATGACGCGAATGGCTGCCAGCGCCTACCGGATGGCGGATGCCATCCGCGCCGCCGGTGCTTTGGTGGTGATGGGAGGGCCCCACGTCAGCGAGGTGCCCGACGAGCCGATCGGACGAGAAGAGGAACCTCGCCACGCCGACGCCATCGCTTTGGGTGAGGTTGACGACATCTGGGCAGACATCGTGCGAGATGCAGAGCGAGGTCAACTCCGGGAAGTCTATCGCCACACCGACGAGTCGGGCAAGGACATGAGGCCTTCGCTGGAGAACTACCCGGAGATCCCCTGGGAAGAGATCGATCTGAGGCAGTTCGACCTGCTAGGGAAGGTCCCGGCCTTGGGAAGATACCTCCTGAGACAGGTCGGCATGGACTGGAATAGCCTCTACATCCTTCCCGTCGAGTCGGGCCGCGGGTGCCCTTATGGCTGCGATTTTTGCACGGTCACAGGGTTCTTTGGCAAGTCGATCCGCTTTCGCAGCAACGAAAGCGTCATCAATGAACTTCTGCGCCTCAAAGCGCGGGCCGCTTCCGAGAAAGGCAAGGTGGGTGTCTTATTTATCGACGACAACTTTGCCATCAACATCAAGCGAACCAAATCGCTGCTGCGGGACATGATTGCCCAGGATGCCACACTACCTTGGGTGGCTCAGATCAGCATGAACCTGCTGCGGGATGAGGAACTGGTTGATCTGATTGCCCAGAGTGGGGGGCGTTGGATTTTTATGGGGCTGGAGTCGATCGATCCCGCGAGTCTGAAGGAAGTGAACAAGGGCTTCAATAATCCCCAGCAATACCAAGCCGTTCTTGATCGGCTGGCCAAACGGGGCGTCTACGCCATCACCTCTTTCATCTTCGGAATGGACGGAGATCGACCCGGAGTAGCCGAGAAAACTCTTGAAGCGATTGAGTCATGGCCTCCCGGCCTCTCTGTCTTTGGACTTCTCACCCCTTACCCTGCCACCCCCCTCTATGATCGTCTCCTCGAGAATAAGCGCCTCACGCGCCCCAAGCACTGGCTGGACTTTCGGCCTTTCCAGATGGCTTTCACACCGGAGCATATCAGTATCGAGCAGGCCGAGCAGGAGGTACGGCAGGCCTGGAGCCGCTGCTACAGCCCCGAAGCCATTGCCTCGGGTCTGAAGAAAATCGAAGGACGCCCCTTTAACGAGCGTGCCGTCCTCTTTTTCGCGCGGCTGGCTTTTCGCGGCATTTATTTCCCCCAGATGACCTTGAGGCAATGGCTGGGGTTGTTTTTCAGCAACCGCCGAAGCCTTCTGCGTCTGGTGGGAGAGGGTTTCGCGGCTCATCGCCGGCACCGGCGCAAGCAGCGCGAGACCTCTCCTGCTGCCGGGTCGGTGAATCAGGCTAGTGGTGTCCCCCCACCCTCTATTGGGATCGAGGCCACACCGGCGGGCCCCGTTGCCGATGTGCTCGGTGGGGAATGCGCACCCTCACGAGGGAACGCTCCAACCGCTCCCCGGGCTGCAGTACGGACACAGTTTTGAGCAGAAATGGTTTGATTTCAGGAATTAGAACAGGTCAATTGAGCTCAATAGTGGGAACAGTCTGGGCACACTATCCCAATAAGTGTCTTTTTTCAGAGACTTAAAATTCCGCACTAGATCTCCTGTCTGGTGAGATAGACGTCGCGGTTCATGCTGGCCATACGAATCCCTAAACTTATTATTTTAAATATATGGCTGGGACAGGCTGATCTCCCTCAAAGGGCCTTTCCACGGAGGTCAGGTCCAATCCACTTGGCCGTATAACGCCCATCCCTTCCACCTAGCTTCTCAGAAAGAGGAAAAACTCCCGGTTCCCTTTCCGGCCTTTCAACGGAGAAGCCGCTTCGCTGATAAGAGCCAAGCCCTCGTTCGTTGCAGCCTCCTTGACTCGATCGACAATCTCCCTCTGGAGCTGCCGACTTTGGATAATCCCTCCAGGTCCCACCTCCTCCCGAAGAGCCTCAAACTGCGGCTTGACCAATGCGATGATCTCTGTCGAGGGGAAAAGCTTGAGACGGGGAAAGATCAGGCGCAATGAGATGAAGGCAACGTCTATCACAATGAGGTCCACGGGGTCATCAATCATCGAAGGGTCCAGAAACCGGACGTTGAAGGAGTCGCGAACCACCACCCGGGGATCCTGTTGCAGGTTCCAGTGAAGCTGTCCGGAGCCGACGTCCAGAGCATAGACTTTGCCGGCGCCGTGCTGAAGAAGACAGTCGGTGAACCCTCCGGTTGAGGCTCCAAGGTCCAGACAGGTTTTTCCTCCCGTCTCCACCGCGAAGGCCTGCAAGGCAGCTTCGAGCTTGAGGCCCCCTCGGGAGACGTACTTGCTCTCTCTGGATTTGATGCGAATGGTAGAAATCGGTTCGATCAGAGTTCCGGGTTTGTCGACTCTTTGTTCCTCAACCAGAACGACCCCACCCAGAATGAGCGCCGTGGCCTTTTTGAGATCCTGAGCCAAGCCCTTTTCGACCAGTAGTGCGTCCAGACGTTTTCGTTTTTTCGTCTTTCCGAGCATCTGTTTCTCCGGTTTCGTTACCCATGCCGTCAGTTTCTTTCAGGAACTTGGGACCTGGAGCGTGAAACTTGGAAGGTGGACTGCGCTAGTCTTCGACCAGCGCTCAGAACCTTCGCGCCGAAACGAATCGACCCAGTCCCTTTAGAATCTCACCTCGTGAACCCAGGAAGTCGAGCTGGCCGATCGCTTTTTCCACCAACTGGGTGGCCATCTCCCGACTGGTTTCCAGTCCATAGAGAGAAGGATAGGTCGCTTTTTGATGGAGTTCATCCTTGCCCGGCGTCGTGGTGGATTCCCCGGAAGGGTCCTCGGCGTCCAGGATATCGTCCACAATTTGAAAGGCCAGGCCTATGTCGGAACCATAGGCGCGGAGCTTCGCGTAGTGCTCCTGAGAAGCTCCCGAGAGGAGAGCGGCCGAGGAAACTGAGGCCGCAAGCAGGGCTCCTGTCTTGGCTGCGTGAATCTGCTGGAGTTTTTGGCGCGAACACGGCTTTCCCTGGCTGGTCAGATCCATGACCTGCCCTCCTAGCATGCCCTGGGTGGTACCGATGGCTTCACAGATCTCCCGGATCACTGAAAGGATGATATCGCTGGACTGCGGGATTTGGATGAGTAGATGGAAGGCTTGGGTCAAGAGGGCATCGCCTGCCAGGATGGCAATCCCATCTCCGAACTTTTTGTGGGCGCTCAGCTGCCCTCTGCGATAGTCATCGTCGTCCATGGCCGGGAGGTCGTCGTGAATCAGGGAATAGGTATGAATCATCTCCAGAGCACAGGCCAGATAGAGCAGTTTCTCCTGGTCTCCCTCCAGAGCTTCTCCGGTGGCGAGAGCAAGAACAGGACGGATGCGTTTTCCTCCGGCGAAGATGCTGTAGCGCATCGCCTCGTGGATCAGTTCCGGATGAGCATGAAGAGAGGGAAGGAAATCATTCAGATGTTGGTCGACGGTCTGTTTCTTCTCACTCAGGTATTTCTGGATTGAGAGGTCATCCTTCACTCCCGATGTGGTTTCGCCCGTCCCGCTCGCCGCAGACGCTATCGTATTAATGGAACGAGGCACTTAACCATCTCCCTCCGGGTGGAAGGATTCCTCGGTGAGGTGTCCCTCCTTGTTCTTCAGCAAGATTTCAACCTTGCGTTCCGCCTCGTCCAGTTTTGTATTGCAGAATTGGGAGATTTTCACCCCTTCCTCAAAAAGTTTCAAAGCCTCTTCGAGTGCTAATTCTCCCTTTTCCAATTTTCCCACGATACCCTCGAGACGGGCAAATGCGTTTTCGAAGTCTTTGTATTCCATGGCCGTTAGATTTTCTGGGCGCGAAACGGTCCTCGCTCCACGCGGATATTCATCCGGTCTCCTTCCTTGACCTGATTCGGGTCGCGGATTATTTTCTGGTCATCGTCAGTGACGATGGCATAACCTCGTTCCAGAACAGAAAGTGGTGAGTAAGCCCGCAGTTGGGCGCTACCTGTCGTTATCGCGTGTCTTTTTGTTTGAAGGTAAAACTCAACTTGCCTCTTGAGTAGTTGTTCCTGTTGGGAGAGGTTTTGGCGGTTCGTACGGAACATAGAGGGAAGAGTCCTTGTCAGCCTCGACTGAAGTTCGTCGAGTCGTTGTAGGTAGAATCTCAACCGGCTTTCGGCATCCACAAAGGCACGGCTGGCGGCAAGTGTGCGCAACCTTTCCCGCCTATCCTTGAGGCAGAGTCGAATGGCCTGGGCAGAGCGCTGATCCAGACTGTTCAATTCTTTGACGAGTTCCTCTCGTGCGCCGGAGACAATCTCAGCCGCAGCTGACGGGGTGGCCGCTCTCAAGTCGGCTACGAAGTCAGCGATGGTGAAATCGATTTCATGGCCGACTGCAGAGATCACCGGAATTGTGGAGCCAAAAATAGCACGGGCAAGACCCTCGTCGTTGAATGCCCAGAGATCTTCGAGAGATCCGCCACCACGTGCCAGAATGATGGTGTCCACATCCGCTCTCTTGTTGAGGTGCTCTATTCCCTGAATGATTTCCGCTGAGGCTCCTGTGCCCTGGACTCTGGCGGGAAAGATCAGGATATTCAGCCGGTCATTGCGTCGCCACAAAACCCTCAAAATGTCCTGAATGGCGGCACCAGAGGGTGAAGTGACAACGCCGATCTTGGATGGTAAAAGCGGTAATTTCTTTTTTCGCTTCTGATCAAACAGGCCTTCCGCATCAAGGCGGGTCTTGAGTTGCTCGAAGGCCAGCTGGAGTGCTCCGGCGCCCACCGGTTCCAGAGCTTCCACGACCAGCTGAAATTCGCCTCGGGGCGGATAGACGGACACTGAGCCACGTGCAATCACATCCATCCCGTTCTCCGGATGAAACTTCAGGAGGCGGTTGTGTGATCGAAAGCAAACCGCCCTCATTTGGGCTTTCTTATCCTTGAGTGTGAAGTACTGGTGGCCGGAAGCTGGAGTGACAAAATTGGAGATTTCTCCTTGTACCCAGATATCCCGAAACTTGGTTTCTAGCTGAACCTTGACATCGTGAACGACCTGGGACACGGAGTGAATGATCCGTTCCTCGAATAGCTTGAATTCCTGTTGTTGCATGGCTGTTTCAGTAGGCGTCCCATTGATGGAGAAGACGACCGTCCAGATCTATGATGCGCACCGTAGGCCGGCGTCCCGGGCAGATCCCTTCCCCCACGACGACTTCGTCCCTGCCGTCCCCGTCAAGATCAATGGTGCTGAGGTTTCCTCCACATGCGGCGGGGTCTTCGTGGGCTAAAAAATTATATAGTTCATTCCCCAGCCTGTCAAAAACCTTCAGATCTGCCCGATAGCCGGGGAGCGGACCCGGCAAAGTGACCAGGCCTTCCGACTCCTCCTCCAGGTGAATTCGTGAAACGTTGAGACCATAGGTCGTCCCGTAGGTGTCCCATCGGCGAAACGACTGACTCGGCTCCTGGAAGAGTAGAATCTGTGAGGAGTTGGTGGACATCGGAGTGCCCCACACGACCACCTCACTGCCTTCTTGAGCATCTTCGAGGGTGAGTGCCCGGATGCTGTTCTGGAACTGCAACTCTCCAAAGTTCCAACTCCGGAGGAGATTTCCCTCTGGTGAGTACTCCATCACCTTGGCGGGGTATCCCGGCGCCGGGCCGGGAGTCACAACGATGCTTTTGTTCCCGATGGCGATGCCCGCTCCATAGCTACTGGAGGGCACCTCGAATTCGGAGAGGCGTTCTCCGGATCTGGTGAATACGCGAACGACCGAAGGATTTCCCGGTGCCGGACCAGGAGCCACCACGATTTCATCCCCCTCCTGGTAGCCCAAATCTCCGACCGCCAGGTTCCCGCTGAACTCGTGATCTTCAAAAGCGACCCACTCGGTCAGCAAGCTGCCCGTGGGTTCGAAGAGCCGTACCAGAGAAGTCCTCCCTCGGTCATGTCCGGGTAGCGTGGCGATGAAGCTCGCTCCTTCGGCATCGTATCCGGCGGCCACCAGAACCCCACCGCCAAAAGCTTCATAGCGCTGACCCGGCTGGCCGATTTGAAATTGGTTGAAGAGATTGAACTTGAAGAACAGCAATACCAGTACGGCCAGCAGGGCATGTGAGAGGGACACGGCAAACAGATTGGGAACCCTTTTGAAGCCCCAGCACCATAGTGCTCCCCCCAGAAGGGTTGCCGTTACCAGCGGAGGATTGGGGAGATGAAACAGGGAAAAAAGAAGGGCGGCACAGCCCAGAGCTAGACCGGAATAGGGAATCAAGGTCTGGAAGCGACGAAACAGAATATTCTGGAGTCCATGTTGTTGAATGAGGGCCCAGGGAAGATAAATGAGCAGGTCTCCCCACCGTTCCAGGCGATAGTCTCCGGCCAGGGCTGCGGCCAGCAATACCAGAAGCATGGCCAATCCTGTGAGAGGCAAGACCTGCCGTAAGGCTTGGGCGAGGTTGTCGAGGCGGAGGCCCAACTCGGAAAGCGGATCGCGAAAGTACCAGTGGTTGCCGACGATGAGAAGCACTATTCCGATCTGAACGCCCGTGAGGTAGGCACTGTGAAAGTATTGAAAGCGCCCCCACCACAGGTAACCAAAGATGAGAATCGAAACGGCAGTGAGGAATAAGAAAGCCCCGAGTCTCTGGTTGGCAGCCGAAGTGTGATTCAAGACGTATCGTAGGGTACTTCCGAGACCGATCAAGCGCAAGGCTGACCGGGAGGATGGCTTGGGTACTCACATCCACTATCCGCAAGGATTCACACTGGTTCAATCCGACTTTGATCAGCAGGAGATCTTTTCCCAGGCCAGGAGCTTTTCTCAAGAGCGCTTTCGTTCGGAGTGGCGAGACTTCTTTGCGCGAAAGGGAATTCGTGTCCCAATGGGCTAACCGGATTCTGGATAGCCTTTCTCGACGAAGCGCTGAAAGCACCTCTCTGATCGAGCGTTACGCGGTCTATCGGATGTTTGTGGACTCCGCCTAAATGAAGCCGCCGACGATGAAGCAGAGAATGTATGTATCACCCCGGGCTCACTGTTTCTCAGCCCTTTTTTCCACTATGATAGAGAGATGGCGTGGTTTAAAAGGGAAAAACCTGCGGTTCAAACTCCGGCTGAGGAAGAAAGGCGGGTTAAAACCGAAGGGCTTTTCATCAAGTGCTCCGACTGCAATAACGTGATCTGGAAAAAGGAGCTGGAAGGCTTACTTCACGTCTGTCCTAAATGTGCTCACCACTTCAAAATTACCGCCCGCCAGCGTCTCAAGTTTTTGTTGGATAGCGGCCGATTTGAGGAATTTGATGCCCATTTGAAATCTTCCGATCCACTTCAGTTTGTCGACAAGAAAAACTATCCGGATCGTCTGGAGAAGGCCATCGAGTCGACCGGAGTGAATGATGCTGTAGTGAGTGCCCAGGGATCCCTCAAGGGCCGTGAGGTGGTCTGTGCGGCCATGGAATACGGTTTTATCGGGGGTAGCATGGGTTCCGTGGTCGGAGAGAAGATCACCAGGGCCATTGAGAAATCGCTCCAGGAGCGTAAGCCTCTCATCATTATTTCTGCTAGCGGAGGCGCCCGCATGATGGAGGGAGTACTGTCTCTCATGCAGATGGCCAAGATCAGTACGGCTCTGGCGCAATTGCACCAGGAGCACATTCCCTATATCTCCGTTCTCACCGATCCGACTACCGGCGGTGTTACCGCCAGTTTTGCCATGTTGGGAGATCTGAATATTGCAGAACCGAAGGCCCTGGTAGGATTCGCCGGTCCCCGGGTGATTGAGCAGACCATCCGCCAGAAACTCCCCGAGGGCTTTCAGCGAAGCGAGTTCCTATTGGAACACGGAATGCTGGATGCCATCGTTCCACGGGAGGAACTTCGCGATTTCATTGCCGATTGGCTGGTGTTCATGAGCGACGGTGAACGACTGACCGGCTGAACCCTGCCGCCCGATCCTCTGACGTTTCGCTTGTTCGTTCTTTCGTTTCTTCGAAGGTTCTTCTTCTCCACACCGAGCTTTAGCGAGGTGTTTCTCTGCACACGAAGTGCGCTCTATTGCTCGATTGTTCACTCCAAAGACCTCAGAGTGCCGATTCCGGAGAGCCGCTCAAGCCCGCTTTTCTCGCACCACCGTCAGATCAGATCATTCTTCACTCCGCTCAGATGAAGGTGAGCGCCGATGCAGCAGAGCGGGTGCGAGGAATGCGGGCTACAAAAGCGGCCGCTACAACACCGTGCCGGCTGAACGGAGGGCGCACGGCCCAGGCTGTCTCAAAACTCAGTCAATCCGGATGAGTTGAGTAGGAGCGCACCGAGTGCGCCCTATATAAGCCATTGATAAAGCAGGCCTTGTGGGCGTACATCCGTACGCCCCTACATGCCTTAGGCCAGATCATGCAGTGTTTTGAGACGGCTTGGGCCGTGCGCCCCTACACTTCTCCTTTCATTTTCCCTTAAACTTGAAACGAATGAACTACGACGAGTGTCTCGCCTATCTCGACCGCCTTGGCAATGAAGTGTTGACCATGAAGTTCGGATTGGAAACCATCCGAAAGCTTCTTGAATCTTTAGGCGATCCCCATTTGAAATACCCTTCTGTCCTGATTGCCGGTACCAACGGCAAGGGCTCCCTCGCCTGCTTTCTCAATTCAGTGTGCACAGCCTCGGGAATCCGAAATGGAGTTTACACCTCACCCCATCTCGTCAAGCCCGAAGAGCGCATCGTGGT
>Ga0114996_10006567_pt1 | contig 13341 bp, 5 predicted proteins | sample ArcticOcean_MG_C_4_FD_87039 | JGI IMG/M metagenome (GOLD analysis project Ga0114996, IMG submission 87039) | Marine microbial communities from western Arctic Ocean - ArcticOcean_MG_CB4_134 | ecosystem: Environmental > Aquatic > Marine > Oceanic | place: Arctic Ocean: Canada Basin | collected... | reverse complement strand
GTGTATTCGTAGGCCACAAAGGAGGTGAACGCGCAGGACTCGGAGCGATCATACGCCGCCTCCGCCGCCGCTTGCATGGCTCCCCACCGTTGGAGCGCCAGTCCCTCGCAGCCCGTACCGTCCTCGCCGCAGAGCGCCGCCAAACGGATCGGGTTGGGATCGGCCAACAAGCTCCCAAACTGAAAGGCACCGTTGTCCTCGGGGTCGCGGTACTTCACACAGGTCGGCGAATCATACGACGCGGAACCAGGCGTGGTGCAGAGCCCGATCTCCCCCAAGAACTCCCCGTGGTCCGTGACCGCTGTGAAGTCCAGCGGCTGGGCCAACTTCGCCGTTCGGGTGCCCTGCCCTGTCTCATCCAATGGGGGCAACTTAAGGGCCTGACCCCTGGCGAAAGCATAGGCGTCTTCCGGACGCAACACGTTGTTGTACGCCCCGGCATCAAAGCTGAAGGTGGTGTGCACATGCAGGTCGCCAAAATACACATTCCGAACCGGATTGCGGTCGGAGCAGGCAACGCGCTCTTCGGTCTGGGCCACCAAACCATCGCAGTCCGTGTCGCCTTCGATCGGTGCCACACACGAGGTGCATGCCGGGTCATCGGGTGTCGCCTCGCAAGGATCCGTGGGAGCCGTTGCGTCCTTGCTGCACTGCAGCGATGTGATCGCAACCAGAACCCAAAGCCAATGTGTTCGCCCGCAACTCATGATTCCATCTTCTAGGGTCTTCTGGGGGCCTCGTCAATGTTAGGGCTCGTCAGAGCCCGTGGGTTGGGTTAGGATTCGCGCCATGACCTTCGTTCGTCTCTCGTGGTCTCTCGTCATACTGCTGCTGCTTGCCACAGCGTGTAACGACAAGAAGACCGCCAAGGCGGACACCAGCACACCCAATATCGCGCTCCCCTTTGTCATCACCGTCGGTCACGATACCGCCCACTTGACCGTCGAAAACCTCTCCGGTCACATCACGCTCCAGCGGGGCGATGACACCCTCCTGACATTGGACGCTACCGGCTTCTCTGTGGGCGTGGTCGACACCTTGGATGACACGCTCAACTACGACCCCTGGCCCTTGGTTTCGGGCGATCTCCTCTACCATCAGCCGGAAAGTTTGGCGTGGTTGTCGGTCACCCACGCGGTGGTCACCGAATCCACGGAACACACCGCCACGATGACCCTCACGTTCAGCGACGGCACCTCGGCCTCTCTGACCATCGACGCGACCCATCCGAACCGTTTTCGATTGCACATCCTCCCGGTTCACACGTCGGAGCCCACCGACCGAGCCATCGCCTTCATGCGGCTTCACGTAGGGGTCGATGAAGACGAGGCGTTTTACGGCCTCGGTGAGTATTTCGATGAGGCCAATCATCGGGGGAAGCTGCGCGCTATGCAGTTGGAGGTCCAAGCGGATGTAGAGAGCGGCTACAATGAGGCCCACGTGCCGGTCCCCTTCGTCACGGGCACCCGTGGCTGGGGTCTCTTTGTGGAGTCGTACCGACCCGCGGCCTTTGACGTCGCCCACACTGATCCGGCGGTACTCAGCACCACCTTTGGGACCGCCCACGATTCGAACAAAGGGCTGGTAGTACACCTCTTCGCCGCGGACCATCCACTGGACATCACCCAACACTATTACGCCGTGACCAGCCCACCCCTACTCCCCGCACCGTGGGGAATGGGCCCCTGGGTGTGGCGCGATGAAAACCAAAGCCAGCAGGAGGTCTTGGACGACATCCAGACCCTCCGAGACCTGGATCTGGCAACCACCGGGATCTGGATCGATCGCCCCTACGCCACGGCGGTAAACAGCTTTGATTTCAAGGCCACACAATTTCCCGATCCCGCCGCCATGATCGAACAAATTCACGCCCTGGGGCTGAGGCTAGCCCTGTGGCACACACCCTATGTAGAGCCCGACAAGGAAGGCAGCGGGGCGCTTCGGGCGGAGGCGGAAGCCCAAGGGTATTTCCCACCGTTGGCGGGCTTCCTCTTCAAATGGGGTCCGCCCATCGACTTGACCAATCCGGACGCTTACGCCTGGTGGCAGGACCTCATCCAGATCTACATCGACATGGGCGTAGAGGGGTTCAAGCTGGATTACGGCGAAGACATCGTCGTGGGTTTGGCCGGGTTCCGAACGCCCTGGCTCTTTCACGACGGCAGTGACGATCTGACCCAACACAGCCGCTATCAAGCTCTCTACCATCAAGTCTATGCCGAAATGCTCCCCGAAACGGGCGGGTTCCTCCTGGCTCGCTCTGGTACCTTCGGAGACCAAGCCCACACCAGCGTCATCTGGCCAGGAGACCTGGACGCCACCATGGCCCGACACGGCGAGAAGGTGACCAAAGCGGATGGGTCAACCTACCTTTCCGTGGGTGGTTTGCCGGCGGCGATTGTGGCCGGAATGAGTCTGGGGCCCTCGGGCTATCCCTTCTTCGGATCCGACACGGGTGGCTACCGAAACGCGCCGCCGGACAAAGAGATCTTCACCCGCTGGTTCCAACACACGGCCCTGAGCACCGTCATGCAGGTCGGGACCAACACCAACGACGTGGCCTGGGAGCTGGGCGGGCCCAACGGGTTCGACGAGGAGATGCTCGGCTGGTACCGCCATTACACGCGGCTCCACCTGCGCCTCTTCCCCTATCTGTGGTCCCACGCCCAGCGTTTGGCCGTCGACGGGCGTCCCATCGTCCGAGCGCTGGGCTTGGCCTACCCAGAGTTGGGCGTTCATCCCAACGACACGTACCTGCTGGGAGACGATCTTCTGGTCGCACCTGTGGTGGACTACGGCGCACGGAAGCGCACACTTCAGCTGCCCGCCGGCACGTGGCTGGATTATTGGACGGACGCCGTATACGAAGGTCCTCAATCCATCACGGTCGAAGCCCCCCTGGACACCCTGCCGCTCTTTGTGCGGGCCGGGGCCATTATCCCGCTGCTCCGGCCCACCATCGACGCCATCGCGCCCACCACGCAGCCCGAGCTGGTGGACTCGTTGGCCACCACAGCCGGCGTACTCCATCCAGTTGTCATCCTGGGCGCCGACGGCACGTTCACTCTCTATGACACAAGCGCGCTGACCCTGACCCACCAAGAGACAGAGTCCACTGTCACGCTGCAACCGGGCACGGTCTTTGTGCACGGGATGGCCCTGGAGATCAGGGGGCTCACCCAAGCGCCCGCCTCGGTAACGAACAATGGTCAGCCCGTCGCTCTTTCGCCCGCAGTCGAAAGCCGAATGCCACCGGTTGGAGAGGCGCACTGGGATGGCGAACGAAAGCGATTGGTCGTCCACCTGGGCCCCGGACAACACACGCTGAAGGTGGAGCCGGATGGACCGTGATGAGGCCTGGTTCTCCGTCCCATTCGCGGGTATTATGCTCCCTATGAAATATTGGGCGATTGGATTGTTGGTGGGATTGGCTCTGACAGTAGCGTGCGCCGGTGGCGACACGGAGGAGAGCGCTCCGGATACGTCCAAGCCAGACGTGGCGATTCCAGACACAACGCCGCCCCCCTCGTATCCAGAACCACCCGGCAAACTGGGTGGCGAACGGCCTACGGACTACTACCTGCCCGCCGACTACTCACACGAAAAGGCATGACCTCTCGTGGTATTGCTCCACGGATTCTCGACCAATGGCCAGGTCCAAAACCTCTACCTCGGGCTCAGCAAACACGTCGACGAACTTGGGTTTATCCTGGTGGTACCCAACGGGACCATGAATCCCGACGGCCTTCGCTTCTGGAACGCTACGGACGCCTGCTGCGACAATTTTGGTTCCGGTGTGGATGATGAGGCGTTTCTCTTGGGCTTGCTCGACGAGGCCGGGACCTATTTCAACGTGGATCCCCAACGGGTGTCGCTCATTGGCCACTCCAACGGCGGGTTCATGGCCTTCCACATGGCGTGCCACGCCGGAGAGCGCATCTCGGCCATCGCGAACATCGCCGGCAGCAGCTACTTCGACGAGGAAGTCTGTCCGGGAACGACCCCCGTGGGAGTGCTCCAAATCCATGGCACAGATGATGAGAGCATCGCCTTTGGAGGCGTGCCGAAGTCGCTCGTCTATGGCGGGTACCCGAGCGCCCTGGAGATCATGGAGCGGTGGCGGAATCGCAATGGGTGTGACGACACGCCGACGTCCGTAACAACGGCCGATTTTGAGAATCTGGCGCCAGGCGAAGAGACCGATGTGACCGAGTGGACCCAGTGCACCAGCGGCAAATCCGTAGCCCTTTGGCAGATGAACGAAGTAGGGCACATTCCCGTCTTTTCAGAGACCGCCATGCCATTAGCGCTGGAATTCCTCTTGGCTCAATCGACCCCCTAGCTTGCAACACACCTCTCCCGTGATAGCCTTCCTCTCAGAATCAATGCGTATATTTACGACCGGAATTGTGCTCGCCCTAATCGCCCTCGGAGGCTGTCAGAAGGAAGGCGGGGATTCGTGTTTTCGGAATGATGAATGCCCCTCGGGAACGGAGTGCCTTGCTCAAATCTGCCGGGTACCTGGCGAAGAGTCCGTGGCGATTTTGGACCCGAACGCGCCCTGTCTGGCCTCCAAAGGATGTAAACTCAAAGGGCGCTGCACCATACAAGACGGTGTGTGTGTCGTAGGCTCCGATGACGACTGTTGGCAGTCACAGCCCTGTGGCCGATTGGGGAAATGCACCAAGAGGGACAATACCTGTGTGCCCATCAAGCCCAAGGACTGCAAACAATCCACTACCTGCACAAAGAGTGGTCGATGCACAACCACCGAAGGCCAGTGCGAGGCGAAGACCCGGGACGACTGTTTGGGTTGTGACCGGTGCAAGAAGTACGGAAAGTGCTCCCCCACCAATGGCTTGTGCGCCATCGCCACCAGCGCGGATTGCAGCTTATCGACGGTGTGCAAAGAGGACGGTCGCTGTCATTTCGAAAAGGGTCAGTGCATGGCCAAAACGGACGAAGACTGCCGTCCGAGCAAACGGTGCCAATCCACGGGACGCTGTCGGGCGGTCGGGGGCAACTGCGTGCTCCAATAACCGCGGGTCACATCCCTAATTTACGGTGTACAGTTTGTTTCGAACTTCGAGGAGCTTCGCTCGAATAAACATGGCTTCGGGCGCATCTGGGCGCGCTTCCAAGAAGCCGTTGAAGTCCTCACATGCCCGGCGAAACGCCCCCGTGTTGGAGAAAACAATCCCTCGGTCCCGGATTGTGTCCCAATCGTCGGATGACAACGAGAGCATCAACTCCATGATATGCAGGGCTTCGCTCGTGTCGCCAATACGCATGTGAATGGCTTTGAGGTTGCGTAGCATGCGCAAGAGGATGTGAGATCGGGTGACCGGCTGCAATAGGTCCACGTCGAAAGGCACTTTCCCCCCGCCCAAGGTCTCCAACAGATCCGCGCAGTCCACTTCGCTCAAGACACGGCCCCCATGGAACGCGTCGATGAACATCGCGGTGTCTTTGTCGTCGTATCGAACCAAGAAATGCCCGGGAAATCCCACGCCTTTGAGCGGAATATCCAGGCGTCTAGCGACCTCCATGAGCAGCACAGAGAGGGAAATGGGGATCCCCAGACGACGTTGAAGCACCGTGGCCAAGTGACTGTTCTGGGGGTCGTAAAACTGATTCTGATTGCCCCGGAAACCCATGTCCTGAAAGAGGACAAAGCATAGCCGGTGAACACGCCCACACTCATCGGCCACGTCTTCAAGCTGGGGGCCAATGCGCTGGACCAGCGAACTAAGACGCTCGCGGCATTCGTCAACATCCAGTTCGGGGTTGGCATACGCACCGATCAAGAAGGCGGCCTCGGCCAGGTCAATCTGGTCATCCGGAATGTCTTTTAGCCCGGCAAAGTGGGCTTCAACGTTCTCGAGTTTTACATGTTCCATGAGTACCCCTGACATCGAACCATTACACCAACACTTTACCGTTTTCTACGGAAGCGCGCACGGAGACATTCGACGTTTCACGATAAATCGGGGTGCTGTTAGCGGGTCAACGGGCGATATTTAATCCGTTGCGGTGTGTCTGCGTCTTGGCCCAATCGCAAACGACGATCGGCCTCGTAGGCCTCCCAGTTGCCTTCGAACCAGACCACTTGGCTGTCCCCTTCAAAGGCCAGGATGTGTGTCGCGACCCGGTCCAGAAACCAGCGATCATGGGTAACAACAACGATGCAGCCTGAGAAAGCCAGGATGGCATCCTCGAGCGCTCGCAAGGTCTCCACGTCCAAATCGTTGGTGGGCTCATCGAGCAGAATGAGGTTGCCGCCTTCCACCAAGAGCTTGGCCAAATGGACGCGATTCCGCTCTTCACCCGACAAGACCCCGACCTCTTTTTGCTGGTCGGAACCTTTGAAATTGAACAAACCGCAGTAGGCCCGCGAGTTGATGGAACGCTTCCCAATGAGGATCTCGTCCTGGCCCTGGCTGATCTCTTCGAAGATCGTCTTGGCCGGATCCAAGGTGGACCGATCCTGATTCACGTAGGCAGCCTGGACGGTATCACCCACCCTGAGTACGCCGCCGTCCGGGGTCTCCTCGCCCACGATCATGCGCAAGAGCGTGGTCTTGCCTGCACCATTGGCACCGACGACGCCGACGATACCCGCCCGAGGGAGTCGGAAATTCAGGTCGTCGAAGAGCAACTTGTCTCCGTAGCCCTTGCTCACACCCTCGGCTTCGATCACCACATCACCCAAACGCGGTCCAGGGGCAATTTCGATCTGGCTGGGCGTTTCCCGTCGGTCTTCCTCGCCCGACACCAGAGCCTCATAGGCCGTCAACCGAGCCTTGCCCTTGGCCTGACGCGCCTTCTGACTCATCCGAACCCACTCCAACTCCCGCTCAATGGTCTTCTTGCGACGCACAGCGGTCCTCTCCTCCGAGACAATACGCTTGCCCTTTTGCTCCAACCAACTGGAATACGCGCCCTCGTAAGGGATCCCCTTGCCCCGCTCGAGCTCCAGGATCCACCGGGTGACGTTGTCCAAGAAATAGCGATCGTGGGTCACGACCAGCACTGTACCTTCATACTCCCGCAGGTGACGCTCCAGCCACGCTACGGACTCGGCGTCCAAGTGGTTCGTGGGCTCGTCCAGCAAAAGAATGTCGGGCTTCTCCAGGAGGATGCGCGTCAACGCAACGCGACGCTCCTCCCCCCCGGAAAGTTTGTCGACAGACCAATCACCCGGAGGACAGCGAAGCGCAGCCATAGCCTGCTCCACTCGGCTGTCGAGATCCCACGCACCAGCGGCCTCGATGGCGTCCTGGACCCGGGCCTGTTCGGTCATCACGCGATCCATCTCGTCGTCGTCCAGCGGCTCACACATCTTCATGTTCAGCTCGTCATAGCGGGCCAATAGAGCCTTCGTCTCCTGAAGGGCGAGTTCCACATTGCCCCGGACATCCAACGAAGAATCCAAGGCGGGCTCCTGAGGCAGATAACCAACCGTCACCCCCGGGTCCATCACCAACTCACCTAAGAATTCGGTGTCTTCGCCTGCGATAATCCGCAGCAAGGTCGTTTTTCCAGCGCCGTTAATCCCCACCACGCCGATCTTGGCGCCATGAAAGAAACTGAGCGAGATCCCGTTCAGCAGCTCCTTGCCGTTGGGCAATACTTTTCGAAGCCGCACCATATTCATAATGATATCTGTCATGGAGGGGGGTATGCCCCATTTTTCCCGGAAGGTCCAGCGCTTCAGTCCCGTATGGAGTCCGTAGCCACCGAGGGGACTGGGTACTGGACGAATGACCATTTCTTTGGCAGGGTATGGCAACGTACGTCTTGGAGGTATTCCGTGGGTCAAATTCTATACATCGGATCTTGTGCTCTCATCATCGTCCTCAGCGTCGCATGCGGTGGAACGACCGTCGCTGGCGACCAGTGTAAGCCGGGTTGTGACGGAAACATTCCGTTCACCTGTACCGAGGACGGACAACCGAAGATCGGGATCCCGTGCGGAGACGGCGCGTCCTGTACCCAAGGGGTTTGTGTAGCCACCACCTCTCTCGACACCACCCAATCGGATGTGCCCTGCGAACCGCTCTGCACCAACAAAGGCGGCGGCGGCGTTTTACTCGAATGCGGTGACGACGGCTGTGGCGGCTCCTGTGGCGAATGCAATGGCGGCGACGAATGCGTCTCCGGTCTCTGCATCGGGGACACCTGTGTGCCGAACTGTGACAACGGAGCGGGCCAACTATTCGAGTGCGGCGCGGACGACTGCGGAGGCACGTGTGGCGAATGCGTTGATGGTAAAGCCTGCGACGAAGGCTTTTGCGCCTGTGCTCCGAACTGCGAGGGCAATGAATGCGGTGACGATGGCTGTGGGGGCACGTGTGGCAATTGCACGGGCGACGACATGGAGGACTACAGTTCCGCCTGTGTCTCAACCATCCAAAACAGCGGTGGTAAGCACTGTGTCCCGCTGGGTGATCATTGCAAGAACGCGATCGAACTGCAGAACTCAGTTCCTGCGTCCGGGTCTTTTACGGACGTGACGGACCTGGGAGAGGGGTTGTTGGGCGACATCCCCAGCGACCATCATGCACTCACTCCCGGCATTGCAAATTGCAAGATGCAAAACACGCCTTCGAAAGTGCCCGACCAAGTGTGGAAATACACAGCCACCTCGACCTGCACGTACCGATTGAATTTTGCTAGTATGTTCATGCCTCGCATGTGGGTTCTCGTCACCAAAAGCTGCCCGGATTTGGACACGGAATGTGTGGCCGCAAAAGAGTTCGCATTCGTCTCGCTAGGCACACCTGACACGATAAAAATGGCCCTCGAAAAGGGCGAGACCTACTACATTATTGTCGAGCCGGGTGAAGGTGAGCTTGTGGCGGCTCCCTACGACATCGAAATCAAACCCTTTGAGGATTGCGGCCCGGCCATCCCTGGCGGTTAACGGCTGCCTTGAGCACACTCATGGGCTGCTTGCCCACGTCAGCAACGATGAACGGACTGTGTACGCCTTGACCCATTGAGCTCGAACGCCAAAGTTCACCACACAGGCTGGGTACTCGCCGTGCCCTTAACGCGGGCGCTCCAACACAACCCAACGAATACAAGCCAGCGACACAGGATTGAATCGTTGTCTGTCGGGGACCCTTTCACTGGCGGACTTGCAGAAACGGTTTCTTTTCTCGGATAATCGAGGAAACACGATTTCGTGGTGGGGGGTATTCAAATGAGGCGTTTTGATCGGCTGGCCGGGCGGCACCTGTTGTTCGTGTGTGCATCTGTGTTCTTGGTTGGCTGTCCGGAAACTCCGCCGCCTGGGCCCTCCATCGTAGACACGCCCCTGAGCGAGACCGAGCAAGACGCTGAGACAATGGTCACAGATGAGCACAGCGTGGACATCGAAAGGGATACGAAGGAAGCTTTCGGGATCGCCTGCGAGAGCAACAGCGACTGTCCGAGCAATTTCTGTGTGCCCTCCAGCGAGGGCTCGGTCTGCACCGAGCCTTGTGTCACGGAGTGCCCGGATGGCTGGATCTGTCGCCCCTTTGAAATCCCCGGCAGCGATCCCACCTTCCTCTGCCTAGACCGCTTAGCCAACCTGTGCCGTCCTTGCAACGCCAACATCGAATGCCGGACCTTGGGAGGCACGGACAAGGACCGCTGCGTGGATTTCCAAGAGCGTGAAGGTTCCTTCTGCACGCTGGACTGTTCCGAGGGCGGGGACTGTCCGGAGAGCTATTCGTGCGAGAACGTCGTCGAGGAAACGAGCGGTCAATCTTTTGAACTCTGCATGCCCGATTCGGACACCTGTGAGTGCAACATGGCCGCCATCGCCGACGCAGCCCAGACCGACTGTCATGACAGCGCCTGTACGGGGACACGAAGCTGTACCGACTCCGGGCTCACCGAATGCAGCGCTCAGGAATACGGAGAGGAGATCTGTGATCTGGCGGACAACAACTGCAACGGCCAGGAGGACGAAGACCTGGGCTCAACAACCTGCGGACTGGCCGCGTGCGAACACACGGTGGAGAACTGTGTCAACGGCGTTACCCAAGAGTGCGACCCTCTGGAGGGAGCCACGGAAGAGATCTGTGACGGCGATGACAACGACTGCGACGGCCAGGCAGACAACGCTCTCGGGTCGACAACCTGCGGACTGGCCGGGTGCGAACACACGATCGAGAACTGTGTCGACGGCAGCTCCCAGGAGTGTGATTCCTTCGAGGGAGCGGTCGACGAGGTCTGTGATGACGCCGACAACGACTGCGACGGGCAGGTGGACGAAGGCTTCCTCAACACCGACGGCGACGCCCAGGCGGACTGCGTGGACGACGACGACGACGACGACAACATAGTCGATCCTGCCGACAACTGTCCGCTGCTCGCCAACGCTCCCCAAAACAACTTCGACAACGACAAACAGGGGGATGTCTGCGACGACGACGATGACAACGACGACGATCCGGACACCAACGACTGCGCCCCTTTCAATGCCGCCATCCACAGCGAGGCACAAGAGGTCTGCGACAACACCGACAACAACTGCAATGACCAGACGGACGAGGGGTTCGGAAGCACAACCTGTGGACAAGGGGCGTGCACACACTCGGTCGATAACTGTGTTAACGGCAAGGTTCAGATTTGCGATCCCTATGAAGGCGCGACCCAGGAGATCTGCAATGGTGTGAACGATGACTGTGACAGCAGCGTGGACGAGGGATTGGGAAGCACCACCTGTGGTGTCGGGGCGTGTACGCAACAAATAGCTAATTGCGCCGATGGTAAGACGCAGATATGCGACCCTTTCCTGGGTGCCGGTTTGGAGATCTGCAACGGCATCGACGACGACTGTGACAGCACCGTGGACGAGGGGTTGGGAAGCACCACCTGTGGTCAGGGACCGTGCATCCACGTGGTAGCGAAGTGCGTGGGAGGAAAACCCCTGTCTTGCGATCCCCTAGAAGGAGCGTCCGAGGAGACCTGCAACGGCGAGGACGACGACTGCAACGGGACCGTGGACGACGGAGTCCTGACCACATTTTTCGTGGACAAGGATCAGGATGGCTACGGTCACCCGGGCCTGACGGTCGAGGCGTGCAGTAAGACAGCGACGCTGGCGACGGTCGCCGGCGACTGCAACGACCAGGACCCGACGGTGAATCCGGGCCAGGCCGAGGTCTGCGACAGCGTGGACAACAACTGCAAGGACGGCATCGACGAGGGGGTCCAAACCACATTCTTCGTAGACAAAGATCAAGATGGCTACGGCCACCCGGACCTGACGGTCGAGGCGTGCAACAAGACAGCGACGCTGGCGACGGTGGCCGGCGATTGCAACGACCAGGACCCGACAGTGAATCCGGGCCAGGCCGAGGTCTGCGACGGCGTGGACAACGACTGTAATGACGGGGCGGACGAGGGACTCCTGACCACATTTTTCGTGGACAAGGATCAGGATGGCTACGGCCACCCGGACCTGACGGTCAAGGCCTGTAGCAAGACAGCGACGCTGGCGACGATGGCCGGCGATTGCAACGACCAGGCCGTGTCGGTGAACCCGGGGGAGGTTGAGATCTGCGACGGCGTGGACAACAACTGCAATGACCAGACGGACGAGGGGTTCGGAAGCACAACGTGTGGACAAGGGGCGTGCACACACACGGTGGAAAACTGTGTTAACGGTAAGGTCCAGGTTTGCGATCCGGATGAAGGCGCGACCCAGGAGATCTGCAATGGTGTGGACGACGACTGCGACGGCGCCGAAGACGAATTACTGGGAAACAGCACGTGTGGTGTCGGGGCGTGTACTCGACAAATAGCCAATTGCGCAGAGGGGGAGCCGCAGATTTGCGACCCCTTCCTGGGTGCCGGCTTGGAGAGCTGCAATGGCATCGACGACGACTGTGACAGCAGCGTGGACGAGGGGTTGGGAAGCACCACCTGTGGTCAGGGACCGTGCATCCACGTGGTAGCGAAATGCGTGGGGGGCAAACCCCTGGCCTGCGATCCTTTTGAAGGAGCCTCCGAGGAGACCTGCAACGGCAAGGACGACGACTGCGACGGGACTGTGGACGAGGGACTCCTGACCACATTTTTCGTGGACAAGGATCAGGATGGCTACGGCCACCCGGACTTGACCGTCGAGGCGTGCAGTAAGACAGCGACGCTGGCGACGATGGCCGGCGATTGCAACGACCAGGACCCGAGTATCCACCCCGGCCACAATGAGGTCTGCGACCAGAAGGACAACAACTGCGATGACGTCATCGACGAGGGCGTCAGCGAAATCTTCTGGATCGACAATGACGGCGACGGCCACGGCAATCCGGACGCCCCAATCGTGGGTTGCTACCTGGTGCCCGGAATGGCGCTCAACAGCACCGACTGCAACGACGCGGACCCAGCCATCCACCCGGATCAAGCCGAGGTCTGCGACAAGAAGGACAACGACTGCAATGACCAAGTGGACGACGGGGTTGCGACCACCTACTACCAGGACTTTGATATCGATGGGTACGGCAACGAGTCGAGCGCGGTCGTCGGTTGCTCACAGCCCTCCGGCTTCGTAGCGAAAGGCGGGGACTGTGACGACACCAAGGCATGGATTCACGAGGGCGCCGATGAGAACTGCAACAATCTGGACGACGACTGCGACGGAGTCATCGACGGCCACACGAGCCTGTGCGCCAACCAGTGCGGCACGGGGGAAGAGACCTGCGTCCAGGGCTTCTTCGTCGGGTGCACGGCACCGGTCATCACCAAGATCACGGGGACGACGAAGCTCGACAGTCCACCGTCTAGCTACTCCTTCGACTGCCTCGACGTAACCCGTGATCTGCATATCGCCGCCGACGTAACGGTCACGGTCTCAGGGTTCGTCCATGTGCACAACTATGCCTCCGCCATCTACATGGCGCCGCGGTCCAAGCTTCTGGTGGGAGGTGACATCCGCTTCGACGCGCCAAGCTCCTTTGCGGCGACCGACGCCACGATCCAGGCCGACGGCGAGGTGGTCGTCGGCCAGGACGTACAGTGGAGTCTGGAGAGTTCGTCAGGCGTGTACTACTCCGGCGGCGGTGGCCATTCGTGCGTGAACGGTACGGGTAGTCCGCTTCACAGCGCGGGCGCCGGTGGAGGATCGCGCGGCGGCGACGGGGGCACCGGCTCGGCATGCGGGACCGCCGTGGGATCGGCGACGGCGGGCTCCGGTGGCCCAGCCGCCTCCCATGGATCGGATGGGGTCGATTGCCAAGCAGGAAATGTGACCCCAGCCGGTGGTCAACCCTCGGGGGGGAGCGGTGGCGCACCCTATTCCGGCGGCGGCGGCGGCGGCGCCGGTGGCGTTGGCGGGGCTGG
>Ga0114996_10006566_pt1 | contig 13343 bp, 12 predicted proteins | sample ArcticOcean_MG_C_4_FD_87039 | JGI IMG/M metagenome (GOLD analysis project Ga0114996, IMG submission 87039) | Marine microbial communities from western Arctic Ocean - ArcticOcean_MG_CB4_134 | ecosystem: Environmental > Aquatic > Marine > Oceanic | place: Arctic Ocean: Canada Basin | collected... | reverse complement strand
GCGGATGGTATCCAGATTGACACCGCCCGACGCCTCAAGGGGAATTCGCCCCCCAACCCATTCGACCGCTTGGGCCAGCACGTCCGGGCCCATGTTGTCCAACAACAAACTGTCGGCGCCGGCCTCCAGGGCCTCTTCGACTTGTTCGAGGGTATCGCATTCGACCTCGACGCCCTCAAGGCCCGCCGCCTTGGCGCGCCTCGTGGCCTCGCCGACTGACCCGGCGACGGCGATGTGGTTGTCCTTGATCAGCACCCCGTCGTCCAGGCGCATCCGGTGGTTGGTGGCGCCGCCTGTGTGGCTGGCGTATTTGCTCAATCCCCGCAACCCCGGCAACGTCTTGCGGGTATCCAACAACACCGCACCGGTGCCGTCGATGCGGTTCACGTAGGCGCGGGTCAGGGTGGCGATGCCGGACAGAGTCTGCAGGAAGTTGAGCGCCGTGCGTTCGGCCGACAGCAACGCCGCCGCCGGACCTTCCAGGCAGGCGATTGCGGCTCCGGCTTTAAGGTTGTCGCCGTCGTTGGCCTTTATCAAAATGTCGGCGTCGGGCGCCAGGCGTCTGAAAACCTCAACCGCCACCGGCAATCCGGCCAGCACAATGTCCTGGCGCGTTGTCATGACCAGTTTCATCCGGGTGTCTTCGGGGATGACGGCTTTTGTGGTGATGTCGCCGCTGCCTAAATCCTCGGCCAGCGCGGCGTCCACGGCGGCTTTGATGTCCAAGGCATCGGGAGCGGGCATGGTTACTCGGCTGCTTGGGTGACCGCACCGGCGGGCGGCGACATATCCAACATTTTTCCCAGCGGTTTTAAGGCGCGCAGGCGCAGCTCTTCGGGAATTTCGATGCGGGGCGCCTCGTTTTCCATCGCCAGGTATATTTTTTCCAGAGTGTTCATTTCCATATACGGGCAATTTGCGCAACTGCACCCGCCATCGGCGCCGGGGGCGGCAATGAACGTCTTGTCGGGAGCCGCCTTTTCCATCTGGTGGAAGATGTGACGTTCCGTGGCGACGATGAATTTCTGGGCCGGAGCGTTGATGACGAAATCGAGAATGCTACGGGTCGATCCGACATGATCGGCATGATCCAGCAGGCCTACCGAACATTCGGGATGGGCAGTGACCAAGGCATCCGGATGGGTGGCCTTGAGCTTGACCAGTTCGCGGACGGAAAATTGGTCGTGAACGATGCAGGTGCCGTCCCACAAGATCATCTCGCGCCCGGTCTTGCGCGCCAGATAGGAGCCCAGATGGCGGTCCGGCGCGAACAGGATCGGCTGGTCCTTCGGCAACTGGTTGATGATGTGTTCGGCATTGGATGAGGTCACGATAATGTCTGAGAGCGCCTTCACTTCGGCCGAACAGTTGATATAGGTGATGGCGATATGGTCCGGATGATCGGCGCGAAAGCGGGCGAAGTCCTCGGGCTGGCAGACCTCTTCGAGGGTGCACCCGGCATCCGCATCGGGCAGCACCACGATCTTGTCGGGGCTAAGGGTCTTGGCCACTTCGGCCATGAAGCGTACGCCCGAGAAAACGATCATGTCGGCGTCCGTGGCCGCCGCGCGTCTCGACAGGTCGAGACTGTCCCCCACGAAGTCGGCGAGATCCTGGATTTCACCATTCTGATAGTAATGGGAAAGGATGATGGCATTCTTTTCACGCCGAAGCCGTTCGATCCCAGCCCAGGGATCGAATTTAGGTTCCAGGTCCACTTCCTTCAGGGCTCCGCTATCCGGAAGGATGACGGTTTCCGTCAAGGTTTCTCTCCTTTTGCGCCGTTCATGCCGGAAATCCGCGCCGTCCGGTCTTTCGACAATGGTGTCTTCCCGAAAAGATCATGAATGAAAGGAAAATATAAGTTGAAAATGATAATCCGCAATGTTTTAGCGGTAAAAAGATAGCTATCAGTTGCTATCGACGGGGTCAACCGGCATGTGACATGGCCATATAGTCTACCGATTGCATTTCCATCAGCCGGGACACCGTGCGTTCGAATTCGAACGCTCCATCGCCTTCAGGATAAAGCGTTTCCGGCGGGACTGCGGCGGAACAAATAAAATTAACCCGGGCTTCGTAAAGCGCATCGATAAAAGTGACGAAACGCTTGGCTTCATTACGTTTTTCCGGCCCAAGTTGGGGAATGTCCTTGAGGATCAATGTATGGAAACAGCGCGCTATTTCCAGGTAATCGCCGGGGCCGAGGGGTTGTTCGCACAAATCGGTAAAACTGGCCATGGCGACGCCTTCGGCGGCCTTAGGGATAACGATTTCGCGCCCCTGCACCTTCAAGGTAACCGGGTGGGCATGGCCGCCGATGCTGAGTTTTTCGAAATCCTCATCAAGTTTGGATTCGGCCTCGGCGTCAGCCGGTGTCAGGTAGGCGTCCATGGACTTGAGCCGGTCGAGCCGGTAATCGACCCCGCCGTCCAATTCCAGGACATCCTGTTTGTTTTCGATTATGTCGATGAAGGGCAGGAACAACTCCCGTTGCAGGCCGTCTTTGTAAAGGTCCCCGGGCGGGCGGTTGGAAGTCGAGACCACGACCACGCCCTGGTCGAACAAGACTTCGAACAGACGCCCGAGGATCATCGCGTCGGCGATGTCGGTGACGTGGAATTCGTCGAAGCACAACAACCAAGCGTGATCGGTGATGACCCGGCCCAGCGCCTCAAGAGGATCGGTGGATTCCGGTGCCTGGCCCGCTTTCACCGCCTCGCGGTAACTGTGCAGGCGGCGGTGGACCTCCTGCATGAAGGCGTGGAAATGGACTCTCTGGCTTCCGGGGACGGCGGTGGTGGTATCGAAAAAAAGATCCATGAGCATGGATTTCCCGCGCCCGACACCACCCCACATGTACAGTCCCTTGGGTACCGGTTTCTTGTTGCGGCCTAGGCTGAGTCTGGCCTTCCAGCCTTTTTTGCCCATTTGCGGCGCATAGCCTGCCAGCTGTTCGCTTAAACCCTGCAAACGATCCATAGCTAGGGCCTGCGATGCGTCGGCGTTGATGGACCCGTCATCCAGCAAGGCCTGGTAGGCCAGGAAGGGACCCTGGGATGTATTTGGTTGGGGATTATCCATGTGGATTCTAGCCTGCCTTGGCTTCCATTTCCCGGCGCACGGTTAACGCCACTGAATTGCCCTGACCGGAAATTTCCACATCGGACCAGGTGATAATATGGCCTTCCTGAATGGGGCCTTTCAGCGTCAATCCGTGGGCCAGGCCGATGGGCACCGCGCCCAGGCTTAAGGAATCACCGGCCAGCATCAGGCGTCCCCATACCGTAAATCCGCCTTCGCCGTCCAGCACTTCGCCCTTTTTCAGGTTTCGCTTGGCGGTCGCAGCCACGTCGGCTACGAAATTGCGAGACACCCCGGTGGGCTCTCCCCTGAGTACCGCCATGGCGACGCTGACACCGAGTTCCAGCCCAATCAGGTGATAGGGCCGCCACAAAGCCGAATAGCGCCCGCTAGGGTCGGTGATCAGGCCGTAATCGGAAAAACACCTCTCCACATATTCGCTGGGCGCTTCGAAGGTGACATAGACGCCCCAGCGCAAATCGCCGTCTATATCATTGCCACGGCGCGACCGGCTGGACACGACTTCGACCTGTCCTTTGTGGTGCAGCGTGCCGCCGTCGATTTCGGGAATCAGATTGCTCGCCAGCTTATCGACCGGACAGGCCGGGAAGGTCAGGCCTCCGGGCGCAGGCGTCAATCCGGTGGCGTTGGCAACGGCGGCCATCTCGATGCCGGACTTGGTTCCGTCGAGGAAGGAATTGAACATTTTCGGATTGAGGCCGTTTTTCTTCGCCCTCTCCGGCGTCAGGCCGTAATGACCCCACACCGTATCCGGTGTCGAGGCATGGAACTCGGGCATGTAAAGCGTGCCCTTGCCGGCCGCGACGACTTCGAAGCCGGCGGTGCGGGCCCAGTCGACCTGTTCGCAGATCAGCGCCGGTTGATCACCGTAGGCCATGGAATAGACGCATCCCGCTTGACGGGCCTTTTCCGCCAGCAGCGGGCCGGCCAGCACGTCAGCTTCGACGTTAACCATGATGATGTGGCGTCCGCGATCGATACACGCGAGCGCGTGGCGGATTCCGGCTTCCGGGTCGCCGGTGGCTTCGATGACGACGTCCAGGCCGCCGGCATTAATGAGTTGTTCGGCGTCGTCGGTCAGAAACGTGCCGCCCCCGGCCAACGCCTTGGCAGCGGTGGTGGGCGAGGTTTGTTCTTTGGGCCAGCCGGTTTCGGTTAAGGCGTCGCGGGCTCGCTGGACGGATAAATCGGCAACGCCGAGCAGATGAATTCCCGGCGTGTGGCGGGCCTGGGACAAAAACATGGTCCCGAATTTGCCGGCGCCGATCAGCCCGACGCGAACGGGCTGGCCATTGTCGGCCCGAGCCAGGAGCATTTGGTGTAAGTTCATGTGGTTCCAGGAATCTAAAATTTGTGCCGGAGGAGACTAACACCATATTATTTCGGCAGGAGCGCAAAAGACTATGACGGAATTTATCCAGGGAAATGAATTCGCCATCCGGCTCGGATGTTTCATCGGTATCTTTGCGCTAATGGCGGCTTGGGAAATGATTGCTCCGCGCCGAGCCCTCACCCAATCCAAGGCCGTGCGCTGGTATTCCAATTTGGGCATCGTCGCCGTCAACACGGCAATTGCGCGCATGGTGTTTACCCTTGCCCCGGTGGGGGTCGCCCTGGTCGCGGCGGAACGCGGCTGGGGGCTGTTGACGGTGGCTGACGTTGCTCCGTGGTTGGCCATTGTCTGCGCCGTGGTCATTCTCGATTTCGCCATCTATCTGCAACACGTCATGGTGCATGCCGTGCCTGCGTTGTGGCGGTTGCACCGGATGCACCACGCGGACCTGGATTTCGATGTGACTACGGGGGCGCGGTTTCATCCCGTCGAAATCATCTTGTCGGTGGCGATCAAGATGGCGGTGATCGTGTTGATCGGCGCGCCGGCGGTGGCGGTGGTGATCTTCGAGGTCGCGCTCAACGCCACGGCCATGTTCAACCATTCCAACGTCAAACTGCCCTATGGCCTGGATCGGGTGCTGCGACTGGTTGTGGTGACGCCCGACATGCACCGGGTGCACCATTCGGTCATCCCCCACGAGACCAATTCCAATTTCGGTTTTAACCTGCCGTGGTGGGACCGCCTGTTCGGCACCTACCGGGACCAGCCCGAGCAGGGCCATGAAGGCATGGAGATCGGCATCGATCTGTTCCGCAGCCCAAGCGAACTTCATTTGCACCGCATGCTGGCGCAACCCTTGGCCGGCAGGGCGGGGGACTATCCCATCAACCGCCGGGATTGGGGAAAGACTAGTCAGCGGGACTGAATTTTTCCATCAGCCGGGCCACTTCTTTAGCCTCGGCATTGCCGGTTTGCCTGAGCCCCTTGATGGCGCCCTCCCTGTCGGCGGCGGAATTCTTCTGGTTAAGCTTGAACTTTCCTTCCAGCCGCTCGATTGGCATTTCGAAGGAGACGATGCCATCGAGCTTATTTTTTTGATAGTCCCCGTCCATGTCATCCATGGACCAGTTTCCGGTGGCATCGCTTTCATAGGTTTCGACGAGTCGGGCCTGTCCCTGGAGGATGGTTTCGGGATCGTCAATCACCGACGGCTTGCCGTAGGCGTGGACGGTCGTGTAGTTCCAGGTCGGAACCACTTTTTCGGATTCGTACCAGTTGGGCGAAATATAAGCGTGCGGACCCCAGAAAACGGCTAAAGCTTCGGTTTCACCGTCGAAAGACTGCCAATGCGGATTGGCCTTTGCGACATGGCCGAGCAACTGCCTGTGTTCTCCGCCGCCATCAAGGTCGAGCAACAACGGCAGATGCGTGGCGAAGGGAGCGCCGTCCATACTCGTGATCAGCAAGGCGAAACTCTGTTCGCGCATGAAGGTTGCGAGTGTCGCGGGATCTTCAATAACGTATTGCCGGGGCCGGTACATTTTCTTGTTCTCCATTGCCGAGGGTGGTCTGGGGACTTATATCATGAGTTCACAAACGTAATGGGGGAAGGAGATATCCATGGACGAAGAAGTTTTCAACATGCAACTTCGCAAGTTTTTAAAGAACGTCGGCGTTACCTCGCAGCGAGAGATCGAAGGTGCCGTGCGCGCCGCCCTCGACGACGGCAGCTTGAAAGGTGAGGAGACCATCCAGGCCAAAGTCACTCTCAGCATAGAGTCTTTAGGTGTTAGCGCCGAAATCACCGGCAGCATCGATTTGGCTTAAAGCCTCGTAAGCTCCCTAGCGCCGCTTGATCAGGGCCGACTTGATCTCGCCGATTGCCTGGCCGGGGTTGAGACCCTTGGGACACGTGTTGGTGCAGTTCATGATGGTGTGGCACCGGAACAGCTTGTACGGATCATCCAGGTCATCGAGCCGCTTGCCCGTGGCCTCGTCGCGGCTATCGACAATCCACCGATACGCCTGGAGCAGAATCGCCGGGCCCAGATAGCGGTCCCCGTTCCACCAATAGCTGGGACAACTAGTCGTGCAACAGAAGCACATAATGCATTCCCACAGGCCGTCCAGCTTTTCGCGTTCTTCCGGGGTTTGCAGCCGCTCACCCGTCGGTGGCGGGGTGTCGGCCTGCAGCCACGGCTTGATCGAGGTGTATTGGGCGTAAGGGACGCTTAAATCCGCCACCAGATCCTTGATCACCGGCATATGGGGCAGGGGAGATATGGTTATGTCGCCTTTTATGTCTTCAATGGGTTTGGTGCAGGCCAGGGTATTGGTGCCGCCAATGCTGTCGCCGATGTTAAAGGCGCATGACCCGCATACGCCTTCGCGGCACGATCGCCGGAAAGTCAGGGTCGAATCCACTTCATTTTTGATTTTTATCAGCGCGTCCAAAATCATGGGACCGCAGGTGTCGAGATCGACTTCGAAAATATCCCAGCGTGGATTTTCTCCGCTGTCGGGGTCAAAACGATAGACCTTGAATTTCCTGATGCGCGTCGCCCCGGTTGGCGCGGAAAAGGTCTTGCCTTTGGTGACCTTGGAATTGGCGGGAAGGGTAAATTCAACCATGATCAATACACCCTTGCTTTGGGTTCGATGTAATCGACTTCGTCGGTCAATGTCCAGGTGTGAACCGGGCGGTATGTCAGGCGCACCGTTCCGTCCGGCTCGATCCAGGCCAGTGTGTGTTTCATCCAGTTTTCGTCGTCGCGGTCTGGGTAATCTTCGTGCGCGTGTGCACCCCGGCTTTCCTTGCGCGCTTCGGCGGAATGCATGGTTGCCTGCGCGCAGGCCAACAAATTTTCCAGTTCCAGGGCCTCGACCAGATCCGAATTCCAGATCATGGAACGGTCCGACAGTTGGATGTCGGCCAGCGTGGCGGTAATGGAATCAATTTTTTTCACCCCTTCGCTCAGCACTTCCGAGGTCCGGAAAACAGCGGCGTTTTCCTGCATGGCACGTTGCATGGCGAGGCGGATTTCACTTGTCCGGGCGCCGCCATCAGCGTTGCGCAGCCGGTCGAGCCGGTCAATGGAGCGATCCGCGCTATCCGGGGCCAACGTCTTCAACGGTGTGCCTGGGGTGATTAATTCGGCGGCCTTAATCGCAGCCGCGCGTCCGAACACCACCAGATCGAGTAATGAATTGGTGCCCAGCCGGTTGGCTCCGTGCACCGAGGCGGACGCGCACTCGCCAATGGCCATCAGGCCGGGCGCGATGGCGTCAGGGTCATCATCGGTCGGGCGCAGCACCTGGCCGTGATAATTGGTCGGGATGCCGCCCATGTTGTAATGCACCGTCGGCAGCACCGGGATAGGTTCCTTCGTTGCATCGACGCCGGCGAAAATGCTGGATGATTCGGTGATCCCCGGCAGCCGTTGATGCAGAAGATCGGCGCCCAGGTGTTCCAGATGCAAATAGATGTGGTCCTTGTTGGCACCGACGCCCCGGCCCTCGCGGATTTCCACGGTCATGGCCCGGCTGACCACGTCGCGGCTGGCCAGGTCCTTGGCCGTTGGCGCAAAGCGTTCCATGAACCGCTCCCCTCCCGAATTGGTCAGGTAGCCGCCTTCGCCGCGCGCGCCTTCGGTAATCAGGCAGCCGGCGCCGTATATGCCGGTGGGATGGAACTGCACGAATTCCTGATCCTGCAATGCCAATCCGGCGCGGGCAATCATGCCGTTGCCGTCGCCGGTGCAGGTGTGGGCCGAGGTGCAGGAAAAATAACTGCGCCCGTAGCCGCCGGTCGCCAGCACCACCAAATGCGCGTGGAATCGGTGTATGGACCCGTCGTCCAGGTTCCAGGCGACGATGCCCTGACACGCCCCGTCGTCACCCATAATCAGGTCAATGGTAAAATATTCGATGAAGAATTCGGCGTTCTGTTTGAGGCTCTGTTGATAGAGCGTGTGCAGGATGGCGTGGCCGGTCCGGTCCGCCGCGGCGCAGGCGCGTTGCACCGGGGCCTCGCCGAAATTGCGCATATGTCCGCCGAAGGGGCGTTGGTAGATTTTGCCTTCGGGGGTGCGTGAAAACGGCACGCCGTAATGTTCCAGTTCGTAAATCGCCGGTACGGCCTCGCGGCACATGTATTCAATGGCGTCCTGGTCGCCCAACCAGTCCGAGCCCTTGACCGTGTCGTACATGTGCCAGTGCCAATTGTCTTCAGCCATGTTGCCCAGTGCCGCGCTGATTCCGCCCTGGGCGGCGACGGTGTGCGATCGGGTCGGGAACACCTTGGTGACACAGGCCGTTTTCAGGCCCGCGGTGGCCAGTCCCATGGTCGCGCGCAGCCCCGCGCCGCCGGCGCCGACGACAATGACATCGTATTTATGATCGGTGATCGGATAGGATTCAGGCATGGCCGGTCAGCTTCCAAACGCCAATAGGGTGATGGAATAAATGGTGTATACGGCCATCGAGAATGCCCCCAGTTTGACCGATATGATGGCCGTGAAATGAACCCATTCGTGGTGGATATAGTCCTCGATGACGACCTGTAGGCCTAATTGCCCGTGGTGGTAGACCGCAATGGTCAGCAAGATCAGAAGCACCGCGTTGCCGGGGCCGCTGATCCATTCCCTGAAATAGGCCAGATCGACGCCGACCATGGAAACCGTCGAGACTACGAACCAAATTGTCAATGGCACCAGAGCAATGGCGGTCATGCGTTGCATCCACCAATGACCGGTACCGCCTTCCTTGGTCGGGCCTAAGCCGCGGACTCGGCCCAATGGAGAACGCAGTTCCATCAGGCGCCTCCCCTGAGGGCGTATCCGGCGCCAAATGTAACGAAGGCCATAACGATGGAAAAAACAATGACGGCCCAGCCGGTGGCGACCAATTTCGGCAATTCATAGCCCCAGCCGATGTCCCAGGCCATGTGACGGATGCCGTTGCCGAGATGATAAAACAACGATACCGACATCCCGAACAACACCAGCCGTCCAAACCACGATCCTAATACGCCCTGCGCCCGGCCGAACGCTTCGGGACCGTATGTGGCCGCCGCGATCCAGTAGGTCAATAGGACCGCCACGGCAATAAGCGCCACCCCGGTTAAGCGGTGCAGAATCGACATCATGGAAGTGATCTGGGGCCGATAGACCTGAAGATGCGGTGAGAGCGGCCGGTTACCGGATGCCATGGTCGGAACCTCTCGGACAAAGGGAAAACGCCGTCGGCGACGTTCCCGTATGCATAAATTGGTAAACGCCCCCCAACCTCAAGTCAACGCTTGCAAGGAAGTCATCTGGGTCGCGTTTTTCGCAGGTCTCAATCTTGCCCTGAAGAACCGTTCTGGCAGGCGGAAATCCATACAGCATTGGTTTTAAAGAAACTTTGTTTTTTTTGTGAACAGCCGTGTGGATAAGGTGTGGGCCAAATGTGCAAGACCGGGACACTTATGCACAGAATATTGGGATTCCAGGCGTGTTTTGAATTGAAAATGGTTATCGATATTTTCATTATGAAGGCAGTACGTGAAAGCGTAGGCGCAGCGAATTTTTGAGGTCCGGTTCGCCATTCCTCCGGGGTGGCGGGCCCTCTTTAAGAAGTCGTTGTCCCAAGGTTCGCCGGGGGCTTTTGTCTCCGAAAAACCGAGGGAAGGTGCCCGGGAAATCAGCCTGCGGTTCGCCGCGGGGTGGAAGACCGGAAGCCTGCGAAGGTCTCGTTTAGCGCGGGAACTTCGTTTTCGGCGGTTTGCCGAAGGGGGGATCGGTGACGAAAACTCCCTGACACAAACCACGTCCCCGCCACTCAGGGCTGATCTCTGCCCAGGGTGTGTCCTGAAGAGGGGGGTGCGAAACGAACGCCGCTGAGCGTATTCGGGGCCTGGCCGGCTCCATGAGGTGTCAGGAGCGTTGTTTCGGCGGCGCGTTATTGAGGTTTCCCAAGACCTCGGTACCTGACACCTCTTTCTTTATCATTGATTTGGGGTGTCAGGCCTTTTTCCATGGTCTCAATGGCTTCGGCCATGACCACCAGTCTCTCGGCATTCATCACGTGCAGGTTTTCGATCAGCTTGCCATCGACGACGACGACACCCTTGCCTTCAGCGGATGCCTCGGCGTGGGCGGTAATGATTTTTTTCGACCATTCGACGTCACCGGCTGAGGGCGAATACGCCTTGTTGGCGGCGTCAATGGTCTTGGGGTGAATCAGCGTCTTGCCGTCGAACCCCCAATCCCGGCCCTGCTGGCAGGAATCTTCGAAGCCCGCATCGTCGCTGAGATCGAGATGCACGCCGTCCAGTATGGCGATACCCGCGGCGCGAGCGGCCAGCATGCATAGCCCCAGCGACGTCAGAAACGCCAACCGGTCCGGGGTGTGGGAACATTGCAAGTCCTTGGCCAGATCGGATGTGCCCATGACCAGGGCGCCGACGCGGGGATGGGCATGGGCAATTTCCTCGGCGTGCAGCATGCCCAGCGGCGTTTCCATCATGCACCAGATGGCCAGATCATCGGGCGCGCCGGCGGTGGCGATAATTTCCTCGGCCTGATGCACGGCGCCGGCGCTTTCGACCTTGGGCAGCAAAACCGCATCGGCACCCATGGTCGCGGCGGCATTCAGGTCGTCCAGCCCCCACGGCGTGTCCATGGCGTTAACGCGGACGATCAATTCGCGGCTGGCGTATCCGCCCTGGCTGATGGCGTCCCTGATCTGGCCTCTGGCGGTTTCCTTGACGTCGGGCGCGACGGCGTCTTCCATGTCCAGGATCAGGCCGTCGGCGGCCAGTGTGCGGCCTTTTTCCAGGGCCCTGGCATTGGATCCCGGCATATACAATATGGAACGGCGCGGCCTGATTGGTTTCGACATTTGGTAAATTTTCCCTTGGCATGAATTGTTCTTGTAAAGCGCCGGTGGAGCCTACAATTGCGGGCTGGCCCGTTGCAAGCCTGTGGCGGGAGAGCGGGGGCGCGAAACATCTATGGGAGGAAAAATACCCCTAATCAATCGGAAATTGTTTAAAATTTACACCCGCAACCAGTATATTTAAAAAAACTCACTCGCGCGGGAAGGGTAGGTTCTACTATAATACTGTATGTCATTGGCGTAAAAATAATCGGCGCTCAAAACAATAAAGCTGGCGAGATTTCCCGAGGCCATGGGAACGGGAATCTGGGAGGGTTGTAACCAAATAAAATGTGGGATTCATATCTACGTAATGTCCGTGTGCTGATCGTTAACGATCGGGATTTCATCCGTTCCCTGCTGCGTCATATCCTTGGCGTACTCGGTTGCACGAGCATTACGGATGCCATAAACGGCGAAGCCGCCTGGGAAATCATCCGCGATAATCCCCCCGACCTTTTGATTGTCGACTGGGAAATGGCGCCCATGGACGGCATTGAGCTGGTGGATAAAGTTCGCAACAGCGATGCCAGCCCGGACCGTTTTATGCCCATCATCCCCGGACCGTTTTATGCCCATCATCATGATCACCGCCCACTCCGAGAGGCCCCGGATCATCACCGCCCGGGATGCCGGGATAAACGAATTCGTCATGAAGCTGGTGTCCGCGCGGACTTTGTTCAGCCGCCTCAACGCGGTGATCGAGCATCCCCGGCGCTTCGTGCGGGCGGGAAAATATTTCGGCCCCGACCGGCGGCGTAAACGCACCTTCGTCGATTTTGAACGCCGCGACATCAAAAAGAAGAAAAAAGGCGCCGCTGCCGACGACGATACCAAGGAAATGTCGCAAGAGGAAATCAACGAATTTCTCAACCCCGAGAAAGAAGACAGCGAGGCCGGACAGGCCGAAGCCACCGATGCGGTGGCGAAATCCAGCAGCTAGAGCTACTTCCGCAACAGTCCGGGATCACGCCGCTTTTTCTATATAAGACCGGATCAGTTCCTCGGCGATCTGCACGGTGTTCAACGCCGCCCCCTTGCGCAGGTTGTCGGATACCACCCAAAGGTTTACGCCGTTATCGATGGTCGGGTCCATGCGGATGCGGCTGACGTAGACCGCGTCCTCGCCGGCGCATTCGGCGGGCGTGACATAGCCTTCATCGGCGCGTCGGTCGACGACGACGATGCCCGGCGCTGATTTCAAGGCGTCGCGAATCTGGTCTTCTTCGACATCGCCGTCGAATTCCACGTTGATCGCCTCGGCATGGCCGACAAACACCGGCACCCGCACACAGGTCGCCGTCAGCTTGATGGCGGGATCCAGAATCTTCTTGGTTTCCGCCACCATCTTCCATTCTTCCTTGGTCCCGCCGTCATCCATGAAGTCATCGATGTGGGGGATAACGTTAAAGGCGATCTGCTTGGTGAAATTTTGCTGATGCTGGGTCGCCGGCTGGTTGACGAAAATGCCTTTGGTCTGATTGAACAGCTCATCCATGTGCGCCTTGCCGCCGCCGGACGTGGATTGGTAGGTCGACACCACGACGCGTGAAATCGGCGCCAGATCGTGCAGGGGCTTCAACGCCACCACCAGCTGGATGGTCGAGCAGTTGGGATTGGCGATAATGCCGCGCTTGGTGTATCCGGCGATGGCGTCCGGGTTGACTTCGGGCACCACCAGGGGCACGTCCGGGTCCATGCGGAACTGCGACGTGTTGTCAATGACGACGCAGCCGGCCTTGGCCGCGCGCGGGCTGTATTTGGCCGATACGGTTGCACCGGGCGACGACAAAACGATGTCCGTGCCGTCGAAATCGAACGTCGCCAGGTCCTGAACTTTCAGGACGCTGTCGTCGCCATAGCTGATTTCCTTGCCGATGGAACGGTAAGAGGCAAGTGCGATAACTTCGTCAGCCGGGAACCGGCGCTCTTCCAGGATGGAGATAACCTCGCGGCCGACATTTCCGGTGGCGCCGACGACGGC
>Ga0114996_10006562_pt1 | contig 13348 bp, 20 predicted proteins | sample ArcticOcean_MG_C_4_FD_87039 | JGI IMG/M metagenome (GOLD analysis project Ga0114996, IMG submission 87039) | Marine microbial communities from western Arctic Ocean - ArcticOcean_MG_CB4_134 | ecosystem: Environmental > Aquatic > Marine > Oceanic | place: Arctic Ocean: Canada Basin | collected... | reverse complement strand
AGACGCAGACGGCGCCGTTTCTCACGTATGCAGGTACTCCCCGGGCCTCTTGGGACGTTTTTCGCGTTAATCACTACGCAACGCGGTCCGAAGAGGAGTTTCGGCATAAGATCAGAGCACGAGGCAGGCTTTCTTCCGGTGTGCATGACGACGATGATTGGTTTGAGCGGCATTTTAGGGATAATAATCTCAACGATGAAGAAGATACCCATATGCTTGCGTTCGTTCCGGAGTTGAAGTGTCGTTTAAAGAGTAAAAATCAGCCCTATTCACGATTAATGGATGTAGAATTGTATAAGCTTAAGCGGTAACGCAGTTGTACTAGTCAGGGAAGACTATGGAACGTGAACGGAATTACGCTGTACGTGCGGATAAGCTTCGTGGAAGGTTCGCGGAGCTTATAAAGAAGGAAGATGTGGCGCTTTTAGCGGAGTACGATGCGCTTGTGGCTCTTTTTCAGGTGCAAGAGTCGCGGCATCACCGTGAAATGTATGAGGCGGTGGCTGGTTTGTTGCGAAGGCGGCCGCTTCCTCGGCGCACAGTTAAGACATATGTGTATCTCATGGCCAACCAGGCCGATGAGGTTAAAATTGGCTTATCATCAAATCCAAAACGCCGTTTGCGCACTTTATCGACGGCAAATGCGCATCCTTTGCGCTTATTGTACTTTGTGGTGGGCAGCCGCTCGCTGGAACGTGCGTTACATAGCAAATTTAAGCAGTACCATATTCGAAATGAGTGGTATTCCAGTTGTTCGGACATAGAAGACGCGTTTGTGAAGCTTTCAGGCGCACAAGGAGTGGCAAGTAATGGAGTTGACGGAAAAACAACGGTTTGACCGTGATGGGTATCTTGTATTTGATCCGCAAATTGATGAGCACTGGCTAGATGAGGCGCGCGAGGTAACTTCTTCTGCTTTTTCTTCTAAATCAAAGCGAATGTATGATTTGGTGCATATTTACAACTGTGTGAAGCAAATTGTATTGGCTCCGCGGATTCTTAAAACGCTTGAGGCGCTGTACGACTTTCCGATGAAGCCTTGGCAGGCAATGAACTTCAAGTATGGGACAGAGCAGCCTGCCCACAGTGACACAATTCATTTCAATACTGTTCCTGCGGGCCGCATGTGCGGAGTTTGGGTTGCTCTGGAGGATGTTAAAGAAGATCAGGGTCCGTTGTTCTATTATCCAGGCAGCCACCGGTTGCCAGAGTATGTGATGAGTGATGTAGGTGTAGTGCCACCCCCAATAGAAGCGCGCAAGCCCTGTAAAGAGTACGAGGCTTATATGGCAAGCGTGATTGCGCGGGAGAATCTTGAAGCAAAGGTATTTACATGCTCCAAAGGTCAGGCGTTTATCTGGGCTTCTAATTTTCTACACGGCGGAACTAAGATAACTCGTGAAGGCGCAACAAGGTATAGTCAGGTAACGCACTATTATGCCCCGGATTGCACGTACTACCGGCCCATGTATAGCAAGCCGGGCGCACTTTCTATAAAGGAAGATATTAGGTGGATCGAGTGGTAGTTGAAATTATCCAGTTGAGCCCGGTTTGGTCTGTGCGGTAGAATGTCTATATGCACAGGGAGGTGCTCATGGAACGGTTATACTACAAGGCGCTCTTTTACCTGTTTGCACTAATATCGGCGGTGGTTGTGCTGCTGCTCCTTGTGGGCGGCATATTTTCGTTTATTGAATTCCTGGCTGGGATGCTGGCATGAGTATAGAACGCGATATCATCCTCGATCTTCCTGGGTTGCTTAAGCAGGCTGGGCATACACGCACGCATACAACCACACGTGGAGATACGTCGTATGACATACTTGCGCTTATAGAGCGGCTCAAGGACAGAGAGGCACGCAAGATCTCGCTCCCCAAGATTAATCGCTCTCGTAACACTGGGTTTCAAAAGAAGCGTTATGCAGATGCTGACACAAAGTTTCCGGTCATCGTTGATGAAGCGGGTACTCTGTGGGATGGGCGCCATCGTGTTGCTAAGTTACAAGACGAGGGGGAAGAAGAGGTTCAAGCTGTAACTGCTTTACCAGAAGATATTGAAGCAGTGAAGCAGGCTCTGGATCGCGACATCATCCTTGATCTTCCTGGGTTGCTTAAGAGGGCGGCGGCCCTCCAGGGCGGGGTTTTTACTCCGCGCGGTAATCCCACTATGCGCTCGTTCACAGCCAACACGCCCGCCGAGGGCTTCTTCGGGGAATATGAGAGTGTAGGCGAGTGGGCTAATGAGTTACCTAACACAGCGCTTACACGCCCAAGCGAGGGTTCTTTCTGGAAGGGTGATGTTGGTTCTACGCTTAAGAGTTGGGCAGGGCGTGGGATGAAGCGCAAGGGAGAGGAAAGAGATCACGCTACACAGTTTAGGAACATACAGGCTGCGATCGCGCACCGAGAGGGCGTAGACTCGCGCAACCGTGCTTGGGGCGCTGCAGCGCAAAACCAGCCTACAGCAGCAGTAGATTCCCCGTGGGGCGAGCAGACATCTGGCCCAGTCGGTCAGCCGAACTTTAATGCGGGGTATAATCCACAAGGAGGCCCTGGTGCATCGTGGGATCAGGGTATGGGGGGTGTGTTCTATGATGTCATGCGTCGTAATCCGCATGAATTTGAGTTACACTCTAGTACAGGCAATGAGTCTACTTGGTTGCATAAACCATCTGGGATGCAGTATTCGGTACCGGATGCTCCGTCGTCGTCTAATAGGTTTGCTGTTCATGCAGAACAACCTAATATGGATGAGTGGGCTAATGCGATGAGATGGCGGCAAGGAAAGCCTGCTCGAACTACGTAACATAACATGGAAGTTAAAGGAGAATTCAAGGATGAACTTTCTCAAATCAACTGTATTGGCATTTTTTTTAGCTATTGGCTTATCGGCCACACTTCTTCCGTCTATTCCTGGTAGTTGTTGTATTGCCAGCGCGGCAGAAGTCGAGGCTACGGACGGTATTCCTGATTATCTACAGGATATCTCAGTCACGATTCGCGCTGACCGCTCTGAGGGCTCGGGTGTTGCGTTTAATCGTGATAATATCACCTATATCTGGACAGCAGCGCACGTAGTCGATGGCTTGCGCACTACTCGTTCAGTTGTTGACCCTAAGACAGGTACTCCGCGCACTGTTGTGGAGTTTAAGGACGCTAAAGTCGTCAAGACGTTGATTGACGAGGGGCGCACTGTTGGGCGGCTTGAAATGGATGCGGAAGTGATCCGTTATTCAAATGCTGACCACGGCGAGGATCTGGCTCTCTTGCGTGTTCGTAAGAAGGGCTTCATCAAGACGACCGCGCGTTTTTACCTGGATAAGTCTATTCCTACGCTGGGCACTCGCCTCCTTCACGTAGGCTCGTTACTCGGTCAGCAGGGAAGCAATTCCATGACGACAGGCATAATGAGTCAACATGGCAGACTTATCGGCAAGACGGTTTACGACCAGACTACGGTAACGGCATTTCCTGGCTCAAGTGGTGGGGGTGTCTACCTGGAAGATGGTCGTTACGTCGGGATGTTGGTCCGAGGCGCTGGCGAGGGGTTCAATCTTATTGTTCCTGCGCGTCGTATGCGTGACTGGGCAGCGCGTGCCGGTGTTTCTTGGGCGCTGGATCCCGCGGTTAAGATGCCGTCAGAAGAAAAGTTGAAGGCCATGCCGATCGAGGACGTGGGTACTAACTTTGTGGGCGGTAAAGATGGAAGTAAGGGAATTACACTTACTCCCATGAAGTTTCCGTATAGGATTAGGACTATCAACATGAAGCCTAGCTCTCCGAAACTAGAGCTTGTTCCACTTCCCGTGGATAGGAAGTAATTCAGATATGGAAGATATCCGTGGTTCATTGGAGGCAGCAGCTGACAGGCATCACTGGCAGCAGGTGCCGGCGCGGGTGGCAGAGTATGTTAAGGCTGGTACCCCTGCGGCTGTTTTAATCAAAGTGGCAACGGCTCGCTTCCCAGAGGGAGCGGGCCATGCCCTATTGGCCCCGCTACGTAATGAGCTTTGGGTTGTTAAGGATAACAAAGACTTTGATCATCGGAGATGGGAGAAGCTCGCATGTATGGACACGATTGCGTCTGTTCATGTTTCTTCGGAAGCGCCGGAAGACCCCGAGGGCTGGGTTTATTTGAAGACGGGCGCAGAAGTTAAGAAGCCGATGATGATCAGTGATGTAGCTGGTATTCCAAAAAAGATTTGGGATGCGCCCGGGAAGCTTATCGGGGGCCATAATACGGCCACTGGCGCACTCACGGGAGCTGCGCTTGGTGGGTTGGCGGGCTACGGGCTTGGTACAGGACTTAGCTGGCTTGTTCGGAAGCCGCTTAAAGCACTTGCTCCTGAGTATTTCGATGATGAAGAGTCGGACTGGTGGGCGCCTGGGTTGGCGATGGCTGGCGGGGCTGCGGGAGCGGCTTTGCCTTTATGGATTGCCAAGGGCAAACAGGATGCGCACGGAGGTAACTATTGGGGTAAGTACAACAGACCGCGGGATCCGGGAAGGTCTGTTCGTACTGCATCTGCAGACTCGGCTGACGGTGATGTTGAAAAGTTCTTTGATAAGATGGCAATGATTGGGGGCGTTGGTTCCATGTTCCGCCCCACGATCAACGCACCGCAGTTTATTGGGCAATTGAATAAAAGCATGTTTGAGGTGCATTCTCCGTTGGATGCAGTGGGCAATCCTGTGATTAGCCACGCGATACAGCGACCTAATTCGTTTGGAACGCGAGATCCCTACGGTTCTCGCTATGCTCCTATGTATACGCCTCCTCCGGCAGTTGGTGCTATGGCGGGGATGGTAAGTGGCGCAGCAGCGGCTAGAAAGTCAAGTTGGGTATCCCCCATGGATATTGCAAGAATAGCCTGGGGCGCTGGATCTGGCGCGCTTTCTGGTATTATTGCCGGTAAGGTTGCGGGAGGCCTGGCGGGCCTTAACTCAAAAGGACAAAAGAAACTACAGCAAGTAGGTTTATGGGGTGGGTTGCTTAGTGCAGCAGCTCGCGCAATTTTTTAATAGTCAAGGAGATCTTCAAATGGCAGTTCCTAGTGATGGAAGCGGTAGCTTCTCAATTAATTCAGTCGATTTGACGAAGCTTGGTAAGGGTATGTTGATCGCACTTGCAGGTGCGGCGCTTACGTATGGTAGCGAATGGGTTTCTGGCACCGATTTTGGTCTGTGGACTCCTATTGTTGCAGCTGGATGGGCTGTGGCCGCTAACTTTGTTCGCAAGTTTATTGCAAGTAACAAGCCCGTCACACCGACGGTTTAGGAATCAAAGGAAAGTGCGTTAATGTCTAAAAAGAGACTGTCTCCACTGCTGATGGTTGTTGGAGTTGTTCTTGTAAACTACGCGGTAATCGCCATTGCTGTTAGGGCTGGTGGTGACGTCCCCACAGCTACTTGGTTGGCGCAGGCCGGCGCGTGTATAGCTGCTGGCGTGGCCGCTGTGTGTTGGGGGCTTACACTGCGTCCTGTCCTAGATTCGCAAGTAGTTTCTTTTGATTCTCAGTTTATTGATGCTGAGGCGCGGAAGGATCTGAGTGCGCTGCATCGTCTTGCGGAACGTATGCAAGCTAATCATGAGGTGATGGCAACGCTGCGGTTGGTGATGCAGGGCGGCGCTACTATAACCAAGCGAGAACCTGTGGCGGAAGGTTCCGTCGACCCGCCCGCAGGTAAAGAGCAGGGAGTCTTTTTCTTATGATGCTACGCAATACTATGTCGTTATTGTTGTTGGTTGTTTTGACGTGCCCGGGTTGTTTGTTTCCCAGGAACTCGGAGCCTGATCCGCCCCCGGCTTTGCATGATGGGCACTATCGTACGGAAATAGCTGAGCCGACTGCAGAGCTTAAAGAGGCCACGAAAGCTTTACGGGGTCTTATTTCTGATCCCGTAGATGCCGCTGACACTGCGCAGTTTTATGCCGACTTTGCGGACGTCATCGATCGTGACACTGATATCATAAAGACAACCGGCACGATCCGAGAAGGCTTTATGCGGGCAGAGAAGCTGATGTTGCAGCGTACGGAACTTGTTGGTAAGTACCCTGGGTTCGGTGCAGTAAAGGACGCGGTTCTCGAGGAGCATTTGGGGCTCGAAGATGTTCAGCTGTCTGCGGAGAAGCGGGCGGCAGCTGTTAACATATTTCGCGCAATTGCGTGGAGTATTAAAAATGGAGCCCCTTAAGTATGTGGCAAGGAAACCGTGTGGCGTATATTTGTGCGGTCTATTTTGGTAGGCCAGAGTCATATGATGGCGCGCACAATCGTGTTAATCACAGTCATGCACGTTGCCACGCGGATACGTATCTCGAGGCTCTTCGTAGATATGCCACTTGTCTGGACAAGGTAGTCCTTGTTTGCAGTCTAGACCCGGGCCACGAAGAGCACTTCCTTCTCTTGGAGGATAAGGCTGCTGCTTTTGAGCAGGAAACGGGCATCCCGACCGTTGTTTTTAGTAAGCAAAATCCCGCGCACTGGTCTTACGGTGGGTGGAATCTCGCGCTTCAGCAACATTGTGAAGGTATTAACTTCGCATTTCTTTTTGAAGATGACTATCTTCCAGTCATGCGTGGCTTTGACAAGGAATGGTTGTCCTACAGCTATTCAACTGATGTAGATAAGGAATCAGTTTTAATCTGTGTTGGACATTGGTTGGATCCTTCTAAGTGGGGACCGCATGCTGCTTGCTCTATTGGGCTTATTAACGTTGACCTATTTAACAAGTACGGTGGTTCTTTCCATCTACCGCCAGATGTTATGCGGGAGGGCCCGGCGACACAGGTGGGATACTTAAGATCTTTTGCTAATAAAGGACTGAGTATCCGCAGCATGTCTGCTGATTATTGTATTTCTTTTATGCATTGTACGAGGAATCCGACAACGGCTGAGAAGAACATTATCTACTTGGATAACTCTCTTATACCGCGCCCACTTGTGTTTGCTCCGGCTGAATTACCCATAGGCGCAATCATGGGTCATCAGGTTCAACTTGAACGCGGGCAGTTGTTGGGACTTGCGCCGGCATCTACTTGTGAGCGGGATTCCGGTGGTTTTCATATCTTGGGAGGGGCGTAGTTGTGGCGTCGGAAAAGAATATTCCCTTGTTCAAAGTTTTTATGTCGGAGGACGTTTCGAGCGCAGTCTCTGATACGCTTTTGTCCGGATATATTGGGCAGGGGCCTCGGGTAGAAGAGTTTGAAGTTACGTTGTCTGATTACCTGGGTACGCCGTATTTGAATACGCTTAACAGCGGCACATCGGCGTTAACGCTTGCTGCGCACATGTGTGACCTGGGGCCGGACGACGAGGTGCTAACTACTCCGTTGACCTGCACAGCCACCAACTTTGCGATCCTTGCAACAGGGGCGCGCCTTCGCTGGGTCGACGTTGATCCGGGCACTTGTAATATGTGTTTAAATGATTTGGCTAGGAAGCTGAGTCCTAAGACCAAGGCTATCATGGTTGTGCACTGGGGTGGGTACCCCTGTGATTTGGATGCACTTAAGGAACTGCAGATTCGTTGTCAGGATCTTTACGGGTTTTATCCTACAGTCATAGAAGACTGTGCACATGCGTGGGGCGCAACGTACAAGGATAAGCTGCTGGGCAATCATGGGAATGCGTGCTGCTTCAGCTTCCAGGCTATCAAGCACTTCACGACGGTAGACGGTGGCTTACTTGTGTCACCGAGCTATGAAGAGCATCAGCGCGCAAAAAGGTTGCGGTGGTACGGGTTGGATAGGACTCGAAGCCTTGATTTCCGCTGCGAGCAGAATATCGAGGAGTGGGGGTTCAAGTATCATATGAATGATGTGAACGCCTCTATTGGTTTGTGTAACTTTCCGCATGTTTCTGAGTTGGTGGCACATCATCGCAGTAACGGGCAGTTTTTCGATGAGCAGTTGGCTGGTACTCCTGGTGTTCAGCTGCTGGAAACTAGTTCAGATAGGTCATCATCGTACTGGGTGTATACACTGCGCGTGAGCGGCCGTCCGGGCTTCGTTAAAAAGATGAAGGGGTGCGGCATTGGTGTTAGTCAGGTGCACGATCGAAACGATAAGCATCCTTGTCTTAAAGAGTTTCGTGCGGCGCTGCCAAGTATGGATATACTTAGTCAGGACATGATTTGTATTCCTTGTGGTTGGTGGGTAAGCGACGAGGATCGTCAGCATATCGTTGACTGTATAAAAGAGGGTTGGTAGTTGCGTGGAGTTAGTAATGGATTACAAAATAATCATCCTGGGATCATCTTATCTCACCGAACTTGTGGTTGAGCACCTCGCGGGCTTCTATAACTTGGTGGGCTATGTCCCGTCTAGAAGTCCGGCATTCCCGGGGAACATCTCGTTACCTGTATTAGATAGTTTTGATGTTGAGCACGACATCAAGTTGTCAATTCAGTGGGATCGCAAACTGGTTGACATCGAGAACGCGTACAACGTGCACACCGGCCTTCTTCCTGATTATGGGGGCCTGGATATCTTGGCGCACACGCTTGTTAACGGGGATAGGGAGCAGGGCATCACTTTTCACAAGATGGTGGAGAATTTTGACGCAGGCCCCATCATTAGTAAGACGACCTACCCTGTCTTCGCAGCTGATACCTCGTTTGATCTGTATGGGCGGCTTAGTTGCATCCTTCCGGGGTTTGTTCACAGTAGTATAGAGCTAGTGCGATTGTTGGCAGATGATCAGATTAGTAATTGTTATGCGTATCCACCGCGCATGTATCATAGGGGTCCTTTTGAACTTTGTGAGCGGTTTGAAGCGTTTCAAGCTCACTTGGTGGATAGGACTTTACCGTGAAGGATTTAGGTATCTACGTCATCTCCTGGAATCGCCCGGACTTTCTAGTGCAGACGGTGGAGTCATTAAAGGCGCGCATTGCTGAGGATGTTATTACGGCAGACATTCATATTATTGATAACGGATCAAATGCTGAGACAGTTTCTGTTATCAATAACATAGAAGGTGTGGAGAAAACCCTTTTCGACACCAATAGAAATATTGGCGGCGGGTATCAAGACGCCATCCCTGATAACGTCGATGAGTTGTATAAGTACATCCTTACTACCGACCATGATTTCATGTATTTAGAGCCGCTTAGCACTTACATCAGAATGCTCAAAGAGAACCCATCGTGTTTTCTAGCTAAAGGTCATAACAGTACAGACCATGCAGAGGTCGGGCGCACTACAGTGCATGGTCGTGAGTGGATCATTAAGAAGAAATGCACTGCTGGTACAGCTGTGATGCGCACTGAAGATTGGCAGAAATTACGCCCACTACCGCGAAATCAGCAATATGATTGGCACATTATCGGGGCTATGGCTCGTCTTGATAGCGCTTTTTCTTTTTACGTTTTGCCGGGAACTACGTTACATATAGGTTGGAGACGGGGTGATAGCACCTGGCAACCGCATAAGGAGATCCCCGGAGATCAGTACTTGGGGGGATTGTAAGCATGCTTAAGCTTAACGTGGGCTGCGGCCCTGACATCAAGGAAGGGTATATCAACATAGATGAGCGGGACATTCCCGGTGTTGTGCGCGGAGATGTGCGGAATCTGGATTATGCTGACGAGAGTGTGGATGAAGTTGTAGCGCTCGACATTATTGAGCATTTCAGTATTTATGAGTATGAGAAAGCATTAGCCGAGTGGCTGCGAGTTTTACGACCGGGCGGCCGTTTGCTTATCAAGACTCCGGATATAGAGAAGATATGTACGACGTATTTTCATCAAGCAAAGTCAGGTGAGATAAGTTGGGAAAGATTGTCAAAGATCATTAACGGGGGGCAGGATTATCCCGGCAATTTTCATCATATTTCCCTGAGTTTTCCCTGGCTTGAAGCAACTCTTTTTCGTATGGGAGTAACCCGGGTTACGCGGGTTACTAGTAATGTTCAGAATATGACTATAGACGTGGTAAAGTAAGACTACTGGAGGTAACCGTATGTCTTTAGAATTTCCTGTAAATCCGACGCCGCGCAATCTTTGGAAGGCTTATTCCGAAGGTTTTGTTGGTTCTAAGTGCAATCCTGAGGATGTGGCTCGATTGCTTGGTGAGCTTCCGCATCCTGTTTTTGGCGCTGCAGCGCACGCACTTGAAGAAAGTGGCAAAGGAAAGATCTCTTTACCGTTCAAATCCTTAGTAAAGTTTGATGCGGGGTTTGGCCCCGCAGAAAGCCAGACAACCGGTGATTGTGTAAGCCACGCAACGCGTAATGCGGTTGATGTTACTCGTGCTGTAGAGATCGATGTTGATAACGAGCCCGAGGAGTTTATCTGCAGGGGCGCCACTGAGGCTATTTATGGTGCGCGAGGCCACGGCGGGCAGGGCATGTCCTGTTCAGCGGCGGCGCGATTTGTGCATGATGAGGGCGGCATCCTTCTGCGCAAAGACTATGGGTTTGTTGATTTCTCGGTATACGACAGCGCTACTGGGGATAAGTGGGGGCGCAGGGGTGTTCCTTCGGAAGTTAGTACGGAGGGGCAGAAGCATCAGGTGCGCACTGTTTCTCTGGTGACATCCTGGGAAGAGGCCAGGGACGCGCTTGCTAATGGCTACGCGATGACAGTCTGTAGTGGTATCGGGTTCTCGTCTCGGCGGGATGCCGACGGGTACGCTAAATTGAAGGGCGGGTGGAACCACGCAATGACCTTCATTGCTTGCAACGACACGAAACAAAGTGGCGGTCCTGGGATATTGGTGCAGAATAGTTGGGGGCATTGGAACGGCGGCCCCCGCTCTTTTGACCAGCCTGAAGGTAGTTTTTGGGTGAAGAAGCGTACTGTTGAACAAATGATTAAGGCTCGGGGTACGTGGGTCTTTTCTAGTGTAGATGGTTTCCCACCGCGTAAACTGCCTGATTATGGCGGTTCGTTGTGGGGTTAACTCGTGCGATGATTGGATCAATTAAATGCCAACCACAAATGTGGAAGCGCAGCAGATTGCTAAGATAGTTCGTGAGTATATTAGTGTAGACGTAGCACGTGAACTGTTTAAGCGGCTTGATGAAGAAGTAGGTGCGCACAGTGATAATGAATCATTGCGGCATAGCTTGGCGATGCTTCGTTTGATGCATACGTAGACATGGAGACGTTAACATGCGTAATTCAGCAATAGTTTTTACTGGTGTTGCAGTGGCCTTTGGCGTATTTTCTGCGATAGCACCATCTGCAGCAGTTCCTATAGCTGTTCCGAGGTCTTCTTGTATAAACTGGGTGCCGACGATCTCGGTACAGCTTGGGGTTTCCTCCCTGGCCACGAAAGATCCCGTAGATGTTCCGGATCTTGTTCCACATCCTGACAAGGATAAGTGCCCATGTAAGGGTACGGGCGTTATTACCCATGGTGATGGGCACACAACTGAGTGTCCGTACCACGGAGCAGACGCCCCTGCTGCGCACAAGTGTAAGTGTGATTCCCCTGGGTATTACTGTGCATGCGAGGAAAAGCACGGCAAGTGTTCCTGCCCAGTGCTGTTAACTCGTGCGCAGCAAAAGAAAGCGTATATGCAAGCTATGAAAAACAGTAGTTGGTTGAGTCGACTATTCCTAGGCCTAAGAGGATGAGTAATGTTTAGTGACGAGCGGCATGGATTTGGACCTAAATTACCAGATATTGAAGGAGGCAAAGATACGATCAGAGAGGTTATTGGGAAGTTGCAATCTATTATGAGCGGCAACGGGGTTAGGATTGGAAAGCGTGTGACTATCGAAGGTCCTGAAGTTTTGAATCTTGATCTTTCTATTTTGGAAGATACTCCTACTAAGTTAAAGATTACACTGAACGGAACGCTTCCCCGGGTGAACTTATCAGGTTGGTTGAAGGGGGATATTGTTGGCGCACTGATCTCCGAAGAAAAGATCGTCATTGAAATTGACGGCTTACCGGACGCAACACTCAAAGTTGTGTCCTAACTACTCCTGCTGCAAGGATGCATAGCATGGATCGTTGGATTAACGTTACTACAGATTTGAGGCAAATTGCATTTAGGTTAGCAATAACTTTTGTGATTTGTCTTTGTATGAGTTTCTGCGTCGGGCTCTACTCACAAAATGTTGCGTTAAAGAACGAGCTTGCTGCGCATACGGCCGATAACGATGAGCTAGACGACGCATTTTCCAAGATTTATAACACCTTGGAACTCATAGCTTCTCGGTATCGCGTTATTTCAGATACTCACTTACGTACCCAGCACTACACCAAGCCGCATACGTCTTTCCAGGACCTTTGTCCTGAATGCGGCGATCTGTGGGGGACTAAGAAAGGGGGTATTGTTTGGATTCCGGTGGCTCGTTTGAAAACGTTGCGTGACATGGCGCGGGTTACGCGCGGGCTTCCAGCAAGCCCGTTTCCAATTGAAGAGGCGGAGCCCCCGATTAATGTTGAAGAAGAGCTAGCTTCTATTACGTTGTTGCTTGAGTCGCATGCTTCTTTTTCGTATACGCTGTTGCAAACTGAGATGTATACGAATCACTACGCAAAGAAACATGCGCACCCCACACCTGGGCTGCAGGGGTTTGGGGACTGCCCGGAGTGTATTGAGTTGTACGCTAAGCAAACAACTGCTGTGCAACCCATCTCCAAGATTCAGTACGAAACGTTGTTAAAAATTGAAAAGGATTATAAAGCGGCCGGAGCGGTTTTAAGTATTCCGAACAAATCCCATGGGAAGTAACAGATACGTTGACGGTGCCCATGCGGCGTGTCATGTCGAGGTGGATATTATGATGCAGAAACCTACTGGCTATACATTACCTGCAGTTCAATTTTGGATTAAGCGAGAGAACAACTTGTCAGGGCGCAAAGCGAAGCTATCTGACGAGCTTACTCAGGAGGCTATGCAGTGGTGGGCTACCCGCCCATATGGAGACGGCGGTTTTAAGGATCGCAAACAGGCAAGAAAAGAATTAAAGGCGCACCTATATGGGCACACGAAGAAGAAATATGGTGTGGTTGGGAGCATCGTTTTCATGTTGTTCATTAATATTGTGATATCTATCGTGACCAAGATGATTATCAACTGGTTGTTTGGGAACGAAGCAGATCAGAAGACCGTTTACGAGAACCGCGGCATTTATTTTGTAAAGCCGCTTTCCCCACGCGATGGCCAGGGTTAATTATGACTGTGAACGTACTTGTCGCTCTTTTGTTTTCGCTTGTGTTTGTTGTGGGGGTTTTGCTGGGTATGTACGTTACATGCCTTTCATACGGACTTGCGGAAACCAAGGCCCGGCGCCGAGAAATGCGGGGGGCCACGCAACGGCGCAATAGCAGGCGCCAGCGCGCACATGCGGATTCTGCAGATTGGTGGAAGCCTTGCGACGACGGT
>Ga0114996_10006559_pt1 | contig 13352 bp, 13 predicted proteins | sample ArcticOcean_MG_C_4_FD_87039 | JGI IMG/M metagenome (GOLD analysis project Ga0114996, IMG submission 87039) | Marine microbial communities from western Arctic Ocean - ArcticOcean_MG_CB4_134 | ecosystem: Environmental > Aquatic > Marine > Oceanic | place: Arctic Ocean: Canada Basin | collected... | reverse complement strand
TGATGGCCGAAGAGGTCATGCCGCGGGTCAACGCGGCGCTCGGCGAGACGTCCGACCGAGTGGCGGCAGAGTGACGGGAGAATAGCCATGGGCGACGCATTCGGACCGCTCGTCGATCCGGCCTGGCTTGTGGCCAGTCTCGGGGCCGCCGATCTGCGCGTTATCGATGCCACCTGGTACGCCCCAATCGACGACAAGGACGCACGGGCGGAATTCACGGCCGGGCATATTCCCGGCGCGGTTTATATCGACATCAGCGACGTATGCGATCCCGGCCATTCTGCCCCCCACATGCTGCCCCCTGCGGAATTGTTCGCAGACTTTATCGGCGCTGCCGGCATCGACGGCGATTGCCGGATCGTCGTCTACGACAATGGCGAATACGCGGCGACACGTCTGTGGTGGATGTTTCGCGTCTTCGGCCATGACCGGGTCGCGCTGCTCGATGGCGGGCTTGCCGGATGGAGCGCGGCCGGCGGCGAGCTTGAGACCGCGACACCGGCGCCAGCACCATCACCGACACCTGCGGTTTTCAAGGCGGTCTTCCGCCCCGGCCTGATCCGCAGCATGGCGGACGTATTGGCGAATATCGGCCGAGATGCGGGTGACAGGGAACAGATGGTCGATGCGCGGCCGCCGGACCGTTTCGCGGGCGAGCTGCCGGAAATGCGGCCCGGGCTCCTGTCCGGTCACATTCCAGGATCGGTCAATTTGCATTACGCCGATCTGATCGACGATCACTCCGGCCGGTTCCGCGCGGCGGCCGAGATCGAACAGGCGTTCCGCGACCGGGGAATCGACCTCGACCGACCGATCGTCGCAACCTGCGGCTCGGGGGTCAGCGCCTGCCACCTGGCACTCGGCCTATTCCTGACGGGACGCAGCGACGTTCCCGTGTATGATGGGTCCTGGGCGGAATGGGGTGCCCACCCCGACAACCCGCGCCGAATGGGGCGAGACGAGGACGCAGGATCGTGACCGGACAATTTCTCCGCGATTGCTGGTATGTGGCGGCAACCACGCCGGAGCTCGGCCGTGAATTGATCGGCCGCACGCTGCTCGACCAGCCGGTGGTGATGTTCCGGCGTGAAGACGGCACCCCCGTCGCCCTCGAAGACCGCTGCGCGCACCGGTTTCTGCCGCTGTCGCAGGGCTATCTGGTCGGCGACCGCGTGCAATGCGGCTATCACGGCATGGAATACGACGGCACCGGCGCCTGCGTCCATGTGCCGGGCCAGAAGACGATCCCGGACGGCGCCAAAGTCGGTACATTCCCGCTGGCGGAAAAATGGCAGTTCGTCTGGATATGGCTCGGCGATCCGGCACGCGCCGACGAAAGCCTGATCCCCGATATCTGGCGCAACGACGATCCGGGCTGGGCCTGCGTCGTCGGTGAGCCGCTGTACATGAAGGGCGATTACCGCCTGGTCGCCGACAATCTGATGGACCCGAGCCATGTGTCATTCGTCCACCGGTCGACGCTCGGCACCGACGACGTCGCGGAAATCCCCCAGCACGCCTCGCAGGACGGCAATACGGTCCGGGTAACCCGCTGGATTCTCGACCGCAAGCCCGCGCCGGTTTACGCCAAGCTCGGCAAATTCACCGGCCATGTCGACCGCTGGCAGATCATGACCTTCAATCCGCCGTCGATGGTCGAAGTCGATATGGGCAGCAGCGTCGCCAATACCGGCGCGGAGGCCGGCGACCGCAGCCAGGGGATCGAGCTGCGCGCCTATAATCTGGTCACCCCGGAAACCGCGCAGTCGAGCTACTATTTCTGGACGCATGTCCGCAATTTCGCCACCGACGACCAGGCGGTCACCGACATGGTACGGACCAATTTCGTCGCGACGTTCAACGAAGACGTCGCTGTGATCGAGGCGGTGCAGGCCGGCCTCAACCGCTACAGCCATTTGCCGGTGGTCAACCTCGCCGTCGACGGCGGCGCCATCCGCGCACGGCGCGTGATCGACGAATTGATAGAGGCGGAAGCAGCGGACGGCGGGCGAGTGCGCGCGGCTGAGTAATCCGCCCGCCGGGTTAAGCCGGCTCCCTCAAACTGTCACCCCGGATTTATTCCAGGGTCCAGAAGGCCTGAAATCCCAAATACTGGATCCCGGAGCAAGTCCGGGATGGCAAGAAGATTCCCGCTTTTGCGGGAATGACGACAGGCCTGTAGTCCCTACTCCGCCGCTTCTTCCTTCGCAGCGACGCCGGAGCCCATATTGCCGGGGGCGAGGTCCTGCCAGCGTGCAGTCTGGGGGATTACCGTGTCGGGGATCGCGGCGACCGAGGAATAATCTTCGATTTCGAGCCCGAGCGGATCCTTGCCCGCCTCGTTGAGCGCAACCGACTCCATCAGCCGGCGGCGCAGCCGGATCACGGCCTCATCGCTCGGGACCAGATATTCCTTTGTGCGGTCGACGATCGGCGTCATCGACATCGCGATCACCGCGTCTTCCTGCTCGATCCCGGCAAAGCCGGACCAGTTGCGGCCGTCCATATTGGCGCGGTCCTGACCGAGCCGGTCGTCCCAGCTGGCGGTGAAATTGCAGTCATTGTCGTTCCAGAACCGCGGATCGGCCATGCCCATGGTGTCGATGATCAGCTGACGGTCCTGTTTGTAGGGGCCGTGGAACACCAGATAGGTCGCCGTCAGTTCGTCCTCCATGGGTATCTCGAAGACGTAGAACTGGAACGCATTGGCCGGGATGATGCGCCCGGTCGGAAACATCACCGGCGTGATGCGGACGCTCCAGGTCGGCGCGCCGTCGGCCAGCGGCGCGTCTTCGCGCAGCGCCGCGTACTGAAACCCGTACGGCGTGTCCTCGATGCCGAGATCGGGGGTCGTGTCGAACACGGTCGACGACATATACATGCCGGTCTTGCTTCTGATGCCGTCCCCGGCGCCGTTCTCGGCGGCCGCGCCAACACCCCAGCCCTTGCCGTCATCCTGGTCGGTCTTGCCATCGACAAATGCCGAATCTTTCCAGCCCGGATTCATCATGTTCATGTGCAGGATGCCGACATGGGCGGAATCCGTGCCGCCTTCGTAAAGCTGGAGATAGTTCACCGGCGTGTTGATGCGCAGCACGACGTAGTTTTCCGGCGGTGCGTCGAACCAGCCGTATTTCTGAAACGGCGGCTGTTTCGCCGCGTCGCCAATATAGGTCCACACCATGCCGCCGGCCTCGATCGCCGGGTAGGATGGCTGTTTGATTTTGTCCCGCACGTTGGGTGCAGCATGGTTCGGCGTCTCGGCGATGGTGCCGTCGGTGCAGAATTTCCAACCATGGAGCAGGCAGCGCAAACCGCCTTCCTCATTGCGCCCGAGCGCCAGCGATGCCCGGCGGTGAACGCAGAATTCGTCGAGCACGCCGAGATTGCCGCCGGTATCGCGGAACACCACCAGATTTTCGCCGAGCAACTGGGTGCGCAGCGGCGCGCCGTCGGGTTCGGCGACCTGATGCGCCGAACAGACCGGCAGCCAGAACCGTCGCATCATCCGGCCCATCGGCGTGTCCGCGCCGGTGCGGACGAGGGTTTCGTTGTCTTCGGCGCTCAGCATGCGCAGTTCCTGTCGATTACGGATGTGTTGTCGGAATTTTGCCTTAAGGCGGCGCAGGCGGCAAGTCCGGCAGCGGACTGCGCGGCGATTGCACCTGACGGGCGGCCAGCGGGGGCATTCGCCAGTCCGGGAGCCGCACCGTAACCGTTGTGCCGGCGCCAGGTTCGCTCCGGAGCTCGAACGTCCCGCCATGCAGTTCGACGAGCGCCTTGGTGAGCGGCAGGCCGAGGCCCGTGCCGTCGTATTTTCGGTTGAGGTCGCTGTCGACCTGGCCGAAAGCGGAGAGCGCCTTTGGAATATCGCGCGCCGCGATGCCGATTCCGGTACCGGTATCGCTGATCTCGAACCCGACATCGGTATCGGGGCGGCGCCAGACGCGTAGCGTCACCTGCCCGCCGGGCAGCGTAAACTTGATCGCGTAGGTCAGAAGATTGACGAGAATTTACAAAATCTTGCGCTTGTCGGCCCAGAATGTCGTATGGAACCCTTCAATCCGGATATCGAGCCCGACGTTGTTTTTTCGGCCTGCAGTCCCACCAGCGTTCGAGCGGAACCGACAATCGACCTGATGTCGCAATCCTGTTCGTCCAGGTCAGCCTATTCCGCTTCGATCTTGGATAAATCCAGTATGTCGTTCACAAGCGGAGCAGGTGAAGGCCCGACGCATGTATGTCCTCCGAATATACCCGGAACTGCGTGCCCCCGACCGGTCCCCTCGCATCCGTTTACATAATCTCCAAGAAAACGATGATCGCGTTTAACGGCGTTCGGAGTTCGTGGCTCATATTCGCCAGAAACGAGGATTTTGCGCTATTGGCGGTTTGCGCCTCGACAACCGCCTGATTGAGCTGCTCGTTGATCTGAGACAGCTCCCGACCGTGCCTGTCTTCGTTGTCGAGCGTTTCATTGAGCGTCTGCGTAACAGCGGCAATTTCGTCGCGTCGCATCAACGACACCCGGGCCGCCATGTCGCCCGATTTACGCCGGTTGATCGCCGCGTAGATGGTCCCGACCGGCCGGAGAACCTGGTATTCCAACGCCGCATAGGCGATCAGCAGGGTCACAATGACCGTCGCCAGGATCGCCAGCATGTATCTCCAGAGCACCGCCGCCGCCAATCCATTCGCGGCGTTTTGGCTCACCCGGATCAGGATCGCGCCGCGATAGAGAGGCTTGTCCGTCGGTAGTCCCATCGCGGCGGCGGGAATTGATGTAATTCCCCATAGCGGAAACAACCGGCGAGCGGTTTTAATTCCCCCTATAGACGCGTTATTTAGAGTCGCCGCCTGCCGCGGTCGCGACTGCCGATTGCCAGAAATCCGGGTCGCGATAGACGGTCGGATCGTCGATACCGGCGAGATCGAAGGCCTCGCGCCGCTCCACACAGGTGCCGCAGCGGCCGCAGTGAATTTCGCCGCCCTTGTAGCACGACCAGGTTTCGGCGAACGGCGTGTTGTGGCGCGCGCCCTCGGTGACGATCGCCGATTTCGGCACGGTCACGAACGGCGTGTAAAGACGGATATCGGCATAGCCGTCCAGCGCCTGCTTTTGCATCGCCTCGAACGCCGTGACGAAGCCCGGACGGCAATCGGGATAGATAAAATGATCACCGCCATGGACCGCGGTCGCGACCGCATCCGCCTGCCGGGCGGCGGCGATGCCGAACGCGACGCTGAGCATGATGGCGTTGCGGTTGGGCACCACGGTCAGCTTCATGCTGTCTTCGGCATAATGCCCGTCAGGAATTTCGACATCGTCGGTCAGGGCGGAGCCGGTGAGCAACTTGCCGATCGGGCGGATATCGACGACATCGCAGGGCACGCCGAGCCGGTCGGCGCAGGCCTCGGCAAAGCCGATTTCCTTGTCGTGACGCTGCCCGTAATTGAACGTCACCAGGCGCAGCAACTCAGCCTCGCCCGCGATTTTATGCGCCAGGGAGACGGAATCGAGCCCGCCCGAGCACACGACAATAGTTTTCATGCCGATAATCCTTGTTTTCTCCGGGTAGGCTGCGACCGGGGCCCGAACCGTTCGGGCCGTGAATGCAGGGTTGTTTAACGGGTTTTCCGCGCCAGGCAAAGAGGTGGCGGCGCCGGGCAAAGAGAAGATGGCCATAGGATATCGGCTCGAGAGCCCGCCAGGATCGCCCCCCTGGAGCGTTGTCTAAACGTCTCCGGCCAACGCCGCCCCCTACTACTCCGCCGCGCCGTCGCCCGCCGTCACCCCCGCCCCATCCTCCGCAATCATCCGGTGCAGCGCCTGGCGCGCCAGATACAGCGCCTTGTCGGCCTTGATGCTGATCAGGGTGCGGCCAGGGTCGCGGTCGAGGCGCTGCTGCTGAACCTCCATGATCGTCTTGTCCTCGAGGAAGGTCGGCAGGCTTTCGTCGAATAGCTGCTGCGTCGCCGCCGGGTCGTCCTGGCGGTAGCCGTTAGCGACCGAAAAGAAATAGTGGAACGAGGTGTCGGTTTCCGGCGTCGCGTGGTGGATGAGCTGGAAATGCAGGCCGGGCTGGTCCTGGTTGTCGCGCGCATTCTTGCCGACGTCGATGGCGCCGTTGTTCTGGATCACCGTCGACGGGCCGACATATTCGAACTTGTGCCAGCGGTCGATATTGCCCTCGAACCCGACCGCCTTCACATAGGTAGGCGGCGCCGCCGCGTTCATCATCCAGCGCTCGTAGCGGCAGCCTGCCGCCGTCGCCTCCACCGTCATCTCGGCGGCCGCGTGGGCCTCGGGCAGCCCGCCGATGGTGTTTCGGTGGACATAGGCGAGATGGCTGAGATCCATCAGATTGTCGATCATCATCATGTAATTGGCGCCGATGGTGAACACCGATTTCCGGTGCGGCCATTTCTCCGGCTGGTCGTGGAACGGGTAGTCGACGATTTTCGCTTCGTCGGCCCGCGCCGGATCGCCCATCCAGATCCAGATGCATTGCTGGCGTTCGACCACCGGGAAGCTCCGCACCTTGGCGCTGGCCGGAATGGTGTCCTGGCCGGGCACGTCGACGCAGGCGCCGCTGCCGTCGAAGACCAGCCCGTGATAGCCGCATTCGAGCCCGGCCTCGACCGTCCAGCCATGGCTGAGCGGCGCGCCGCGGTGACAGCAGCTGTCTTCGAGCGCCGCCGCCTTGCCGTCGGCATCGCGAAACAGGACCACCGGCACGTTCAGGAGAGTGCGCCCGACGACGCCGGATTCCGCCTCGGCCAGCTCTTCCGGCCACGCGGCGATATACCAGGCGTTGCGGACGAGGGGTTCGGTTTGCGGGCTGGTCATGGGATCGATCTCCTGTTGGCCGGGAGGATAGCGAAGCAGCGGCGGGACTGTCTATCGGAGAGGGGCTGAGGCCGCAAAGCGGACGAAGAGCCGGCACCGTCTTGTGTCACAAAACCGCTCGCACTTCCCACAGCTCCGGGAAAAACCGGATGTCGAGCGTCAAAAGTGTCTCACGGGTGATCATGTTGTTTCAAATTTGAGACAGGTTGTTTGCGCCGGGGTAAGCGCGCGCGAAATCGGTGCGTCCATTCGATTGATTAAACCGCACCTGCCCCGATATTTCCACATTTTAGCCCTCCCCGCGCCACAATCGGGCCGCCTAGTGGCGATTGTAGCCTCACTGACCCCGTCCGAAGACGAAAGGAAAATCGTTATGTCTTTGATAAAAAACACTATTATTGCCTCCTGTGCCGCCGGGCTGCTGTCGGCCTGTTCGGCGACGCTGGATCGGGCCGAAAACGCCGTGCCGCCGGCGGACAGTTTCGCCCGCGCGCTGCATGCCGGCTATGCCGATCTTGCCCGCGCGGAGCTGAACGAAAGCGATTTCGCCGATTCCGAAGCCTTTGCCCGGCGCGCGCTCCTGGCGTCTTCCGGAAAACCGCCGGCGCCGGAAAATTTCGGCAACCGGCATTTGCCGCCTGAAAAACTGCCGGAACTGGCGGAAGCCCGGGCGCGGCTGATGTCGGCGCTCGACGGCGGCGCCCGGCGGAACCGGCCCGAAGACGCCGGACGCGCCCAGCTCGCCTTCGATTGCTGGCTGCAGGAACAGGAGGAAAACTTCCAACCCGCCCACATCGCCGATTGCCGCGCGCGGTTCCATGCCGCGATTGCGCAGATCCCGGCCAGGCCGCTTGCCCGGGCGACGCCCACCGCGCCCCGTCCGGTGCTGGCGACTGTGAAGGCGCCGCGGCGCGCGATGCCGCTAACGACGAAGTTCGTGATCTATTTCGATTTCGACGCCGCGGCCCTGACCACGGGATCGGTCTCCGAAATCATCCGGGCGGCGGATGCTGCACGGCGAAGCGGCGCGGCGATGATCCGGATCACCGGTCACGCCGATCGGGCGGGATCGGGCGGTCACAACATGACCCTCAGCCGGACCCGGGCACGCGAAGTCGTCCGGGCATTGCGGCGCCTCGGCTTGCCGGAAATCGAGGTCGCCACCCAGGCCTATGGTGAGGAGAAACCTGCCGTGCCGACCGTCAACGGCATCCGGGAGGCGCGCAATCGCCGGGTCGAAATCGAGCTGACGCATTAGCCGACCGGCAGTTTGCAGCCGACAGGCAGTGCCGCCCGGCTCCGGCCGCGGCACCCTTTGTGTGATTCGATACAAAGGCGCGGCGATCACCCGAAGCTGCTTGTCGTCGGCCGACGCGGCTTCGTCGCGAAGATAGTTGCACAGCGATCCGCCGATCTTGGTAAGCAGGTCGTACCCGAATGACCCGCCCTGCCCCTTGACGTTGTGCACGACTTCGAAAACGTCGCGAAGCTGCTGACGGTTGTCGCCCGGGCTTGCCTGTGCCGCCTCGAGCGCTTGCCTGGCACGGCCGATATCTTCGGTGATCCGTTCCAGGAAACTCTCGGCGAGGGCGAGGGCGGCGACGGCAGCCTCTGCGTCGCGAATGGCATCCGAAGCGATGTCGTCGTCTGAAACCGCTTGCGTCTGTGCATAACTATCCATCAATACTCTCTTCGGTCAGCCGGCGACTTGCAAAGCGGCGGACGGCATCGTAAACCGTTACCGATATTTCATATCGAAATTCGAACGGTGACGGGGTCACCGCCAACTCTATCTGGGGAGCCCAAATGAACAACAAGATCGGTATTTTCTCGAGCGCCGTGCTGGCGACAGTTGCAACCGCATCAACGGCGCTGGCCCATACCAGCTCGGAAATCGGCGTTGGATTTATCCACCCGATCAGCGGGATCGATCATCTGCTCGCGCTGCTGGCAAACGCGCCGGTCGGCGTGCTGGCGGGTGAATTTATCGCGCTGACAGTTTTAGGTCTCGGCGCCCGACGCCTGATCCGCAGTAAAAACCAGGGCTAACCGGATTTAACCTGGCCGAGCCCGGTCCATCGACAAACCGCCGGATTGATGTCCGGCGGTTTTTTTGTGAGGTCAGCCTCCGCCGGCGCTCGGTCGACGCTCTGCCCGGATCCTATCCGGAGCCGGTCAGCCGAAATCCTTGCGTTCGGCAATACGCGCCACGGCATAACCAAAAACCAGTCCCCAGAACGCGGCCCCGATGCCCGCGACAGACACCCCGGCGACGGTCGTCATGAACGTCACCAACGCGCTGAGCGTAAACCTGCCCCCGAAACCGCGGACAAAAGCGGTTTGCAGAACCGGCACCATGGCAAGACCGGCGAGGGTCGCGATAAAAACTGCCGGCAGCGCCAGACCGACCTGCAGGGCGAACGGCGAAAACACACCGAACAGAATAAAGAACACCCCGAACCAGATCCCGCCGACAAAGCGCCAGTCCTTATCGCCGGATTCGTTCAGGATCGCGTTCACCGGCCCGGTGACGGCGGTCGGCACGCATCCCATCACACCATAGAGGATCGTTCCGCCGCCGCAGACCACCGTGGCAAGCCTTTCCGGCGGCGTGTAGCCTGCATTGCGCAGGATTCCGAAGCCCTGGGTATTGTGAATTCCGACCACGGTAACGGTCAGCGGAATGACGAATTCGATGATGGCGGCGAGGTTGAATTCAGGACGGAACAACATCGGGGTGGCGGCCCGGACGGCAAGCTCTCCCGCCGGGTTGAACTGCCCGGTAATAACGATCGCCGCCGTCCCGGCGGCAAGGGCGGCGAGCAAAGGCGAACACCGGCGCTGCAGGGCGGGCAATGCCGATGACGCCAGATAACCGGCGACCATCGCACCGGCAACCCAGATTCCGCTGCCGAAGGTCTCGACCATCCGCAGCCCATAGGGCAGGAAAACCCCGGCCACCATTGCCATTACGACCGGTTCGGGCAGCGCTGCCGTGGTCCGGCGGACAAGGCCGGTCACACCGAGCAACAGAATCAACGCCCCGGAGATCAGATAGGCGCCGACAAGTTCAGGGATCGACAGATGCATCAGCGCGGGGCCGACAATCACCACGGCGGGCATGCTGTAGCCGAACGCCAGCGGCTGGCGGTAAAGATAACAAACCACGATGGACAGCAGGCCGCTCAACGCGTACCCGGCGAACAGCCAGGCCGCGATCACATCGCCGGGCAGATTCGCTGCCGTTCCGACAGCCAGGATCATCGCCCCCGGCCCGGTCGCCGCAAACAGGAAGGCGCTGAACCCATTGACCAGATTATGGCCGAACGCATGGCGCAGCATTTCGGCGGCGCGCGGCAAAGGGCGCGCGATCGGTTCGACCATTGGTTGTTTTTCGCTCATCGTATCGCAAATTCCATACAGCGCCGCTGATAGCAGTTTCAGGCGCGCGGGCAAAGCGGGGTCAATGTGCGCCGATCTACGCAGTGTCACCATCAATCCTTTTCGGAACCGTTTACCGGGCTTTTTCGGTGCGGCCGCTCTCGGCTTGTTGATCTTCGCTCATTACGGCATCGACGATCTGACCCTCCAGGACTGGGCCACGCCTCAGAACGGCCTCACCACTCCGGCGACCGCGAGCGCCGGCAGCGCCGTTCCACCAGCAACGCTCACGGCGACAACGCTCGCGACAACATCACGCTATGTTTCAGGAAATCCGATTGCCCCGGCATTGCCGGGCGCCTTCACCGCACCGGGTCAACGGCCCAACCCGACACCGCCGGGCGCGGCGTCTTTCGGCGGCACGTCGACAGTGCCGCCAATGATTGTTCGGAGTCCGGCCGCGTCCGGACTCGCCGCCCCGGATCAACAAGGACCCGGCGCTTCGCGCCAAAGCCCAGCGGATGCGCCAGCGCTATTCAAAACAGATTTCAAACATGTCGGCGGCGGACATGCAGCGCGCCCTGAAACGCGCGAAATCGATCCTCGGTAGGAGCGGCCCGGGGCGGTAGGGAAATCGTCAGCGGAACAGAAGAATCATTTTCGATACAGCCGGCTCTAAAAACGGCGCTGTCCTCCCCGTCGCCAGATCACCCTTCCGCCAGTATCGTCGCGGCGATCTTTTCGCCGACCATGATGGTCGGGAAGTTGGTATTGGCGCACGGCACAGCCGGCATGATCGACGCGTCCGCGATGCGGAGGCCCGTCACCCCGTAGACGCGGCCGGACGGATCGGTGACAGCACCTGGATCGCCTTCATCCCCCATGCGGCACGAGCACGACGCGTGGTAATGGCCGACGACGGCCGAGTGTATCCAGGATGTCATGGTCGAATCGTCGGCAAGCAGATCCTCGACGGTTGGCCCGTCGGAAATCAGATTGCCGATCATCCAGCGGCGCAGCGGGCCGGAAGCATCCATCAGCTGCCCGCCGACCCAGGTCTGAAAGCGGTTCGCCGGGCTGTAGACCGCATAGCGGCGCGCCCGGTCGCTATAGCTGATCGGGAACATTTCGTGGACCGAATCGCGGAGGGCGGCGTTTTCGCGCAGCCGGACCATCATCCTTGTGCCGATTTTCAGCCGCTCCAGATCGCGTTCGTCCGAACACATGTTGAAATCGACATCCGGCTCGGCCATCGGGTCCGCCCGGTTCAGCCGCACCTCGCCGGTCGAATACGACTTGTTGACCCACATCATGATCAGGCCGACCCGTTCGCCGATCGCATGCCAGAACGATTTGTTCATCGGGATCATGTACATGTCGCCGGCGGGACAGCCTTCCACCCCGGACGACCATCTAAGCCCGGCATACATCGGCAGCCGCAGATCGGCGGTCAGGCGCGATGGTTTTTTCATATAGCAGCCGAAATTCACCCCGGGATGTTCCATGAGATTGCGGCCGACCCCTTGCCGGTCGGCAACGACATTTATGCCGTATTCGGCTAGATCGGCCGCTGGACCGATGCCGGATCGGAGCAGCAGCGCGGGCGAATGCAGCGCGCCTGAGCTGACGATCACCTCGCCCGCCTGAATATCGGTGCGTTCGCCGCGCCGGTGTATCCGCACCCCGGTCACCTGCGTGCCGGAGAACAGAAGGCGTTCGGCCTTCGCTTCGCCGATGACTTCGAAATTGGGCCGCGCCCGCACCTCCTTGGTGAGATACGCGGTCGCGGTCGAGGTGCGCTTACCATCCCGGCTCGCCACGGCAACCGGAAAGAAGCCGTCGCCGAAGACGGCGTTCTTGTCGCCGATATCCTGCCAGCCGTCTTCTTTCGCCGCCTCCATGAAGCCGCGGGTAAATCCCGGCCAATCGTCCTCGAACACGCGGCGCACCGTCATCGGCCCGTCCTGGCCGTGAAGCGGGCCGTCGAAATCGAGATCGGTTTCCTGCTTGCGGAAATAGGGCAGCACATCGTCCCAGCCCCAGCCGGCGGCGCCGCGCTCCGCCCATCCGTCATAGTCCGACGGCAGGCCGCGGATCGAGATCATGCCGTTGACCGAAGAGCCGCCGCCGATCACGCGCCCTTGCGCATACCGAACCCGCTTTCGCTCATCCGGCGCATTGCCCGGCCGCGGCGGAAACACCACGGTCTGATCGCGCCAGGTAAAACGCGGACTGCTATGCGCGGTACCCGCGAAGGTATCGCGAATTTCTTCCGGCTCGGTACCGGGCTCGAAATCCTCCCCGGCTTCGATCAGCAGCACGCTGTTCGCCGACCGTTCGCTCAGCCGGCTGGCGATCACGCATCCCGCCGCGCCGCCGCCGACAATCACATAATCGAACCGGGTGGTTTCAAGTGTCATCGCATGGTCGCCTGTTTTCGGGTTGGAATTCCTGCCACCAACGGTTTCAGAAAATACGGAAAGGACGACAGTTCTAACTTCCAGTGTGGATACCCCGTCCCAAGACGGGATGACGAGAGAGACACGAAAATCCTAAAGGATTTCAATGTCTGATAGAAGGGGTCAGGCGACAAGCAGCCCAGACCGGGCCAGGACGGCGGGCCAGGACGGCGGAACACCACTGGGCATTATCATGTGCGTTTGCGGCCCTAAACGGCATGGCACAAATGCAATCTGCTAAACGGGCATCGCCCTCCCCTGCGTTACTGATTGAATTCCTCTTCCTTGGGCGTGACGCTCGCATCCTCGACCTCGAACTTCTGCGGCAGGTTCGGATACTTCTCTGCGATTTCTTTGTCGCTAAGCCCCGATGCAAATCCGATGATTGTCCCGTTACCCATTTTCATGTTGCCGACAATATGCCGCTTGCAGAAATGCCGGACGCGCAGCCGATCATGACACCGCCCTCCCGGATCGGATTGTCGCCGAGACAGGTCCCGAAGAATTTACCCACTTCCCCGAGTTTGAATTCGAGCTGCACGGCACAGATTTTTATTTTCTGTCCGTTAAACATGGCAAAGTTCTGTTTGACGAGGTCGTCCTTCTCATATTCCAGAATACCGTCTCTTTTTCTGACCGCCCCGGTCCCTTGCCTGGTAAAC
>Ga0114996_10006557_pt1 | contig 13355 bp, 12 predicted proteins | sample ArcticOcean_MG_C_4_FD_87039 | JGI IMG/M metagenome (GOLD analysis project Ga0114996, IMG submission 87039) | Marine microbial communities from western Arctic Ocean - ArcticOcean_MG_CB4_134 | ecosystem: Environmental > Aquatic > Marine > Oceanic | place: Arctic Ocean: Canada Basin | collected... | reverse complement strand
CCCCATCGCAGCCAATCCTTCCTCGAGCGCCCCGAACTGCCGGTGCAGCGCCGGATCAATCCCCTCACCGGTCTTGTAGTCGGGCCACAAGTCGTTTCGGAATGATTCGATGACGTGGTCAGTCGCCACACCGATGTGGGTTGTACCCGTCTCGATCATTTGCAGGACAGAGTGCAGCACACCATTGGCGGCAGCGAAGGGCCGGTCCTCACTTTTGCTGAAGCGGCGGAGGCCATAGAACTGGCGGAACAGCTCGTAGGTGCCGTCTATCAAGTGGACGATCATGTTAGCCGCCCGCTCCCCCTATCCAGTAACTGGCTTTCACGGCGAAAAAGTTGTTTCCGGTCGCGGTGATCGATCCGAACACGTCGTTCAGGTTCGCACGCTCGCCGAGTGGGTTGCTGCCCGAACGGTCCTGTTGCCAGACGAGGTATAGTGTGCTGCCTGGACGCCACTCCCACCGGACGACTGCCGTGCTGCGAAACGAGCGCACGCTGAAGTCCCGGTTGGGGAGCTCGAAACGGTCCTCTGCGTCGGCTACTTCGTAGCCGTCGTCGCCCGTCGAGGTGATGGTGGTGCCGTCCGTTCCGTATGCGCGGAGGAATCGGCTGCTCGCGGATGCCAGTTCGCCGAAGTCGTAGAAGCGGCCGCTGGCGGCAAAGGGTTGGGCATACACGTCGAACGTGACGTCCGGCTTGAGCGTGAAATTCAGCCGGGTTTCCATAGCCACCGTTGTACGGTCAGTGAAGGCGAATATGTAGCGTCCTCCGTACGTCGACGGCCCTCCTCCGTCCCGCGTCCCCAGGTATTGGCGGGGATCGACGGTATGCTGGAACGAGGGTGACAGCGACACCTGCCAGCGAGGCGTGGGCACCAAGGACACGCGTCCGTTGATCCTCTGACTGTTGCCACCGAACTCGTCGCGCCCGTATGCCATACCCACGCTCCACCGCGTCTGCGACGACGAGCTGTTCGCGAAATCGAGCGACGTGTTCCAGCCCTGACCCGTACCCATGGACGGCCCTCCACGGGTCAATCTCTGGTTCTGCCCCGTGACGTTCACTCGAGTGGAGGTGCGTGTCGTCCAGAAGTTGTTCCAGGTCACGGAGGCGCTCCCCGAAATCACGGTCTGCTGGCGCTCCCAGCCGAAGTTCCACTCCGCGTTGGGGTTCAGCGAGAGCCGATAGTTGCGGAAGAAGCGCCCTGGATCGGACTCCCGATACGTCAGCGAGGGTCGGAGCGCCAGGCCGTCTCCTGTCCCGAGTCGCCCCAGGTCGTTGAACTCCACCTCGGGCGACTCCAGGTCGGCGTTGATCGTCCAGAGCCAGTGGGTGCCGCTGATCTTCTGGGCCCGCACGGTGGCCTTGCTGCCACCTAGGGTCGTGCGCTCAGGATCGACTTCCACATGGGAGGCGTCGGGTCGCTGAAAGTATCTGGTGCTTGCACGCTGAAGCCTCAAAATCGCTTCTTGTTCGCCGTCGACGCGGGTCAATCCACCGCTCACCGAGACTTCGTACGTCGAACCCAGCCGCCAGAACGTCTCACCGTTCACCGTCACGGCGCGCCGGGGCATGCGTAGGGCCAGAGGATCGCCCGCATCGAGTGCGCGATGCACGCCCGTGACCATGAGGCTGGCAGTCGAACCCTCTGGCCCGAACTCCTGCTGGACGCGCGCGACGCCCCAGGTGGTGCGGGGCGCGACGCGGACTTCGTCAAAGACTTCCGGCTCCGACACGAAGGTCTTCGCATACTCTTGACCGGTCACAGCAGCCAAGACTCCGATCGACGTACCGGCGGGAAGCCGTCCCGTCAGCTTTGCGGCGCCCAGGATGGTGTTGCTGCTAGGGGCTTCGACGTAGTCCCCGGAGGCGGACCCCGATGGTTGAGCGCCGATGCGCCTCGAATAGAAGTAGTTGTTAGCAGGTCCGTTGAGTAGCGCGCTGCCTTCCGAAAAGAAGGGGCGGCGTTCCGGAAAAAACACCTCGAAGTCGGTCAGGTTTATGACGGCCGGGTCCGCCTCCACTTGGCCGAAGTCCGGGGTTATTGTGGCGTCCAGCGTCAGGTTGGGGCCGATCCCCATCTTCAGATCCAGTCCGACCCGGCCTTCCAAGTTCAAGCCGTCGTCGAACGGGTCGGCCAGGTCGCGGTCGCCGTTGATGCTGGAGCCGGTTGCCGCGAAGGGCAGCAACTCGAGCCGCTGAACGGGGTTGCTGGCCCGGACTCCTCGGAGCTCGCCAAAGCGCGAAGACCAGGCGCGCTCCGTACGCGGTACCGCCACCCAGTAGTCAGACTCGTTTTTTGACGGGATCCATCGCTGGATGTTCAATCCCCAGGTCTGCTCGAGCAGTTCGTTGTACCGCAGCTGGGACAAAGGAATCCACATCTCGGCGGTCCAGCCCTCGGCATCGATGCTGACGCGCGCCTCCCAGACCGGATCGAAGCCACGATCGACGTTCCCTTCGTTGTCGGAGCGATGAAAGTGGTCAAGACGGACACCCGCAGCAGTCACGCCGAATGTGTAGGCCGTACGCCGGTCGAGGAACGTATCCAGAGAGACCAGCACGTACTCCGCGAGCGTCCCTTCATCACGCCTCCCCAACGGTGCCTGGATCGCGGAGGCGCCTCCGCTCGAATACATGCGAGCGCCTACGTAGAGCGCTTTGTCGTCGTATACGAAGCGGACCTCGGTCCGCTCGGTGGGGAGCACACCCTCTACAGGCTCCTTTTGCACGAAGTCGGTCACGGGCGCTGTCTGGCCCCAGATGGCTTCGTCGAGGCGCCCGTCCACACGAATACCATCGGACGGCATCTCGAGGGCCGTCGCGTATTTGGCACCTGTATTGCGCGCTGTCTGGGCGCTAAGGCCAGACGTAGTGGCGAGTCCGGACGTTGCCGTGAGTGTTGCGCACAGAATCAGAGCTGGACGCGCCGAACCGAGTATCATGCAGGCGGGGGTGGAAGATGGGGTGGTCTCGAGGCCGGACGTGCTAGCCGATTTCGGCCCGATGGCGCGAAGCCTAGGGACTTTGGCCGTTGCGGGCCACTCTGACGGTGGCCAACGCCCGTGACTCCCGCGTAATTTCATCCCCTGTCACACTTGCCATGTTTATCCAAGGAAAGTGAACTACATGCACTCTACACGTCTCTCTGCGTGCGCGTACGCCGCCCTGGCTCTCTCCCTCGTAGCCGTTCCTGCGCAGGGCCAAAATGATTCTCGGTCCATCTCTGGCGGCGGCATCTCCGTCCCGGGTTGGATGGGCAAGATCGACGCCCGCGAGGCGGCCGCCGGGCTGGCTCTCAGCGATGCGAAGCTTGAGCTGGATGGCGACGTGCTCAAGGTCACGACGGGCCCCGCGGTCACCTACTGGAATGCTGGCAATACGGCGAGCGGCGACTATACGGTGAAGGCGACGTTCCACGAGCCTGAGTACATGAACGTGAACGATCACCCGCACCCGTACGGCATCGTCATCGCGGGCAACGACCTCGGGACGGATGAGCAGAGCTATCTTTACTGTGCTGCCTATGGCAACGGCACGTTCATTGTGCGGGGATTCGGCCCCGATGCGTTCCAAGTGAACGGGGGCCGTGGCGAGGCGAATGGGGCGGTAAACGAGGCGGCTGATAGGTTGCAGCCCGTGACGCAAGACATTGCGGTCTCGGTGCGGGGCAACACGGTCGAGTGCGCGATCAACGGCACCGTTGTCGCCAGCTACGACAAATCCGAGCTCGTGACCGATGGTAGGCTGAAGTCGACCGACGGCGTGTACGGAATTCGGTTCGCCCACAACACTGATGCCACCGTCACGGGACTGACCGTTACGAGGTAGTCCTGAACTCCACTCTTCGCGGCAACCGTGCTGTACGAACTACTTTGCTGGATGGCTGAGGGCGACGACTCGATGGGACGCTTGAGTAATGACTGACTTCTGGCAGCGGGACCGGCACCAGTCGAGTGCGCTGGAGTTGGGCGGTGGGCGGGTGATGATCGTCGACGATGGCCCTCAGGTATGTGTATATGTCGCACTCGTGCTCAAGCGCTTGGGGTTCCAGTCTTCTGCGAACATGAATCCTGTGGAGGCGCTCGAAGAGCTCCTGGAGAATCCTAAGGAGTACCGCATTCTGTTGACCGATCAGAAGATGCCGGGACTTTCGGGACTCGATTTGATCAATCGTCTGTGGGCCGCTCACCCCGATTTTCCTGTTGTGCTGATGTCGGGCTACGGGTGGGGGATCTCTCCGTCAGCCTTACCGGGCGTGGGATTTCTCAGCAAGCCCTTCGAGATCGCTGACTTGGGAAAGGCCGTTCGCTACGCGCTCAAGGGAGACTAGCCTTGAAACCCCCACTGCTCGAGAAACAGTTGGGGTTGTGGGATGTGTACGCGCTCGCCACAGGGGCTACGCTTAGTTCGGGCTTCTTCCTTCTCCCCGGTCTGGCGGTTGTTGGCGCGGGAGCTGCCATGCCGCTCGCCTACCTGCTCGGGGCGCTGATCCTCCTGCCTGGGCTGTGCAGCCTCGTGGAGCTGGCCACCGCCATGCCGCGGGCGGGCGGCATCTACTATTTCCTGGACCGCAGCATGGGGCCGCTCGTTGGCACGATCGGCGGCTTCGGAACCTGGATTGCGGTTGTCCTGAAGGCCTCGTTCGCGTTGATCGGCGTCGGCGCCTACCTGGAGCTCTTCTTTCCAGGTCTCCAGATGGGCCTGGTCGCCGGCGGGTTCGCTCTCTTCTTCGGTGGGGTCAACTACTTCGGTGCGAAGAAAAGCGGCTCCTTCCAAGTGGTGCTGCTGATCGGGGTTCTGATTCTGCTCGCGTGGTTCTGCGGGGTCGGCCTGCTTCAGGTCGAGGTGGGGAACTTCGGCGGCTTCTTCGCATCAGGCAGCACCGGCCTCATCAGTACAGCAGGGCTCGTGATCGTCAGCTACATGGGTCTGACGAAGGTGGCCAGTGTCGCCGAAGAGGTGAAGGATCCCGATCGAAATCTGCCGCTCGGGATGTTTCTCGCATTCGTGAGCATCGTGTCTATCTACGTGGTCGGAACCTCGGTGATGGTCGGCGTGGTGGGGGTGGACGTGCTCGCCGAAGCGGGTGGTGATCTCACGCCGGTCGCGACCGTAGCCGAGAGCCTGGTGGGTCCGTGGGGTGCAGCGATCATGACGGTCGCCGCGGTTCTGGCCTTCTCCTCGGTCGCGAATGCCGGAATCCTCAGCGCGTCCCGCTACCCTCTCGCGATGGGAAGAGACCGGGTTCTGCCGGGACTGTTCAGCCATGTCGGCCGGACGGGGACACCGACAGTTGGTATTGCGGTGACCGTGGGCATGATTCTGGTGTCGGTCTTAGTTTTCGACGCGAGCAAGATTGCGAAGTTGGCCAGCGCGTTTCAGATGGTGATGTTCGCGCTCGCCTGCCTCGCAGTGATCGTGATGCGAGAGAGTCGAATCGAGTCGTACGATCCTGGCTTTCGCTCCCCGCTCTACCCGAGTCTCCAGATCCTTGGGATCCTCGGGCCGTTTTGGCTGATCGTGAACATGGGGCTCCTGCCTACACTCTTCACAGGCGGATTGATCACGTTCGGAGCGATGTGGTACACGTATTACGCTCGCGACAAAATCAATCGGGAAGGCGCGATATTCCACATCTTCGAACGGTTGGGGCGTCAGCGATACGACGGACTCGACCGGGAACTGCGGGAGATCATGAAGGAACGGGGCCCGCGTGAGGCTGACCCTTTCGATCAACTGCTCACACACGCCCGTGTGCTCGATCTGGAAGGGCCCGTCGCGTTCGAAGAGTTGGCAAACCAGGCATCTGACAAATTGGCGTTGGACTTGCCGGTGACTGCGAGCAAGCTGGGCGAGGGTTTTCTCATGGGTACGCGCACGGGGGCCACACCAGTCTCTCACGGCGCTGCATTGCCGCACATGCGATCGAGTCTGCTCGAGAGTGCGCATATCCTGCTGGCCAGGGTGCGCGAGGGGGTTCGCATCGAGAGTGGAACGGACGGGGTGGAGGATGCTTCGGATGAAGCGATTCGGGCGGTGTTCTTCTTGGTGAGTCCGGAGTCTGATCCCGGGCAGCACCTCCGGATTCTGGCGCAAATCGCACGTCGGGTGGATCAGGACAGCTTCATGCCTGAATGGCTCAGGGCTGAGAGCGATGAGCAACTGAAGGAGGCGCTATTCCGAAACGAGCGCATCTTCATAATGGTGCTTGGCGATGACCAGCCGGGGTCTGCTCTTATAGGACTTCAGCTGCGCGAGGTGTCGCTTCCCGATGGTACGCTGATCGCCATGATCCGCCGCGAAGACGGTCTCGTCATCCCGAGAGGCGACACGACACTGCTAGACGGCGACCGGCTCACTGTCATCGGTCGGCCGGAAGGCGTCAGCGCTCTCCACGATCGCTACGGCGGGGCTGCGTCCTAACGAGCGTCGAGTTGCTACCTCGTCTTTCTTCAGCCGTTGTCACCTCTTTTCAGAACGTACCGAATCGAGAGTGACAACACGCCCCAGCGGGTGAGCGTTGAGAGTCTAGGCTCTCGCTTTGGGGGGGATGCGGAATGATAGACAATAGAAGGCCGTATTGGGTCCTCATCGTAGAGGACGACCCTAACCACGTCCTGCTGATCAAGGCCGTGTTCGCACACTTCGATTCGAACGCCCACATCACCGTCGCCAACAGCGCCGAGGAAGCGGTCATACAGATCGCCGGGCCGTGGACGGATTCGGACGTTGGACAAGCCGAGCTTCCCGACGTCATCGTGCTCGACATCAAGATGGCCGGCATGGGTGGACTCGGATTCCTCAGGTGGTATGCTGGCGACCTACGGATCGCACATGTGCCCGTCGTTGTCTTTACAGCCTCTCAGGAGCCGGGACTGGAGCGGCTCTGTGTTTCTCTTGGGGCTCGAGAGTTCAAAGTGAAGCCGGCTGACTACAGCGAGTTGGTGCCCCTCGTTCAGGCAGTATTGGATCGGTGGCAGTCGCCCCAGCAACAGAGTCGGGGGTGACGTCTTGGCAACCTAAACGGTACTGTTCACGACCGTGGAACATGCATGCCGAACTATCTGTTAATCGCGAACCCCGTGTCCGGACGGGGCAAAGGCCGGCGCCGCGCCGAAGCGCTGCGATCTGCGCTGAGTGATGCTAGCAGTGTCGAAGTTGTTGAAACCACCCACCGCGGTGCGGCCACCGAGTTAGCGGCCGCGCAGGCCAGCGAGGTCGATCGCGTGATCGCCGTGGGCGGGGACGGCACGCTGAACGAGGTTGTCTGCGGTCTGATGCAGACGGGTCTCGAGGCGCAAGATTTGCCCGAACTCGGCTTCCTGCCTTCCGGCACGGCGAATGCGGCCGTCCGCGCCTTCGGCCTCGCGAGCGACCCGACCGTCGTCGGGCAGGCGCTCGCGAGGGCGTCTTCTCGTCCGGTCGACGTGGGCGTCGTGAGCCATGCCGGTGGCGAGCGAGCCTTCCTCTTGTGGTTCGGGGCCGGCTACGACGCCGTCGTGATCCGAGCCCTAAACGAGACGCGTACAGGGCTCATGGGTGTGTCGGGCCTGTTGGGGAACACCCCTAACGTCGTGTCCGCGCTGGCGAGATATGTTGGGCCGCCGATCGACGCTGAGGTGGAGGCATCTCCGTTTGGCTCCTGGTCCGGCGTCGTCGTTGCGAACGTCAAGGACATCGCCTTCGGAGGTGTTCTCGTGGAAGAAGCGGATCCGTTTGACGGCCACTTCGACGTAGTGGGGATTCCCCGGGCGCGAGTCCCTGGACTTCTTCGCCTGATCGCTCGGACCCTTACGTCGAGCCTCTCCAAGGCGCGGGGCGTCAGGCATCGAACGGCAACCCGTGTCACTTTGAGGTCAGAGGGGGAGGTTCCGTTTCACCTCGATGGGGAGCCTGTCGGCACCTTGCCAGCAGTCGCTACGCTCAGAAGAGGCGCGGTTCGCTTCCTGGAGACATGACGGCTCGAACATGCAGGGCACTACGTGCGGGGGTTGTGACCACCACTAACTGCCCGCGCCGCCTCCTGGTTGCCCTGCGGAATTCGCGGCTAGCGCGTCTGCACTCCCGACGGGCACTCGCACGTATGCGTTTCGGCTCGGCGGGGTCACGCCGCTGATGAATTCGGGGTTCAGCCGCGTGATCTCCTCATGGCTCGTGCCCGCGGCCCGTGCGACTGCTGCGAGCGACGTGTGGGCTGTTACGAGCACACGATCGAATACGAAGGGTCGGCGGTTGGGCCGGGCGTACCCGTGTTTTTCCGGTTCGGCTGCTACGACCACCGCTCCGAGAAACTTCGGCACGAAGTCGCGGGTCTCTGCCGGCAGATGCTGACGGACCGCCCAGTAGAGGCTGTCAGAGAGGACCGCACCCGGCGCGTGCCGCCGCAGGATGCCACGAATCCGCCCAGGCCCCGCGTTGTATGCGGCCAGTGCGAGGAACCAGGACCCGAAGTCGCTTCGCAGCTGGCTGAGGAAACTCGCGGCGGCTTCGGTGGACTTGAACGGATCCCGGCGTTCGTCGACGATCTGCGTGACTTCCATGTCGAAGTCTCGTGCAGTCGGCTCCATGAACTGCCAGAGCCCAACCGCGCTCGCTGTACTGACGGAGGAGGGGCTGTACCCACTTCCCAACACGGGCAAAAACCGGAGGGACCACGGGAGTTCGTGTGCTGCGAGCACCGCATCGACGTTGTCTTCGAACCACGTCATTCGTTCCAAGTAGGTCGGGAGCCACTTGGAGTGGCGGGTCTCCCAAAAGTGGACCCACCGCCCAATTTCATATAAGAACTCGGGGTCTTGGAACATGGGTGACGCGAGGAGTTCGTCCTCTATCTGTGTGGAACTCGCCGCCACGGCGGGACCTCCCGGCAACACCTCGATGAACTCCGCGACGCGGGGTGCTGTCGCGATTCCGGGGGCCACTGCGACTCCTGTGACACCGGTAGCCGGCGAAACTGCGGTAGGGGCGTCCCAGTGAGCGTCGGAAAGCCTGACGGTGACTGCGCAGACGATGGACGCGAACAGCACGAGCATGAGGCCCGGATTGCCGCTTCCGGTCCACCCCTCGTCTGTTGTAAGCCTCTGATCCATCGGCGCTCCACCTTGCGTAGTCGTGCCCTCGCTCTCTACTTGGATGCCCTTTAGGCCGTTCGGGTTGCGATGGGTCCTGCGGAGGCCGCGATTGCGGCATACTAGTCTCGGCGGCACCTTGGTCCTCCTCTATGCCACGAAGTCCCTCACGGAGCAGTGAACAATGCAGAGATCGCCAAGAATTTTGACGCTCGGCCTAGTGTTGGTCGTCACGCCTTTCCTGGCGTCGTGCGCGTCCGGTGACGACAGTGAAACAACGACCGTGAGTGCGGCCAGCGGTGGGGTTCCGACGTTCACGGTCGACCCGTCGTGGCCTCTCGAGATGCCCAACAAGTGGATCATGGGAGCCGTGACCGCGGTGTTCGTGGACGCCCAGGATCACGTGTGGGTTACCCATCTGCGCGAGACGCTCACGCCCGAGGAGATCTCAGCCGTCCAGGATCCGCCGCTTGGGACCTGCTGCGTGCCGGCTCCCGTCGTGATCGAGTTCGACCCCGATGGCAACGTAGTGCAGGGATGGGGTGACCCCGATACGCAGGACGTCTCCGAGTTCCCGCGGAACCCCCACGGCATCTTCGTGGACCACAACGACTTCGTATGGGTCGGATCCTATCGGCATCATCGCGTGATGAAGTTCACGCGCAGTGGCGAGTTGGTGATGCAGCTCGGTGAGTACGACGTGAACGCGGGCAGTAACGACGAGAACATCCTCGGCGGGCCGGCGGGGATCTGGGTCGATCCTTCCACAAATGAAGTCTTCCTCGCCGATGGGTACCGGAATCGCCGCGTGATTGTGTTCAACGGCGAAACTGGGGAGTACCTCCGTCATTGGGGCGCATATGGAGAACGGCCCGACGACGAGTACGAATACGATTCCGAGTATGCGGATGGGCCCGCACGTGAGTTCTCCACCGTTCATGGCCTCATGGGCTCGAACGATGGACTCATCTACGTAGCAGACCGTCGCGGCAATCGCATCCAGGTCTTCCGGCAGAGCGGCGAGTTCGTGACGGAGAAGATCATCGCTCCTGAGACCCTCGCATCGGGCTCTGCGTTTGTCGTAGGCTTCTCTCCTGACGCGGATCAGGAATGGCTCTACCTGGCGGACGGAACGAACCACAAGGTGTGGATCCTACGCCGAAGCGACCTGGAAGTCGTTGGCGAGTTCGGACGTGGCGGTCGCCAGGTCGGTCAGTTCTTGCGACCGCACGGCATGAGCGTGGATTCGCAGGGCAACATCTATGTGGGCGAGGCCTCGACGGGGCGGCGTGTGCAGAAGTTTACTGTCTCCGGGCGGTAAGAACTTCGGAGGTCGTGCAACGGACGGGCGCGTCCACTGGTCCTACAGATAGGGGACGATGGGGAGGCGTTTGGCCTCCCCATCGGTTCCGCGCCATGACGTGAGGTAGGCATGGGGAAGTTGTTTCGTAGGCTGCGGGGCCTGGTGGGGGTTGGCGTTACCTGGGGTGCGACGTGGGCCGGGATCGGGGCGGGGATCGGTCTCATCATCGGGATGGTGGATCCCGAAGCTTGGCGTTGGACCAACCCCATTCTGGACTGGGCGTACGGCATTGGGGTATACGGATTTGTTTCCGGGGTCAGCTTCGGGGCGCTGCTCTCACTGAAAGAAGGTCGAAAGCGCCTGTTCGATCTCTCGCTCGGGCGCGTGGCGCTGTGGGGGCTCTTGGGCTCTGCCGCGGTTCCCGCCCTTCTGGGGATAGCTGGTCTCCTCCCGTCCGGGACGCTGGTGGTCGAGATCATCGAGGCGATGGTCGTCACTGGAGTGCTCGGCGGGATCTTTGCTCCCGGCTCGATCGCGATCGCCCGGCAGGCTCAGATCAAGCCCGGAGAGGAGATGGGCCTCTTGTTGGACGACCCTTCTTCGGGGTTTTAGTAGTTAGCCCCTGGCGCACAATTCGAAGCTGCCCCGTGCCGTATCAGATGGCGGGAGCTAGGATGTGTACCCTGCAAGATCGCGGCTCGAGGGCGCGACGCTTGCCGACCCTCCAACGAAGTAGGAGACTTACATGTTCCGTAGAATGTCTGTCGTGTTGTCCATGTTCATGCTCGCGGTACCGCTGACTGTTCAGGGGCAGTACCAAGTGCGCGTGGACGCCAGCACCGACGCCGCCGATCCAGACGACGTGCCCGATGTCACTTTCGAGACCATGGGAAGTTCGTTCACGCTGGGTACCGGCCCTGCAGCGGTTGCGTGGAACCCCGCCAACACGGCCAGTGGCGAATACAGCGTCAAGGCATCGTTCAGGCTCGAGTCCCCGAGCGATCACAACAATTATTATGGCCTGGTCTTCGGTGGCGGAGATCTCGACAACTCTAGCCAAAACTATCTGTACTTTCTCGTCTCCCAGGGCGGGCAGTACATCTTCAAGCATCGTGCGAATGACGAGGCGGTCCATGACATCGTGGGCCGCACCCCGCACGACGCGATCGCAACGCCTGGTGATGACGGCAAGTCGGTCAACGAGCTCGAGGTGCGTGTAGGAGCGGACGAGTTGACCTTCGTGGTCAACGGTACTGTCATACACACCCAGGCGCGTGCCGGCATGGCGTCGCGCACGGATGGGATTGTCGGTGTGCGCGTCAACCACAGAATCCCCGGCGTCACTGTTTCGGGGCTGACTATCTCGCAGTAGCAGATACGAGAGACCTTTCGGGGAATGGGTCGCGGGATGTCACCCGCGGCCCATTTTTCGTATCTAGTAGGCCGGTACGAGCGGCCTCTTCTCACCTGCGGTCACAGGGAGCTGCAACCAGTTATCCCTGGGCGGTAGTGAGCAGACGGAAAACTGGGTGAATACGCAGGGAGCGTTGTAGGCGCGGTTGAAGTCGATCGTCGTCCACCCTTCCTCGTCGGGCAGGTCGACTCGCATGTATCTGCCCGCTTGATACGTTTCCGTCGTGGCTGTGGAATCCCACATCATGATGAAGAAGGTCGAGCTGGTCTCGTTCGCCGTAGCGATCAGAGAGTGTTCTTGACCGTCGATCTGGAAGACGAGATCTCCGGGGGCACGGAACTCGACGGTTCCTGCGGTGACGTCCGGGACAGTAAGCGTGATCGGCTCGTCGTACGGTTCGAAGCGAGCGGCGACCTTCCATGCAGCGTCGACCGGATATGATTCGGGCAAGGCGAACGTCGCCCTTGCCGGGTGCTCCTTGTCCCAGACGCGCAGCCAGAGCCGGTCCGTGCCCGGCTCGCTATGGATGCGCAGGCCCAACGACCCGAGTTCCACGGTGACCGGATCGTCTGAGCGGTCATTCTCAAGCACGATAGCTTCCGAAATCTGGCCGCCGTTTTGCACGTTCATGCGTGCGCCTGGAGCTAGCTTGAGCCTGATTTCCTGACCCGAACGGTACAGGGTGCCGGCCAGCGGTGGTGAGTCTTCGGCTGGAAGCTCGATGGCCAGGTTCGCGTCGGAACCGAATGGGTTGGCACCCTGCTGCAGCTCCCAAAGTCCGATCCAGATCAGTGGGCCCGAAGGAGGCGCTACCAGTTGCGCCCTCCGGTAGTTGCGCCACTGGGCGTGGTCTGCCGCGAACAACACCACGTCTACCGGGGGGAGAGTCGGCCACTCTTCGGCCGTACAACTCGCGAGCAGCACCATCGAGAGCGCCGCTGAAACATTTCGTAAAGTCATTCGCGAAATCTGAGAGCCCCCCGGGGCTCGGGCAATACACAGGTCTCTCGGTCACCAGCGCTGGAGGTTCTCCGTGGCCGAACTGCGGGTCATGGCTCCGACGCACCGGCGGTTGGCATGCAACCAAGGAGTTGCATATAACGCAGCATGTCAGACGTATTCGAAGCGGTAGCTGATCCCACACGACGCTCGATCCTCGAGCGGTTGCGGAGTGAGGGAGCGCTCTCCGTGTCCTCCCTGGCCAACCTATTCCCGATGAGCCGCCAGGCTGTGACCAAGCATCTCGATGTACTCGAGAGCGTGGGCCTCATCCGGAAACGAATACAGGGCCGTGAGCGGCCCCACGAGCTGGAGCCTGAACCTCTTACGGGAGGTAGACGCTTGGCTTGCGCCCTATGCAGCGGCGTGGGACGAGCGACTCGAGCGGCTGCGGACGCACCTCGACGGAGACGCCCACCGCGACGAACACTGCCACGAACAAGGAGACGAACAAGGAGACGAGCATGGAGACGAGCATGGAGACCGAGACGATGACTGAGCGGGTGGTTGAGAAGACACTACACTTCAAGGCGGGACGGGCGCGAGTTTGGGCGGTGATCACCGATCCT
>Ga0114996_10006554_pt1 | contig 13356 bp, 17 predicted proteins | sample ArcticOcean_MG_C_4_FD_87039 | JGI IMG/M metagenome (GOLD analysis project Ga0114996, IMG submission 87039) | Marine microbial communities from western Arctic Ocean - ArcticOcean_MG_CB4_134 | ecosystem: Environmental > Aquatic > Marine > Oceanic | place: Arctic Ocean: Canada Basin | collected... | reverse complement strand
GACGGTGGCGACGTCCTTCTCGGCGCTGACGAAGTCGGCGGCGAGTTTGTCTGGCATCGATCCGTCCTGCTGCAGCAGAATCTTTGTCGCCAGTGGTTCGAGGCCCCGTTCACGCGCCATGGTGGCTCGTGTGCGACGTTTTGGTCGAAAGGGTAGATAGACGTCTTCGAGCGCACTGAGGGTGGAGGCGCCGTTCACTTTGGCGCGCAGTTCGTCCGTAAGGACTCCCTGCTCTTCGAGAGATTCAAGGACTGTGGTGCGCCGCTGGGTGAGTTCGCGTAGCTGCGCAACTCGATCGCGGATGGCCGTGACGGCGACCTCATCGAGAGAGTCCGTCTGTTCCTTGCGGTAGCGGGCGATGAAGGGGATCGTGCCGCCCTCGTCGAGGAGGGTGATGGCGGCCGCGACCTGTGCTGCTTGCAGAGATTGTTCTGTGGCGATCTGCTGCGAGAAATCGTACTCCGTGGTTTGTTTCATGGAGACGGAAGATCGACGATTGGCGTTTGTGCGCCAGATGGCCTTGGTCAACATCTTCGGCCGCTTCTGTTTCGGCCTGCGGTGTTGGCCAAGGCCATGGGGTCTCATTAATCGCGGCTCTATAGTGTATGACGGGCTATGATCACTGATGTATGATCTGTACTCGATCGCAAGACAGAGAGCCAGGATCGATGGCTAGTGATCTGGAGCAAGGAGAGAGACGGGGTGACAGTGGAACAAACATTTGATCGGGTGACCTTGCCTCATCTGGGCAATCGTGTCTTGCGCATGGGGGTCGCGGCCAATGGGGGGCTGTTGTCGGATGACGTGTCCTATGCGGCAGGGCGGGGGGTGAATCTTTGGCTTTATGGTCGGAGTTTCGGGCAGGCGACGGCACCGCTGCAGGATCTGTTGGCGCGTGAGCGTGAGAAGCATGTAGTGGTCATGCTCGGCACATTTGTGCTCACGGCACGTGGTGCGCGGCGAGCGGTGGAGAAGGCGCGGCGTGAACTCGGGATTGATACGGTGGATCTTTTCCTCATGCCCTGGCTTGGACGCACCGCCCGTTTCAGTCCAGCGATTCAGGATGCGCTCGTGGAGATGCGCGGGGCAGGGCTTGTCCGAGGAGTCGGGACGAGTATCCACGATCGGGAACGGGCGGGCAGGCTGGCGGCGGATTCGATTCTCGATGCCTTCATGCTGCGCTACAATGCGAAACATCCCGGGGCGGAGACCGATGTGTTTCCGCACCTGGTGAAACGGGATCCAATCGTCATCTCTTATACAGCCACGTCATGGCGGCAACTGCTGAAGCCATTGAAGGGCATTCAAATGCCACCGTGGCCGGGCGCTGATCTCGGTGCCACGATGCCACCGCTGACGGCCGCTATGTGTTATCGCTTCGTCCTCAATAGTCCACATGTGCACGCCACGTGGACGGCGCCTGCGACTCGACAGGAACTCGATGAGAATCTCGCTGCTGTGGAAGCGGGCCCCTTGTCACCTCAAGAAGAAGCGTGGGTGCGCGAGTATGGTCGGCAAGTGAAGGCGAAGCGGAAGCGTGACTACGTCTGATGCGGTCTCTTTTTCAGGCACATTTCCTCATGCGAGATGTCCTGGAGGAGCGATCCCGCCTGCATCGTACTACGAGGATGAGGCTCTGGTTTAGTGGCGCGGGCGCGTCTTTGAGGGGCCTGATTTGATCGAGGACTTCAACATTGATGTGATGAACACCCCGTTGCAGGGCATGGTCGCCAGCATTCTGCTCATCGACGATATGCGAGAGCAAGCGGTGTGGCTTGCCGAACTCTCCTTTTGGCTTTCCACAGGAGGGTATCCGTGCGGAGCAAGCGCCGACGGGGAACTGGGCGATGAACTAGGCGGGTCTCGCGCTGCATCGAGGTGAAGGCTGGATCTGCAGCATCCGTAGACTGCTGTGGCGAAGACGCGGTCGTGCTGGACTGATCGCGCCTAGCTGAACCGATCGCGTCTAGTCGTCACACCTTACTCGTCCGCTGGCGGGCGCGGTGCGGGCTTGCCGAAAAAGAGGCAGGCGAAGGCGAGGGAAAAAGGCAAGATCGCCATCGTTGTTAGAACCGGGCCATAGCCTCCCATCAGATCGCGAGCGATGCCGAAGGGCATTGGTCCCAAGGCGGACGCAGCTACGAGCAAGGTCGACGAGAACCCGGCGATCGCGCCGAGATGCCGCCGGCCGTAGTAGTTGGCGAAGATGACACCCATCACGAGCATCTCAATGCCACTCTGAATTCCCCAGAAGATCCCAAAGGCATAAGCGTGCGTCACAGAGTTGAGGTGAGTGGCGCTGATGAGGACGGCGCTTTCCATGAACAGGGAAGTTGCAAGTAGAAATCGCGGTGGGATGCGGCCGATGACGAAGCCAGTGATCAACTGAAAAGCAGCACTTGTGGCGGCGATGGGGACGAAGATCGTTGCAGCCGTCGATGAAGAGAGTCCGCCATCTTCGAAGACGGAGAAGATGTGGAAATACAGCCCCGTATTGAGCATGGCGACGCAGGACATGGCGGCACATGTGACCCAGAAAGCGGTCGATTGCTTGGCCTGGGCGAGGGTCCAGTTGATCTCGAGGGGTTCGGATTTCGATTCGGCGGATTCGGTGCTCTGTGATATCGGGCCGGCTTCGTCGGGCTTTGTGCCGGCGCCATCGGGCAACAGACCGTGGTCTTCGGGTCGATCGCGGGCGAAGATGTAACCCAGTGGCAGCATCACGCTGAGCAGGATTCCGCCGAGGATGACATACGTCCAGCGCCAGCCAAACTCGTCGATGAGGGTGTTCGCCAAGTACGGGAACAGACCGCTCAGCAATGCCCCGGCGACGCCGACAATGCCCATGATTCTGCCGCGACGACGCACCCACCACAGGTTGATCACGTTCTTGCTGGCGAGCGTCAGTGAGCCCTGGCCGAATTGCCGCAAAACGACAAAGCCGAAGAACAGCATGACGGCATTGCGCACGAGACTCATGTAGATGCAGGCCAGTCCCAGCAGCAGACTGAAGAGGCAGATCATGAAACGTGAGCCGTGCCGATCGAAGAGACGACCGACCCAGGGAAGGAACAGGCTCGCTGTGAGGGTTGCCGCCGTGTAGAGAGTGCTGACGATGGACCGGCTCAGGCCCAGGTCCTCGATGAAGTGATTGAGAAATGCGGAAAAGCCGGGGGTCTGCCCCGGATTCGTCATCACGCCCCCGGTGGCGCCGAGGGCAACGATGATCCAGCCGTAGTAGAACGGCGTACTGTGAACCAGACGGCTACGCCGGGAGGCGTACCGAGTCGGACGTTTCTCCGGCGGATCCTGCGACCTCAAGGGCGAATCAGAAAATCAGGATCGGAGAGGGTGAGCAGGAAGACAATAATCGCGTCCTTTTGCTCACCCGTCATACGCGGTTCCCTGCCAACGAGAAGGGGATCGAGGGTTGGCGAGCTTCGCAGCCCACCATCGTAGTGATCGATGACTTCGCTCAATGTCTGGAATCGTCCGTCATGCATGTAGGGGGCAGTGTGCTCGATATTCCGCAGGGTGGGCGAGCGAAACTTGCCTGCATCGTAGACAGATCCCGTGACGGACGCCAGACCCGAGTCACTGATGGTTGCCTGCAGACCATTGTTGTGAAATTGATTGTCCGTGAACAGGACCGGCCATGGCAATGAAAACAGTCGCCGATTTCATTGAAGAAGAGTTCGACGCCGAGTAATTCCTGTGCTGTGAGGGTGCTTCCCAGCCGCTCACGATCGACCGCTGACTCATCGAGAGATGCCGAATCGCCTGACTAGGTGGTGTAAAGCGGACTGCCCTCACTCCCGACAGTGTATTCTCAGATCAAGACGATCCCGTCGCGATAGGGCTGTACGCCCCATGCCTGGCCCGTGACGTAGTAACCGATCTCCACCGGGTCGGCTGGATCGAAGAGATCAAAAATTCGCAGTCCTGAGTCGTAGTAGCCCCAATAGAGAAGGCCATCCTGGACCCATGGATTGTGTGATCCCATGAAAGAGCCCGTAACGAAATCCTCCGACCGAAAGCGTCCGACTTCGATCGGGTTCGAGGGGTCGCTCACGTCGGCGATATGCATGAAGGCGTTTGGATTGAACTCGGCGTTGTAGTAAGCGAAATCACCTCCGGCGGCAGCACGATGGATGCCTTCGGGGGCAAACACATTTGAGCGTGTTTCGATGTGATCAGGATCCGACACATCTGCGATCACGAGACCACCGAACTCCTCGACGATGTCGCTGATATAGGCAATGTCGTCGAGGATGAAGATGTCGTGGATGATGTTGCTGAAGCGATCGTTCGAATTCAGCCAGGATCCCGTGATCGCTGGATTCGATGGGTCCGATAGATCGACGATGGTGATGCCGAAGCAGCTCGAATGGGCAAGGTAGGCGCGATTGGCATGGAGGAAGGCATTGTGAACGCCCTCACCACAGGGTTGTGTGAACTTGCTCAGAATTTGCGGATTGCGAGGATCCGAGACGTCAATGACGGTGATCCCGCCCGGTCCCTTGTCCGTTGGATGGCCGGAGACGACAGCGATGTCGCCGGCCACCTTCACATCGTGAGCGGTACCGATGATGGGTACTGTCGCTGCGAGTGTCATTTGAGATGGATCAGATACGTCGACGATATACAGCTCGTGATCGTCGACTGCAAAGGTGCCGATGTAGGCATAGTCCCCGGCGACGTAGATATCACTCGTCGGCGCAACACCGAGACGTGTTGTGGGCCGGTTCAGCTTGAGCTCGCTGATGAATTCGACGTTCAATGCGGGCGGATCCTGAGCGCTTGCGGCCGTTGCCGCAAGCAGGCATGAGAACAGGGCTGTACCGCAGGTTGCGGAAAAACGCCGCATCGATGCTTTCTGGGTAGAGTGAGACTGGTCTGACAATCTCACCCGGCAGGTGCGTGCTTCCAAGGTGAAAAGGTCGTCGAAGCGGGCTGTGAGATTTTCAGTCATGGTACCCCAAAAGATGACGGTCGAAGAACAGATTCAATCAGTTTTGCGGCGACTGCTATGCGAAGCAGATGTCAACCAGGCTCTCGAGAATAAGAATCGATGCCGCTTGAGCGTTACCGATTCGTGCCAGCTTTGTTCCGACGAGCACACAGAATCAACCAAATACGTTGATGCAGTATCAGAACCCAAGTTTGGGCATGACCTCGCGCAGGTAGGCGTCGGCGAGAAATCGATAGCCTTCGGCGCTGGGATGGATTCCGTCGATGTATAGGTGGATGTCGTCGGGTCCCATCAGATCCAATCCATCGATATAGTGGATGTTCTTGTCGCCGGATCCCTGCAGCACATCGACGGCTTCGGCCAGGCGTTGTCGCATGATCTGCAGGGTCATGCCCACCACGTTCGGTGTCTCTTCGTTTGGCGGATGGCAGAGGGGCGATACAACGGCCAGGGGTGTGTTGGGATGGCCGTCGCGGATGGTTTTGATGAGTCCGATGGCGAAGGCACGGAAGGTGCGGTCGTTGACGGAGCCTCCCATCATGTTGATCCCGAGTTTGAGGCCGATCGCATCGGCAGGCAGATCACGAATCAGGCGAGCGAACATCGGGTCGAGGTGACAGTCGCCGCCCAGGCCGAGGCTGGTCAGATGCAGGTTGCTGCGGTTGGCGACGATGGCAGGCCATGTTTCACAGGGGCCGGCGGCGTGGCGGCAGTGTGTGATCGAGCTGCCGTAGAACACGATCCGCTGGCGATCATCTTTCCAGGCTGATGCGCTCGCGCCTGCATCGATCAACAGACCACGTAGTACGACGGGCACGTATTGGCTCGGCAGGTAGAGCTCGAGTCTGTGCTCGCCCGCCGGAATGTCATCGAACTGGATCACGTCTGCGTCGATGGCGGGTGGGATCCGGCCGTGTAGCAGGCCATCGACGAGCAGGTCGAAGACCCACGGGGGATCTGATCCGACCGGTGGGGGAACCACGTCGAGGCGTACACTCGATGTATCACTGATGAGGGTCAGGCGGATGCCGGCGGGCATGGATGCTTTGTTGGTGGGACTCTTCTCGAACAGGTCGCGTTCGGCGACGGGCAACCGCCAGGGATGCAGTCCGGCGTCAGTTTGTTCGAGGGAAATGGCACCTTCGATTGATAGGTTGCCACCCTGGAGAGGGATCGATTGGGTCGGCTTCATGTGTGCTCGTGATCTGTGAATTTGATGATTGGTTGAGTGCCAAGTCCAGGAAGTACCGTCAGCCTTGGCGGTCTAGTTTTAGCAAAAAAACAGCTCTGGAGAAATCGCGTCCACTGGATCTACGAATTTGGCTGGGCAAGCCAAGCGCATGGCTAGCCGGAGACCTTCGAAGTCGGGGGCCTATTTCCATGCGCTTGTCGCAGTGAGCGCACTGCTTGCTGCCTGTAGGCGTCGGTAGGGCTTGCACTTGATCCACTTCTCCCGACATTCTTAGGCCATGGCCAAGAAAACGACAGAAAAAGAACACCTCGGCAAGATGGTACGCTGCGCCCGCACCAGTCGTGGGTTCCGTCAGAAGGAGTTGGGTGAACTCGTCGGTTTGAGTCGATCCCAGGTCTCGGCTCTGGAGGGCGGCACCGATCAGGCTCAGTGTGGACGATCGACCTGGTCAGTCGCGTGTGCGAAGCCCTCGACGTATATCCGGAGGCCTTTACGCATGTATCCCATCACATGGCGCGCGTCCTGCGCGGCCGTGTCTCCACCCACATGAGTCATCTTGGGTTGTGGGATCGTCTCGGCGAAGCATTTTCTTATCTCCTGGTGGATATCCATCGTATGCGGCCGGATGTGGTCGGCATGAGCGTGCTGGTGGGATCTCATCCTTCCGGCGAAGTTCGCACGTATGTGGCCCACATCGGTGTCAAGACCTTTGGTGAATCGGGGCTGCGTCCCGATGAGGCGCGGCACATGCGTTGGACGAAGATGCTTGAAGAGAGTCGATTATCCTCACAACAGGATCGACTGGGCCCGGTGCAGGTGCTGACTTACGATGAGGCGCCGATTGTTCCTGATACACAGGTCCTGGAGTGGATCTTTCCCGGTGGAGGGATTCAGATGGCCCTTACTGGGTCAGCCGAAGGGAGAGATGGACCTCTGTCTGAACTGATGCACCACCTGGCGGATGAAATCAGCAAGCAGCTCGAGCGGATCCGCAGTCAGTCAGGCGGGAGTAGCAGTAACGTGGCGTTGGAACTGAGCAGACTCACTGAGAGGGTTCAGCGTTTGGAGAACGAGTCGAAATAAGCAAGTAAGCCAGAGGCAGGTATTCGGTGCTTTAATGTTATCACGTGTCCACCCGAAAATGGCCTCGTGGCGAGACAAAACGGCATCATTCGGAACTGACGGAGGTTGGATGACTCGACGCACAACATGGAGACAGCGGATGACTCCCCACCACATCCTGCTGGCGGCGCCTCTCGCAGTTGTCTGGATTTTTCGATTCCTGCAGTCCCACCGGTTGGTCGCAGATCTGTCCTTTGGGCCCCGGCTCTGTTTCCTTCGACTGTCCTGCCAAAACTAGGTCCGCCAGAACGTAGAGTCGGGATTCGGTTGATACGCAACATTCAAGTGAGGTGTACCGACCCTCTTACCCCGCTCGCGACTGTCGACGCCGGCGATCGCTAATCCTGTCGTCAGTAGGGTCCGCTCGACGGGATAGGTCGCACGACCGCTCTCAAACATCTGCTCGATGTTGTTCACCTGTGGCGAGAAGAAATTGGCCAGGGTCGTGTGGGCTGGTGGCATGGGCAGATAGACCTGGGTCGATGACAACTCTGTCTGGTCAGCGATTCGAGCGGCGAAGCAGAAATCCCCCACGAGTCCATTGAGAATCATCATCGTACAGCACAGGCCGTCGACGTGTTCGTATTGATAGGCCCACGGTTTTTCGGCGAGGGACTTCATCTCGTCGATCGTGGGGTAGTGGTTGTTGAATCCCGGGCGGGCGGGCTGCAGCTGGTGACTTCGACACAGACAGGCTGCAAACAGATCGGCTGACCACACGCCGGCGGCGTGGGCCTCCCAGAACGCCTCGCCGCGATAGTCCTGTATCCACTTTACGCCGGTCTCTCCACCTGCACGGCGTTCGACCATCGCCTGAATGGTCTCGAGGGCGTGAATGTCGCCCCCGTCGTCTCCAGCACTCGCCACGCACATCGCCTCCTCAACTGAGGCCCCGACGGGAATGTCGATGGAGGGGACCCTGCTTGTCACAGGCAATGACGACCCGGCCATGAAGGCAAAGCCCAACTCCTGCGAGGTGTCGTACATCTGCCGTGCTCGATCCCAATCATAGGAGAGATGTTTGTCGCAGAACACGGGCGCTGTCTTGCCTGTCGTGCGGAAGACAGAGGTGATCTGCTGGAAGAACTCATAGCGTGGATAGAGTTTCTGCCCCCGTTCGTTGCGCGGGTAATCGCCGTGTTCGGCAATCAGCAGCACGCCATCGACTGCCAGGTCTGATCCGCCTTGGGTTAGTGCATCGGCGATGGTGGGGTAGATCACCAGTTGCGGGAAACGCTCGGCGCGTTCGTGACTCAGATCCGTCTCATCCACTTGATCGACATAGAGGGAGACGAGATCCATCTCTGGTCGGTGATGTCGCCCATCCCAGCCATAGCCGTCGAGGAAGCGGTCGCAGATGTGCTGGGCGTGGGCGTACTTGTGGTAGATGGAGATGATGGCGGCGATGCGTGGGCGGTGGCCCGGTGTCTGGGTCACTGTGCCATCACTGGAAAATCAACATTCACCGAGGCGCCAGGATCTCGGCGAGTCGATCATCCGTGAGGGGGGGGCGGATAGGTGCCGCATGGATCGTTTTCCTGGAGGAGGGTGATACCATCCGGGCTGCCCGATGCGCCAATCCTACGATGGGTCTTGAGGGGAATCAACCGCAGATCGGAAAGCCCCGCCCTATGTCCCACGTGAGAGCCATCCTGAAAACGTGCCGAGCCCAGTCGAAGCCTACTCCTGCCTTTACACATTATCGATTACCTCTTTATCCTCACTCATCGTGCCCCGGCGCTCACCCCATGCCTTGTCTGGACCACCCATGAATTCGGTCTGCCGTCTACAAGCTCCCTCGCCCGCCCCTGGAACGACCGTGGCCCCGTCGGCCAACGACTACCACTTCTGCCACTCCGCCCTCAACCTCGCCCCAGGCGGTACCGGCCCGATCCCCTTCCACCAGGACCACCACCACTGGAAACACGAAAATCCGGTAAATTTCGCCGAGCGCGACGGCTCCTACAGCCAGATTCTCTACTATCCCAACGGTTTTTGCGTCGGTGACCGCAACCTCAAGGTCATTCCTGGCAGCCACCTCGTCGACCCCTCTTCTACGCTGCTGTCTGCAACCCCGCCGCCTCCCACGCGGTGATTCCGCCGACCAGATCCATCACCTGCTCAAAGCCATGATGCATCAGTACGCTGCCCGCGATGGTCGATCGATAACCACCGGCGCAGTGGACGATGATCGGGCGATCTCTCGGTAATTCACCTACTTGCTTGTGCAGTTGCTGCAGGGGAATGTGCGTCGAGTCGGGGATGTGACTTGCCTCGCGCTCGCCGGCACCGGGGGGGGCGAGGAGGACGATGGGGCGATCGGGCGATCGGGCGTCAGCAAGGCGCCGGCCCACGTGGCGAATCTGCCATCGAGACCGACGTTGATACTCCCCGTCAGATGCGCGCCGACGTAGTTGTCGCCTTCGCGCAACATCGAGTATCTGGGCGTTCCCGTCACGCAGGGCGAGCACTTCGTCCAGGTCGAGGGGCTTGAGAGATTCTTCGAGGCTCTCATCGAGGGTCTGGTGTTCCTTGGCGTTCATCAAAACATCGTAGCTGAAATAGTCCGGCGCCTCTGGTTGGTCGGCGCTGACGATGCGGATGAAGTCGTCCTTCTCCATCGGTTGCAGGGCGTCGTCGGGGACTCGCTGCATCAGTTTTTCGTGCAGGGAATCGTAGAGCATGGCACCGAGGTCCTCGGCGGTGAGCCCAGGAGAGGCCCGCAGGTCGGGCCTGCCCACATCGCCGAGCAAGAGTGTGTCGCCGGTGAGCACGGCGTGTGGCTTGTCGGTACTCTGCGACAGGTCGTAGACGAGCATGCAACTCGAGTCCGGGCTGTGTCCGGGTGTATGAAGAAAAACCAGGCGAACCTGGCCGAAAGCGTTCTCATCGTCGTCGCCCATGGGCACCGAGGCGTATTCGGTCTTGGCGGCGTGCATGTGCGTGAAAACGACATGCCGAATTGTCAGGCCCTGGGCGTCGGCATCCGTGAGGTCCTGACCAATGTCACGCTGGGGATCCACGACGATGGCGTTCTGGGTCTGTTCGTCGCCGATCAGATAAGAGGCGTGGGCGAGGCAACCGAGGTAGTACTGTTTCAGAAACAATGGGCACCTTTTATGGTATCTGACGTTACTAGAAAGGTGTCCTATTGATGGTGGCGTCGCATGTGCCAGTAGGTGTGGGCCGGATGCACGTTGGACTTCTCCAGTACAACTCCTACATTGCGAATCTCGTACCGAGAGATCCAGCCATCGTTGTGAAACATGAAGGTTCGGAGTCGTCAGAAATGAAAGTCACCTACGATCAACAGACCGATACGCTGAATGTCATCCTTCGCGACGACGTGGCCGTCATCGACAGCGACCAAGGGCGTGGTGTTGTCCTCGACTATGGGGAGGACGGTCTGCTTGTATCGATCGAGGTGCTGGAGGCGTCTTCGTGGGTGACGGATCCGACGAAGGTGGACTTCGAGCAGCTCGGTAAGTAGCTCTGCTCTACTTCGCGGGCCAGATGGGTCGCTCTATGGCGAAGGCTGCGCGCACGTCGAGATCCAACCGATGGGGCGTGGGACGACGAGATAGTTGAAGGGATCTCGTGGCAGGCCGTGGTCGTGCTCGGGGCGATAGAACATGATTCAGTCGAGGATCTGCTCGACCAATTCTGATGGTCTTGCGATGACGGCTTTGTCTCCACGAATGCAGATGGGCCGATTCATTACCTCCGGATGCTCGAGCAGCAGCGTGACAAGCGCATCGTTGTCGCTGATCTGGTCGATGTTGCGACCGAGTTTGCTGAAGGAACCAATGTGTAGCATATCAGCAGGCTCCACGCCAAGTAGCTCGATGAAATGGCGGTAGTCTGCTTCAGTCGGCGGATGTTCGATGTATTCGATGACGTCGAACTCGACGTTGCGGGCGGCCAGGATTTCCAGGACGCCCCTCGACTTGCCTCAATTGGGGTTGTGGTAGATGGTCACGTCGGCCACGAAGATCTCCTTTCAGACATTGGGTGCGGGTTGCTTTGGTGGGTGTAAGAAACCTCGGTCTCTGATGCTGTCAACGGGGAGGCTTTTGTGAATCGCCGGTCTGGATGAGAGCACCCATCTTTATTGCAGATGCGTCATGTGCCAGTGTTAACAGGACCTGGCTCCTCAGAAATCCACGGCGAAGAATCTTCTGAGAATGACTTCATCCGACAATACGCCATCATCCGGGCTGTCAAAGCCAACGATTGAGTCGCTCGAGGCTGAACTGGCACGGGGAGCGTGCTCGGTTTGCGCGGGAGCAGGCGATCGAGTGGTCCAGCCCTGCCAGGAGGGGCATCTCATGATAGCAGGGCTTCTTGGTTGCTCGGGTCTGTGGTTGGACGTCTTCGACCTGCTCGTCTCTCGCGTCCACTGTGGGCGCCTGGTGCACGTCTACCTAGTTGGTTCGCCATCGTGGCCCAGCGCTCAACATCCTGCACGTCGGGAGCACTCGGGTGTATTTCGGGAGTCCAGTCGGGAGTGCTGTACCCCAATCCAAGTACAGTGGTGGTGAGAGGCTACGTGTATTTGCCCTTGTGGCGTCTCAGTGCGTCACATGCCGCTCAATCGGTCCCGACACACCCCTTCAGCTTCGCCAATCCCTCACGCGCGACGGCGGCCGGTCCACGTGCCCAGTAGCTCTCGTTGAATAGTTCGAGAGAGAGCATTCCAGTGAAGCCTGTCGATTTCAAAGAAGAAATGATTTGTTGCCACGGTGCCAGCCCGTCGCCAGGATAGACGCGGTCGGCGTCGGTGATATCGGCACGGGCCGGTGTTGCGGGGTAGTCGTTGACGTGCACGAGGCCCAGCCGACGGTTACCGAAGTGCTCGAAGCCCACGTGATGGCCACTGCCTTTGTACATGTGAAAGACGTCTGCCAGCAGTTGCACACCTGAGCGTCCGCACTCGGCGGCGACAAGCAGCACTTCGCCCGTGCGACCGAGAGTTTGTGCGATACCCCAATACTCCAGCAGTGGTGATACCCCTGATTTGGCGGCAAGATCGACGAGATCGGCGAAGTGATCGGCGACGGGGAGGATGTCGACGACGCGATCGTGGATACCGAAGGGTGGCGCGGCGACGTGGGGACAGCCAAGAGCTTTGGCCATCTCGAAACAGCGAGCTGCCTCGGCGAAACCGGCAGTGCGGCGATCATCTTCCGGCACGGCCCACTCGGGAAAGCCGATCAGGTTGACGATGGCGAGGTTGCGCTCTTCGGCTCGGGCACGAACCTGATCGAGTGTGCCACCTCCTGCGATCCAGTCGTCAAGTTCCTTGACCCACGGCTCGATGCCATCCCAGCCGGCATCGGCAGTCGTGTCGATCATGTCCAAAATCGTGGCCCCCTCGCTGCGGATGGTGCTGGTATTGAGACAATAGGAAAAGGGCATCGTTGCTTTCTCTTTTGAAGTGCATCCATTTGCCATCGCACCATTCGGGACATAGGCTGGACGCAACTTGCAGAGTCAGTGCGGGGTAAGCAAGTGCTCAGACCACACCACTGGAAATACTGTGATCAGTTAGAGATCCCCTGAACTCATGATCGTCTACGTGATCGACGATGGTCACGGGAGTTGTGTCGATATGTCTCCAATGAAAGCACGAGCCTTTCACGCGACGACGCTGGCAGACACAATCGTTGTCGTGCCGGATCATCTCACCGACGACACCAGTGTTCGTCGACTCGCCGCCGCGTCTGGGTCTCTCATCGTGGCTCAGCACGACTTTGATGCCACCGACTTTGCGAAGGTGCACGTGATCGCCTGCGGCCACCTGGCGAACAATGCGGCCGTCACCCGTCTCTACAATGCCCGCTGCTGTTTTGTGGATACCCTGTTCCCAGGAAACGATGACTACCTGGTTCGGTCGATCCGTGATCCCTTCGGCGCCGGGCACAATGCGATCGTCACGGGTGCCAGCAGTGACAAGGGTCTGCGCGATGCGGCGGCGGAGCTGACGAAATGTGTCGAAGCCAGTGACGGTGTACTGGATCGAGTCCACATCCATCAACTGGCTTCAGGACCGAAGCAGCCGGCGTCGTCG
>Ga0114996_10006553_pt1 | contig 13357 bp, 12 predicted proteins | sample ArcticOcean_MG_C_4_FD_87039 | JGI IMG/M metagenome (GOLD analysis project Ga0114996, IMG submission 87039) | Marine microbial communities from western Arctic Ocean - ArcticOcean_MG_CB4_134 | ecosystem: Environmental > Aquatic > Marine > Oceanic | place: Arctic Ocean: Canada Basin | collected... | reverse complement strand
TTTAATATAATCGATTATCTGTTTAATGGGCAGGCCCATGATTGAATCTCTATCTCCCTTAACAGATTCGAAAAGCTCTAATCCGCCAGCTTCTATTTGATAAACACCATTGGCTAGCAAAATCTCTGTTTTAATTTTTTTTAAATAATCAATTAGCCGATCATCAGAAAGACTTTTCATTTTTAACTCTGATTGGTCTGTATAATTCCATATCATTGCACCATTTTTAGAAATGCACACTGAAGTTATTAGATAATGTAATGATCCGTTAAGTTTCTTTAATATTTCCAAAGCCTCTTCTCTTGTTCTGGGCTTATTAATTAATTCATTATTTAAACTTATAACGCTGTCTGCACCTAGAACTAATTGATCTGGATGTTTGTTGCTAACTTTTGTAGATTTTAATTCTGCTAAATTTTTCGAAACCAACATCGGATTTGCTCCGACAGCTAACAAAGAATCCTTCGCCTGATCTTCATCTACGTTTGAAGGTACAACGGTGCAATTAAAATTATTCTTCTCTAGTATTTCTCTTCTAATCGCGCTTTTTGATGCTAAAATTATCCTCATTTTTTTTGTCTTTTCTTTATATCAAAAATTCTTATGATTGAAGCGGCTGTTTCTTCGACGGATTTTCTGGTTACATCGATAACTGGCCAGCTGTACTTTTTAAATAGTTTTTTTGAATTTTCTATTTCCTTTTGAATAAAATTGAAATCAGAATAATTTGGAATATTAACTTCTTTCATAATTTCTAGTCTATTAGTTCTAATGTCAGACAACCGATCTGCTCCTACTACTAAACCTATAACGCAAAACTTATTGGGTTCTTCTTTTAAAAAATTCGGAATTTCTTGGTTTTCAACCAAAGGTATGTTTAGGGTTTTGTATCCTCTATTAGCTAAATAAATTGATGTTGGGGTTTTACTCGTTCTACTAACGCCCAACAAAACAATGTCAGCACTCTTAATGTCTTCCACTCTCATTCCGTCATCATGTGACATGGTAAATTGTATGGCTTCGATTCTTTTATAATAATCGCCGTCCAAGACGTGTTGGGCGCTAGGTGTGTGTGTTGGTTTTTGATTGAGTAGTTTTGAAAAATTTAATATTAAGTTACCTAAAATACTAAAGCAGGGTATTTTTTTTTGTTCACAAACTTGTAAAATATACTTGTCTATTTTTGTTTCAACGGCAGTGTATAAAATTATTACATTCTCTTTTTCTTCACATTCCTTTATAATTTTATTAATTTGTTGTTCGGTTCTAATAAAAATATACTTTTTTTTTTCGTATTCAAAGTTTGAAAATTGAGATTTTAATGCAAGAAATATTCTATCTAGTGTTTCTCCGGTAGAATCTGAAATTAAGCTTATTTGGTGTTTATGTCCCATAAATAATTCTGTTAATAAACTTATTATAACTTGTTGTTATACATTTGAGATTTTTAATTAGAAAATTGTTCCACAATAATTAACATGTTTCCAACATTTTATTGGTTGTTAATAATAAACATTAACGTTTTCTTGGAGTCTTAATAATTTATAGTTTTTACAAACTAATGGGTTTTTTTTGTTGTTTAGCTGTGGAAAAGTCTATTTAAAGCTATGTATAAATAGTTATTTCACCAACCAACATGACCTATATCAAATAATATACTTTTAAATATATTATTATATTAATGACTAGATTAACAAACTGTATATTAAATAAAGATCAGTCTTGTATTCCAGTTTGGTTTATGAGACAAGCTGGTCGATACCTTCCTGAATTTCGAAAGATTAGATCTCAAAATACAGATTTTATTAAATTATGTTTAAATAATAATTTAAGTTCTGAAATTACACTACAACCTTTAAAAAGATTTAACTTAGACGCTGCTATAATTTTTTCTGATATTTTAATGGTTCCATATGGCCTTGGACAAGAAGTAAGATTTGAAAAAGACCAAGGACCAATATTATCTCCATTTAAGTTAAATACTTTTTTAAAAAATGATAAAAAAAATTTTATTAAAAAATTAAATCCAATTTATAAAGCAATAAAACAAACAAGAAAAAATCTTAACAAAGAAAAATCATTAATAGCATTCATTGGTGCCCCGTGGACATTAATTGTTTATATACTTGGATTAAAAAAAGACAAAAATGTAATCGATTTAAAAAAACTTAAACTAAAAGAATCTGAAATCAACATTATTTTAGACAAACTTAATCAATACTTAATTATACATATAAAAAAACAAATAGAAGCCGGCGCAGATACAGTGCAAATATTTGATTCATGGGCAGGTTTAATACCAGAAAAAAATTTATCTAATTATTGCTACAAACCAAATCAAAAAATTGTTAAGTTTTGTAAAAAAAACAAAATACCTGTTATTTGTTTTCCACGTGGAATTAAAAACAATTATCTACAGTTTGCTGAAATAGTTAAACCAGACTGCTTAAGTTTAGATTGTGAAATCGATCCTGTTTGGGCAAGAGAAAAATTAAAAAACTTTTGTCTACAGGGAGGAATGGATCCGAAGATCTTATTTAAAAAGGAAAAAGAAATATTCAATGAAGTTGATAAATACTTAAATATTTTTAAAGGACATCCTTATATTTTTAATCTTGGACATGGTTTATTACCAGAAACAAATCCAGATATTTTAAAAAAAGTTGTAGAACGAGTTAATAAATTTAAATGAAAAAAGCTATTATTTTATTTAATCTTGGTGGTCCAGATAGTCTTGATGCAGTTGAGCCTTTTTTATTTAATTTATTTAATGATCCTGCAATTATTAGCTTGCCTGGTTTATTCCGGTATCCTCTTGCAAAATTTATTTCAAAAAGAAGAGCCCCAATAGCAAAAGCAATCTACGCTGAGATGGGAGGTAAATCGCCCATTCTAGAAGAAACTCAAAAACAGGCTAACGTAATAGAAAAAAGCTTAGAGCAAGAAAAAGATGAATATAAATGTTTTATAGTAATGAGGTGTTGGAATCCAAGAGCAACCGAAACAATACACAGGGTCAAAGCGTTTAAACCTGAACAAATAATTTTACTCCCACTTTACCCTCAGTATTCCAATGCCACTTCCGGCTCTTCGATTAAGGAATGGCTAGATATTTGTAAAAAAGAAAGCCTAGACAATGAAACAAAAATTATTTGTTGTTATCCAACAGAAAAAGATTTTATTTTATCGTACACTAACTTAATCAAGGAAAGAATTGATTTAAAAAAGCTATCTGAAACAGTTCTAATATTTTCAGCCCACGGCTTACCGGAAAACAAAATTAAACAAGGAGACCCTTATCAGTGGCAGGTTGAACAGACCGCAAAAGAGCTTGTAAAAAATTTAGCAATTAATAATTTAAACTATATTTTAAGCTACCAAAGCCGTGTAGGGCCTTTAAAATGGATTGGACCATCTACAGAAACGGTTATTAAAGATGAGGCAAAAAAACATAAAATTATAATTGTTGTCCCGGTAGCTTTTGTTTCAGAGCACTCAGAAACACTTGTTGAACTTGATATAGACTATAAAAAATTAGCAATACAAAATGGTTCTAGAGAATATATTAGAGTTCCTTCGGTTGGTTGTAATCAAGACTTTATTAACTCGTTAAAATCCAGCATCCTTAAAGCAAGTAACGGAGAGCGATTTACTTCATCCACAAAGTGTTTAGAAAGATTTACTAAATGTCCAAGGCTACAAAAATATTAAAATATGAATTATTATCTTTTATTCAAATCTTTACATTTAATTTTTATTATTTCATGGATGGTAGGTCTTTTATATCTTCCTAGATTATTTGTTTATCATGCCGAAACCATTGCCAATGAAGAGAAAAAGGAAACTTTTAAAATTATGGAAAAAAGACTTTTTTTTTACATAATGAATCCAGCTATGATTTTATCTTGGTTTTTTGGTATTTTATTAATTCATTCTATAGGAATAGAAAATTTCAGCTATCTTTGGCTCCAATTAAAATTACTCATGGTTTTATTGATTACTTTTTATCATTTCTTTCTTTTTCATTGTCTTAGAAAACTTAGTCAAAATAACAGCATATATTCCCCTAAATTTTATAGATTAATAAATGAAGTGCCTACTATACTTTTAATAGGTATTATATTTATTGTGATTTTCAAACCATTATAGGGCTTGAATTTTTATAAAAAACACATATATTTATAAAACTTACCACGACAATCCCACAATACTTTATGAACCTACAAGAACTTAAAAAACTAAACCCTACAGAGCTTATTTCGCGGGCTGAAAAGCTTGGCATTGAAAATCCCAGCACTTTAAGAAAACAAGAAATTCTTTTTGGTATATTAAAAAAACTTTCAGAAAAAAATGAGCAAATTACTGGAGCGGGAGTATTAGAAGTTTTACAAGACGGTTTTGGTTTTTTAAGAGCCATGGAATCTAATTATTTACCAGGTCCAGACGACATTTATGTAAGTCCAAGTCAAATCAGGAAATTTGGTTTAAGAACAGGAGATTCAGTCGAAGGAGTAATAAGATCACCAAAAGACGCAGAAAGATATTTTGCATTACTACAAGTAAATAAAATTAATTTCGAAGATCCTGAAAAAGGAAGAAATAAAATAGCCTTTGATAATTTAACCCCCTTGTACCCAAATAAAAGAATAATTTTAGAAATTGAATCAGATAAAGTAGAAAAAAACCCTGATAGCACCGCAAGATTAATAGACTTAGTAAGTCCAATTGGAAAAGGCCAAAGAGCACTAATCGTATCGCCACCAAGGGCAGGAAAAACTATAATTCTCCAAAATATTGCTCAATCAATCACAACCAATCACCCGGAATGTTATTTAATGGTTTTGCTAATAGACGAAAGACCAGAGGAAGTAACTGACATGCAAAGATCTGTAAAAGGGGAAGTAGTTAGCTCAACTTTTGATGAGCCTGCCTCTCGTCACGTTGCTGTGGCTGAAATGGTTATTGAAAAAGCAAAAAGATTAGTAGAACACAAAAAAGACGTCGTAATTTTATTAGACTCAATTACAAGATTAGGCAGAGCCTACAATGCGGTTATCCCAAGCTCTGGAAAAGTATTAACCGGAGGTGTCGATGCAAATGCCCTGCAAAGACCAAAAAGATTTTTTGGAGCAGCTAGAAATGTTGAGGAAGGAGGTTCTTTGACAATTATCTCTACCGCACTTGTAGACACAGGCTCTAGAATGGATGAAGTGATTTTTGAAGAGTTTAAAGGAACAGGTAATTCTGAATTAATTTTGGATAGAAAACTTGCTGATAAACGTATTTATCCTGCTCTTGACATCACAAGGTCAGGAACTAGAAGAGAAGAACTTCTTTTCCAAAAAGATGAACTATCTAAAATGAATGTTTTACGAAGAATTATAAGTCCCATGGGAACCATGGATGGAATAGAATTTTTAATTTCAAAACTTAAAAACACAAAGAACAATGCGGATTTCTTTGATTCCATGAACAAAACAAGCTAATTGTTGTTTGATTTAATTAAAAAATAGCCTCCCCCAACAAAAGTTTCTTCGTTGCCGGCATCAAAATTCTCAGAGATTTTCTCTGGTCGTTGTAAAGTTCGCCCTAAAATAACATCTTTAATTATATAACCATTAGATTCAAAAATCTTTTTATAATCCTGATGTCTCATTCTGTTTTGAAAAAGATATAAGTTATTATATTTTTGCCACTCCGTTTCAGAGAAGCTCAAATAATTCAAATTAGATATATTCTTATCCGTGTGACTATAGTGATCACTATAATCAATAGCCGAAGAAACCAAGCCATCATTTGTGAGAATTTTTTTTAAATCTACCAAATAGTCTTTTATTTCAGTGGTCGTAAAGTGCTCAAGCGCAGTAGTAGAAACACAGATATCAAATTTATGCACATTTTCTTTTAAGTTTTTTAATTTAAATGGAGCTTTATAATTTATATTATAAATATCTTTTAATTGTTTTAAGTTTTTTATTGTACCTTTATTTTCTAGTTTTAAAATCTTAGAAATCTGCGAACTTGCACAATTAACCAAATCAAGATCAATCATTATGTTTATATCTATTACTGTTTGTTCTATCAAATTGTTAAACTTATATGAAAAAAAAATATTTTGTTCTAATGATTTACCAGCACCAACTTCTAACAGATTTTTTATATTATTTTTTTCTATAGAGTTTGCGTGGAATCGCCATGCTTTTTTAATTTCTAAAATTTCAACTTTAGACCTCTTAGTAATATATTTTTGTATAAAATAGAAAAATTTCTTTGCTCTAAAAATACCAAATATTTTATATAGCAATGCTTTTAATTTCCAGTTAATTTGAAACATATAAAAATATAAATTATTTAAAAACTTTTTAAAATGAATATATATGCATTATCAACTGGTAGAGGACCCGCTGGTATAGCAATAGTTCGCCTATCAGGAGAAGATACTTTGAAAATATCTAAACTTATTTCTAAAAAAAAAGATTTAAAACTTAAAGAAAGTAATTTTTGTAAGTTTTACAATCCGTTAGATAATAGTTTAATTGATGAAGGCTTGTTATTATTGTTTCCTGAACCAAATAGCTTTACAGGAGAGAATTTGGCCGAGTTCCACGTACATGGTAGCAATGCTGTTATTAGTTGTTTTTTAAAAGTTTTATCAGAACAAGACAACTGTAGATTGGCTGAACCAGGAGAGTTCACGAAAATAGCCTTCCAGAACAATAAAATTGATTTGGTAAAAGCTGAAAGTATTGGAGACTTAATCCATTCAGAGACTGAGCTACAAAGACAACAGGCAGTTAAACTAGTTCAGGGAAATGCATCAAATTATTATAATAATTTACGAAAAAAACTTATTAAATCTTTAGCCTGTATAGAGGCAAAAATTGATTTTGCAGAAGATGATTTGCCTGAAAAAGTTTTAAAAGAAGTTCATATAACAATAAAAGAAGTTCATTCTGATATTAAAAAAATTCTAGAAGATAATAAAATAGGGGAAAAAATCAGACAAGGTTTTAGAGTATCTATAATTGGAGAGGTGAATGCAGGAAAATCATCATTACTTAATTTGTTATCCAAAAGAGATGTAGCAATTGTTTCCGAAGAAGAAGGAACTACAAGAGATGTAATAGAGACCTACCTAAATATTGGAGGTTATCCGGTTATATTAGCTGATACAGCCGGCATAAGAGATTCTAATAACGAAGTCGAAAAAAAAGGAATTTCACTTGCTATCAATAAATCAAAAGAAGCAGATCTTAATATAATTATGATAGACAACGCTTCTAAAAACATTGATTCAAAAATACAAAATTTAATTAATGAAAAAAGTATAGTTGTTTTAAATAAAGTAGATGTTAACAGTAATCGAAATCATATTTTTCATAATACTGAGACAGTTTTACTTTCTGTTAAAGATAATAAAAACATTGATCAATTAATTAAAAAAATAAAAGAAAAGTTAAGTGATAAATTTATAACTTCGAGCGATGTGTTAATTACAAGAGAAAGACACAGAAATAAACTTAATGACTGTTTAAAAGAAATAGATAATTTTTTAAAAAAAGATCAAAATATAAACATAGAGCTTGCAGCAGAAGACCTCCGTTTAGCAGTAAGACACTTAGGTAGTATAGTTGGAAAAGTCGATGTTGAAGAAATTCTTGGGTCAATCTTTAAGGATTTCTGCATAGGTAAATAAATAAAATAAGATCTTGTAAAATCATATTAGAGGAATACATTTAGCTCATGAATGAAGTGAGATATGATGTAGTCGTAATAGGTGGCGGTCATGCAGGATGCGAGGCAGCATCAGCATCAGCTAGAATGAACGTTAATACAGCACTTTTTACGCATAAAATTGAGACTATTGGTGAAATGTCATGCAATCCAGCAATAGGAGGCCTAGGTAAAGGTCATCTTGTAAGGGAGATAGATGCCCTCGACGGTGTCATGGGCGATGTTGCCGATAAATCAGGAATTCAATTTAGATTATTAAACAGAAGTAGGGGGCCAGCGGTAAGAGGACCAAGAACACAATCAGATAGAGCTCTTTATAAAGAGCACATGCAAAAAACGTTATTAAAATATGTTAACTTAACTGTAGTTGCCGATCCAGTTATTAAATTTTTGTTTCACAAGGATCAAATTATAGGTTTTGTCTGCCAAAGTGGAAAACAAGTCTTTTGTAAGCAGTTAATTTTAACAACTGGAACTTTTCTAAATGGTTTAATTCATATCGGCCAAAAACAAATTCCAGCTGGAAGATATGACGAGAAACCCTCAATTGGTTTAAGTGATCAATTAACAAAATTTAATATTAAACTTGGTAGACTTAAAACAGGTACACCCCCTCGTTTGGATGGAACAACTATTAATTATGATGAAATTGAAATGCAGGAGGCGGATGAAGATCCTTATTTTTTTTCATTTTTAACTAACAAACTTGCTAATAAACAAATTGCATGTGGTGTAACTCATACTAATAATGCAGTTCACAAAATAATAAGTGATAATATTCATCTTAGCGCAATGTACTCAGGCAATATTAAAGGAGTTGGGCCCAGGTATTGTCCCTCAATAGAAGATAAGATTGTTAAGTTTAAAGAGAAAGAACAACATCAAATTTTTTTAGAACCAGAAGGATTAAAGGACAGTACTATTTACCCAAATGGTATATCTACATCTCTACCAGAAGAGGTACAGCTTCAAATATTAAGTAAAATAAAGGGTTTAGAACAGGTTAAGATGCTAAGAGCAGGGTATGCAATTGAGTATGATTATGTCGATCCAAGGGAGCTTAAAGCTACGCTTGAAACTAAAAAAATTAAATCACTTTTTTTAGCAGGACAAATAAATGGAACTACTGGCTATGAGGAAGCAGCGGCCCAAGGTTTAATAGCTGGCATCAATGCGGCATTAAAAATAAAAAAAGAAAATGACTTTATTTTAGATAGATCAGAATCGTACATCGCAGTTATGATCGACGATTTAATTACTAAGGGAGTTTCTGAACCTTACCGTATGTTTACATCAAGGGCTGAATATAGACTGTCTCTTCGATCAGATAATGCAGATCAGAGGTTAACTCCACATGGTATAAAAATTAATTTGGTAAAAAAAATTAGATCAAAACATTTTTTCGAAAAACAAAAAAAATTAATTATTGTTTCTAATTCTTTAAAAAGTAATTTGATATCTCCTAATGCGGCCGCAAAACACTCTATTAAAATAGCCATGGACGGCATCAAAAGAAATGGCCTAGAGGTCTTGTCGCTTAAGAATATTACAATTGATAAACTTAGAAAAATTTGGGGTAATATACCTCAATTTGAACATTCTATAGATGAACAGGTAGAAATAGATGCACACTATTCAGGTTATCTTAAAAGGCAGACACATGATATTGCAGCTTTTAAAAAAGACGAATCTATTCTAATTCCAGACGATATAAATTATGAATTATTTAGTGGATTATCTAATGAGGTGAAATCTAAGCTTAACTTAATTAGACCAAAGACTCTTGGTCAGGCTTTAAGAATTGATGGAGTTACTCCAGCTGCAGCAATAACACTCTTGGGCTTTATAAAAAAAAGCAGGTACAAACTATCTGCATAATGGATAGAGATCTTGTTAAGACAATATTATTAGAAAAACTCAAATTTAACCCTGAAAACATCAAGAAACTTGAAGTATTTCATGATGCTCTTTTAAATTACAACAAAAAATATAATCTAATAGCGAATTCTACAATCAATGATATTTGGAATAGGCATATATTGGATTCCGCCCAATTAGTTAAATATATTGATTTTAAGGATAATGAATCTCTATCAGATATTGGAACTGGAGGCGGTTTTCCAGGTATGATATTAGCGATTTTCAATAATAATCCAAAATTTCACGTGAAACTTTTTGAAAAATCTAAAGTTAAATGCTATTTTTTAGCCTCAATCAGAAATCAACTCAAAATAAATTGTGATATATATGATGATGATTACAAATATCACAATATTGATTCTAATTATATAATATGTAGAGCATTTAAGAAACTAGAGGAAATAATAAAAATTTCACGTGAAATAGTTAAAGTTAACCACAAACTTATTGTATTAAAAGGTAAAAATGCCGAAAATGAAATTAATAATCTTCAATATAAAGTAAATTATAGATATGAATTAAAAAAAAGTATTACGGATGAAGAATCAAAAATTTTAATTATGAATGTAAAAATTAAATGAAAAAAATAATTTCAGTAATAAATCAAAAAGGTGGAGTTGGAAAAACAACAACTGTATTAAACCTTGCCTCAGCACTAGCTCAGATGGGGAAAAGAATATTAGTAATAGATTTAGATCCGCAAGGTAATGCTACTACAGGACTTGGTAGATCTAACAATGAAACCGAAAAGAATATCTATAAAATTATAATAGGTCAATCCGACCCAATAAATTGCATACAGGCGAGTTGTGTGAAAAATCTTGATTTAATAGGCTCAAACGTTAATTTATCGGGGTTAGAAGTAGAGACAGCCAACGATCCTAATAGAGCATTTATGTTAAAACAGATTTTAAACAAAAATCTGAATATATTTCATAAATATGATAATATTTTTATAGATTGTCCTCCATCTCTTAGTCTTCTTACCATAATGTCATTGGTTGTTGCAGACGAATTGTTAGTTCCTCTTCAAACAGAATTTTTTGCACTAGAAGGAATTTCACAATTAGTAAAAACTATTGAACGAATAAAAATCAATTTAAATCCAACTTTAAATATAAGAGGAATTCTTTTAACGATGTTTGATAAAAGAAATAAATTATCTACTCAAGTAGATGCAGAGGCTAGAAAATATTTTAAAGAGAAAGTTTACAACACCGTGATCCCACGAAATGTGAGATTATCAGAAGCTCCTTCCCATGGAGTACCATGTATCGTGTATGATAAGACATGTCTTGGAAGTAAATCATATATTAATCTTGCAAAAGAATTTGTGGAGCAAGGAAATAAATTAGTGAGATAAATATGGCCGATGAAAAATTAAAAAAAGGTTTAGGGAGGGGTTTAATGTCTCTATTCGGAGATCAGGATCAAATTTCTGCAAAAAAAGATTACAAAAATCATTATTTACAAGTATCTATAGGGGATTTAAGCCGAAATAAAATGCAGCCTAGAACCTACTTTAATGAGGAGAAAATAGCGGAATTAACTCAGTCGATAAGACAAAATGGTCTAATACAACCGATTGTTGTTAGGCCTAATACAAATAACACGTACGAAATTATTGCAGGGGAGAGAAGATGGATCGCAGCTCAAAAGGCGGGGCTTCACGAGGTACCTATCGTAATTCTTGAACTTGATGACGTTAAATCCTTAGAATTAGCAATTATAGAGAATATTCAAAGAGAAGATTTAAACTCTATCGAAGAGGCAAAAGGCTATGAAAAGCTAATAAAGGATTTTAACTACGATCATTCAAAGCTTTCAGAGTTCATGGGTAAAAGTAAAAGTCATATTAGTAATACGTTAAGGCTTTTGACATTGCCCGAAGGTGTAATTAAAATGGTAGAAGAAGGAAAACTTACAGCAGGCCAAGTTAGGCCTTTGGTTGGAAGATTTAATGCTTTTGATATTGCACAGGCAATATTAAAAGAAAAGCTTAGTGCAAGATCTATTGAGAATTTAGTAAAAAGACAAAAAGAACAAGAAGTAAAGAAAGTAATTCGAGTAAAAGATACTGATATAAATACTGTATTAGCACAAAAAAAGCTTGAAGATAATTTAGGTCTAAAAGTTAAGATTGTTAACAAAAAAAATAACTCAGGAAAGGTAATTATCGAATATATTAATCTAGATCAATTTCAAATGTTAGCCAAATTGCTTACAAAGAAGTAGAAGCTTGATTTGACAAACTAATTATTAAATCTTTAATTACAATATCATTTCTAAGGTGTGAATTTTTCTTCATCAAAACTTCGGTTTCCAAAATCTTAGAAACTGCTTTATTTAATTTATTTAAATCCCATCTTTTAAGTTGCTGGATATAAATAGGTTTATCTTTCCAAAAAATCGGTGGCTTTAAATTTTCAATACTTTGCTCATAACTATTATAGTTTTTATTTAGCTTTTGTATTTCTAAAAGTCTTATAATTCTATAATTAAGTATATTTAGATAAAAAAAACCCTCCTCATTTAAAAGTTCTATTTCTGATAATAGCTTATTTATTTTTTTTTTTTCACCTATTAATGCAGAGTCTCTTATCTCGTCAAAATCAGTATTATATTTTACATTTAATAGCTCAAAAACTTGTTCTTTTTTAAGATTTTTATCAATAAAAAAATGTTTAATCTTTATAAGCTCACTTTGAATAACTCTTCTATTCATATTAGAATTGCTAATTATAAGATTAATTAGCTCTCCAGTAAGTCCCTTATAACCACTAAGTTCTTGTGAAATATAATTAATTAAAGTTCTTTCATTATCTTCGTAACAACATAAAATTGCTAAACTCTTACTCTTTTCAAATAAATTTCTTAATTTTGATTTTTTATCTAATTTTTCAGAAAAAATGTAAACTTTATTTTTTTTGTTTTTTTTTAAACTTTCATCAATTTCACTTAAAATTTTGTCACTAGCACTTTGTATAATGATTATTTTTTTTTCACTAAAGAGTGAGTCATTAACAATATTCTCGTATAAAATATTTCTTTTTTTTATAATTTCTTCTTCAAATAAATTTATTATCTCAGCATCTTTGTTGCGTTCTATTAATTTAGATTTAATATCATATTTAATACCATCGTTTTCACCATATAATAATATTGCCTGATAATTATTTAATGTTTCAATATTCTGTTCTACAATATAACTTTTTATTATCACTTAATTGGACAGAGAAAATGTCATGAAGTTTATTATATCATCTGATATTTGTTCTATAATATTTATAATGGCAGCGTTTTCATTTATGATAGTATCGGAGTGCGTTTCAGCAACATTATAATCAATGTTGCTAGTAAATGTTTTTTTAATACTTTCTAATTTATTAATATTTTTTAATACTAAGTTGGCTGTAATATTCATGTTGAATCTTATAACTTTACCGGCTGAATTTTTAATTTTATTAGTTGTTTTTTTTTTAGTTTTTATTTCAATTTCAAATGTATTTTTTGCATTTTTATTTGAAATTATAAGAATATTATTCTTTAGCAGATAACTAATTCGCTTGTCTCCAACTATTTTTATATTTTGTATCTTAACTAATCGCCTATCATCTTGACTAATCCTTTTAAATCCGCAAGAAATTAATAAAATTGAAAATATAAATATTGATATAATTTTAATATATTTAGTCACAAAGGT
>Ga0114996_10006552_pt1 | contig 13357 bp, 13 predicted proteins | sample ArcticOcean_MG_C_4_FD_87039 | JGI IMG/M metagenome (GOLD analysis project Ga0114996, IMG submission 87039) | Marine microbial communities from western Arctic Ocean - ArcticOcean_MG_CB4_134 | ecosystem: Environmental > Aquatic > Marine > Oceanic | place: Arctic Ocean: Canada Basin | collected... | reverse complement strand
CACCTTCACCTGCGAATAGCTTCTCCATCGGGGCTCCTTCCTTACGGCGGGTAGATGTTTGCCGACACCTACCGAATGTAAGTATGGAGCCCTCTGTGTTTCAACTAAGGTAGGCACATCGCCTGTCGAAGGGCTCAGCGTGACAATGTTGTGTGGCGGAACCCGCCGGCCACAAGGTCCTCCCATGAGTTTGAAGCCAATTAAATAGCCCGGTTCCGTTGCCCCCAGCCCCTAATCACCAGTCCCTCTTCTTCCTTCCCTGCCCCCTGATCCCTAACCCCGGATACTTTATATGCCCCAGCTTTCGATCACCACCGACTACCTCGAATCGAAAGGCTCTCCCGATCGCTATCTCCGCGCCATCGGCGAAGCCGGCTTCACCCACATCCACTGGTGCCATCAATGGAACACCGACTTCCTCTACGGCGCCGCCGAGATCGCGCAGATCAAACAGTGGCTCACCGACTACGGCATCGCCCTCTGCGACCTGCACGCCAGCCACGGCAAGGAGAAACGCTGGGGATCCGGTCTGGATTACGAACGTTTGGCCGGCCTCGACCTCATACGCAACCGGCTCGATATGACGGCTGAGCTGGGAGGTGACGTCATCATCCTCCACGCGCCGCCCAGCGACGACATCGACCGCCAGCGTAAATCGCTGGGCGATCTGGAAGCCGACTGCCGTCGGACGGGCGTCCGCATCGCGCTGGAAAACCTGGGCGCCGGGAGCTTCGACCGCGTCGAGGCCCTTCTGTCCGAGTTCGGCCCCGATGTCTGCGGTCACTGTTATGACTGCGGTCACGGCAACATTACCGGCGACGGCCTGGCTCGTCTGGAAGGTCTCAAGGACAGGCTCATCTCCGTCCACCTTCACGATAACGACGGAAAGGGGGACCTGCACAGAATCCCCTTCAGCGACACCGTCGACTGGCCGCGGTTGGCCGAGCTCATCGCAGGGTCCTCCTACACGAAGCCCCTCAGCTTTGAAGTGGTCACCCGTAACCACGAGGGCATCGAGGAAACCGAGTTCCTCGCCTGGGTGCTGGAGACGGGGAACAGACTGGCGGCTCTGGTGAAGGGTAGCCGCACTCGAATTGCGAAGAAACATACGGAGGATTAATCATGGCGTGCAGACAGATCCCGAGAAGTGGAGGAGCGGTTTCGGCCGGAATCCGCCTTGCCCTCTCTTTCACTCTCACCTCCGTAATGCTGCTGGTCAACTGCGGCGATGACGCGACCACCACCCCTTCGGATGGCGCCGTTTTCGAGGTCCGCGTCTGTGTCGGATCCGCCGATCATCCAGCCGGTGAGACCTTCCGCGTTTAGGTTTCCGATCCCCTGGTTTTCGCCGAAGCGGAAGATCGAATCGGCAAAGGCGAGGGTCGCATCATCTTGGGCAGAGTGCTCCGGGGAAACGGCGGCTTCAATGCGCCCTGGAACTGGCACCTCGATCCCGACACCGTGGAATTCGCCGACCTCACCGTGGAGGTCTGCGACGGCTGCCCCACCCTGATGCAGGCCGATCTGGACAACTATATCGATACGGTTGGTCAGTACTGCCCCTGGAGCACTCAGATCATCAGCCGAATCGAATAGAGCGAAGAGTACTCGACATTCCTGACCCTTCTCCACCTTCTCGAGGTACCTCTTGATCCGCACATATATGCCGTCAGATCTCGATACACTCAAGCAGATCACAATCACCTGTTTCGAAGGTGTTTCCATCGACCACAATATCTACCGCCTGCTGGGCGATGTGGGCGCCGTTGATTGGCAGACGCGTAAGGCCCGCCACATCGATCAGGATGTAACGGCACAGCCCGATGGCGTCTTCGTGTGGGAGGAAGAGGGTGAGCCCATCGGCTACATCACGGCGCGGTTGAATAACGAGAGCAAGATCGGTTGGATTCCCAATCTGGCAGTCTTGCCTGGGAACCAGGGCAAGGGGATCGGAAAGGCCCTGATGAAGGAAGCCCTCGACTACTTCGAGGCCAACGGAATGGTCGGCGCCAAGATCGAAACGCTGGACCAGAACGACATCGGCCAGGAGTTCTATCCCCGATCCGGGTTTACGGAGGTCGCTCGCCAGGTCCATTACGTGATGCGGCTGGAAGACAGGAAAGTGTAGCTGGTAAGCAGCGCAGACCAGGTACTTCGATGGAGGAGAATGCACGTGGCCACTTTTTCGGCAACGGACAATGCAATCCTGATGTCACGGGCGCGTGAGGCGCTCCAGGGCAAATGGAAAGTGGCCGTGTTCGCCGCGCTGGTTTACTTCGTCTTAACCGCCGGCATCCACATCGTGCCAAATCCCGGTCCTGTCATAACCGTTCTCATCTCCGGGCCAATGGCTTTTGGCATGGCGCTCTTTTCCCTCGCGTACTCCCGGGACCAGCCGGCCAGCGTGGCGCAGTTGTTCCACGGATTCAACCGCTTCGGGACCGCCCTCGTCGCCTACCTCCTGGTCGTCGTGCTTGTCGTCCTCTGGACACTGCTGCTGATTGTTCCGGGCATCATCGCCGCATTCCGCTATTCCATGACCTTCTTCCTCCTTGCCGAAGACGACTCGCTGGGCCCCATCGAAGCCCTCTCCAGAAGCAAGGAGTTGATGGAAGGGAACAAGTGGAAGTACTTCTGCCTCACCTGCCGGTTTTTCGGATGGAGCCTGCTGGCCATCCTCACCCTCGGAATTGGCTTCCTCTGGCTCTATCCCTACATGATGGTCAGCTACGCGCAGTTCTACGACGATCTCAAGGAGGTGGACGCCCCCACATCCCCCGAGGAGACCATCGTAGATTGACCACATCCCAAAGCCGTCCGTCCAAACAGAAACGGAGGACGTCCTGTTAAGGGCATCCTCCGTTTCTCGTGTCAGGCCTCAGGCTTTCAGGTGATTCTTGCGGCTCAGGCTTGAGTCAACATTGCCTCGATTTCCTGCTGTACCCGAATGTCCCGCACCATGTCCACAACCCCCTTGAAGGCAGTTGCACCCTCTCCCATTACCAGCCGGGTGATGGCTCCCATTTCGGAGTCATCGTAGCCTCCAGTAGTCTGAAGAAAGTCGAGCCACTCCCGCTTCGATCCTTTTTCCAGCCGCGATAGTGACGCCAGCAGCTCGAAAAAGGCGTACGACTTCTCATCGTCCAGGCATTTGCAGGCTGAACTGAGAAGCGCCTGCTTCCGCTTCAAATCGGCCCGCAGGTTGGCGTTGAGGGAAAGGGTAGGGTCAACTCCAGACGATCCTGTGCTGGTCGGTTCAATCGTTTCCTGTCCGCCATCCTGGCGGTCGGTACGTACTTCGGACATCGACGGGCCCCTTTATAATCAGGATATGGTTGTGTGTCTCCCAACCAGTCAGGGAGCAATCGTCGGGCCAGATCCGGATCGCCCAAGATATGGAGGTTTGGAGCGGCTGAGATGGCTTCGGACCGGAAGAGGTTTCTCGCAGGAAGTGTCAGCCTCTTCCGGTTTGCCGCACGAACTCCGTTTCAGGCAGGGTCGTCCTGATCCCAAACCCAGTCTCCGACAAGACGGGTACACAGGCCATTGGTGAAATTCGGTGGACTGTTCTTCTCCAGCAAAAGAGTGGGAGAAGCGAGCAGCACAGATGACGCGTAACAGCGGCCGTGGTGTAGCGTTAGCTTGCAACGGCGGTCGCTGGCTTTTGCGGGTCCAAAGAAATCGGGCCGCCGGAGGCATGCAACTGGACCGCTAACAGCCTCAACCATCCACCAAGATCCAGGAAGAACCGAAGTACAGAAAAATATCCCCCGGCCAGGTGCGGCCGAGGGATACAAGGAACTCAATGGATTGAAGCGATTCAGGCAGATTCTCTTACCTCCCGGCGGGAACTCGCGGGGCAGACATGGGGCGGATCTCATGCGTCGGCTTCCCTTTGGACCGGCGAACGGCGATCAACTCAGCCACCACGCTCACGGCAATCTCCTCGGGTGAGTCCGATCCGATATCGAGCCCGATGGGAGCGTGCACCCTTTCCAGTCGCTCCCGCGAAATACCTTTCGCCTCGAACTCCTTCCACATCAGGGCGATCTTCCGCCGACTCCCAATCATCCCCACGTAGGCTGCGTCCGTCTTCACCGCCTCCTCAACCACCGGTTTGTCGAACTGATGTCCTCGTGTGACCGCGACGATGTAGGACAGGTCGTCTACCGACAGCGTGTCGAAGGCTGTCTCCATGTCCAGCACCAGGGTCTCGGCTGCCATCGGGAACCGATCGCGATTGGCAAAGGCCTCTCGGTCGTCGATGACGACCACCCGAAACCCGACCGATGCAGCGATCCGTGCGATCGACAGCGACACGTGGCCGCCACCAAACAGATAGAGGGTCGGTTCCGGCGTAATCGACTCCAGAAAGATCCGCTCCTTCCCTGCGTCCACATCCAGCTCGATGACCCGCAGCAGATCCTCCGGAATCGCATCCAGACCGGACACCTCCTGCCGCACGGCTTCATCTGCAACAACTGATCCCAGCGACCCGTGTGAAGCCCCTTCAGGAATCACCAGCAGCTTGCTTCCGAATGTTCCCGCTTCACCGTCCACCTTAGTAGCCAGCACGGCGGAAGCTCGATCCTTCCTCACCTCCACCACACTCCTGAGCATCTCCACCGAGGCCGCCGTAACCGGCTCCGTAAAGATCTCGACGTTTCCGCCGCAATTCAGGCCGTCTTCCCCGGCGTGCTTCTCGGTTAGAATGAAGTGCTGCAACGAGGCTTCCCCGGTCTCCATCACCTTTCGACCTTCCGCCCACACGTCGGCCTCCAGGCACCCTCCGCCCACCGTTCCAACAATCCGACCGTCTTCGCGCACCAGCATCTTCGCCTTCTTGCTCATAGGCAGGGAGCCCTTGCTCGACACAATCGTCGACAAAGCAGCCTTCTCCCCTGCGGCGATAGCCTCAAGCGCTTCTGTAAACACATCGGCCAAAAGGTTCTGCTCCTCGCTGTGACCTGAATCCCCGAGACGAACCCGCCTCGCTATACTGATACCTGACAACTGACCGCTTTCCCTTAGTGCCAAACACTCCGTAGCGTCTTCGCCAGCTGGATCAGACTCGCCAGATTGTGCGCGGGCAGGAAATAGTCCAGAAACGGCAGGGCCGTCCGCATCCCCAAGCAAAGGGGCTGGTAGCCGGGGCTACCCAGGAGCGGGTTCAGCCAGAGAAGCTTGTGCGTCCGTCGTCGAAGGCGGCCCATTTCCCGCTGCATCGTCTCGGCGTCGCCCCGGTCCCACCCGTCGCTGACGATAATCATCACCGTCTTCGACCGCAGCATGTCTCTCGCGAATGTCTCATTGAAATCGCGCAGGCATCCACCGATGTCGGTACCGCCTGCCCAATCATGAACGGAGTCGGAAACGTCCTTGAGCGACTCCTCAACACCCTTCGTCTTCAGCATGCGCGAAATCACCGTCAACCGGGTGGAGAACACCCCCACCTCCAGGTCGCGGATCTCGCGCTTCAGCGAGTAGATCAGCTGAATCAGAAACTTGCTGTAGCAGTCCATCGACCCGCTGACGTCACACAGGAGCATCAGCTTAGCCTTCTTGATCTTGCGCCGCCGCATCGCCAGCGACACCCCGTCGCGCCCGTAGACTGCGTTCTTCCGCCACGTCCTCCTGAAATCGATCTCTGCGCCGCGCCGTTCCGGTTCGCGTCGGCGACTCCTTCGGTTGGCGATAATCGAAACGATCTCGGCGATCACACGGCGAGCCTGCTCCACCTCGGCGTCGCTCATGGCCGCAAGATCCTTCTGCATCAGCACTTCATCCGGACTGTAGCTCGTGGAATCGGGGGATTCGCTCGCGTCGACCTCGACGTCATCCCCTTCCTCGGATTCAGTCTCGGTGGCGGCCTCCAGCTGTCCGTCCGACCCCTCTCCGTCGTGGGCTTCAGGATCATCATCCCAGTCGGAAGCCTCGGAAGAATCGTCCGAAAGTCCCCTATCCCAGAACGTTTGGAACACCTGATCAAACGTCTGGAGATCGTCGTAGCGCGACACCAGTGTCGCCCGAGCTGCCGCGTAGAAATCCCGGCGATCCCCCACGTCTACGTACTTCAGGCTGTGACACAGATCGATCAGGTTCCCCGAGTTCACCTCCACCCCGGCCGAGTGGAGATGTCTGGAGAATCCGACAACCCGGTTCAGAAAGCTGCTGTGAGGAGCTTGAGTAGTCATAGAACTCGGTTGCCATAATCTTGAAGTATCGGAGATCGGGAAGGAACTCGTCCCGGTCTGTTTGACCTGCGCTTCAGGCTATTACTCCAGCAGTTGACTCTCCCTGTACCCGGTACCCCGTACCCGATCCTTGCCTCTCCCCTGCCTCAATCCGACGCTGCCTGCACGCTCTCCCTCTGGGCCTCGACGCGTGCTCGAAGAGCCCTGGCCTTTTCCAACAGCTGAGGCAGGCCGTCTTCCTGAATCTTTTCGATATCCTCTTTGTACTTCAACACGCACCCCAGAGTCGACAGGACGATATCCGGTTCGATATCGTCGATGTTGAGGGTCATCAGGGCGAGTGCCCAGTCGAGTGTTTCGGCGATGCCAGGCCGCTTGTAGAATTCGCGGGTTCTCAACGTCTGCATGAATGCACAGATCTGAAGCGCCAGTTCACCCTGGATGTCGGGAACTCGAGTCTGAATGATATCCAGTTCCTTTTCGAAACTGGGGTAGTCGATCCATAGATAGAGGCAGCGGCGCTTCAGAGCGTCGTGAAGCTCGCGCGTCCGGTTCGACGTAAGCACCACGAAGGGGATCTGCTTCGCCCGGATCGTGCCGATCTCGGGAATCGTAATCTGGAAATCTGAAAGAACCTCCAGAAGGAACGCCTCGAACTCCTCGTCGGTCCGGTCGATCTCGTCGATCAACAGAACGGGCGCCTTCTCCGAATCCCCCTGAATGGCCTGAAGCAGCGGGCGCTTCAGCAGAAACGACTCTCCGAAAATGTTCGACCCGATCTCCTCCTTCGACTTCCCGCGTGCCTCTTCCAATCGAAGTTCGAGCATTTGGCGCGGATAGTTCCACTCGTAAAGGGCGGTGTTCGCATCCAGACCTTCGTAGCACTGGAGCCGAATCAGTTCCGTATCCAGAATCTGGGCCATCACCTTGGCGACGTCGGTCTTGCCAACGCCCGGCTCGCCTTCCAGAAAGATCGGCTTGCCAAGAGAGGCGGCTAGGTACACCGTAGTCGCCAATATGCGGTCCGATATATACCCTCGTTCCGCGAAGGCCTTCTCTACGCTTTCGATACTCTCAAACTGTGCGCTCTGCCCCGACACAACCGCCCGACTGTCATCGCTCCGTCCGCTCGCCATCCATTTCCTCCGGCACTCCGGGCCCCTGCTCGGGAGTCCCCTCTGTTGCCATCCAGCGCCTCAGCGCATCGGCGCATCGGCCGTACTCTTGAACCCCAGTGAATCCCACGGGATCTCCGCGGGCCTGAATGTCCTGACCTCCAGTGTCTCATCGTTCCCGTGCAAACGTCCACCGACCACGCGACCGCCGTAGACCACCAGAACCACCGGTACATCCCGGTAGGAATAGACGCCCACCAACCGGCCGATGGCTACATCCAGCCCCACCTCTTCCGCCGCTTCCCGAACAGCTGCGTCCTCGGTCGGTTCTCCCCGGTTCACGTAACCGCCTGGAAAGACCCATTTCCCCAGGGAGGGTTCAATCGCTCGGCGCAGAAGTACGATCTCGCCGGAGAGCGTCACGACGACGCCTGCAGCCACTTTCGGATCCGCGTATACAACGAATTCGCACGCGGGGCACCATGGCCGCACAATGCCTTCGACCGTCTTCTGCGACAGTGAGGTTGCACATCTCTGGCAGAAAACGGGAGGTTGAGCGTGTGGATGGGTTTTCATCTGGAATCAGATTCAGGAGTCACACGAACCTTGGGCGGGGCGTGTTGGACGCTTGGCCATACCCGGTGTCCCAGCGGAATCGTGAAACGTCATAAGGCCGTTGAAATATACAGAGTTCCGCATGGTGAACAAGGCCTTTCTGGACGATCCGGAGCTGGGGATCAGGCGAAAAAAGCGCCGCAGATAGCAGCTTCTCGGCGCTCGAACCTACTCGCCCTGCCTTGGTGGTCGGGCAGTGTCGTCTCCGCCTTCAAACTCTTCCTTGTGACGGGACACCAGAATCAAATGATCTCGGTATCGATGGAGCATAGTTACGCAAGATGTTGCGATCGTGTGTCAGACGAAAGACGTCAGAACTTGAAATAGAGGGTAATGCGAACAGTCAGGTCGGCGTCAACACCCACCGCCTGGTAATGCGTGTAGACCACATTGGGAATCACGTGGATATCGGAGCGGGGCATCACGTCAACCCCCCCAATGGCCATCAATACGCCGTCGTCCGCCCCCTGATCACTTGGATCGTAGAAGTCCAGGCGTGCCAGGGCTTTGGCTTTCTCCGCGACACGTCCAGCCAGGTATCCCGATACACCCCACGCCCGGTTGTCTTGCAGCGACGACGAATTCTTCCTCAAAAACCCTTCCACCCCTCCGTGCGTGTCTTTCCCCGTACGCCCCGCCTGGGCTGAAAGGCTGAAGTACTTCCGGTCTGCGTCCTTCCATTCATGATCAACGTGCACCGCTGCCTGATAGGCTCCCTTCGGGTTCAGGCGAAGGTTCCCGTAGATCTTCTTCCCGTTGTCCTCTTCCGGCACCTGTCCACCGCCGTTCCCCACCATCAGGTGCAGGTAAGCCTGGTCCTTCTCCCCCACCGACACCCGGTAGTCCACCCCCAGATCGGCCGAGGAACCATTCTTTCGAAGATCCATCAGTGTCTTCTTCACCGTTCGATATCCCCACAGGCTCTCCGACAGCGACCAGGTGGGTGTGCCCACCAACCCCATCGTCATTTGATGCCGCCCCTGCTTGTAGCTCAGGTAGGCGTGTTTCACGAAGGGCTCCATCTTCTGCCCTGTGCCGAAGCCGGCGTCGCTGGTTTCAAGCCGGAGTCGACCTGAAAAGTGATCGTCCCATTTCAGATTGTATGTGAGATAGATCCGCCTGAAGAGAAATCCGTTCTGTTTTTCATCTTCTCCCGAGATGACGTAGTAGTAGTCCCCGAACATGTACCCCCCGAGGCTGCCGGTTGCACTCTCGGCATTCCTCCAGGATGTCATCCCTGCCAGCACGATAAGACCAATGACTACCCCTCTCCGCAGATTCATCATAGATCTCCTATGGGTGTGGTGATGCCTCCGTCGTCTTCCGTCAGCGCCCTAAATGTAGGGAATTTCGGTAGTGAGATGTTCGCTGACTCTGAGTCGTCGAAGGATGCAGCCGGCATCTCGTCGAGTCGGGATAAAGGGTTTCAAAACAAGCACTTGCCTCCAGGATTCAGGTTGACAATAGAGCAAGATTTGCGGTAATTGTGTGTCGCTCTAACATACCCGAGACAATCCATGAATACAAAGAACCCCAAATATTTCAGCAATCGCGAGATCTCCTGGCTCGATTTCAACCAGCGAGTCCTTCAGGAAGCGCGCGATGTGCGCAATCCGTTGCTGGAACGGGTGAAATACCTGGCAATCGTCGCCAACAACCTGGATGAGTTCTTCGAGATCCGGGTGGCCGGCCTCCTGCAACAGATCGAGGCTGACATTGCCGACCATTCCGCCGATGGACTGCTTCCTGAAGAGCAGTTTCACCAGGTCACCGAGATCGCCCATCGAATGGTCGGCGAACAGTACGACTGTTGGAACAACGAACTGCTGCCGGCCCTGAAAGCGGCGGATGTCCATATCCGCAATCTGGACCAACTGACCAAGGCCGAGGATGCCTTCATCCGCCGCTACTGTGAGCGGGACCTCCACCCTGTCCTAACGCCGCTAACTGTAAATCCGGCGCATCCGTTTCCGCGTATCCTGAACAAGGCGCTCTGCATCGGTGTCCTCCTCCAGGCCGATGACGGCGAGAACTTCTTTGGAGTCGTCCAGGTTCCCCGTCTTCTTCCCCGCCTGATCCGGCTGCCAAGAGAAGAAGACGGACGACGCGTCGACTACGTCTTCCTGGCCGATCTGGTTCAGAACCACATACCAGAGCTCTTCCGCGGCTTCCGCATTCAGGCCTCGGCCGCCTTCCGCATTACGCGCAACAGTGACCTATACCTGGACGAGGAAGAGGCCGAGGACTTCCTCGTAGCCATCGAAGACGAACTCAGGCGGCGGCGGCGCGGGGATACGGTACGCCTGGAAATCGACTCCGGAGCCTCCGAGCAGATCGTCCAGCGGCTGAAGGCCCTCTACGACCTGGATGAGAACCAGATATACCGGGTGGATGGTCCGGTCAATCTCAACCGGCTGATGATGCTCCACTCGGCAACGCCGCGGCCCGACCTGAAGTACGCCCAGTTCCATCCCGCGGAACTTCCGGCCACCGAGTCATACGACGCCTTTTTCGCGGAAATCCGGCAGCGAGACCTCCTCCTCCACCATCCGTACGACTCCTTCAACCCCATCGTCCAGTTCGTGAGCGCTGCAGCCGAGGACCCGGAAGTCCTCGCCATCAAGCAGACCCTCTACCGCACCAGTGACGATTCTCCAATCATGGAAGCCCTGATCGAGGCGGCCGAGAACGGCAAGGAAGTTACCGTTGTCGTGGAGTTGAAGGCCCGATTCGATGAAGCATCCAACATTCGGTGGGCCCGCCGTCTCCAGGACGCCGGCGTCTTTGTCGTCTACGGCGTGGTGGGGTTGAAGACGCACTGCAAGCTGTCCCTGATCATTCGGAGAGAAGGAGAAGGCCTGCGCCGCTACGCCCACGTGGGCACGGGCAACTACAACGCCACCACCGCTCGGGTGTACACCGATCTCAGTCTCTTCACCGTTCACGACGAGATCACGACCGACGTCGCCGAAGTGTTCAATCTCCTGACCACACAGTCGACCGAACCGGGCGTCTCCAGACTCCTGGTGGCCCCGTTCGATATTCTGGACGCCTTCATCGCCAAGGTGGAACGCGAGATCCGTCACGCCCGGGCAGGGCGCCCGGCCCACATCGTCGGCAAGATGAACTCCCTGCAGGAGACCCGCGTCGTCCAGGCGCTCTACCGGGCCTCCCAGGCCGGCGTGGATATCGACCTCATCGTCAGAGGCATCTGCTGCCTTCGGCCCGGAATACCCGGCGTCAGCGAGCGAATCCGAGTACGCAGCATCGTCGGCCGCTATCTCGAACACTCCCGGGTCTACTCCTTCGAGAACGGCGGCAAGCCCGAAGTCTACATGGGCAGCGCCGACCTGATGCCCCGCAACCTCCGCCGGCGGGTGGAGATCCTCTGCCCCATTCTGGACCCGGACCTCGCGAGCCGCATCCGGAACCAGATCCTGGCCGCCTGCTTTTCAGACAATGTCAAGGCCCGAGAGTTCCTGCACGACGGATCCCACCGGAGAGTACTCCCCTCAGACGGGGAACCCGCCAGATCCTCGCAGGATATCCTGATGGGCATCGCCCGGGGGGAACGCGTCGAAATCCCGCCGTTGGATCAGGCCATTGCGGAATATCAGGGAACGAGTGCGCAGGGAGGTACAGAAGCAGCCAAGTAGCGGTGGCAGGCGCTGGGACACGCTGGGCCGATCCTTTTCGATATGAAGGGTCGGCCTTTTTCCATGGCATAAAAAAGGACCCTGCCGATTCCAGGATCCTGTCGCAAACGTCCGACCGAATAGCCATCGTTTTCCTCGCTGGCGCACAGTCGTGTTACTGCCAGGCGAGGTCGGCCGAAAAGTCCTTCCCGCGTCCAGCCGGCGTCTGAGGCCGGCGATACACTCGATATCAGTTGCCGGAGGCCTTTTGCGGGTGCGGTATGGCTCATCTTCCACAAGAAGAACGGTCCCTTCCAGCCCTCCTGCATCCATCCCACGTCCCCTCTTCAGATCACCGTACCGTCTGGAACAACTCCGTTCTTCGGAATCACGACCACCCCTTCCCTCACGTACCACTGATCCCCATCTTTCGAATCCACGCCCTCCTGGCTCCGGATCTTCACATCGTTGCCGATCCTGGCGTTCTTGTCGATGATGGCCCCTTCGATCTCACACCGTTCACCGATACCGACGTTCGGAACGCCCCTCCTGCTGTTTCGGGCCAGATCCGCTTCCATCTCGTAATAGTCTGCACCCATTACAATAGTGCGCTTGAGTGTTACATCAGGTCCAATCAGGCTCCGAATACCCACAATACAGTGATCCAGAGCAGTGTCGCGAATGTTGCATCCTTCGCTGACGACGCTGTCTGTCAAGCGGCAGCCGTCCAGCCTTGAAGCAGCCAGGTACCGAGGGTGTGTGAAAATGGGACGATCGGGCTCGTAAAAAACGAACGGTGGGTCTTCCTGGCTCACCGCCAGGTTTGCTTCGTAGAATGCCCGCATCGTCCCGATGTCTTCCCAGTAGCCGGTGAAGGAGTACGACTGCACATGGTGAGTGCGTACCGCCTTCGGAATAATGTGTCGGCCGAAGTCCTCCTCTGGAACCGCCTCCAACAACTCGACCAGCACCTCGCGCTCGAACACGTAGATCCCCATCGACGCCGGGTAGTGCTCGCCGCCATCCTGCCGTATGCGCAGGTCGTCCAGGACGGCAGGGTCCGACGGTTTCTCGTGGAAATCGCACACCCGTCCACTCTCGTCCAGCTTCAGAATACCCAGGTCGGGTGCGGCGTCCCGAGTGACAGGTTGTACGGCAATGGTGAGATCGGCTCCGGAATCCCGGTGCGCCTGGACGAATGCGGCGTAGTCCATTCGGTACAGATGATCGCCCGACAGAATCAGGAACTGTCGGGCGCGGTTGGACATCAGATGGCGCAGTTGTTGGCGAACGGCATCTGCGGTCCCTTGATACCACGCGGTGCTCTCGGCCGTCTGTTCGGCTGCCAGAATTTCCACGAATCCGTTCGAAAACGAGTCGAACCGGTAGGTCTGGTAGAGGTGCCGGTGAAGCGAGGCGGAGTTGAACTGGGTGAGAACGTAGATCGATTCGAGGCCGGAGTGGAGGCAGTTGCTGATGGGATTGTCGATGAGACGGTACTTCCCGCCGATGGGAACGGCAGGCTTGGAGCGGTACTGCGTGAGGGGAAACAGACGTGAGCCTCGTCCGCCTCCCAGGATCACACTCATCACGTCCTGCACGAACCCTCTCCCTTCCTGCTCATGCGCTCCCGGCCGAGGCACGGTCACGCGCCATAACGGCACACCCCAGAATGCCGGCGTCGTCGCCCAACTTAGCGGCAACGATCTGTACGCTCTGCATGGAGTGCTCCAGGGAATAGTCCTCGGCGGTCGAACAGATCTGGGGCATCAGCCAGTCTTCCATGGCTTCCACAACT
>Ga0114996_10006551_pt1 | contig 13358 bp, 7 predicted proteins | sample ArcticOcean_MG_C_4_FD_87039 | JGI IMG/M metagenome (GOLD analysis project Ga0114996, IMG submission 87039) | Marine microbial communities from western Arctic Ocean - ArcticOcean_MG_CB4_134 | ecosystem: Environmental > Aquatic > Marine > Oceanic | place: Arctic Ocean: Canada Basin | collected... | reverse complement strand
CTGGACTTCACCATCCAGGAATTCCCGTTCTTCAGCCTCCTGCTCGGGGACCTGCATCCGCACTTGATCGCAATTCCCTTCGTACTGCTGGCGATTGGTTTAATCCTGAACCTGTTTCTGACGCCGGGAGATGGAAGACCGGGGCGTCTGGTTGGTCGGCCCCTCCAGTGGTTATTGCTTTCGCTTTCCGTCGGAGCTCTCGGATTCATCAACGCCTGGGATCTGGGATTTGCCGCCGCACTGGTGTTCATAGCCGCGGCAATCAAGATGTACCGAGCCGATTCGATGACGCTCCCACTCGCTGTGTTGAGGGGTTTCATAACTACCGTAATGGTGCTGGGCCTTGGTATGGCGATATATGCCGGATTCTATTTCGGAACTTTCAGCAGCCAGGTTGATTGGAATGCACCACTGGGCGCAGCGAAGCACGCGACAAGGCCGATCCACATGCTCACCGTATGGGGACTGTTCGTCGTTCTGCTCGCGCCACTCTGGCTGAGCGTCTCCGGGAGTGTTGTGCGGGCGTACCTCGGCCGGTTCAGATCCAACCCAACGATTGACTCCATACCTGACGATACCGATCTGGAAATAGACCCTTGCGTCAACGACGCCAACGCAGCGCCGGCCGGTCGCGCTGAGCTGACGCCGTTGATCGCCGTGCTGCTGGCTATAGGCGCCCCTTACATCGTGTGGGCCAGTATCCACCTCTACGTGAACGACCCGTCGTCTGCATCCGACCTGTTCTGGCGTGCCATAGACGTCCTCCCTCTCGCTGTGCTTTCCGGGCTTGCGATGCTCGCCCTGCTGCATTTCGCCCGGCGAGCTGCCTCAGACACATTGGTGTTCGCACTCGCATTACTCGCCATGGCTCTGTACATGATCTACGGGGCGGAACTGCTCTACATAAACGACCTGTTTGGCGGGCGCATGAACACAGTGTTCAAGCTCTATTACCAGGTGTGGATCATCGTCGGAGTAGTCGGGGCGTACGGTCTCCACTTCTGGATCCGAAATCACCAAAACTGGTACGGCATTCGTCGGTCTGTCAGTGAAACCGGAGTGGTCATCGCCGCCGTAATGGTGATAGTGGCCCTGTACTACCCGGGCGCTTCCCTTGACTCCCGTACTGATGGGTTCTCCGGGGAGCGAAGCCTGGACGGGACCGCCTTTATAGGTCAAACGCGGGCATCCGAATCTGATGCGATTGCCTGGTTATCAGAAAATGCCCGTGATGATGCGGTGCTAGTTGAGGCCATCGGCGAGAGTTACACGGACTTCGGACGGATATCATCTACCACCGGTATACCGACACTGCTCGGTTGGCCGTTCCATGAGGAACAGTGGCGTGGAGGTCGGGACGCCTTCGATGGACGAGAAAAAGACGTGCAGAGAATCTATTCGGACGGGGAAATAGACGATGTCAAAACTATTCTGAGACGCTACGAAATCGATTACATAGTCGTTGGCCCACGTGAAAGGTCAACATATCCTGATCTTGACCTTGATCGCTTTGCCGAGATGGGCGAACGTATCTATCCGGCCGACGCATCGGACGTCGGTTTGAGGGACTACGTGATATTTGACGTAGGCGGGAGTTAAACAATTGACCGGTGAGGAGTCGACGATCTCGTCTGAGTATGGACGGCAGCGCGTGATCGCAGCGGCGACGATGCGCGGTCGTTGGGTAGAAGGTCGCTGGGTTGAGTCGGTATACGATCCAACACTTGGGACGCCCTCCACTGACGTGGGCTCAAGTGATGCCAGCATCGCTGAAGAGCCAGTTCAGGCGCCCCCGAGCCCCCGAGGTTGGAGACGAGATCTTCCCATCTCATGGGAGTTTGGCGCCTATGCCTCGCTATTTCTTGTAGCCCTTCTCATGCGGCTGTGGGACCTAGGTGGTCGAGCGGTTCATCACGATGAGAGTCTTCACGGCTACTTCTCTTGGCAACTTTTGAACGGAACCGGGTATGTGCACGACCCGCTCATGCACGGCCCGTTCCTCTTCCACATCACAGCGGGCTCGTTTTTCCTGTTTGGCGACAACGAGTTCACGCTCCGTCTCGCCCCCGCATTCTTTGGGGCCGCGCTGATCCTTACTCCGCTGTTGCTGCGTAACCGGCTCGGCAACGTTTCGTCACTGGTGATCGCCGGGATGCTGGCCTTCTCGCCCTCGCTCCTCTACTTCAGCCGATTCGCCCGTAACGACATATTCGTCGCCGTGTGGACCATTGCACTGGTGGCGATGGTGTGGCGCTATATGGACGACAGGCGTCCCCGGTATGTGTATTTGACGGCGGCACTGGTCGCCATCGGGTTTGCCACAAAGGAAACGCAGTTCATTGTGGTGGCGTTGGTCGCCATACCGCTAGCCGTGATGGCTCGCGAGGACGTACTTGGCTGGCTCTGGGGTCGCCGAAAACTTTCCGAGTGGAGCCCGGCCGGCGGGATGCTTGTGGTCATCGTCACGTTGACCCTCCCAATGATTGGCGCTGCTTCAGGACTCATCCAGAACGCACTGGGTCTAACCCTCGCTAACGATGACGCCACGACGGGTCTACCGCTTGGAACCGCCGACGGCGCTGGCGAAGTGATAGCGATAGTGCTCACCGTGTTCCTTCTTGCCGTCTCCATAACCGTCGGCGTGATGTGGAACAGGCGGTTGTGGCTCATAGGGTTTGGGATCGCCGCTGGCATATTTGTCGTGTTGTTCAGCACGGTGTTCACAAACTGGGCCGGACTTGCTTCCGGCGTCTGGCAGAGTCTCGGTTACTGGGTGGCGCAACAGGAGGTGGCACGCGGGAATCAGCCTGATTATTACTACGTGATGCTGACCAGTGTGTATGAGTTCCTACCGGCGACAATTGGACTTGTGGCCGCGGTCTACTACGCCTTCAAGGGCGATACTTTCACACGCTTCCTCGCTTACTGGCCCCTGGCGACGTTTGCCGCGTATTCCGCCGCAGGCGAGAAGATGCCATGGCTGGAAGTTCAGGTGGCTCTGCCGTTCATATTTCTTGGAGGGAAGGCGCTGGGCGATCTCATCACGACGGTGCAGTGGAGGTCGTCACTTGCAGGAGGCGGTTGGTACGTCTTCGCAGGCGTGCCAGTGGCCGTGATCGTGCTATGGCGCTTAATTTTCCTTAACGACACACAGCCCGGATTGGGCGGCCTGGACGTTCCGGCTGGAGCCATGGTGCTGCTGGGTGCGATGGCGCTTCTCCTGGCCGGTCTGTACTGGCTGACGCGTCGTATCGGACGTCGACAGGCTCTTGGTCTGGCTGGTGTCACGGTTGCCGGGTTGATGGCGATACTCACCATCCGAACGGGGTGGATCGTTACCTACCAGTATCCAGATGTTCCTAATGAATTGCTCGTGTATACGCAGACATCACCGGAGCTGGCGTCGCTGGCGCAGGAGATTGAAGCGGCGGCGAGCCTTACGGGAGACGGTGCCGATCTCAAAATGACGGTGGATGGAGCCAGCGGCTTCACCTGGCCCTGGACCTGGTATCTCCGAGATTACACAGCGGTCTCTTACCCAAACCTGGGATTTGCGATCCCGGACGGACCGAGCGATTCATCGATTGCGATCGTCCACACTCGTAATGAAAACTTAGCCAGGGCTGCGACGGAGGAAGGTTTTACCGAAGGCCGTAGGTTCCCGCACCGTCAATGGTTCCCTGAGACCTACAAACAAACGACATGGAAACAGTTTGTAGACACACTGGTCCGACCAAATCGATGGCAGAACGCTCTGAACTTCTTCCTGTATCGGGACATGTCGCAACCCATAGGGTCTGAAGACGCATTCGTGTACTTCAATCGCGATATCCCGTTGAGGGCACTTGAATGACGGCCCCAAATCGTCCGCAAAGGCTTTGTTTACTGGCCGTTTGAACAGTAGGATAAGTTGGTGATTTCGCAGCGAAGTATCTGGGCCGGGCTGATAGTCAGCGCGGGATTTCTCACCGTATTTGCGCTCCTGTTCCTTCCTGTCGACGACGTCAAAGACGTCGTTCGTGAGGCTAACTTCTGGTACGTCGCCCCGGCGATAGTCTTTTATTTTATCGCCGTCTACTTCCGTAGCCTCCGCTGGCGTTACCTCCTTAAGCCACTTATTGGACATCCCAAACGAGCGCTGTTTCCGGTGGTCGTAGTTGGATACATGGCAAACAACATCCTGCCGGTTCGGCTGGGCGAGCTAGTTCGGTCCTATTACGTGGGACTCAGAGAGGGTGTGAACCCGGCGGCGGCGTTTGGCACGGTGGCCGTGGAGCGTGTATTTGACGTCTTCGTCCTATTCTTCGTGATAGCGGCCGTCTGGATTCTCCCGGTTGGCGACCTGCTTGGGCGCGTGGCGGACGACCTGCCCGGTGGGACGCCTGCATTGCTTGCCTTGTCAGTACTTCCATTCTTGGGTGTCACGGCGATCATCGCCGCCATCGTGGTCCTAGATCCAGCAACGACGCTCAAATTGATAGAGCGTCTGATGTTTTTTGTACCGGCCGGGATCAAGATCAAACTGTTGGGGATAGCGGAACGCCTACTTGAGGGGCTGACCGTAGTTCGGACGCCGCGAGCGCTTATTGCCGTTCTGGTTTTGTCTCTACCGATTTGGATCGGAGAGGTCTCGATGCTTTACATCATCGCCCTGGGATTCGATATCGAGTCAGCATTTGGTGGCAAAGTCGAGATGATCGCCGCCATCGGTTTGTTTATGGCAATCGCTAACCTGGCGCTGGTCGTACCGTCTACAGCCGGTGGCGTCGGGCCTTTTAATTTCTTTGGGGCGGCCACTCTGGTGGCACTGGGCGTGGGCGAGGCTGAGGCCGGAGCATATGTCCTTACCGCGCACATCGCTCTGTTGTTGCCGGTGACGTTGCTCGGATTGGTCGTGCTGCTGTTCGACCATACGTCTCTGAAATCGCTTCTCGGTCGCACCCGCCTTGCGCAACAACAGGGGGATGACGGAGTAAGCGAACCCGCAGTGTCCTCGATGGGCCCACTTGCCTAATAGATGAAGGAACTCAAATGCGAATAGGTGTTATCGGAGCTGGTGCAGCGGGTTTGGCGGCGGCGTACGACTTCGCTGCTGCTGGCCACGGCGTCACCGTCTACGAAGCGGCGCCCTTCGCCGGGGGGCAAGCGTCGACCATAGAGGTCGGCGGAGGTCGTCTGGAGCGCGGGTATCACCACCTGTTTACCAACGACTCAGCCATTCTTGGGTTGATGGACGAACTTGGGATCGGCGATTCGATGCAGTGGATTCCGTCCACCGTCGGAATTTATACAAACCAGAAGGTGTACCGCTGGAGCACCCCGATAGATCTGCTCAGGTTCAGTGCTCTCTCCTTCAGAGACCGCATTCGTATGGGTATGGTCGCCAAGAAGCTACAGCGGATGCAGGACTGGCGAGCACTTGAGGACACCACGGCGGCCGAGTGGATTCGCGAGAACGCCGGGTCTTCCATATATGAAAAGGTGTGGGAACCGCTGCTACGCGGCAAGTTCGGCGATCGGTTCGAGAACGTCGCTATGCCCTGGTTCTGGAGCAAAATCCAGACCCGTTTCGCCTCACGAGATCGCCTCGGACGGGAGAAGCTTGGTTATCCGGTGAACAGCTTCGACGAGGTGTTTGAGAAGCTGGTGGAACGGATCGAGTCGATGGGCGGGAATGTCCACCTTGATACCCCGGTAACTCGCGTTCTGGTTGATGGCGGCACGGCCAACGGCCTGCGAGTCAAACACCCGGATGGGACGGAGACTGAAGAGCAGTTCGACCTCTTGTTATCGACCGTGCCATCATTCTCATTCCCTGAGCTGGTCGATCTTCCTGAGTCGTACACCGACAAGCTGAACGCGGTTGAGTACATGGGCGCAGTGGTCATGATCCTTGAGATGACGCACCCGCTGACATCTGTCTACTGGATGAACATCGCCGATCATGAGGTTCCGTTCCTGGGATTAATCGAGCACACCAACCTGATCCCGAAAGAGATGTACGGCGGCAGTAACGTGCTTTACCTGACCAACTATGTTGAGCGTCAGGATGAGATCTTCTTGATGTCCTCAGATGAACTGCTGGACGTCTACGCCCCGCACCTGTCGCGCTTTAATTCGGAGTTCGATCGCTCCTGGATTACCCGTGTCCACCACAACAAGGTGAGTGCGGCGCAGCCCGTCATCGGAAAGAACTATTCGCAGCACATACCCGAGCACCAGACCCCTGTTGCGAACCTTTTCCTGGCGAACACAACGCAGATTTACCCGGAAGACCGTGGCACCAACTACAGCATCCGGATGGGGCGAGAGGTCGCCGCAACGATGCTGCGGGGCGGTTAAGCCATCCGCGTTGCGTACTGGCTTGAGAAACAAGTGGCGCATCAACGCCTTGTATGCCTCGCACGGCCATAAAAATATCCCGTCACGTCAGTGACCCTGTGCTAGACTCCGGCGGCTTTTCTAGGTTTATATGAGAACCATTTCAGGTTCTCGATTTTGAGTGAGAATCAATTCACTGAGAGGACGCTCTATGGGCAAGTTGGACGGAAAGGTAGCCCTTATCACGGGTGCCGGAACTGGGATCGGTCGCAGCGCAGCAAATATGTTCGCAGCGGAGGGCGCTGAACTGGTGATCGCCGCTCGTCGGCAGGGCCCACTGGATGAAGTGGTCGCTGAGATCACCGCCGCCGGTGGCAAGATCACGGCCAAGACCGCCGATATGGAAGTTCAGGAAGACATCGAGGCTCTCGCTGCGTACGCGCTGGAGAAGCACGGTCGGATCGACATCCTTGTGAACAATGCCGGACACAGCTCGAAAGTCCGCAGCGTTCGCTGGATCTCCCGTGAGGAGTTCGACAGCGTTTACGCCGTGAACGCAGCGGGACCGGCCCAGCTGACCCGGTTGCTCCTTCCCCCGATGCTTGAAGCCGGCGAAGGCACCGTGATACTGGTGTCGTCAATGGCCGCGCTTCGTGGCGGATTGCTAGGTGGGGTCGCTTACGGCCCGGCCAAGGCTGCGGCCAAGATGTATATGGACAACCTGCGAACGGAACTGCGTCAGTATGGGATCAGGGCGACCACGATCTACCCGGCAGAGGTAGACACCCCGATTTTGAACAACCGCCCGCACGTGCCGGACGCCGAAGCGCGATCGACCATGATGCTTCCGGAAGACATCGCGGAGGGCATCCTGCTCGCGGCGACTCGCCCGGCGCGCACGATGATCGATGACATCACCTTCACGCCGACCGTCCAGCGGGACACGACACAGGATGTGGCAGCGGCCCGTATTGCCGGTGCCCCGGACGGTACGGTCTAAGACTCGTCTAACCCCAAATACATAAGGGGTAACCACTCGAAGAGATATGTGCCGATAGGTGGACTTGATGCCAGGAACGGACCATAACGAACTCCGCTCCCGGCTTGAGTTCGCCGTCGGCGCCGCTCGGGCGGCGGGCGAACACGCCCTGAGCTACTACCAGTCAACCGATCTCATGATTGATCAGAAGGCGGACGACACTCCAGTAACACGCGCGGATCGTGAATCAGAGCAACTCATCCGATATGCCTTGAAAGACTCTTTCCCGGACGATGCGATTCTTGGGGAAGAGTTTGGTGAGGATCCGGGAAGCACCGGGTATCGCTGGTATCTGGACCCGATAGACGGCACAGATTCGTTCCTTAGACAGGTGCCGCTCTGGGGGACCATGATGGGACTGGAGTTCGACGACCAGCCTGCTGCCGGAGTTGTCGTTTTCCCCGCCCTTGGTGAAATCGTCTGGGCGGGTTCCGGACTTGGTGCATGGTGGGCAAACGACCTTGCGCCGATCCAGTATGGCGAGACGATTCCGGAAGATATTCGCGTTGCACGTGTCTCTGAGGTGTCGGACGTCGGCGACGCCTGCATGTCCTCGACCACGGTGAAGGGCTACGACGCTTCAGGAACTTTTGAAGGTTACGACAGGCTCAGAAGGGCCGTAGACCAGGATCGAGGTTGGGGCGATTGCTACGGATATTTACTCGTAGCAACAGGCCGAATCGACATCCACGTGGATCCAGAGATGTCCATTTGGGACGTTGCACCAATGCCTACGATCATCGAGGAAGCAGGCGGCCTCGCGACGGATTTCGATGGCAAACGGGGCATAGATCTGGGCAATATGATCGCCACCAACGGGAAGCTTCACGACAGGGTCATTGAGCTACTCAATGGATAACCTATGTTCGTACTCCCGGATGAGGGCTCTTCTCATGACCCGAAATAACAGGATCCGGAGATTGCTGGCCCCGAACGGCCCTGCTATATTTGTGACGCCCTTAGCAAAGTCCATTTTTCCCGAATCGAGGACCCACGCTTGAGCGACGGCACAACGCCCGCCAGCGACGAGATACCCTCCAGCGATGAACTAAGAGATCGTTCACGAAAGGCGCTGCAATCTCAGCAGCAGCCGACGGTGACCGTGCTCTCGTCGTTGATCGCAGTCCAGGATGCTCTTCATTACATTCCGGATGAGGCCATAGAGGAGACGGCCACGCACATGAAATCCACCATCAATGATGTGTGGAGTGTGGCGTCTTTCTACACGAATTTCAGATTCACGCCTCCCGGAGAACACACCATTGACGTGTGCTGGGGGCCGTCCTGCCACCTGAATGGTGCACAGAACTTACTGTTGCGCGTCCATTCAGAGTTGGGTGTGGATGGCGAGGGCGAGACCGAAGACGGGAAGTTAACGCTCCGCTACAGCACATGCCTCGGCGCCTGCGCCCTGGCCCCGGTGATAGCGGTGGACCATCACATGAAAGGTCGCATGTCGCCAGATTTGGCTGCTGCGGTCGTTGACGAGCTAAAGGGCGCTTAGTGCAGATCACCCTGTTGCGACGAATAGAGGCCATATGTCGGTAGCGTTTTCGGAGCTTCGGCAGAAGGCTGATGCTGAATGGCAGGCCCTGACGGCGGGCGACAAACCATGGATTCGCGTCGGGCTTGGCACGTCTGGAGAGGCGGCTGGAGCCGATGAGGCGTACGCGGCGCTGACGGAAGCGCTGGGGGCTGAGGCAAACGTCACGCTGGTCGGCTCGATGGGCCTCTGCTATGCCGAGCCGCTAATCGACGTGCAACTGCCCGGCGGTGCGCGCGTTTTCTACAACAACCTGGGAGCGGACGAGGCGGCCGACGTTGTTGGCAGTCATCTGAAATCCGGCAGGGCAGATGCCAGCCGGGCGTTCGCCTGGCATGGCGCTGAGCGACCTGAAGGCCTGGGTGCGGTAACCCGCCTCAACGAGTTGCCGACGGTAAAGCCACAGACACGGCTGGCTACTAAACTTGCCGGCGATATAGATCCAAGGGACTTGTCACAGTACATCGCCAACGGCGGATACAGTGCGCTTGAAAAGGCGCTGGAAGACATGGACTCGGAAGCGGTGCTCAACGAGGTCAAAGCATCTGGCCTACGAGGTCGAGGCGGGGCCGCATTCCCGACCGGAGTTAAATGGGGCTTCCTGGCTCCAAACCCGGCACCGGTCAAGTACGTCCTTTGCAACTGCGAAGAAGGCGACCCCGGTGCGTTCAACGACAAGGGAATCCTTGAGAACTGCCCGCACACGCTGCTTGAAGGGCTGATCCTCGCCGGGTACGCCACCAACTCATCCAACGGCTTTATTTTCATCCGACAGGGCCACACGCTGCCCATCGAAAACTCACGTAAGGCCGTTCAGGACGCTTATGCAGCCGGGTTGCTGGGCAAGAATATCCTCGGTAGTGATTTCAGCTACGAGGTAGAGGTCGCTCTCACCGGTGACTCCTACGTTGCCGGTGAAGAGACAGCACTCATGGAGGCTATCGAGGGCAAGCGCTCTCAGCCCCGTTACCGGCCGCCGTTCCCCGCCGCCGCAGGGTTGTGGGGCAAGCCCAGTAACATCAATAATGTTAAGACACTTTCATACGCGCCGACGATTATTCGGGACGGCGCAGACGCTTTTAAGGAAGTCGGCATCGAGTCGACTCCTGGCACCGCTATCCTGTGCATCACCGGGGCGGTTAACCGCCCCGGTATGTACGAAATCCCCATGGGATCGTTGACCGTCCGTGAGGCCGTGGAAGAAGTGGCTGGTGGCATTCGTGACGGCAAGAAGATGAAGTTGTTCCAGGCGGGTGGCCCGCTGTTCGGCCCGATAGGCGAAGAGGGTTTTGACACGCCCATCGACTTCGATTCCATCGGCAAAACCACCGGAAGCCTTGGCTCCGGGGGGTTCATCATAGGCGACGAAGACGTGTGCGCCGTAAATCTTGTCCGCAACCTGATGTCGTTCAACCAGTTCGAATCTTGCGGCAAGTGCTTCCCGTGTCGACTTGGTATGACCCACATGGTCGAGACGCTGGAACGTATTTCGCAAAACGAGGGCAGGGAAGACGACCTGGCTCTTATGGAACGCATGGGCGCGAGCATGCGCATGGGTTCCCTTTGCGGCCACGGCCAGCTTGGCTACAACCCGGTGGCGTCGGCACTGAAGTACTTTGAGGCCGACTTCCGCTCCCACATGGATGACAAGGAATGCCCGACGGGCGCTTGCGGCGAAGGACAGATGATTACGCCGATCAGCACGCGCCCAGAACTGATGTCTGAGCCGGTTAACTTCAAGCAGTTGACGGCCAGATAGAGCTCAGCCCAAAACAGGACTTCCTCCAGTAAACCGGAAATCTTAGGAGACTGCGCCGAATGGCGGACGACACCATCAAGCTAATCGTGGACGGCCAGGAGATCGAAGCCAAACCTGGCCAGACGATCATCCAGGCGGCTCAGGACGCGGACGTATACATTCCGTACCTGTGTTACTTCCCGGGCATGAAGCCATATGGCGCTTGCCGAATGTGCGTCGTTTCCACAGAGTCCGGTGGTCGCAAGGGCGTCCAGGCTTCTTGCACCACTCCGGTAGCGCCGGACATGATCGTTGAGACCAACACGGAAGAGGTCGTCAATCTCCGGAAGGGGATTACCGATCTGCTCATGACGGAGCACCCGCATGGATGCCTGACATGTCACCGCGCCGAGCTGTGCGGCCCGCAGGACATCTGTCAGCGACACGTCGGCGTGACCGACCGCTGCACGATTTGCCCGAAGAATGAACGTTGTGAGCTGAAAGACACCGTCCGCTTCATGAAGCTGGACATGACCTCTTCGCTTAACTACCACCGCCGTGATCTTCCGATCCACACGGACGATCCCTTCTACGACCGCGACTACAACCTGTGCATCGTCTGCGTCCGATGTGTTCGGGCATGTGATGAGGTCCGTGGCGACTCGGCTCTTTCGCTGGTCTCTCGCTCAGGCGTGGCGCTTGTCGGAACCTCGCACGGAACATCTCTTCTTGAGTCCGGATGTGAGTTCTGCGGAGCCTGTATCGACGCCTGCCCGACGGGCGCTCTTACTGAGCGCGAGTACAAGTGGGAAAAGGCGTCTACAAAGGTCAGCACCGTTTGTACCAACTGCCCGGTGGGGTGTGAGCTTGTGATGGACGTGAACGACTTGAACAAGGTCGTTCGGATGACCGGGGACCTGTCTGGAGAGGCTAGTCACGGCCAGGCCTGCTTCAAGGGCAAGTTTGGCTACAACTACCCGAACCACATTCGACGCCTGAAGTACCCGATGGTACGGATCGACGGTGAACTACAGCGCACCACCTGGGAGACCGCGTTGGAAGCGGCTTCGATGGGCCTATCAGAACATCTTCCGGAAGAGCGCGGCGTGATCCTCTCACCTCGCGGCACCAATGAAGACCACTACGTCGGACAGAAATTCGCACGTACCGTGCTCGGCACCAACAACGTCGACACCGGACTGAACCGCTCTCAGGAACTTCTTGCGACTCTTGCCGGCACTGCCGGCCATGGCGCGTCCACAAACCCGATATGGGGCATTGAACAGTCAAAGAGTGTCCTGGTCGTTGCTGGCAATCCGACGGAAGAGCAGAATGTGCTCGCAGTTCCGGTCAAGAAAGCGGTCAGGGGGGGCGCAAGCCTGATCGTGATCGACCCACGAGAAACTGAACTGACCCGATACGCTAGCAACTGGCTCCGCCCACGACCCGGGACAGAGATCACGTTACTTGGCGGTCTGGTACGAGTGATCCTGGATGAGGCGCTGGAAGACAAGGACTTTGTCCGGGATCGTCTCGATCGCGTCGATGAGCTCAAGAAATCGATCTGGTCGTTCGACCTGATGCGTGTTTCTGAGATCACGGGCGTATCTGAAGAAGACATCCGGGCCGCCGCCAGGGCTTACGGAAACGGAAGTCCGGCTGCGCTCTTGCACGGTACCGATGGGATCGTCGCTGAGGACCACGCTGATCTGCAGTCGGCTGTCATGAACCTGGCGCTTATAACAGGCAACATTGGAACGAACGGCGGCGGTGTGTACCCGCTGTTCTCGGGGGCCAACACGCAGGGCGGTAACGATGTCGGTGCTGCACCGTATCTGCTGCCGGGTTACCGGTCGGTCTCTGCAGATGCCGACCGTGACGTTATTTCCGCAGTAACGGGCGGGACATACCCGCAACTGGCGGGCAAGTCTGTGCGGGAGATGGTTGGGGATAGCGGAGTTAAGGCTCTTGTCGTTCTGGCCGATGGTTGGAACCCTGATGCTGCGGCTCTCACATCAGACGGCCTGAATAATCCGGGTTTCCTCGTCGTGTCTGACGTGTTCATGTCTGACACGGCGTCCAAAGCGGACGTTGTGTTCCCGGCTGCGACTTACGCCGAAGTGTCTGGCACGGTGACCAACTTGGAACGCCGCGTACAGAAGGTGAACCCCGGGCTTGAACTCAGGCACGAGGAACGTGAGGGTTGGCGGACGTTGGCCGGACTTGCGGCTGCGATGGGTGGGACAGGATTTGAATACGGATCCTCTTCGGAAGTCTTCGACGAGATCCGAAAGGTGGTCCCGGACTACGCCGGGCTTTCCCACGAACGGCTTGAGGGCAGAGGGATACAGGTTCCGGCGCAGGACGAATCGTCCCGTGGCACAGAGATCCTGTTCACCTCTGGCGAAAAGCTTTCCGTCTCGCCGATGGCGATTCGGGAACCGATCTCCCTGCCCAACGGCGAGTTTCCCTTCACGCTGGGACACGGACGTGTCCTGATGCGTCCAGAGGAAGAAATGCGGGTCGTGCAGAACGAAAACAGCATGAACCAGATAGAACGAGACACATGGATTGAGATTCACCCGGAGGACGCGTCCTCGTTGGGTGTCGTGGAGGGAGACAGGGTCACAATCACAGCCCAGTCGGACGCGTCTGCGTCTTCGTTACCGGAATCTGGACTTGCACGCCTATCGGCGCCGCATCGTGGCTTCGTGTCG
>Ga0114996_10006550_pt1 | contig 13358 bp, 12 predicted proteins | sample ArcticOcean_MG_C_4_FD_87039 | JGI IMG/M metagenome (GOLD analysis project Ga0114996, IMG submission 87039) | Marine microbial communities from western Arctic Ocean - ArcticOcean_MG_CB4_134 | ecosystem: Environmental > Aquatic > Marine > Oceanic | place: Arctic Ocean: Canada Basin | collected... | reverse complement strand
GTACTCCACAACTCTGCCGCCGTCCTCCAGAACGGAGCTGTGGTGGCCATCTACGACAAGGTGCTCCTGCCTAGTTACGGTGTATTTGATGAGAGTCGATACTTCGTTGCCGGGGACGCTCCCAACCAACTCATTGAGATTTCCGGCGTACCGGTAGGCGTTTCCATTTGCGAGGACGGGTGGGCAGAGGATGGTCCGACGACCCAACAGGCTAATGCCGGCGCCAAGCTCATGCTGAATATCAACGCTTCGCCCTTCCACCACGGAAAAGCCCTAGAGCGTCAACAACTTATGGCAAGTCGCGCGAGGGGTGCCGGAGTACCGCTCGTCTATCTCAACTTGGTTGGTGGACAAGACGAGCTCGTCTTCGATGGCTCTTCAATGGTGCTTAGCGGCACGGGCGAACTGCTGGCGAGATCGCCGCAGCTCGAAGAGGACTTTCTGATTCTCGATGTTTCTGTCGAGGGGGCTATCCCCCGCGCTACCGGTGACGCAATCCCTGGAATCGTTACCCGGCCGCTAGACGACGACGAAGAGATGTACGCGGCGCTTGTGCTCGGATTGCGCGACTACGTTGGCAAGAACGGGTTTACCGAAGTGGTCATTGGTCTGTCGGGAGGTATCGACTCGGCCGTGACGGCGGCAATCGCGGCCGACGCCCTCGGAGCCGAAGCTGTACGGGGAATCACGATGCCCTCTGAGTTCTCCTCAGAGCACTCAGTTTCTGACTCACAGGTCCTTGCCGACAATTTCGGGATCCGGCTCGACACGATTCCCATCGGCGGGCTTTTCGCTGAGTTCCAGACCGCGCTGGCCGAGGTGTTCGAAGGTACCGAGTTCAGCGTCGCTGAGGAGAACGTGCAGGCCCGGATTCGAGGAGTACTGCTCATGGCTGTCTCCAACAAGTTCGGTCCCATGGTGGTGACAACCGGTAACAAGTCGGAGGTGGCTGTTGGCTACGCGACGCTCTACGGTGATATGGCGGGAGGGTTCTCCGTCCTGAAAGACGTGTTCAAGATGGATGTCTATCGTTTGGCTAGATGGCGAAACCGAAACGGAGAGATGATCCCGAGCGGCACTATCTCGAAGCCGCCGTCAGCGGAGCTGCGACCCGACCAGATGGACTCTGACAGCCTGCCTCCGTACGAGTTGCTCGACGCGATCTTGGAGCGATACGTGGAGGATGACCGATCCGTGTCCTCGATCGCTGAAGAAGGGTTCGACATCGACATTGTGGTGAGAATCTGTGGGCTTGTTGATCGGAACGAGTACAAACGCCGACAAGCTGCTCCTGGGGTGAGGATAACTGCGAAGGCTTTTGGCAAAGATCGGCGTCTTCCCATTACCAATCGATATAGAGGCGGAACCTAATGATGATTGACGGCGTCATAAGCGGCGATGGGATGATCTCCGCGATGGACATGGGCTTCACCCGCGGCGTGGGTGTGTTTGAGGTCGCTCGGGCGTATCAGGGGCGGCTCCTTGGACTCGACCGGCATCTTGCTCGCCTTACGAGGTCCGCAGAGTTGATGGACATTCCGCTCGCGCCCTTGAAGGACATCCGCTCTTGGATGGAGACAATGGCTCGAGAGGGTGGCGACTGTTTAGTACGCGTAGTGTGCACTCCGGGTGACGAAGGTGCCGAACCGGCTCCTAGAACCGTGGTCCAAAAGGTTGCTGTCCCAGGCTTGCCGGACGTGATGCGGCTTTCAACAACGGTGGCCCATTGGCACCCGGCCGGAGCAGAGTGGGTACTCTCCGGCGTGAAGAGTTTGTCGTACGCGCCAAACATGACGGCGCTCTTTACAGCCAATAAGCAAGGCTTCGACGACACGCTCTTGCTGTCGATGGGAGGCGTGGTTTTGGAGTGTCCTCGTTCTTCAGTCGGGTGGATCCGAAACGACGTGATTGAGTTCCCGTCGTTGGAGTTGGGGGTTCTCGATTCGGTGACCCGTCAGTACGTAGTCGAAACGGCCCAAGAAGCCGGGATGGTTGTGGAGACAGGCTTCTTCGATCTAGCAGTCCTAGGTGAGGCCAGTGAAGTGTTCATCTTGAGTACCGCTCTGGAGGTAGGCCCAGTGGTAGCGGTTGATGACCGCCGCTGGGAGACGGGTCCGGTAACCGCCGAGCTGGCGATGCTCTTTGATCGCCGAGTTCACGAAGAACTTTCACTGACGTAGGGATTCTCCCTATTATTTCGCCCATGAATCAACCGTTCAGCGATTACGAGATCGACTGTTTCCGCCGCGCTGGTCGCGTTATCTCCGACGTGAGGGAATGGGCTAAGACCGCGATCCTGCCCGGTGTCGAGATGCGGCATGTCCTCGAGACGGTTGAGGACATGATCCGAGAGCAAGGGGCAGAGCCTGGATTTCCGGCTCAGTCTTCGCGCAATTCAGTTGCCGCTCACTACTGCACGTCTCCCCAAGACACGACCGTGTATGAGGAGGGCGACTGCGTCAAGATCGACATTGGAGCCCACATTGACGGGTACGTCGTCGATACTGCCGCCACGGTTGATCTCTCGAGCGATGGCCGGTGGGCGGCCCTCATTCAGGCAGCCGACGATGCGCTCGCAGCAGCCATCAATCTGGTGAAGGATGGAACGCCCACGGGAACGTTGGGTACCGTCATCGAGACGAAGATCGTCTCAGCGGGCTTCCAGCCGATCAGGAATCTGACGGGGCATGGCCTTGGGCGGTGGAAAGTCCACACCCTCCCCGCGATTCCGAACTCCGCGAATCGAGGCGGTCCGCTGCTGCGAACGGGCATGGTCTTTGCCATCGAACCGTTCTCCTGCACGGGAGAGGGCTACGTTTTTGAGCGGGGCAAGTCTGAAGTCTTCATGATTGCCGAACCGCCAAAGCGCCCGAGGGCGTATGACGCGGCGCTGCTGGCAGACATTCTGTCATGGAACGGCCTTCCCATTGCTAGGCGCTACTTCACCGATCACGACCCGCAAGTCTTGGAACGCACCATTAATAGGCTTGCCCGTCAGAAAGCGCTGGTGCGTTATCCGCCCCTTGTAGAGCAGCCGGGCGTCATGGTTGCGCAGACCGAGCACACGATCTACCTCGGGCCAGACGGGCCCGAGATCCTCACCCTCTGAGTACGGTTAACCCGTAAGGGTGGGAAGCAAGAGGGCTCCAACGGCTAGGAATCCGGCGAATCCCACTAGGTCGGTGATGAGCGTGAGAAAGATGTTAGAAGCGAGCGCTGGATCGAGGCCGAACGCTCTGAAGGTAAGCGGGATGGCAGATCCCGATACGGTTGCTACAACGAGATTGGCGAACGCCGCGAGCCCCACGATGAGGCCGATGGTGGCTGGGGAGAACGTGACCCCGGAGCGAAACGCTGTAAAGGCAGCAGCTGTAAGGCCCGCAGCCGTACCGATTAAGATGCCGTTGGCCATTCCGATTGCTGCCTGACGGCCCAAAATACCGCTGATCTCAGACCGGGGGACATCATCGGTGGAGAGAGCCCTTATCGTTACAGCCAAACTTTGGGCTCCGGCATTGCCGCCGAGCAGCGCGACCACAGGCATGAGGATGGCAAGAAGTGGAGCTTGCTCGATGATGGCCTCAAACTGGCCGAGTGTGAGAACCACGGCGAAGGCAAGCCCAAGGTTGACGAGGAGCCACGGGGCTCGCTGCCGCACCGAGCGCCCGACGTCGGTGTAGACGGTTTCCTCTGCACCGGCTCCTACTGCCGCTGCAAAGTCCTCAGATGCCTCCTCCTGAATGGCCTCGTACAGGGCGTCCTGATCCACGACGCCGAGCAGCCGACGTTGCGCGTCGACGACTGGGATAGCGAACAGGTTGTAGCGCTGACTGAGTTCGGCTACTTCTTCGCGGTCAGTTGTGGCTGAAACAGCCACTGGATCGGGGACCATTACCTCGTCAATGCCAACGCCAGGACGACGAAACACAAGGTCACGAAAAGAGATCACCCCGACGAGCGCAGCCTTCTCGTCTGTGACATACACATACGAGAGATCTTCAAGATCCTCGTGGAACTTGCGAATGGTATCGAGCGCCTCGCCGGCGGTGATCCCCATTGGTAGGGAGGTAAAGCCTGAGGTCATGAGACCACCGGCAGAGTCGGAGGCGTGCCGGAGGAGTCGTCGAATCTGTTCGGTGGACTCGGCGTCCATCGCCTCGAATAGGTCCGCGAGATAGGCCTCGGTGAAGCGTTCACACAGGTCGGCGGCCTCATCGGCGTCCATCGCCGCGAGGAACTTGGCCGATTGCGCTGTGGGCAATGCTTCAAGAATGACCACACCTAGGTCATCTCGAAGGTGATCAAGGATCCGGGCGCCGTGGTCAGGACTCAGTTGACTTACGAGTTCGGAGAGGGTTGCGTCATCGCCAACTTCTTCGAGAATGTCGGCGGCGTCGTGGGGGTCCGACTCCGCAAGTGTTTGCCAACGAACCGAGTCGGCGATGAGTTCGCTGGCTACTCGTTGAGCGTCTTCTCTGGCTTGGTCGCGAAGACGTCGCCCTGCTTGTCGCGAAGTGCGGAGTCGGAATCTAGCCATGTCGACTCCGGCCTTTGCCTATCCCTTGTAGGCTCGGACGGTTTTGACGGTCAGCGAGAAAACGCCACCGGGTGCCTCATAGGAAACCGTGTCCCCAATCTTGGCGCCGAGCAACGCAGCGCCCATGGGTGAGCTAGGGGATGCCAGGATGAAGCCGTCGACCTTGTTTTCGGCCGGTGCCACGAACAGTTCCATCTCGTATCCATCGTCTTCAACAACAGCGACGCAGCCGATTTCGACGGTGTCTGTGATCTTTACCTCGCGCACTTCGGATGTTTTGAGTAGTTCTTGAATCTGGCGGATTCGGTTCTCGTACATGCCCTGTTCGTCTTTTGCAGCGTGGTACTCAGCGTTCTCCTTGAGGTCGCCGTGGGCACGCGCAGTCGCAATTCGCTCAATGATGAACGGACGCCATTCTTCGACGAGCTGCGTGAGCTCTTCTTCGAGCTTCTTATGAGCTGCTGGGGTGAGGAAAGTTGACTCAGTCATGACGAATGAAGGATAGCGAAACGAAACTACTTGGTAGTTCTGGCTAGAGAATCAGGGGCAGGGTGTTAGTCCGTGAAGCGACTGACCCAATCTAGGAAAGATGGGATGAAGCGGTCGATATATCGGCGGGCTGCTTCGTCCACGAGTTGGAGATCGTCGTCAAAGAGGTCGGCGGCCTTAGGGAGATTGAGACGGGGGGTGGGCATGTTGGGCGATCCGAGGTGCATCAGAACGGCCCGCAGGTGGTTTGCGGCTTGAACGCCTCCTCCGACTCCTCCGGACACAGCTATCGCCGCCGATGGCTTGCCTTTAAAGGGGTTGCTGCCTCGGGTCAGCCAATCGATTGAGTTCTTGACGTGGCCGCTGTAGCTTCCGTTGTACTCAGGAGTACAGACGAGAATCCCGTCTGCTGCTGTGACGATTGCCTTGATCTCGGCGAGGCGGCCGTCCCATGTTGTCTCTACATCCCTGTCGAAGACAGGGAGGTCGCCTGCCTCGAGCACGGTGAAGGTCACTTCTTCGGGGAGAGCAATCTCAATGGCCCGCAACAGGGCCCGGCCAAGAGAGTCTTTCCGAAGACTTCCTGGGATTCCGACAATTGAGAGTGGCTGTGTCATGATGGCGATTCTAAGGACTGAGTTCGCCTAGGTGCGTTACAAGATCCCAAACATGATCTCGCGGAGGTTCACGGAGTCGGTTCTAAATGTCACCGGATCCACCCGGAGGCTTCCAAGTCGCAGCCCCTTCATCCCCTCGCCGAAGGAGGTCACAACCTTCAGCTGCTCGCCATCGTGTTCGAGGTAACCCAGTCCCAAGCAGTTGCCGTCGCCGTCTTGAATACCGACGAGAATGTGGTGCAGGCGCACTAAATCGAAGCCCGAAGGCAGAGTAGGAGCGAAGACGGTCGGCCGGACGAGCCAGCGTTCGGAAGATATTGAAAGCGCCTGACTGAGCGCCTGACGCTTTCGCTCAGAGCGCTCTACCGGAGAGGGGACGTGCACCGATGGGTGGGGAGGGCCGGTTTTGACTTCAACAGAGAAGAAGCGATTGAGCATGCCGGTAATCGGCTCAAGTTCGCCGCCTCGCTGGAGACCCACAACGAGATCAGGCCGGCAAAGCTCAATTTTGTGGTACTTCAGTGTCTCTCCCACGACCCCTGACACCACACTGGAGGTGTCGATCACGATCAGCTCGGCTTGCTCTCGAGCCCTCTGTACCAACGAAGCGGTGGCGACGACGAGCTGAAGGACTAGATGCTTCGCTGAGGTAGCCCCGACGAACCGCATCTCGTCGGCGGCCTCGAGCGTATCGAGATCTGCGTGGCTCTCGACAATTCTTAGCCCGGTGCAAGCAGGTGGCGCGACGTTCGTAAGGGCCACGTCTGCGTCGACGTATCCACCGACGATTCCCCGTTCCACACCCAATGCCAATAGCGCTCGGGCGTAGGTGCTCTTGCCTGTGTCGGAGCCGCCGACCAACATGATGACGTTCTGTTGGGAGAGGTCGAGTGTCCTGAAGACGTCTGTCGGTGAGAGCATGCTCCGAGACTACCCCTTATAGGCTGATCTACTTGAGTGTGCGTCGATATCTTTTCAACGCTTTGCGCAGAGCTCGCTTTTCAATGATCCCCTCGGCGAGGACCGAGCCGGCCGGATCAGTTACGACCGGGATCCTAAGGGCGAATTCTTGGATCAGTTCGTCCGACGAATTGATGTCGATTTCGACAAAGTTGAGCCCGAGCAGACCGCAGAGTTGGCGGACAATCGGGAGCGCGTCTGCGCACAGATGACAACCTGGCTGCGAGAGGAACGATACGGTGCTCGGCATGGTGCCCGATCATATCAAGGGCGAGGCTCGATTCTACGCAGCTCTATTCGGGCCAACTGAGCGGCGGGAGTGCAGATCACTTAGGTTGGGACGAAGTGGCAGCGGCCTCAGAGCCTTAGAATAGGTCGATGCGACCTGGTACCACCTTCGTGATGATCTTCCTTTTGCTCCTGCTGGGCGTAGCGGCTGTGGTACTACTTTTTCAGCTTGGCCAGATTTGAATTGGCTGGTCGTCTCCGAGTTGCAGAGACTCGGCTGCATTGCCGCCAACCACCGCCAACGCCAAGAGCCCTGCTGAGTCAGTCACGAGAACTAGCTCGCCCGGAGCTTCGGTGCCGAAGGTGGATACCCATTTGACGGTTCGTTCGTTGATCCCGAATCTAACCGTGACCTGATCACCGAGCTTAATACCGAGCACTCCAACGTCCTCTGGTGAGATGTTTGTCTGGCAGTTACCGAACCCGTCCAGCCACCACACAACCCCAGCCACCCGGTCGGTCTTGATCTCGGCGAGGGGTAGCAGCAACGGGATGAGTGAGCCGGGGTCGAGGGTGGTGCCTAGGTCCGTCAGTGACGCTTGGTCGGAGGCCAGGAGGGCCGCTGCGGGGGAGAAGATGTCTCGCCCGTGAAAGGTGGAACTGGTGTTGGGAAGGTGGAACTCTGAGTTATCGAGTTGGACTGCTCGAGATGCACCCCCCATCATTGCGACTGCTGGGGAGAGTACGCCGTTGTCTGGGCCAACGAAGAACCCCCACGGAGTTTCGACAGCGATGGCCGCTCGGTTGGTCCCCACGCCAGGATCCACCACTGTGAGCGCTACGCCTTCTGGCAGGTACTGGATGGACCGAAGCATTGACAGGGCTCCATTGCGAATGTGGCCTTGTTCGATCTGGTGGTTTACGTCGATGACGCGAACGTCGGGAGCAAGCGATGCGATGACGCCGTGGCAGACGCCTACGTATTCATCGCTAAGCCCAAAGTCAGAGGAGAACGAGATGAAGGCGGGCATGTGGGGCTACTCGGGCTAGGTTTCGTTGCTAAAGCAGTCAGCAACCGCCTCGTTCAGGTCCGCACCGCCCAAGGCGACTCGTACATATACGACCGCCTGCTTGATTTCATCGAGGCTTAGCTGAGCCTCGAAACCGGGCATGCCGCCGTTGACAGGTTTACCTTGAGCTCCGTACGTTGGGTCTGGCCAGCCGATGCTGCCAACTGATACCCAATCGATTTGTGCAGCACAGGCTGGGAACGTCTCGAGGACAGCGCCTCCCGAGAGAGCCGGTCCAACAAGGGCTGATCCGTCAGCGGCGTGGCAAGCCTGACAGGTGGCGGTATAAAGGTCTTTTCCAGCTGTGAACTCTGCAAGGGCGTCGATGCTATTTCCAGTTTCGTCTCCGGCCGCCGCATCGTCCGCTCCGCCCACCTCGTAGCCGCAGTCGGCGCCAGCTTCGTCGAGGTCTTGACCACCGAATGTGACTCTCTCGAACAGTACGATCTGAATGATCTCAGCCTTGGTTAACTTGGGAACGAATCCGGGCATTAGCCCGCCTCCGCCCACCGGCTTGCTCTGGGACCCATACGTAGGATCTGGCCATCCGGAGCTGCCGAGGGCTACCCAGTCGACATGTTCGGAACAGGCTGCCCAGGTCTCGATTACGGCGCCTCCGTTGAGCTGCGGCCCGACGCCACCTGAGCCATCAGCTGTGTGGCAGGCAGCACAGTCGGCCTGATAGAGCTCGGCCCCGGCTTGTAGTTCGGCGATTAGGTCAACGCCGCCGCTGCCAGCTGACTGTCCTGGTGTGAACACAAAGGCCTGTTGGTTGCACGTCTGGAGTTGGCCTGCAAAGTCGACACCCATTTGCCCGGCTTCGCCGCAATCAACTCCGCCAGAGTTCACGACAAGGTACCCGCCAGCGATGATGGGAATAGCAGCGAGGATTGCCACAAGCCATCGAGGCACCCTTACTGACGTGCGTTCTTTGAGTCCGGCTGTTGCCACGGTGGTGACTTGATCGAAGGCCATAGCCTCTCGCCTATTGACCCTGTCGGGTGTCGGGAGGAACTGACGGACTGGAGCCGGCGTCGAAACTGCGGCTTCAGGCGCTCCGGTCTCTATTGTTGTCTCGGTGACCACAGGGGTAGGTTCGACGGCGGGAGGAGCTTCAACAGCAGCTGGAGCCGACGGGGTTGGGGGAGTTGCGCCTCCTGCCCATGCGGTAAGGATCTCCTCGACTGTTCCTCCGCCCGCTGCAGAACGCGCTTCGGCCGAACGCTGTACGAGATCTTCGGGTCCCCCGATGTTTGCAGCAGCGGCGCTCAGGAACTCACTCATTATTTGGTCTCCGACAGGAAGGTAGTCAGATCGCTGAGCTCGTCTGAGGGAAGGTAGCTGTAGGCGGGGTGACGAGCTCCGGGGCGGGCGAAGGAGGGATTGAGGAGGAAATCGCCAAGCTCATCAGAAGACATACGATCCCCGATGTGAGCCAAGTCGGGACCGATTCGACGAACTCCCTCCACCGACCCAAAGAAGTCTGGGATGTCCTCTGGCTCGGTGACTAGCCCGAGGCCAGCGTCCGCTACGAGCGAACGGACTGACATGGTGTGGCACGTAGCGCATCCTTCGGCGAGGTAGACATCTCGGCCGGACTCAGCAGCTGCGGAGTAGACCAAGGCGGAGGCCGCGTTGTTGTCAGCCTCTTGCTGGGCAGCGAGGATCGGCAGCCAAGCTCCAACGAGCATGCCGAACGCGAGGAACCCAGCTAGGCCCAACAAAAGTGCCTTTGGGCTCTCTCGGCGGCCAACGAGGATTGGAGCAGCCTCAGGATCTCGCATCGTGATGATGGGTGGTGCTGCCGGCTGGGCCGCGGCGAGGGTGGCAACCACGGCAGCCTGCGCGGCTGGCGCGGCTTCAGCTGGCGTAGGCGAAGACGCTGGCTCTGTAGGGGTGGAGTCGGTGGCTGCGGGGGTTGCAGCGGGGGCTGAGCCACCACCGGCCCATGCCGCCAAGATGTCGTCGATTGTGCCTCCGCCGGCAGCACTTCTTGCTTCAGCGGAGCGCTGAGTTAGCTCCTCTGGAATCCCGAGTTTGGATGCGGCAGCAGCGAGGTTGTCGCTCATTCTGTGTCCTCGACGATCATTTCGACGGCTGCTGCCTCGCTTGAAACGAGAGTCCGGTAGAGGTTGGTGACGAAGATCAGTTGGCCAATGAACAGGATGAAGGCCGAAAGTAGCAGCCACGGATAGGACCATGTCGATGCTGCCAAAGCAGCCGAGAAGCCTTCGCCGGATGCTGAAAATGAGCCGGACTCGACTCCGGCTAGCCATGTGCTACCAGTTGCGATTCCGCCGAGCCACAAGAGGAGTGTGAGTCCGCCTGCTCCGATGACAGTGAATTGAAGATGGCGTTTGGCTAGTTGCTCGGAATAGAGAGTTCTGCCGGTGAGGCGAGGGACGGCGTGGTAGACGAACGCGGAGATCATCAGCACACCGGCACCGAAAACCAACAGGGTCTCGGTTCCATCGCGGAAAGTGGTGAGGCCAAGGACCTGGGCAAAAGATCGCAGGCCGCTCAAGGCCGAGACGAGTGCTCCGATACTAAAAGCGACTGTACCGGCGACTGCAAACCTGAGCGGTATTGATGTCTCGAGCTGATCGAAAGCTCCTTCTAACGTCTTAACAACCAATGTTGGGACCGTGATGGCCGGCACCACTAGGAGAAGCCCCATTGAGACGCCGACTGTTTCCGCCCAGTCGGGGAGCGGCCCAAAGAGCGTCGTCGAAAGTCCGTAGAACATCCCTACCAAGAGGAGGCTCGCGAAGGTTCCAATAGCGATCCGCCGACTGAAGAGGGGCCGTCCGGATTCTTTCGGTACGAGATAGAGAATGGCGCCTATGGCCGACCCGAGGATCCAAACCCAGAGCACAATCCCCCTGCCGAACCCGACTGGGATGGCAGCTCCTGGTCCGGAGGCGATGGGGAAGTTTGCGATGGCTATGGCTGCGATGAAAGAGAGCAGTCCTCCAGTCACGAACCAGACAGAGGGGTAGATAGAGTCTTCTTTGGCGTCGAAGAGCGCCTGGATGGCGATCAGGGCGATGCCGGCGAGGGACGCAGCCAGCAGCAGTTCGGAGTACCACGGCAGTTCAAAGCCCTGGCGGCCGTCGGTTCCGCCGAAGCCGACTACAAGAACGCCAGCGACGGACCCACCGGCAGCGAGCCATACGAGGCTCGACATCAGGGTGATCAACTGAGGAGCCGCGCCGGTTAGCCTCGGAAGAAGGAAAAGAAAGACGCCGAGATTCAGTGCGACGAATCCGCCGAAGACAGTGAGCGTCATCGCCATGGGATACAACCGACCGAAACCAAGGAATCCTGTTCCCTGCGATGGGACAGTAAAGACAGCCCAAGCCATGAATAGGATCGCCGTACCGCCAGCCAGAAGCAGCGAACCCAAGAGGAGCGCCCACTTGGCAGTTCGGTCTGTTTCTCCCGCGATTTGGGTCGTGACAGGTGCGTTGGTGGCGACCAACTTCACTCCTTGGTTTTTGGTGTCGGGGACACGGTAGTCTGCCATGAATAGACGCTGAGCGCCTATCGACAGGCGATGAACATTTTTGCTTTCTTAGGCGCCGCCGTCAAAGTGATGATCTAATTCCACAGCGGCCTCGCAATCTGCTTACATACGACCCACACTGCAGCGAATGCTGTTAGACAGAGTTAACTCGTACTAAAGGATGCAGCAGCGGAATGAACCGTTTGTGGATCTGGCTCGCAAGCCTCGATAATGCCAAGAGAAACCGTGTTGGTACTTTGTTAATTCTGGCCGGTGTTGGAGCGCTCTTCGTCGGTGTATTGTTCGCTCACGGTGGCCTCCTGGCAGGTGATGCCGGATACTTAGAGTGGATCCCGCGAGAGACGACCCTCTTGGGGTTGCTCTCTGAACCCAACGAGTGGTTGATCTTCACGGCTGGTCAAATCGTCGCTCTTGTTGGCTCTCAGGTCCTGCTTGCTGGTGTGGCGCTCAAGTACGTAGCTGGGCATAAACTGACGTGGGCCCGTGCGGGATTTGCTTCGTTTCTGGCATTCTTCGAACTCATCATGTGGTGGGGTATTGTTCCGTCGGAGTGGCTCAACCTGACCCAAGGGCCGCTCGGTTGGACCAAGCAGGAGATCCTATTCACGATCCCCGGGTTGGGCTTAGGAGTTAGTGGCTACTTTGTGAAGGATGCGATCGCAGGCGGCTACCACGTGGCTTCGCTTGGTTTGGTTATCTATTTCGCCGTGATGGTTCAGAAGTGGGGGAAGCTCGAGGCTTCAGAGCCTACGCCTGAAGATCAGACATCTTCCTTCGGTCGTCCTCTCAAGGTTTCAAAGTAATGGCAGATACCTACTTCGAGATTCCGCCGATTCGCGACGACTACCAGCTGGCTCTGGTCGATACCGGCTATCTCTCTACTCAAATCAAACCAAAGCAGTTCTTGCACATCAATCAGTCAGAGTGCATCCTTTGTGAAGGTTGCGTCGATATCTGCCCCTGGAAGTGCATCCACTACTTGTCGACCGACGCTATCGCGGACGCCAAGGGTGTCACCGATCCCAACGAGGACATGGAGAACTTCGGCTTCTTCATGGTGGATGAGGACACGTGCACTCGATGCGCGCTGTGTGTTGATAGATGCCCGACCAATGTCATCACGCTCGGGAAATTCGCAGGGTCGGTCGCAGATCAGGGCGAGCAAGCGGGACTTGCGCCCTGGGAGACCGACACCGGCGCTAGAGATTACAAGAACGGATACGTGTACGGCGTAAGAGGTATGTAAGGGATCATGGTCAACAAACTTCTCGACAAACTTAAGAGCCTCCCAAGGGAGCTGCATGGCAGTTCTCTCATGGACTCCATTCTCCGTCCGGGGTCGCCGTTCAAGAAGGGCTATTCCGACAGCCCGAGGAACCGCTCGTACGTGATCATGAATAACGTGCTCTATCACTTGCACCCTGTGAAGGTGAAGCGCCACGGAGTTCGTCTCTCCTACACGCTGTGTCTCGGAGGAATTAGCTTCTTTTTGTTCATTCTCTTGACGATCACCGGCATTTTCCTTATGTTCTACTACGCCCCGACCGCAGCAGCTGCCTACGAAGACATCCAGCAACTCTCAACAGATGTTGCGTTCGGCTCGCTCGTACGGAACATGCATCGATGGGGCGCTCACCTCATGGTGTTGTCGGTGTTCCTCCATATGAGCCGAGTGTTCTACCACGGGGCCTACAAACCACCCCGTGAGTTCAACTGGGTGGTTGGCGTCATCCTTTTGTTTCTAACCCTGATGCTCTCATTTACCGGTTACCTCCTGCCGTGGGACCAACTGGCCCTGTGGGCAGTGACCGTCGGCAGCAACATGGCGTCCTTCGTGCCCGTCTTCGGAACCTCCGTTCAGTTCCTGTTGCTCGGTGCATACGCTGTGTCCGCGGACACCCTGCTGCGCTGGTACACGCTCCATGTCATCT
>Ga0114996_10006549_pt1 | contig 13358 bp, 10 predicted proteins | sample ArcticOcean_MG_C_4_FD_87039 | JGI IMG/M metagenome (GOLD analysis project Ga0114996, IMG submission 87039) | Marine microbial communities from western Arctic Ocean - ArcticOcean_MG_CB4_134 | ecosystem: Environmental > Aquatic > Marine > Oceanic | place: Arctic Ocean: Canada Basin | collected... | reverse complement strand
CTGCAGTATACATACCAGGACCCTGGTGCATCGCTTGATCCAAGGTGGAAAATTGGAAAATCCTTACATGAACCACTAGAAATCCACACAACTCTTACAAGAACCGAACGGGAAGAGGGAGTAAAAGCAATTTTAAAAGCGGTTAATCTTCCAGAAGCTCATCTCGATCTCTACCCACACGAAATATCCGGAGGACAACAACGCCGTATAGGGCTTGCAAGAATTTTAACACTTCACCCAAGTCTTATAATCCTAGATGAACCCACTTCAGGACTAGATGTTTCTGTACAAGCTACAATCTTGAATTTATTTCTTGATCTTCAAAAACAATTTAACCTTACCTACATATTTATCAGTCACGACCTTTCAGTAGTACGAATGATTTGTGACCGAGTAGCTGTTATGTATCTTGGGAAAATAGTTGAAATCAATGAGACAGAGAAGCTTTTTTCCAACCCAAAACATCCATACACTCAGTCATTGCTATCAGCCATTCCAGTCATAGGAGGAAAAAAGGTAACCGAGAATTTTTGGTTGGAAGGTGAGCCACCAAACCCAAGTAACCTTCCCTCAGGCTGTAGCTTTCGAACTCGTTGTCCAAAACAAACCGAACAATGCGTACAATCACCACCACCCTTAACGAATACAGACGGAGAACACTCTGTAGCATGTTATAATACATAGCACCTCCCTTCCATAAATATAACTGATCACCTAGAGGAGATACCAATGAGTAAGGACACAGGGCATAAAATTCCAGAACAACCAGAGAGTTGGCGCTGGCCAGAGGAAAAATGGAGAGGTATTGTTAATAAGATCAGGGCTGGACGAAGTATGAAACCAGCTCAATGGCCTAATGGGGCTAAAGTAGCAGTCGCGCTTTCTTTTGACTCAGATCATGAAACTCAAACATTAAGGTGGGGCCAACATTCTCCAGGAAAGTTAAGTCAAGGTGAGTATGGCAATCGTGTTGGTGTACCAAGGATATTAGATGTACTTAAGAAATATCATGCTCAAGCTACATTCTTTGTTCCTGCTGTAATTGCAATGCTTTATCCAGATGAACAAAAAAGGGTTATTGCAGAGGGTCACGAAGTGGCTATTCACTCTTGGATCCACGAACTCAATAGTGCGTTAGCACCTGAGGATGAACGAGAACTGCAAATGCGGTCTGCCGACAAATTAGAAGAAATTACAGGTATACGACCGGTTGGTATTAGAACACCGTCTTGGGATTTTTCTCAACATACTATGGAAATCACTCGTGAAATGGGTCTTATTTATGATAGCTCTCTTATGGCCGATGATGATCCATATGAAATATTAGAAAATGGTCAACCTACAGGAGTAGTTGAATTACCTGTTGAATGGATTCGAGATGATGCTCCTTACTGGGCAATGGACCGTTTTGCAGGACTTCGGCCTTACACTCCTCCATCAGGTGTTCTCGAAGTGTTTAAACGCGAGTTTGACGGCGCTTATGCAGATAATGGGTTATTCCTTTTAACTATGCACCCTCACTTTATAGGTCATAGATCTAGAATTCAGGTCTTAGAGGAATTACTACAGCACATTAGCTCCCATCCAGACGTATGGCTCGCCACTCATGCGGATATAGCTAGGCACTGTCACGAACAAGCACCTAGGTAATCGGCAGAGTGACTTAAAAGTTGTTAGGTTTAAACTGAATGGGTAAAGTATGGTTGCCATTTTTGTGTGTTCTATTTCCACAAATGGCATTGGCTATAATCAACCACGGTAAATTAGTTTTAGCACCTCTTTATATCTCAGCCGCGGGTTTACCCCCTGAAACAGTTGGTATAATCGGAGGCTTAAGCGGTCTCGGATCTGTTTGGTTTTTCTCTGCAAACAGTGTGATTATCCCAACTTTTGGTCCAGTTAGAGCCCTAATATTTGGTTGTGTTTTAGCGCCATTCGGCGCCGTATTACTAATATTTCAGCAACCTTGGCTTATATTTTTGGCGGCCATAATAATGGGTTTTGGATACGCTATTACCGCACCAGCGGGAAGTCAGATTTTAGCCACTCATACTCCAAAAAGATTGTGGGCAACGCTTTTTTCTATTCGTATGGCAGGTGTCCCAGTCGGCGGCGCGTTAGCCGGACTCGCTGGAGGTGGTATTGCAAATTTATATGGTTGGAAAATTGCTCTCGTAGTAATTGTATTACCTGCAATAGCAACTGGATTGTTTCTTACAATAGTTAGAGGAAAGGTCAGAGATTCAAAAGTGAGGGTTAAATTCAAATTTTTTAATTTATTTAATCCTTTGAACCTCCTAAGCCCTTTTAAAGTTTTAAAAAAAATTCCTGGCTTACCGCTAATTACGTTTGTCAGCATAGGTTATGCATCAATCCAAGGCGGCGTTTTTACTTTTTTAACGACATATCTAATGACTGAATTAAAGATGCCTTTAGTTATTGTCGGGGGACTTTATGCAACCATGCAAGTTGCTAGTTTCGCGGGTCGAATTTCTGTAGGCGTATTAGCTGATCGGTTCTTTACTCCGCGCTCTGTCTTAATAGTATTAGGCTTAATGGGGCCGTTAGGAATTTACATTCTAACTATCTTAAATAATAGTTTTTCTTCATTTTTTTTATTTCCAGCGATGGCGTTGATTGGAGTGTCGATTGCTAGTTGGAATGGGTTATTTATGACTGAAGTTACTAATCTAGCCCAAGACTATGATGTTAGTGAAGCGACATCAGCTTCTACTTTCTTTACATTCGTAACGTACATGCTTGCTCCTCTTATATTTGGCTACATAACGTTATCTTACGGTTATAAATATGCATTTTACTCAATTGGAGTATGTGGTTTTGCATCTGTGGTAGCTCTATTAATTAAAGCATTTAAGGAGAGAAGCTTATGAAAGCTGCATATTATACAAAAACAGGTAGTGCGAGAGACGTCCTGATTAACGGTGATTTAGACACTCCGAAGCCAAGTGACAATGAAGTACTTATCTCCGTTAAAGCCTCTGGAATAAACCCGTCAGATGTAAAACGTCGGGCCGGTTGGCAAAAGAAAGAATTACCAAGTCCTCTAATTATTCCACATTCAGACGGCGCGGGGCAAGTGGTAGAAGTTGGAACTGATGTTGACCCTTCTCTAATAGGATCACGTGTTTGGGTTTGGAATGCCCAAGGCGCGTACGATGGACCCGGTCGAGCCTTTGGAACAGCAGCTGAATTTATTTCAATTTCCGTCAATCAAGTCGCACCTTTACCTCAGCAACTAAGCTATAATGACGGAGCTTGCCTTGGAGTTCCTTTTAGAACTGCTCATCGTGCCGTTTTCGCAGACGGAGAAATTGATGGGAAGACAGTTTTGGTACAAGGTGCGGGGGGTGTCGTAGGAAACTTTGCAGTTCAACTTGCAAGTAAGTTCGGAGCAACAGTCATAGGAACCGCAAGTTCAAATATTCGAGCAAATCATGCGCGAAAAGCTGGAGCCCATTACATAGTTGACCGGCACAGTAAGTCTTTTATAAATGAGGTCTTAGAGATTACTAAAGGAAATGGGGTTGATCGCATAGTTGAAATCGAATTTGGTGGGAATTTAGAAATGGACATAGCCGTTTTAAAGCCAAATGGGATTATCGCCTCCTACTCCTCCACAGCAATTCCAGTCCCCACTTTCCCCTACTATGACTTGGCAGCTAAAGGCGGCCAAATAAATTTAATACAAAGCTTTAATTTGCCAAATTCTGCCAAGCTCGAATGTCAAAAAGATTTAAAAAACCTGTGTTCGTCTAATAATTTTCAGGTTGCTATTGGTAAAACTTTAAGCCTGGATGAAATAATCATTGGACACGAGTTGGTAGAAGAAAAATCACTTATTGGAAATGTAGTACTTGAAATTTAAAACATTCTTATGGGCTTTATATTAAATCTCCAAAGAGTTAGTTGCAACCAAACGTATCGGAGATTTTTATGAATAACCCTCTTTTGCAAGAATGGAATACACCATTTTCATACCCACCATTTTCGAAAATAAAAGACTCTCATTTTTTGCAAGCCTTTGAACAAACTTTATCTGAAGCAAATCTAAATTATGATAGAATTTGTGAGAATTTGGAGCCTCCATCATTTAAAAATACGATTGCTGAAATGGAAAGAGCCGATAAAAAATTGAATCGGGTTGCTTCCGTTTTCTTTAATTTAGCCAGTTCGGATAGTAATCCGACACGCCAGGAAATTCAAACTGAATTATCGCCAAAACTAGCCGACTTTAGCTCAAAGATACTAACAAATGAAAAACTATGGAGCCGTGTTCGTTCTGTTTTTGAAAGCAGGAAAGGTTCAAATCTTTCACTCGAACAAGTTGAGGTAGTCAAACTTTATCATCGTATGTTTAAGCGGGCTGGCGCTGAACTTGGCCCAAAGGACAAATCAAAATTGAACAAGATATCTTCACGCCTAGCAACTTTAGGGACCAAATTTTCACAAAACCTGCTTGAGGATGAAAGTAGTTGGTCATTGCCTTTGGAAAAAGAGGATTTAACTTGCTTACCTGACTTTCTAGTTAGCTCCCTTACTCAAGCTGCAACAGATAGAGATTTAAAAGGTTATTTGCTAACGTTAAGCCGTTCCAGCGTCACACCTTTCCTTCAGTTTTCTTCGAATAGGGATTTGCGAGAAACTGTTTATGAAGCTTGGGCTTCACGAGGGGCAAATGGTGGAAAAACCGACAACAGGGCTATTGCCGAGGAGACACTTAAACTTCGCTCTGAAAAAGCTCAGCTTTTAGGTTACAAATCATTTGCTGACTTCAAGTTGGAAAACCAAATGGCAAAATCTCCAGAGCGTGTAAGAGAATTATTAATGGCAGTTTGGGAACCCGGGAGAACACGGGCAGAAAAAGATGCACAAGAGTTACAAGCTTTGATGGTTGAAGATGGATTTAACGAAAGACTTAAACCATGGGACTGGCAGTTTTATGCTGAAAAACGGCGGGTTATAAAGTATTCACTAAATGAAGCTGAAATAAAACCTTATTTTCAACTTGAGAACATCATAGAAGCTGCTTTCCACTGCGCCAGCCGTTTATTTAACCTTAATTTTCAATCTGTAAAACTAGAGACGTACCACCCGGATGCTAGAACTTGGGAAGTTAGTAGAAATGGCGTCCACCTTGCGTTATTCGTAGGGGATTATTTTGCTAGATCCTCAAAAAGATCCGGAGCTTGGTGCTCATCATTGCGAGGGCAGTCTAAATTCGATGGTAATGAGCATCCAATTGCGGTAAATGTGTGTAACTTTACCAAGCCTAAACACGGAAAACCATGTTTACTAAGCTTTGACGACGCTAGCACGCTATTCCATGAGTTTGGTCACGCACTTCACGTAATGCTTTCAAACGTAACTTACCCTAGTGTGTCTTGTACGTCTGTTGCTAGAGATTTTGTTGAGTTACCAAGTCAACTTTTTGAGCATTGGTTGGAAGTGCCCGAAATTTTAAATAAATTTGCAATTCATTCAGAAACTCAAGAGCCGATGCCAACCCCCTTAATGAACCGTCTCCTGAGTGCCCGAAACTCAGATCAAGGCTTTGGAACTGTTGAATATATAGCTTCAGCATTAGTCGACTTATCATTTCATGAGCAGACAACAGTCGGAAATCCAATAGACAAACAGGCTGAGGTTCTCAAAGAGATTAAGATGCCAGAAGCAATCAGAATGAGGCACGCCACTCCACAATTCTCACATGTTTTTTCAGGCGATGGATACGCGTCAGGTTATTATTCATACATGTGGTCAGAAGTAATGGATGCAGACGCCTTTAGGGCATTCGAAGAGGCTGACGATCCATTTGATCCAAAAACAGCAGACTTACTTCATGACTGTATTTACTCAACTGGCGGTTCATGCCCCCCAGAAGAGCTTTATATAAAATTTCGAGGATCCCTACCCGGTGTCGAAGCAATTATAAAACAAAGAGGTTTTGGCGATTAAAACTGGTAGACTTTATCAGGAAGTTATTTAAAACTTTTCTTTTAGAAACAATTATAGAATATTTGAATTCTAATTCAGATGTCTTGTAGACAAGTCTTTATAGAGGAACAAAAATGTTAAATGATCGAATTGAAGCAAAGTGGATCGATGCATTCGAATTGATTTTTCAATACTGTAAAGTAGACAAAACGCAATCAACTATAATTCTCTCAGAGACACAAAGCCGCGATTTAAATGTCCACTTAGCTGAGCTCGCTTTAAATAGGATTGGCGTTCCTTTTTATCATATTAAACTACCTACACCAATTAATTCTAGCCCAGCAATAATTAGGTCGAGCGGTTCGTCTTTAGCCCTAACAGGAAAGAAAAAAGCAGTCGAGGCACTTTCCAATGTTGACTTCATCGTGGATTTAACTGTCGAGGGTTTGATGCACTCCCCTGAGACTATGGGCATCTTGCAGGCCGGGGCCCGAATTATGAATATCTCAAACGAGCACCCAGATATACTTTCACGAAATATGCCAGACCAACCGTTGAAAGAACGCACTCTTGCCGCCTCCCGCTTATGCCGTAAATCTAAATTAATGAAAGTAACCAGCGACGCCGGGACCAGTTTAAGTGTCAATATGGCTAATAATAACACGGTAGGAGTTTGGGGTTGGACAGACAAACCTGGAACTCTTGCGCACTGGCCTGGAGGTATCGTTGTGTCGTTCCCCAAGCCGGATAGCGTGAATGGTCGCTTGGTTTTTCAACCAGGTGACATGAACCTTACATTTAAAAAGTACTTTGAATCAGAAGTAATTTTTACCATAAATAATGACTTTGTTACAAAGATAGACGGCAATGGTAGCGATGCTAAATTAATGAAAAACTACTTTGAGGCATTTGGAGACAAAGAGTGCTACGCCACAAGTCACGTTGGTTGGGGTTTAAGCGAAACGGCCCGTTATGAAGCTCTAACAATGTATGATAAGCGCGATCTTAATGGAACCGAGCTAAGATCTATTTCTGGGAACTTTCTCTACTCCACGGGAGCAAATGAATTCGCTGGAAGGTTTACTGAGGGTCATTTTGATTTACCCATGATGGAGTGCACTATTACTTTAGATGACGTATGCGTCGTCAAGGCTGGTAAGCTAGTCTCGTGAAGAAAATCAAAGGTATAGTCTATGAGGATCGAGGCCTCTCCAAAATTCCAATTATATGCCTGCATGGGATTGGTGGGGATACGACTAGCTTCCAACCACAGCTAGAGTATCTTAGTAGTGACTGCCGCATAATAGCTTGGAATATGCCTGGATACGGTGGATCAGCACCTCTCAGGGAAGTGTCTTTTGAGACTTTAACCCGCAAACTGCGTGACTTTATAATAGATTTAAATATACCAGCTGTTCACCTGTGCGGCCAGTCTATTGGAGGCATGCTGGCACTCGAAATGGCGTTTGTTTATCCAAAATTAATAACCTCTTTAGTGCTAATTGGAACAACTCCAGCATTTGGAGGAAAAGATGAAACATTTAAGGAGGAATTTACCAATGCCCGCCTTAAGCCACTAGATGAAGGGAAAACTATTAAAGAGCTTTCTGAAAGCTTTATTCGCGAAGTCGTGGGGCCAGAAGTTTCTGACATAATACTTGAGAATGCGAAAAAATCTATGGCAGCAGTTCCCGAGAAAACTTATCGTGATATTATAAACTGCCTAGTGAAATTCAACCGCCGAGAGGATATAACAAACCTAAAAATACCTTGTTGTATAATTTCCGGGGAGTTTGACCGAAACGCACCGGCCAAGACGATGGCTCGGATGGCAGAAAAAATTCCAAATTCCGAGTATCATGAAATAAAGGGAGCCGGCCACCTAATTAACCTAGAGGCTGGAGATATAACGAATAAGATCTTATCTGAATTTTACAGGAGAATTGAATGAACACCGAAGATACCCCAATATTTGATGGGTCCACGTGGGGCCTGACAGAAAAGCAATCTAAGCTTACCGCGCTTGTCCGAAAATTGGGTCAAGAAAAATTCTCCCAACGAGCTGCAAAATATGATCGAGAGGCAATTTTTCCAACAGAGAACTATAAAGATTTCTTTGAGAGTGGCCTAAGTGGAATTTGCATCCCCGAAAGTAGTGGGGGGGTGGGAGCTGACTTTAAAACCTATATGCTCACCGCTGCCGAAATTGGGCGTTACTGCGGCTCCACTGCCCTCACCTTCAACATGCACGTCTCCTCGTGCCTATGGAGTGGTTATCTTATCGATAACTTTGAACTCACGCCTAAACAAAGGGAAGAGCACAACGTAATCCGCAAAATCCACTACCAACGAATACTTAAAGACGGCGCCATATATGCCCAACCTTTCTCAGAGGGTGGCGACGCTGCAGCTGGCTCTAAAGCTTTTGGCACTACAGCACTAAAAGTAGATGGGGGTTGGCTAGTAAATGGAAAGAAAATTTTTGCATCCCTATCAGGTCACGCGAACTATTATGGAGCTCTTTGCACAGAATTATATGCAAAAAATGACAAGCCAGACAGAGCAAATACAATGTATATTGCTGTTCCTGCCGATTCAGTTGGAGTTTCTGTAGAGGGCGATTGGGACCCCTTGGGTATGCGTGGCACTGTCTCACGAAATCTTATTTTTAAGGACGTGTTTGTACCAGAAAATGCTAAACTAATGCCGTCGGGCATTTACTTCAAGGCAGCCAAACGTTGGCCTCATATGTTTATGACGCTAACTCCGGCCTATATGGGCTTGGCACAAGCCGCCTATGATTTTACTATAAAATACCTTCGTGGTGAGATGCCGGGAACACCTCCTGTCAAGCGGCGAATGTATCCGACCAAGCAAATAGCCGTGGCCGAAATGAAAATTATGCTTGAACAAACAAAGGCCCTCTGGTTCCAAGCAATTAGCGAGGCTGGACCCAATCCAACCAGAGATAGCTTACTGCGAGCTTGGACGGCCCAATATACTGTTATGGAGAATTGCAACAAGATTGCCCAGTTGGCCATCCGAACATGCGGTGGGCAGTCTATGTTAAAAAGCCTACACTTAGAACGTATTTATCGCGATAGCCGGTGCGGCTCCTTGATGCTGCCCTGGACGAGCGAACTTTGCTTAGACATGCTAGGCAAAGGCGCACTCTATAATTCGGGCGAGAGAGACGACTAGCAAGTGGTAGTTAAACACCTAACAATAGACACTTGGGTGAAGAGACACGCGGCGCACCAACCCACGAAGCCAGCTATGCATTTCGAAGGACTTACTTGGAATTATCAAAACTTTAGTTCTTGGATTGAGGAGTTGGCATCAGCCCTACAGAATGAGTTAGAGCTAAAGCGCGGCGATAGAGTTTCCTATTACGGAAAAAATAGTGACACAGAAGTGGCATTATTTTTTGCCAGCGCTCGTTTAGGCTTAATAATAGTTCCTCTAAACTGGCGTCTTAGCGCCATAGAACTAAACCACATTATAGCTGACTGTGGAGCTAAAATATTATTCCATGACGGTAAGCTTACGCAACACTTACCCGCTATTCTATTAGGCCTATCGGCCCAAGCTATTAGTGCAGAAAATCATTTAAAACACCTGACAGACAAAAACAAATATGAGAAAATTATTACGTATGCAGTTCGCTCAGATCCGCTATTCATTGTTTACACCTCTGGAACCACAGGCACTCCAAAGGGTGCAGTCATTACACAAGAGGCTATTTTCTGGAATGCTATTATGAGCATTCACGCTCATGACTTAAGCTCCACTGATCACACTCTCAACATCTTACCCCTCTTTCACATTGGCGGCATTAATATCCAAATGATGCCTAGCTTTTTTATCGGAGCTCAAATTACTCTTCACACTGGGTTTGATCCAGAAGCTACACTGAATAGTTTGGAAAATGAAGGCATAACAACAACTGTGTGCGTTCCAACTGTTATGAAAGCACTAAGTTCTCATCCAAAATGGGATAACTTAACGCTTCCCAAATTAAGACTCTTCAATACCGGATCAACAGACGTTCCTATAGAAATTATTGAGGCTAACCACAGCCGTGGAATTCCAATGATCCAAGTATACGGGGCTACAGAAACTGGCCCCATATCCACCTATCAGACGCCTTCAGAGGCTTTTTCGACTGTCGGGTCGATAGGGAGATGCGGAATACACACCCAAATTAAACTAATTCAAGAAAACGGAGAAGAAGCGCCACTTGGTCACCCCGGAGAAATATGGGTTAAGGGGCCCAATAACTTTAGTTATTATTGGAACAATCAGGAGGCCACTGATGAGGCTCTGGTTGACGGCTGGTTTCGCACCGGAGACATCGCGACACTTGATGGGGGCGGCTTATACTGGTTCAGAGGTAGACTTAAACATATAATTATTTCTGGGGGAGAAAATATCCACCCAGCAGAAATTGAAAGACTATTAAACAAAATACCTGGAATAATAGAGAGCGCTGTCGTTGGAAGAAGCGACCGGACTTGGGGAGAGGTTCCAATTGCTGTTGTTGTTTGTAAAGACGCTAAGCTGGACAGTAAAACTATCATGGCTTTTTTAGTTGATCAAATTGCTAAATTCAAACTCCCAAAGGAAATAATTTTTCTTGAGACATTACCAAGGAATACAATGGGTAAGATACAAGTTGATGAATTACGTAAACTGATCCAACAGTAAGAATTCAGTCGTTCATCTCGAGTAAAAACGCCGAACAATTAAACCCTTTTGGTATTATTTTTTAGAGAAAATTAACTCATTTCCAATATACTTATTGTGTTAGGGCCTGTTACCCATTGAGACATTTTCATCCTTACCAATTTATAGAATATTTAACAATGGCATTTGCCCACTACCCCACTTTTTTCAACACATTATGGTCTGGCCTAAAAGAGTTAGCTGAAAGCCAAGAATTTAATAATAGCTGTGTCGCGCTAAGAAATTTCACTGAAGCTTCGGCGCTTAATTTATCACCCAGTTCAATTATAGAACCTTTAATAAAAATGGGCTACGCCGAAAAGGAAATTACCAACATCCTAAAGCTAAATGAAGTGTTTTCGCACGGTAACATGCCCTACTTGATGATCGCCACTGCAGCGCGTTTTTTGCTAGAGGGAAATGAGTTATCAACCAAACGTGATGTAAGCTATTTCACTGGGAGGCATGGGCCTGCTTCTGAAAATTACCTGACACTAATGGAGCCACATCACGTAGATCAAACAACCACAGATATATACACCGACATAAAATCGAAGCTAGGTCTTCCATTTTTAAACACTGATTATAGAGCTTTTGCTAGGTGGCCTAGCTACTTCAAAACTGCTTGGGATGATTTATCAACGTCGACCCCTCTTCCCAAATATGAGAGCCAGGTTTCTGCCGTTCATAATTTTGCAGTTGAGCAAATGTTAAACCTGCCAAATCCTAAATCCTTAAAATCAAAAGACCTTCAAAATGCAGCAATAAAAGACGCCTCACTAAAAGAGGTTGTCGAAGTTGTTTGTTTATTCCAGTGGCTACTGCCTGGACTTGCCGTAAATGTTGCTTTTTTTAGGGCACAGCTCTCATCGTAAGTCATAGAACCGGCACCTCCAGCCGAATAAAAAACCTACGCCTTATTACCCTCGCCAGAGAGGATCCAAAAGTTACTTTTTATTTACAGCTTCTTAAGCTTGCGGGCGATTTTTTTGTCGATCCTTATTGAGTTCGAGTACGGCGTGAAGCAAGACAGCTGCTATCACCACGGCACCGCCGATAATGGTCCAACGCGTTGGAACTTCATTAATAAAAATCCAAACCCAAATAGGACCAAGTGTGAATTCCAAAAGCATAAAAAAAGTCAGCTCAGCACCTAAAAGATGTCTTGAGGCTGAAACAAGCATTATATTGGCAGAGCCCGAAACTATACCACCAAGTAAAAAACATAGAGCCATATCATGAAACGGAATAGCCATACTATCCCAACGCATTATCAAAGCAGCAATTATAATTATAAGGCTCGAAACTATTAATACTGGAAGCATTTCGACTCCCCGATTACGTCGTAATATTGTAGCATAGCATGAGAAACTGACGGCACAAAGTAATGCCATAAAATTACCGTATGGTGATCCAGATCCAAAACCTTCAATCACCATGAGTAAGATACCCACTGAAGCGGCCAACATAATTAAGATAGTGAACCTACCAATGGTTTCGCCTAAAACCAACCACGCAATAGCTGCAGTAAAAAATGGTATACCGCTCATCATAAATAGTGTGGTTGCGACAGTAGTATTTGTGATGGCCTGCATAAATGCCATGCCACCTATGGCCAGAAGGAATCCCCCAAAAAACCCCAACTTACCAATCCCTACTATTTTCTGAGGTGCTTTTTTCCCATACCGAAAGAGTAAAACAATTCCAACAGCGGCACCAAATGCCAGTGTGCGATAAAAATTTACGTGCCAGGCGTCAGCACTCTCAATGTTGCGAATGATTAAACCACTAAAACTAATGACCGTGGAGCTAATAATCATCAATAGCATTGCGTAAAGGCGACGCCGTGGATAAAATGTGGCTTCGGAAATTGCACTCATCGGGCGACGATGATTGAAAATAACTTACATAACTGTCCTAATCACGACGGTTCCTTGTCGGAATTCTCTTAGTTTAACCTTGAATTAAAAACACAATTTTAAAATCCTCAAAAGTCCGAGGAAAAGCCATATTATAAGCTCCAAAATAAATTTATTTAATTAAATAAATACTAACTTTTAGTTTGAAAAATAGCGCTTAGAAGTTCCGGAACTTTATCATTCTCTATCCAACGTGCTACCACAATCATATCGTCTTCGGGATTGATCCAAATAACACTAGCTCCAGCGCCAATTGCCGCGTAGGATTTAAATGGGCAGTTTGGCCATTTTAGCTCATTAGTATTAAGCCACCACAAATAACCATAGCTACCATTAGCCTTTGATGGCTTCCTAATGCTTTCACACCAACCTGAGGGTACTAACTGTCTTCCCTCCCATGATCCATTATTGTGAACCAGCAAAGCAAACTTAGCATGGTCGACTGTGCTAATTTGAATTCCTCCTCCCCAGTGGGTGCCCCCAGGAACAGACTGCATTTTCTTTCCGTCAATATTCACAAAGGAATTCTTATAGCCATTCCAAACCCAATCATCGGATGCACCAATTGGATCCATAACTCGTTCCTTAAGAACATCCGGTAATGGTTGTCGGAAAACATATAATAAACATAAGGATAATAAATTAACCCTAACATCGTTATATTCATAAAAAGAGCCCGGGCTCTGAAGATCTCGGTGATCTCCCTTTTTAGAATTATTTTCTTGAGTTCCAACTTGTCGGTTGCGATCTATAGAGTCT
>Ga0114996_10006548_pt1 | contig 13361 bp, 13 predicted proteins | sample ArcticOcean_MG_C_4_FD_87039 | JGI IMG/M metagenome (GOLD analysis project Ga0114996, IMG submission 87039) | Marine microbial communities from western Arctic Ocean - ArcticOcean_MG_CB4_134 | ecosystem: Environmental > Aquatic > Marine > Oceanic | place: Arctic Ocean: Canada Basin | collected... | reverse complement strand
GAGTACGAGCCGCGCTACGCCTCGTTGAAGGGCATCATGGCTGCCAAGCGTAAGCCGCTGGAGCAAAAGGAAGCCACGTCCTCACCAGCGCGTCTTCGTGTGGCTCGTCTGAGCGAGCCTCCCCCGCGGGCAGCTGGACGGATCGTAGGCGAAGGTCCCGATGCAGTGCCTGAGCTCCTTCGTCTTCTTCGTGAAGAAGCCAACGCGCTTTGAATCGTTTGCCAGACGCTAAATCACAATTCGGAAACTGGAGATAGAGTAGATGGCGGACGTACTCGCCTTCGCAGAACAGAGGGCTGGACAGATCGGAAGCGCTGCGCGTGAAGCGGTCAGCACCGCGGCACGTGTGGCGAGCCAGTTCGGCGGCTCAGCGCACGTTGTGACGCTCGGAGGCCCAGGTCTTTCGGAGGCCGCCGGCACGCTCGGGGAAGTGGGCGCAGCCTCCGTGGCCTTGGGAGAGCACGAGGCGCTGGCTGACTACAATCCGGAGGGCTACGGGCGAGTACTCGCCGATCAGATTGCTGCGGGTGACTTTGCGGCAGTGATCATCCCGGCCACGACCGTCGGGAAGGACCTCGCGCCCCGTGTTGCGGCGATGCTCGACGTGCCGCTCGCCTCGGATGTCACGGGGCTCGAGGTTGTTGACGGAGCGCTGTCGATCACGAAACCGGTGTATTCAGGCAAGGCCTTCGCGCACCTGACCATCGACGCGGCGCCAGCGATGATCACGATCCGGCCCAACGTGTTCCCTGTCGAACAGCATGCCGCGCAGGGTGTGGTGAGCAGCTTCACACCGGAAGTCGACCCGTCCACGTGGCGGATACGGGTAGTGGAACGCAAGGCCGCAGAGGACGGTTCGCTCGACGTATCCGAGGCGACCACCGTCGTCTCGGGAGGGCGAGGCATGAAGGAACCTGAAAACTGGCCTCTCTTGGAGTCGCTCAGGGACGCATTGGGGGCCGGCGCGGCGCTCGGTGCTTCCAGGGCTGTGGTAGACGCTGGATGGAGACCACATGGCGAGCAGGTGGGTCAGACGGGTAAAACCGTAGCACCGAAGCTGTACATCGCAGTGGGCATCTCGGGCGCGATTCAACACCTCGCCGGCATGCGCACATCCCAGACGATTGTGGCCATCAACAGGGACGCTGATGCGCCCATCTTCGGTGTGGCCGATTATGGGATCGTGGGTGACCTCTTCGAGATCCTACCGCGACTCTCTGAAGAGGTAGCTTCCTTGAAGGCTGCGGACTGACGCCGAAGCCGCATTTGGGAGGGTGATCGGAAAGGCCGCGGCTAGCCGCCGGGGCGCCCACCCAAAAGCGGGACCGGATCGACCTCGCGGCCCCACCTCCACACCTCGAAGTGGAGGTGTGGGCCGGTCGCGTCTCCGGTAGCCCCGCTGAGTCCGACGATGGTGCCGGCGTTTACCGCCTCGCCTTGGCTGATCCGGACCTCAGAGAGATGCGCGTAGATCGTGAGCAGATTCTTTCCGTGCTCGAGCCATACGACGTTTCCGTACCCGCCCATGACACCCGCGAACCGGACACGACCGTCCTTCATGGCGCGGACGGACGTTCCCTCTGGCACGTCGAGATCAACGCCTCTGTGGATATCCGGTCGCAAGCCCATGAGGCGCAGGCCATAGGGAGAGGTCATCGGAGCATCGACGGGCCAGCGGGGGATCGAGCAGGCGGCGAGCATCGAGGCCGCCAGAGTGAGGCAAAGGCCTCTCATACCCCCCGGTACGGCTCCGCCGCCGGCGCGTCGTCGATCAGCATCACATCAACGCGCTCCCCCTTCGCTATCTCTCTGGTTCCCGCCGGCAGCATTGCCAAGCCGTGAGCCGCAGACAGCGTCCTCACCAGTCCAGAGCCCTGCGGTCCGACCAACGTCACCGCGGGGGGGTGCGATGCGGAGTCGAGGCCGACTCTGAGCAAACACGCGAGGTCTTCTGGGCCGGTGAGAGGCTCTCCCGCTACACACCGAACAGTTCGGCGCAAGATATGCTTGTGACCGGCCAGTGCGAGCAGGAACGGACGAACGAACAGCTCGAACGTGACGAAGGCGGATGACGGGTTTCCAGGCAGGCCAAAGACCGGCTGTTTACCCCCCTCCCGCGGGAGCCACCCGAAGCCGAACGGGCTCCCCGGCCGCATACGTACACGCCAAAAGCTCTGCTCGAAACCGAGGTCATCGAGAACCCGTTTGACCAGATCGGCCTCACCCATGGACGCCCCGCCGATCGTTACGAGCACGTCTGCGTCGGAGGCGTTCTCGATCCGCTCACGCAAGTCGTGCACATCATCCCTTGCGCTTGTCAAGCGGATGGGGATTCCGGACGCGTGCGCGACCGCTGCCGAGAGCATTGGCCCGTTCGAATCGGGGATGCCGACCCCATTACGGACGTCGTCATATTGCTCGGGCGTGCGTAACTCGTCACCTGTAGACAGAATCGCGACCGAGGGCCGGCGAACCACGGGAACCGAGGTGAGACCGAGAGCGCTGAGTGCCGCGACCGTACCAGGCGTCACGACTTGGCCCGCTAGCAAGACCACGTCTCCGACGCGCATGTCTGCTCCCGCAGGCCGGATATTACGGCCGCGATCTCGGTCGCCAAGCACGCGAACGGACCCTGGACTGGCTTCCGCGTCCGTGTCCTCCACACGCACTACGGAATCCGCGCCCGGGGGCACTGGCGCACCTGTCATGATGCGAATGGCGTGCCCTGTTTCGACGGGCCCGCCGCGCACTTCACCCGCTCGAAGCGCGGTCGTCACAATCAGCTCCACGGGAGCGGAAGGACTCGCTCCCGCGATGTCTTCGCCGATCACGGCGTAGCCGTCCATGGCGCTGTTGTCCCACGGCGGCAGCGTTGCCGTTGCCTCGAGGTCATCGGCCAGTGCCCGCCCTAGGCTGTCCTGAACGTCGACGACCTCTGCCGGTAGCCGGCTGGCCTCCGTGAAGATGCGGCTCTGTGCCTCGTCGAGGCTCAGCCAGTCCGCGGGGCGGACTTCGAACTGAGTGGGTGAGGGGTCTCTCACCACTCCGTCGCTACCAGCGCCACAGGCCGGAAATCGCGAAGCTGAGGCCGCGGGCCCACTCACTTTCTTCAACGTTGACGAAGGGCCGACTGGGGTCACTAAAGCCAGGTGGTGTCTTGAGCTTCCAGAGCGAGAAAACACCGTCCGCGCGCACCCCGAACCGATCGGTGATGAACCAGCGATTTCCCACTCCAACGGTACCGAAGAAGGAGTTGCCGAACGCGAACCGGTCTGCGGCCTCCAGTTCCTCGTCGAGCGGATCGATGCCGGCCACATCGAACGCCATGCCACCCCCAAACACCAAGAAAGGCGCGATGTTGTGCCAGGTGCGGTTTCCCGTGAGGCTGAACTTCAAACGCGCATCCACCATCATCATGCGCGCGTCTGCCTCCCCCACGTTCCGCTCTCCTTCGTCGCGACCTGGGTTGATGATGTCTCGGGTCCCGTCGACCACCGCTGCGAGGGTCTCGAAAGACAGCGGACCGCTGAGCTCGATGCCGAAGCGGCCTCCCACCAGCGTCCCTCCTTGGGGACCGAAGCCGAAACGACCCGTAGCCGCGCTCATGTATCCGATGATGGGACCGGCCTCCTTCGTAGCCGTGAGGTACGAGTACGGAGACGGAATGGTTTGCGCGTCCGCCCATGACGGCACGAGCATGAGTGCCAGCAATGCGGCACCGCAGAGGGTGCGCAGGAACACGCTCATAGAGGGCAAGTGCTCTTCTCCTACAATGGATTTATTGACGGTATTCAGTGGCGCGGGCAGATTTCAGGCTTACGGACGGACTTCTAACACCATCCGACCCGGATCGTTTCAGCCCTGATGCCGAGCCAGAAAGGTAGTACGGATGGATGGTTTCTACCCGTCCTCATATTGCTTCTGCTATGCGCGGAGGCAGTCGATGCGCAGGGCACCGCGCGCTTTCGCACCGAGGAGAATTTCCGCGGGGTCCCCAACGGTGAGGTCCTCGCGCGCCTGGACGGCGGAACTCCGTTACAGATCGTGGGCCGACAGGGCGATTGGGTCCAGGGGGATCTGGAGGGATGGATGTGGACCCGCTCCTTGCAGGTGAGTTCTGACGCCGCTTTTGACCTCGTAGTTACGGAGCCGGAGGGAGAGAACCTCAGGGATGGGCCGTCGGGGACAATCCTGGGGCGCCTAGGACGCGGCACGCTGCTCGAAGAGGTTCGCCGGGTTCCCGGATGGATTCTGGTTCGTCGCCGAGGCTGGGTGTGGGGCCCCTCCGTAGCGGAAGTCGCGGAGCCTCCTGCGGTGGCTTCGCCGACCGGCCCGATTCCCGCGCCTCCGTCGACGAGTCGGCCTACGGGGTTCACAGACGTCGGAGCGGGCGGGGCGGCGATTCTCACGGCGCCCGACGGTGATACCCTGGCCAGGGCTGCTCCACGGTCCGAGCTCGAGGTGACTGCCAGGCAGGGCAACTGGGTCCGCGTGCGGGTCGAGGGATGGATCTGGCAGCCGGACGTCCCCGAGTCCGCGGACGACTCGAACGAATCGGAGGCCTTGTCGCCAGATGATGTCGCGGTGGACCCAGAAGCGTCTGCCGGACGGGTCATCTCGTGGCGTTTGCAATTCATCTCTCAAGAGAAGGCCGAGGCGGTACGAACGGACTTCTTCGAGGACGAGCCCTTCTTGTTGTGTCGCTTTGGTGGGGACGACGGACAATTCGTGTACGTAGCCGTCCCCCCCGATCGCCTGGCGGAAGTGGCAGGCTTCGTTCCGCTCGAGTATCTGACCGTCACAGCGAGAGTCCGGACTGGGGCCTCGGTTCTGACGGGCACGCCTATTGTCGACCTTCTGAGCGTTGAGCGAGAGCGGGAACGGAGATGACCTGGAAATGATACGGAGCCGTTCACGAGCGGTGGCGGCGCTCTTTGTCTGTTGCGTGGCCGCGTGCAGCGGGACTCCCACCGATGTGGTTCTTCCGCCCGTGGCAATCGTCGTAGCAAGCGGTGACGGACAGTTCGGCGTTTTGGGACAGCAGCTACCCGAGCGCCTGCAGGTCGTTGTGCGCACGAGTTCCTCCGGTAAGCCGAGGGAGGATGTCGGCGTGCTTTGGGAGGTCGTCTCAGGCGATGCGACGCTCGTGGGTTCTCCAGCCACGCTGACGGACGAGTCAGGCTCGGCGTTCGCGACCGTCCGCCTTGGCAACGTACAGGGCGAGGTTGTGATCAAGGCGTCCGTCACGGAGCAGGAGTCTGCTACGGTCGAGTTCACGGTCGTCGTGGTAGACCGGCCCACGCTCGAAGGGCTCTCGGTCACGGAGGCGCCCGCGGGTACTGCGATCACGTTGACGGGCAGTAGCTTCAGCCCGACGCCCGAGCACAATGTGGTGCTCTTTTCAGGTATCCGTGGACGCGTGACTTCCGCGAGTAATACACAGCTCGAGGTCGTGGTCCCCGCTTGCCTCCCGACCCGGTCGGTCCAGGTGACCGCTCAACTGGGGGCCGCCAAGAGCGAAGCCCGCTCGCTCAATGTAATAGGTGGTTCGCAGACAGCAGTGTTGGCAGTGGGCGAGGTGCTCGACGTGGCTGACGACTCCACTTTCCCGTGCCTACGTCTGCCCGGTGCAGGTGGCGCGTCCTATCTGGTGCTGGCGATGTCGACCAGCACGGTCGGTGCTGCACAACACGGGTTTGAGGTGACGGGGCTCGCGGACGCCCCGTTGACCCTCGCGAATCAGGTGCCGCCTTCTCGCACGACTCTTCCGAATCTGGTGCCCGCGTCTCGCCCGACCTGGCCGGACGACGGTGGGCTGCCGCAGGCGCGCTTCGAGGCATCGCTCAGAGTCCGTGAGGCCGCACTCGTGCACGACGGCGTGACCCGGGGCGGAGCGGGACCACTTCGAGTCGAGTCCGCCGTACCGAGTCTGGGCGACCGCAGGACGTTCCAGGTGTTCAACCAGAACCGTGAATTCGAGGAAGTGAATGCGGTTGCCGATTTTGTAGGCACCAGAGCCGTCTTGTACGTGGATGAGACTGCTCCTGCGGGGGGGCTCGGTCCGGCTGATCTGGAGCAGTTCGGGCATCGCTTCGACGAGGTCATTTATCCTACGGTAACCGACGCTTTCGGAAACGTGTCGGACCTCGACGGGAATCAACGCGTGGTCATCCTCTTCACGCCGACTGTGAATCGTCTAACCCCGCGGGGCTCGTCCGGCTTCGTGGGCGGTTTCTACTACGGCATCGACCTGCTGCCGGAACAGGCAGGAAGCAACAAAGGGGAGATCTTCTATGCGATCGTGCCGGACCCGGCCGGAGAGTTCTCAGACCGGAGACCGAAGGGCGCAGTGCTCGAGGTAACGCCCGCGGTTCTGGCCCATGAGTTCCAGCACATGGTGCACTTCAACGAACGCGTCCTGGTCCTACAGGCCGCCTCCACCGACGCGCTTTGGCTGACCGAGGGGCTCGCGCAGATGGCCGAGGAACTGGTCGCACGCGAGTATGAGCTTCGTGAGGACGCGGCCAGTACCGCGTTGTTCAGAGACGGTAACGCCGGACGGGCACGTCGATACCTTGTCGACCCGTCGGCGGTGAGCCTGATCGTGGGGGAGGGCCGAGGCTCGCTGGCGGAACGCGGAGCGGGATGGATGCACGTACTCTACCTGGACACCCAGAAGGGGCCCAGCGTTCTCAAGGATCTTGTACGTACGACGGCGACGGGGACTGCGAACGTCTCGGCTCGTGCGGGCGTGTCATGGGAACAGCTGCTCGCCGATTGGTGGACGGCTACCTACGCGAATGGGCCCGCAACAGTGGAGAGTCGTCTCACGTATCCGGGGCTGGATCTGGTTGACCTGCTCCGCGACAGCTACGTGCTACAGCCGGAGGCGCTCGGGGGTGCTGACTTCACTCGGTCGGGATCGCTATGGTCGTCGTCGGCTCAGTACTACATTGTGGTACCGACCTCGCAAGGGTCGGTGACGTTGCGACTCGGCGGTGAGTCCGGTGGGGTGAGTCCCTCCGGAGCAGCCCTCAGGATGCGAGTGATGCGGCTCAATTAGCCTGTAAAATGGGGCTAAAAAGGGCTGAATCTTCTCACTTGGCTCCTCGTAAGGAGCAGAGTCGATCTAGGCAATCATCTGTTTCTGGCGGTCCATGCGCTGTTCTACATGCGGCGAGAATCTGCAACAGGGTGCTGTCCGGTGTCCCACGTGTGGCACGTCCACGCCGGTCGGATCGGTGTTGAGTCGGCCTTCAGGAGTACGCCGGTGCCCTAAGTGCTCCTATCAGGGCGAGGGCATCCCCTATTTCCGGCGGGCTGGGCACATGGCCCTGCTGATAGGCGTGTCGCTGTTCACGTATGGGCCCGGCGGCATCATCTATTGGGCCGCGCGTCGAAAGCACCTCACCTGCCCCAGTTGTGGCCTCGGGTGGGAGCACGCGTCGAGAGCGTTGGCGGTTACCGGGAGCGCTTCCGAGCGCATGATGCTGGAGGCCGAGCCGGACGAGCCGCTTCCGAGCGCTGGCCTCAAACGCCGGATTCTCGGCGTGGGGGGCGTTCTCTTTGCGAGCTTGATGGTCCTGATCGGATTCGTGGAATGGGAGATGGCCGCGGTCGCGATCGGTTCCGTGGGGGGCGCCGCAGGATCCGGCATGTTCTACTGGGGGTGGCAAGCGCTCCAGGACCGTCGCAAGGCACTCATGCAGGGGCTCGAGAGGAAGATTCTCAAGCTCGCTGGCCTGAGAGGGGGGCGGCTGACTGTCACGGAGGTGGCGGCCGACATGAACCTGCCGATCACCACCGCGGACAAGATTCTCACGTCGATGGACGACGGTTTTCGCATCCGTTCGGACATCTCGAAGGAAGGCGTGCTCTACTATGAGTTTCCGGAGCTTCTCCACCGGAAGGAGCTTGGTTCGGGCGACTGAGCGAGCCACAGTCCTGCCAAGATGACTGCGGCGCCCGCGATCTGCACACCCGATGGTACCTCGCCGAGCCAGATCCACGCGGTGACCACCGCCGTTACCGGAACCAAGTTGGAATACACCGCAGTGCGGCTGTTGCCGAGGCGCTGAACCCCCCGGTACCAGAGCAGATAGGCGACTCCGATTGCCATCAGGCCCGAGTACACAATGCCGAGCCAGCTGCTCATAGAGATTGCCGCGAAGTCCGTCCTGAGAAGCGACGGAGCCCCCATGAGCACCAGAAACGGGGTGGCCCCCCACAGCGTCCATGCGGTGATTCGCAGGGCCCCGTAGTGGAGTACGAGCTTGCGTCCCCCCACCGTGTAGATCGACCAGAGAATGGAGGCCACCACCATCAGGAGGTCTCCTCGTAACGAAGTACTACCAAAGTCGAGCGCATCGCCGCGTCCAGCGACCACAAGGAATATGCCCGCGAAGGCTCCGACGATTCCAGCGAGTGCCCGAGTCCCGGGTCTCTCGTGCCCCACGGCGCTCGAGAGGATGACGGTCCAGATCGGTGTCGTCGCCAATAACAGGGCAGCGTTGCCCGCGAAGGTCCAGTCCAGCCCGAAGATGAAGCACAGCTGGTATGCGACGTTGCCGAGAGCCCCCAGGAGTAGGATTCGACCGATGTCGGCCGGCTCGGGCCTGGCGGACCCTGGGAGCCGACGCACCAGCGTCCAGAGAGCCAATGACGCGAGAGGGAAGCGTAACGCGTTGAGCGCGAGCGGTTCCAGATCGTCGAGCACGACCTTGAGAACCGAGAAGTTGACCCCCCAAATCGCGGCCATGAGAATCAGTCCGCGGTCGGCGACAGGGCGTTGTTCGGGGGGCGTCATCGGAGAGGGATTGTCATTCTAGGGGGAGGGTTGAGATTATAATCTTTTTGCGACGCTCTCGCGGGGGGCTAAATTGAATTGTGCCCCCGACATAGTATTTGAAAGGAGAGCTGTAGCCACTTCGAACGTTCTCCTATTCGAGGATTATCTCTGCCGGCGCGCCCAGCGCCTCCGCATCGCGGAATCACTTTGCGGTGCCTCGGAGACCCGTCTAGCACTCCTGACGCATGTAGCTGAGGCTGCCTCGGTCACAGGCGCGGACCGCTCAGCGATCGTGTGGGTCGATGAGTACAACCCCGGCCTGGTACACCCCCACGTAATCCTGGACCTGCGTTCAGACCGACCTCGGCGCTCGTTCGCGGCTGACCCCCTTCGTCAGGCTTGGGAGTTGGGCGTTCCGGGTGCGCTCGACGAGCCGGGCACGTCCCCGTTACCCAGCACGCTGGCGGTAGCGTTAGGCAGTGACGGTACCCGGGCATGGTTTCTCGTCGCCGAGTCTGCCGCTCCTCGAGCGGTGCTCGACTCGGAGGCTCGGGAACGAGTCATGTTCCTCGCGGGCGAATGCTCTGCAGTGGTAATGCACCGAGATCTGGATGGGGCGCAGGTCGAGCGCGGAGACGTGGAGAGCTCGGAGCGGCGTTTCGCTGGTTGGCCGATCCTCAAGGATATGGAGGGGCGGGAGGCTGACGCCGCCGCCGGTCGCAAGATCGCCCGTCGCTTCGCCGTAGTCCGGTTGGCTCGGATGTTGATCGATGACGACCTGACGATCGCTGAGGATCGCGTGTCGGACCATGTAGTGGCGGTGCGTAGAGAAATTGCGACAGGCGACTTCGGCGAGTGTGCGGAAGCCGGACTTTGGCATCGCGTATTGGATGCCTTCGAAACGATCCACCTCGACGAGCTCTGTGCCTCCTTGATGGGACTTGGTGCAGCGGTCGAGGCCGATGGTCATCAGCACGGCGCACGCGAACTCTACGCGTGTGCCTATGACATCGCGGCGGCGACCGGCCTTCCATCTCAGGCGATCGAGGCGGCGCGTTCCTCAGGACACCTCCTGCGTCGACTCGCCCAGTGGGACGAATCTCGTGAGTGGTATCTGCTTGCGAAGGACGTGTCGTCGGCTGTGGGGGACCAGATCGGACTCGCTCGCACGATGGCGGGACTCGCGGTTGTGCTACGGGAGCGGGGGAATCTGCCCGCAGCGCGCTCGGGCTTGCTGGAGGCGCTCGAGGTCGCGAGAGCTAGTGGCGATGGGGCCGCCTTGGCCTCCGTATATTCGGACCTCGTCACGCTCGAGCAACAGGCGGACGATGTTCCCCGGGCGCTGGAATACGCGTGGCTCGCGGTCTGTACGCCTCAGGGGGAGTCAGAGCGCCTGCGCGGCCTGGCGGTCCTGGGTGGCGCGCTTACCGAAGCCCGCGCATGGTCTGCGGCGGAAGATGCCTGGACCGTGGTCGCATACCAGTCTCGTGAGAGCTACTACTTGGTATATGCCTGGGACGCCCTGGCGTATTTGGCAGCTCTCCGGGGTGACGAAGCTGCTTTCGAGGCCAGAGCGGCGCGGTGTGATAAGCTCGATTGGGGAAGCCGACAGCGGGCTGCCGCTGCCGAAATCCTGTACTACCGCGGCCTGTCCTACCGAGCGCTCGGGCGCCTACGTGAGGCCCGCGAATGGCTGGCGCGCGCGATCGACTTCGCAGAGTGCCACGGATTCAATCGCACTCTGTTCGCCGCCGAAGAAGCCCGAGACTCCCTAGAACGCACTGAGCCAATCCCAGCCGCCGAACCCGCTGTGGCTACCTCGGAGGAACTCAGGAGTGGACTTCGTGAGATGAAGGCAGTGGCGGTCGGCGCCAGCACCTAGATCTTTCTGACCCGGCCTATTCGTTCCTGGCGCCCGGACCTTGGAAGCCGTTCCTGCTTATTTGTTGCCGGCGTCCGGACCGTGCTCTGGCCCGAGGATGGAAGTGCATGCGCCGGTACCCACCACGAGCGTCAGGACGAGCAGCGTGCGAAGTAGAGTCTTCATGTCGTATGCCTCATTGATGCGAATCTGGGAATGCGCTGCTTCTGCTAACCTCCCTTAAGCTTCTAGCTATACCTTTTTCGAAGATCATGTCGTTGATTGCGGTCTTGACCAATGATTCTGAGGTCCGAAGTGCCGTTTCTAAGGCGCTTTGGGTGGATCACGCGCTCGTCGGTGCGGGGTCGTGGGAGCGGATGCTCGGGCTTTCGGCAGAGCGACCGGTGACGGGGGCAGTGCTCGACGCTCAGTTGGTGCCTCGTGGGGTAGGCATGGAGGCCGCTGTCAAGGAGTTCGCCGATCGTTTTCCCAGTATTTGGCTCGTACTCGTCGCTCGTTCGGGCACCGATCTGCGGGGCCTTTTTCGACTTGGCCGGGCGGGACTTCGAAGCCTCGTTCTCACCCACCTCGATGAATTGCACTCTGGCGTCGCAAGGGCGATGCGTACCGGCTTTGGCCTCAGCACTGAGGCGCTAGTCACGCGTGCGATAAGTGCCTATGTACCGGCCAGCGAGACGTTAGCGGTCCGTTTGGCGATGAGAGGTGCTCAACTGGGGCGGAAGACCAGTGACTTGGCCGAGCGCGCGGGAATCACCAGGGCCCATTTATCGGTTCGCTTAAAAGCGGTTGGGCTTCCCTCTGCGGGTCACCTACTGGTGTGGGCCAAACTTCTGCACGCGGGCCGATGGTTGGGGGATCCCGGGCGGACCGGGGAGAGCGTGCCCCGCCAATTGGAATACTCCAGTGGAGCTGCGTTTCGACGCGCTCTGCGGAACTACACCGGGGAGACCCCGATGGGGATTCGGGAGGCAGGAGGTCTCAGGCCGGTGTTGCACGCATTCCTCGACACCTGTGGCCTGGCGCGCCGGGAGCCACCAAGTTTGTCCATTGCATAGGCAGCCCTAGACCAGAGAGAGAGATGCGGGACTTCAAAGACGCTGAGGGTGGGACCTGGACTGCGTCCGTCCGTGAAGAGTTGGGCGCGGCTGATGTCGACTACAAGGGCCGGTTCTATATGGTGTTGGCCAACGATGCCGGCGAGCACATCTGCCTGGTGGATGTGCGTTGGAACTCCGAGCGTACCGCCTGTCGGACCCTCGAGACGATGTCGGTGCTCGAACTACGTAAGCGGCTGAGGTCGGCCCTCGGGCGAGATACTGCTCTGCTGCAGGGGTGAGGCCCGAGACGCGCCGGTGACGCCCGGCCGGGGGCATGATGTCCGAGATGGAGGCATGACGCCCGAGTCCTCCCCGTGACCGAAACGATCGCGCGGGTTTGCGCTCGCGAGTACGCCCGGCCGCGTGAGGGGGTGTTTTTCAACAGTGCGAGCTACGGATTGATTCCGGAGTCGGCCGCCCGAGAGTCAGCCGAACTCACGCTCCGCCGGAATCGCACGCATGGTTTCGAGCAGCAGGAATTGGGTGCCGCTCAGCGTCGATGCCGGTCAGCACTCGCCGAGTTGATCGGCGCGTCTGCCAACGAGATCGCGCTCGTACCGAACACGACGTTTGGCATCAGCCTGGCGGCTGCGTTGGTGGCGAACGGACCACCGGGCGACATCGTTGTCAGCGCCGGTGAGTTTCCCGCCAACGTTCTCCCATGGAAGTCCCTGGAGCGACTCGGCTTCCGGCTCGTCGTGGTGCCCTGCGATTCGGACGCTTGGCCGGACGAGTCAGCGCTCGTAGCCGCTGTTGCGAGGCAGGGAGTGCGAGCGCTCTCCGTATCCATGGTGCAGTTTGCGTCCGGGCATCGAGCGGATCTCATCCGTCTCGGAGCCGCGTGCAAGGCCCACGATGTGCTCTTCTGTGTCGATGCTATCCAGGGCCTCGGTGCGACACCGTTCCGCGTTCAGGAAGTGCGGGCAGACGTCGTTGCGGCAGGTGGCCAGAAGTGGCTATGCGCTCCGTGGGGCTCGGGCTTCGCGTGGATCCGTGAAGAGCTACTGGGTCGCTTCGATCCTCCGGTTGCCTCCTGGCTGGCATTGCAGGGATCCCCGGTGATTTTGGACACACAGGAGTACGGGCAGGAGTGGCGAAGGAACGCACGCAAGTTCGAGCCGGCCACGCTAGGTGTGCAGGATTACCTCGGGCTGGCCGGCTCGGTAGAAGTCCTGCTGGAGATGGGGATGGAGTCGATACGTGATCATATCCTCAGAGTGCACGAGCCGTTGATCGAATGGGCCTCGACCAGATCTGACGTGCGCATGTGGACACCGTCCCAACCAGAGAGGCGAGCCGGCATCATCTCTTTCTTCATCGAGGAGGCGGAGGCCGCCGTGTCCGCTTTGCGGCGGGAGCGGGTCGTCTTCTCCGTGTGGGACGGTGCGATTCGCTTCGCGCCCCACTTCTACAACACCGTCGAAGAGATGGAGCGGGTGGTGGAGATTCTGGAGGAGGGGAAGTGAGGTAACCTGGGTAACCGAGGCTACCCGCCTACACGCGGCTCCTATCCGCCGCCACTTGATTGCGGGATTTGGAGCCACTGCCCGGCGAAAATGCGGTTGGGCTCCACACGGGGGTTGGCTCTCAGCAT
>Ga0114996_10006542_pt1 | contig 13376 bp, 11 predicted proteins | sample ArcticOcean_MG_C_4_FD_87039 | JGI IMG/M metagenome (GOLD analysis project Ga0114996, IMG submission 87039) | Marine microbial communities from western Arctic Ocean - ArcticOcean_MG_CB4_134 | ecosystem: Environmental > Aquatic > Marine > Oceanic | place: Arctic Ocean: Canada Basin | collected... | reverse complement strand
CTTTGCCGCTGCCAGCTCCACCATCTTGCGGCCATCCTCGCGGCTGACCGCCAGCGGTTTTTCGTTGTAAACACTCTTGCCTGCCTCAATGGCTGCCACACCCACTTCGGCGTGCGCTTGAGGAATAGTAAGGTTGACAACAATCTGAATCTCAGGATCGGCCAGCAGTTCATCGACGCTGCAGGCCTTGGCCACGCCAAATTCCTCAGCGCGCTCCTGGGCCCGCTCGACCAAAAGATCGGCGCAGGCGGCCACTTCTATAACATCGAACTGGGGAACGATACTCAAATAGGCCGCGCTAATCTTGCCACAGCCGACAATGCCAATTTTTACGGGTGGATCCGACATATTTACGCATCTTCTTTCGGGTTAGAAGAAAAGTAAAATCTACGGTAATCCAGTAAAATAAATCACCAGAGGACTCAACTCAAGCCAGCCCCTAAAAAGCCCGGGCGAATAACTCCGACTTGGGATTTAATTTGCCATAAAACGCCCGCACGACCTCGTCCTCGGCATCGCGCCATAACCGCGCCGGAATCGTCGAATCATTGCTGAGGAAACTGCGCTCTGGATGCCCATAATACGTCTGTATCGTCTTGCGCTCCTGCTGCGTCGGCCGCACGGTAGCCGTGTGCAAAACGGAGATATTGAAGATGGCCACCGAGCCAGCCGCTCCGTGAAAATCAAAAATACCGCCGCGCTCGATTTGCTGTTCCTTATCCAACACTTCCTCGTCGATCGACTCCGGCGACAGCGAGAAACAATGGGTATCGGCGTTTACGTCGCTCAAATAAACCATGGCCTGGATATAGTCCAGGCGCAATGCATGTTCGTCCCAATGGGGCCTGTCGCGGTGAAAACTGCGACTGACTTCGCCTTCGTAGGGCCCCATATGGCGCACGCAGACTTCCTCAAAAGTGAGCGGGCCACCCATCAATTCCTGCATCGGCGCCACGATCTTGGGATGGCGGATGATCTCGTCTATTTCAGGCCAACTCATCAGCGCTTCGCAATTGATCGTCTGGTGCGCCCCCAAAGGACGCCATAGATAAGCACACTCGCTGCGATCGCGGTCGTAGAGTTCGACAAAACGCGCCACTTCTGCATCGCTCAGAACTTTGCCCAGATCTAAATAACCGTGCTGGCGAAAAAAATCGCGGTCTCTCTGCTCCACTGCTCTTTCCCTCCAGGTTAAAATTTCGTATATCTCACAGCACAATATAGGCGATAAAGAACAAACCGGAAATTCCCTAGAAAGCCGTCGCTCATGCAAATCACCGACGTTGAACTCATCCCCGTTTTCGCCACCCGCGAGATGGGCCGCAGCGGTCCTGCCGATCCCGAAAAATCCATCTCCCACCACGTCATCGTACAATTCCACACCGACTCAGCACACATTGGCCTGGGCGAGATGTCGGACGTGCCCTGGGAAATCAGCCGCGACGGCCTAGCGCAATTGCGTCAGCGCATCCTGCAAAGCCTAAAAGGCCGCGACCTACTCAATCTGGGCCCCTTAGTCACCGACCTCGAAAAAGAAGATTGGCAACACCAAGTCCTCTGCGGCATCGAAATCGCCCTCCACGATCTGGCCGGCAAAAACTTCGGCGTGCCCGTCTCGCACATCCTGGGCGGCCGCTTCCGCGATCACATTCCCTTCGCCTACCCCCTGGCTCCCTGCTGCAACGCCGCCGACCAAGAAGCCAATCTCGGCCGCATCGAACGCCTACTCGACCAGGGCCACAACACCATACGCTATTACTTTGGCGCCGACCTCGACGTCGACGAAAGTTTCCTCACCGAACTGCGCCGCCGCTGGGACGACCAGGTGCAAATTAACGCCCTCGACGCCAGCGGCCGCTTTAGCGTAGAGCAAGCCATTGAAGTGATGCGACGCTTTGCGCCCTTTGCCCCCAACTTCGTCGAATCCCCCATCAAAGGCCGCCACCATGCCCCCATCGCAGACTTCCTCACCGTCAAGCGGGAAACCTCCACACCCATCAGCGAACACATTGCCGACGACGAGACCGGCGTCAACCTCGCTGCCAGCGCTGCCATCGACATTTTCAATACCGGCTTGGGTTACTCGGGCTTCCACCAATGCCGCCGCATGTTCACCCTGGCCCGCCTCTTCAACATCAAAGCCCTGATGGGCAGTACCGTAGAAATGTCAATCGGCACCGCCGCCCGCGCCCACATGGCCGCCTCAGTCCCCTATCTCGACTATCCCTGCTATATGGCCGGCCCCCTAGTCTACCAGGAGCAAATAGTCAAAGAACGCATCATCTACAAAGAAGGACACATCGCCATCCCCAACGGCCCCGGCCTCGGTGTCGAATTAGATGACCAACACTTGACCAATCAACGTCTGTGGTAGGAGAAAATACATGGAAATTGAAGTTCTCTACGATCACCCCGTCTCGCCCAACCTGCAAGCCGGCACCACCAGCGCCGCCTGCGCCTATCCCCTCACCGCCCTGCTCGACGATGGCACCCTAGCCTGCGTCTACCGCCAAGGCACCACCAAACACAGCCACGACGGCGTGCTCTTATTACAGACCTCCGCCGACCAGGGCGCCACCTGGGCCGAGCCAATAACCATCTTCGACGGACGCCACCTCCAACCAACCCTAACGCCCGAAACCGGCAGCCTGTGCCAAACCCGCGCCGGCACCCTACTAACAACCTTCTGCTGCGCCGCAGGCCTGCCACCCGACACCTACGTATTTAGCGAGGAAAACGCCGACCTCCCCTTCCACATGTTCACCTGCCACAGCAACGACTACGGCCACACCTGGTCGGAGGCAAAACGACTCGATATCACTCCCTTCGCCAACGCCGGTATCACCACCCGCCCTTTCCTCACCCCAGACGGCTCTATCAAACTACCCCTCGAATACCGCACTGATGCCGGTCCCGTCGCCACCATCATGTCCACCTCCACCGACCACGGCCACACCTTCGGCACTCCGGTTGTCGTGGCCACTGACCCCAAGGCCCGCCTCAATCTCTGCGACGCCCGCTTCGAGCGCCTAGCCGACGGCCGCCTCGTCGCCCTATTGTGGACCTTCCTACAAGAAAGCGAAGAAACCATCGATGTCCACCGCGTCTTCTCTGCAGACGACGGCCAGACCTGGACCAAACCGCAAGCTCTCGGCTTCGTCGGCCAAATTACCGCTCCCTTACGCTTGCCCTCCGGCGCCCTTATAGCCGCCAGCAACCACCGCCTACCTCCCGCCGGTATTCGTATATGGTATTCCCCCGACGCCGGCCGCAGTTGGGACACCGACGACCCCATCCAAATGTGGGACGCCGACCAACAATGCATCGTGGCTTCTCCTGCCGGCCAGGGTCAACCTGAAGATCAGAGCGAAGGTGTCTGGGAAGCACTACAACATTTCACTTTCGGCACTCCTGATCTGCAGCACCTGGGCAACGACCGTATCCTCTTGACCTACTACGCCACTCTAAACGATATCATCCATATCCGCTCTTGTGTCTTTCGGCTGCGGGTCAGATAAAGTTGTAAGGGGGGAAGGGGCGTTTGCCTGTAACGCGGTTTGGGGGAGACCTCTCGCTCATTCTCGCCGGGCTCCTGCCCGGCTCCGAGGCATTACCCCCTGCGCCGCTTCCTGCGGCTTCGGGGGTAATGAATCCGCTCTGAGGTCCCCCCCAAACCGCTCAACGTACATTTTCGTAGAGTGTACGTTTTTCAAAATATAATGGTACTACACAAAGAACTAACCTCTAACGGAGGGAGGGTAGGGGGCGGTCCACCTAGCACTTACCGCGCCAATCTATCCAAGACATTGCGAGTAATCTGCGCCACCACCCCCTGTCGATAAAGCCCATGCCCCCACTCAATAGTCGCCGCATTAAACACCGTCCCAACAAACTCACTCTCATTAATCGCCACCGTCCCATAACACTCAGCCAGTCCTTCTTTACCCCCCTCTCGCACCAACATCCTCCCATCAGGGGCTATGCATTTGGCCAATGCAATAATGCGATACTCGGGTGACACCCCATCGCTGCCCGTATAACGCGGCCGCCCATCGACGAACTCGATATCGGCCGCATCGGCTTCAACCCCCACAATCGAATCCTCGCGGCCAAATTCATCCCCCTCTGCCAGCCCAGTACCCGCAAAAACCCAGTGGTCGGCGTCGGCCACCCGGTAATACCCCCAGTCTTCTGTAGTCGGGGCTTGAAAAACATGGGGATCCGCCGTTTTAGTATTTATATAGGAAGTATAAAAAACACCGATGGTACGCTGGCGTAGATCATCGAGGAAACACAGATAGGAAGTCTCCGGTTTCTCCGGCGTCGGCCAATCGTGGTAATAGGGTTTGCTGCAGTAAATCTGCCGTTGCTCGTGGCGCAATTCGATTTCGTGGGAAAAACAATTGCCGCCAAAAAGAATCAGATTGCCCCCCTGGCGCACAAACTCCTGCAATTGCAAACATTCATCGCGGCTATTGTACTCGTCGTGACCAATGCGTAGATTCGCTTTATAATGCCCCAACAAATCCGGCTCGGCATCGTGGTCGCCGTTGATACAATAGTCGACCTCATAACCGGCCGCTTCGAGCCAGGAGACGAAGAACTGGTCCCAGATATAGAAATTGCCGAACCAGTCGATGGGCAAGGGCCGCTCAAAACTCAAAACTTTGGCGTGTTGCCTAGCAGTCGAAACATAATCGTAGAAACACTTGCCACCGACATTGTTATAAGCCTGGTACGTATTGCTAGCGATGGTCAACAAGAGCGGTGCCCGGGGTGCGCCAGAACGCACCACAAAGAGTATTTCCCGTAGCCCCTGTCCAGTCGCAAAAGTGGCGATATACACCCCGCTCGACCAATCGTCTGGAACGGTGAACGAAGTAACCGACTGCCAACCGAACCCCTGCTCATACCCCAGATCGGGCACCTCCTGCAAGCCACCTTGCAGGCCGCTTATAGTTTGCACCAATTGCCGCTGTGCCCCTTCGCGAAAAACAAAAATATCGTAATACGAACGCGAATTCGAAATGTGCAAGGCGATCTCTTCCCCCTGGCGCACACTCATGCGACTAGGATAACCTCCTTCCAACAATTTCCAATTCATAGTGGCGTCGTGTTCGTGGTGCGCCCAGATGTGTTCGCGTTTGATGCCCATTTATATATAGCTCACGGAAATTTGTGGAAAGGTCCCTCTTCGCGATAACGCCGTGCGTGGCGCTCTATGCGATCCCAATCGAGTTCAATACCCAGACCGGGACGGTCCGGCACGACAATATGCCCTTGGTCAAACTCGAGCAGACCGTCCACTACCGTATCCCCGTCCAGCAATTGGTGCATCACCTGGTGGCCGTCGGTCTGGTTGACAATGGTAGCCATGATCTGCAGCGAAGCCAGCGTCGTGATCCCGGTTTCTCCACTCACACCGTGGCGGCAGATCGGCAAACCGCCGGCCGCTGCCACCGCTGCAATCTTCTTCAGATTTAAAATACCCCCCGACTCGTGCAAACCAATCGTGATTACATCGGCGGCTTGCTTCTGCACCGCGGCCATGGCTTCGTGTTCGGTGAAACAACCCTGGTCTATAGCCAGCGACATCGGCACTGATTTGCGAATATGCGCCATGCCGTCCATATCGGCCCAATACACCGGCTGCTCGACAAAGTCGATATCGTATTGCGCCAACTCGTGTAGCATTTGTACGGCTTCGCCTACCTGCCAAGCCTGGTTGGGATCTATACGCAGCCGCGTCTCGTTACCCAGCGCTCGGCGCACAGCCTCGACGCAGGCCAGATCGCGTTGACGCCCCAGCCCTACTTTCATATAGATCACTGCAAAACCGCGCTCCTGCCACATGCGCGCGTCGGCGGCCAATTTTTCTGGATCGTTGCCTTGCAGAAAACCAAAACAACTGATGCGATCGTGAAACTTGCCGCCCAAGAGCCGATGCACCGGCTGGTCGCAGGCCTTGCCGACAATATCCCACAGCGCCATCTCCACTCCGGCCAGAGCTTGGTTGGCAAAACGGCGCATATCATCCCACTTGCCCTGGCGGTAAAAACGATGTAGAAAAAGTTCGATATCGAAGGGACTCAAACCCATGGCAGCGCGGCCGGCTTCATTGACGATGCTGGCAATAGCCTCTGCCGAGCGATCGCCACAGGCTTCGCCAATGCCCGTAATACCCGCGTCCGTTTCCACCTCGACCAGCACCGAATTAACGCCGGCGTCGGCGCCCTGGCTGTAGTAGTAGATCTCTTTGTTTGGAATGGCCAGTATGGTGGCCTTCACTCCCGTAACTTTCATGGTGACCTCTCCTTTATGCGCCAACTGCCCGCAGCACTACATTTTCTGCCGCCAATTCCCAAACCTCATTGTACGCCGTCGGCTGGGAACGCGAGGGTGGATAGTTGGACGGGATATTATTCGGATCGATCAATTCGAGGCGATCCAAACCGCGCGGTTTATCCAGCCATTCTCGCTCCTCCGGCGCCGCTGCCACCGCACGCCGCAAAATAAACTCCACGTGATCGAAAGCAGTAATGGCCACATGGGCCACAAAGATGCGGCTGACCTCTTCCCCGTCCCAAGTGGCCAGGTCCGGCAATAACACTGGACCAGTACACACTTGGAATTCGGCGTCGGCCGCGTTGAGATTGATCAAATTGACGGGATATTCGACCGCCACGCTAAAACCGCGCGCCGCATCGCGATAGGTGGAGCGCGCGCTGAGTAAGTCGTTAGCCAGTGTCGCTTTGACAATACTGGCCGCATCGCTCAGCTCTTCAATTTGGTCAAAAGTGCGTATATCGATGACGTGGTTCACAAACCCCTCGCTGAGCAATTTCTTAGAGGCGGGTTCTTCCTCATTGCTGGGTCGCTGGGCAATAGTCGGTGTGGACGTACGGCTAAATGCCATGCGCCACTCGCCACTGGGCACCTGGAAGAGATTGCGCCGGGCAATAGTATATTCGCTGCGACACGGTGCCCCTAGAAAAAGCTCGGTTGTTTTGCCGCTGGCCTCTTCGGTTATTTTGCACTGCGCCTCCAGATTAAACCGCACATGATAAACCTGACCATCTTTGCCAACGAACCCACCCGGCCACTTGTAATAGGGATCAGGTTCGTGCGGATGCGATTCCCAGGTAAAAGTAGAACGCGGGAAATTAATCATTATCCAGCTCCTTATTTATAAATACCCCAATCTCTCCTCAACACTGACAGGCATCCACCCAGCTTCAACCCCTAGATCGCGCAAAATAACTTGCGCGCTATTATACCCCGGCAATCCCGTAACATTGCCGCCTGGATGACAACAAGAACCACATAAGTAGAGCCCCTCCAGACAGGTGCGATAATGCCCCGCCCCCGGAAAAGGCCTGTCGTGACCGACCTGCCCATCGCTAAAGGCTCCTACCAATAAATCCCCTTCCCGCATATTGGGCAGGGTGCGCTCGGTATCCAAAGCACTGCGCGCGAAGCTGTCGACGACCGCGTTTTCCAGATTGGGGGCGTATCTCTTCCAAACCTCCAGCATGGCGCGGCCGTGTCCCTCTTTCTCCCCGTCCCAATTCGCCGCATCCCCCTTAAGATGATAGGGCAATTTCTCCCACATAAATGCCGTGTGTTTACCGGTCGGTGCCTGGGACGCATCGAAAAGAGTCGGGCAACTCCCCCACATCACTGGCGGCGGCACCGTCCCCTGCTCGTGGTGTTGTACGATCTGTGAAAATTGGTCGACGTGGTCCAGCCCCAGAATCACCATGAAGGCATTGTCCAATTCGGCCTGGTTTTCGGCCGCCTGATAGCGCGGCGCTTCCTCTAAATCGAGATAGAGCCCAAAAAGCGGAGCCAGCAAATTGTATTTAAACGCCCGCGCCCGTTGACGCCACGGCCTGGGCACATATTGCTCGTCTAATAGCTCCAGAAAAGTCTGTTGCGGATTTAATCCCGAAGCTACAAAATGGCGCGCTTTGATCTGCTGCCCGTCCACCGTCTCCACCCCCACCACCCGCTGCCCCTCTACCACCAGCCGCTGCAATTCCGTATGCAAGAGCAACTCGCCGCCGTTGTCCTCTACCGCGCTGACCAGCGCCTTAGCCAATTGCACCGAGCCACCAACACACATCTGCGCCTTGCCCGGACTGGCCAGCAAGGCGGCGATGTGGTGCCCAAACCCTGGACAGCGCAGGTCGACCTCGCGCAAACCGTTGAAAAACAACAACCCGGCCTGGATCACCGGATCGGTAAATTCGCGCTCGACAAATTCCAGCGGCGAGCAGGCGCTCACCTCCAGCAAAAGCCGCCCCTCGGCGCTCTGTTGCAGCAGGGCCTGACGCTCTTGGCGGGGCAGCGGCGGCCCCTGCGCCTCGGGAATGAGGATCTCTTCGACAATCGGCAAGAAATCGTTGCGCCAGCGCCGCAACGTTGCTGCGTCCCTGTCGCTGAAACGCGCAAACGAATCAGCCGTACGCTCAAAATCCGTCCACCAAGTCAGCGCTGCACCGCTCTCCAGCAAGAGCGCGACATTGAGTTCGGGCTCCAGGTAGACGGCTCCGCGGCGCGCCAACTCTAAATCTTTATACCACGGCATCTGGGTCAGCGCCCGGTGGTAGAACGAATGCGTATTGTGCAAAAAACCAGGGTGGCGCGGATCTTCCATCGTGGCTAATCCACCGCCGGCTATATGGCGCCGCTCGATGCACAGCACCCGCAACCCGGCCATGCCCAGATAGGCTTGCAGCACCAGACTATTGTGGCCAGCACCCAGAATGATGCCGTCGTACTCGGCGTCCATCTCTTTAATTAAATTGGCGAAACGCCGGCTTTTCCCCCGGCACTGGAGAATTCTGAAAAGCGCCTCTTTGCAGTACAGCCTTTACGCCGCCAACCTCTTCGACGCGCCGTTGCTGGTCGACTTTGGCCTGGGCGTCCACTGCTTCTGGATCCAGCATATGGCGCAACTCCTTCTCAAAACCTTCGATGATAGTGCCGCAAGCAGGATCGTCGACCAAATCATGCTGCTCCAGCGGATCCCGAGCCAAATCGAAGAGTTGGTCTTTTTCGCCCACGTGGTGCACGTATTTATAATGCCCATCGCAGAGCATATACGACGCATGGCGCGATCCCACAGCGTGATACTCGCCGAATACGGTGCGTTCTCTATCGTCCTCTTGGGCAATATTCCAGAGCGATTCGCCCGGCAAATTCTCGTCTGCGGCCGTTAATTCAGCGCCGACGGCTTCGACTAGAGTGGGAAAACAATCGACTAAGGAAACCGGGGTATTCACCACCTTGCCCTGCGGCACATCGGGACCGGCCATGATCAGCGGCACGGCGGACGATTCCTCGTACAGTGTCATCTTGCCGAACATCCCCCGGGTCCCCAAATTCTCGCCGTGGTCGGAGGTGTAGATGATGCGCGTATCTTCCTCTAACCCGTTCTCCCGCAAAGATTCGAGCACCCGGCCGATCTGTCGGTCCAGATAGGTACATGCCCCGTAATAAGCGGCGGTGAATTTGCGTACCGTCGCCTCGTCGAAAGGCTCGGCAAAACCGCAGAAGTGGCGCGTATAGTCAAGATTGGCATGCGAGGTCCATTCCTCCCGTTGCCATAAAGGCGCCAGCGGGATCTCGTCAACAGGATATAGCTCAAAACAATCGGGCGGAGAAATATAAGGCGGGTGCGGACAGACCAGGGACAGGAAGAGGGCCCACGGCTGTTCGTCTTGCTGATGGCGCTGCAGCCACTGGATACCCTGGTCAGCGTTGCTCTTATCGTAGTCAAGATAGGTCGATTGGCCCGGACCGGCGTTTTCTATGCCCGGCCGCCCTTGGCGCAAAGGCGGATTGTCGCGTATGCAACCCAATACATCCCCCTGGCCTTCTACTACGTACAACGGATCAATCGACTCGCTAAAGCCGTTATCGTACTCGGCGCCGCGAAAATGCAATTTGCCAATCGAATCCACCCGAAATCCCTGCTCCCGCAAGCGGTGTCCCCAGCTCGGGACCCGACCGTCGTAGGCCATGCCATTGTCCCAATAGCCGATCTGGTGTACATAACGCCCTGTGGCCAACGCAGCCCGCACCGGGACGCAGATAGGACTGTTGGTATAAGCATTGGCAAAACGCGCACCGCGCGCTGCCAGGCTGTCGAGATGCGGGGTCTGCACCACCGGATGGCCATAACAACCGGCCGCATCCCAGCGGTGCTGGTCGGAGAGAATGAAAAGTACGTTCTTGGCTTCCATGTCACTGATCTATCCGATAAAGAGGTTCTTGACCCGCAGCGATACGTTCGACATTTTCGGCGGCACACGCTGCTCTTTTCCTCGAAGTTCCGTCCGTAACACCCGCTGTATGGGGTGTCACTACTACGTTGGGCAATTGGTATACCGGCAACTGGTAAGCGGGCGGCTCCTGGGCAAAGGCATCCAACCCGGCGCCGCCCAACTGTCCTCCTTCTAGTGCCCGATAGAGCGCCTCTTCATCGACTAACGCCCCACGCGCCACATTGATCAAGCAGGCCGACGGCCGCATCAATCCCAGGCGCCGGGCATCGATGATATGCCGCGTCTCATCGTTGAGGTGCAGGTGCAACGAAAGATAATCGCACTCGGCGATCAAACGCTCCATATCCTCTGGGCCGCCGATAAAATCGGGCTGCAGCTCGTCGACAATCTCTGGCTCGATTGGCCGCACATCGATGGCCGAAATCTTCATGCCAAAACCCTTGACCCGCCGCGCCAACTCCTGGCCGCTGGCACCAAAGCCGATGAGGGCCAAGTGAGCCCCAACCAATTCCGTGCCCAGGGGAGTGTAGAGAACGCCCTGATTAAAATTTTCAACACGCGTTTGGTATTTGCTCGCCAGCATCAGTATAAAGAGCATAGCCGCCTCGGCCAGGGCAACGCTACTAAACTGCCCTGGACAATTGGCCACTGCAATGCCTTTGGTGCGAATATAGTCGAGCTCAAAATGCTCAAACCCAGTGCCCAATATCTGCCACAGGCGCGCATCCACCGCCGCATCCATCATCGCCCGATCGCCAACACTGCCGCCGTGGTCAATGACTACATCGATGTCGGCAAATTGTGGCGCCCATTCTTTTTCTATATCAAAAACAGTCAGCTGGTGGCGTACATCAACCGCTTTGATGACATCTTCACACCAGGGGCTGTAGAGCGCTGGCAGCGGCAAAAGTAATACATTTAACTTTTCCACTGTAACTCCTTACATGCAGCCAGACTGTCGGTCACCGTTTTGCACATCACATTGAGAAAAGGTTCGTCACCACCGGCCAATATCAGGCTAAATCCTTCTTGCACCAATTGTTTTACCTTGTCTCCAGCCCCCTCCAGCGGCGAACCGGGCAAACCCGTACATGCCGGCTTGCCAGCCCGTTTTGCCGCCTCGGCCACCTTGCGCTGCGCATCGAGAAAAACATCGCACTCAAAATCGAACGGCACACCCAGAGAAATAGCCAGATCCACCGGCCCGATAATGCACGCGTCGACCCCCTCAACCGCGTAGATAGCGTCGATATTATCTATCGCCTCGGCCGACTCAATGATCGGAAAAAATACAACCTCGTCGTCGAAAATATCATAGTATTCCCGCATCGCTACCGTCCCATAACCATAGGCTCGGTGCGGCCCAAAACCACGTATGCCTCTGGGCGGATAACGACATGCCGAGGCGCCTTTTTCAGCCTCTTCGGGTGTATTGATAAACGGCACCACAATGCCCATGGCTCCCATATCGAGATAAAGTTTAATCAGGTCGGGGTCGTTCTGGTGCACCCGCACCAAAGTAGTGGCCTCCGTACAGCCGGCCGCCTGCAATTGCTGCTGGATACCGGTCGGCGTCTGCGGCGCGTGCTCGGTGTCCAATAATAGCCAGTCGAAACCGGCGAGGCCAAAAAGCTCGACGATGGCCGGTGTACCATAACGCATCTGACAACCTACGGCGACCTGACCGGCGGCGAGCCGGGCCTTGAGTTTATTCTTCATGCGGTCTCTCTTCCTCTATCTGCGCCGAATACTCGGTGCTTCCATCACCGCGCGCTCGTCTTCGTTCATATCTTCTATATAGTCAGGATACGATATTTCGTGCGTCCCGACACTATACGCCTGGAACCCCGGACTAAACTTGTACAGGACAGCCCGCCGCTCGTGCTTGCCCTTCCAGGGCAGGGTACCATGGGTTAACGTTTCGGTAAAAATGACCGCATCTCCAGCCTTGCCATTCACTTCGAGTACGTGCTCCTGGTAATCCTCCCCCATTTTCATGTTCTTCGGACAAGCTAAATTGGCCTTGTGGCTGCCCGGTACCACGGCCACGCCACCGTCGCCCGGCCCCTCGTCGGCCAGCAGGTACTCGACCACAGTCAGGCCGGTGTAAATTCGGCCATTCTTAAAAAAATAAGCCTCGGAAAAATTGTCGCGCTCGACACCGCCGCCGTGCAATGTGCCCCCTTCGCAGCCCGCATCCATAGCAATCAAACCCGGCCCGTGGTCGAGGCGATATCCTTCACCTAATACCCCTTCTATATAGGGTTTGACTTGGGGATGCACCAACAATTTGCGCCAGGGTTCGCACCAGGGTCGCTCCCACGCTAACATGCCTCCCAGGTCTTTGCGCCGCGATGTGCCTTCCAGCACTTTTGAACCGCCGGCCAGCGAACGATCGATCTCGCTTATCTGGTCGCTGTGGTGGTCGATGCCTTCGTTGAGTTGAGCAACTTCATCGGCACTCAATACATCCTTGAGCACTAGATAGCCGTTCAGATCGAATAAATATTTTTCATCTTCGTTCATTTTATAGCTCCTTTCTCAATCGCTCTCGATATGGCTCTTCAAGATAAACTTAGTGTCTGGCCATGCCAAGTCATGTGCCTTGCGTTTTTATATATGGACCCGTCTGGCCTATTGGGTTGTGTTGTAGCCGATATTTTCTCATTATTTAAGACAAAAAACAGCTATGCCGACTGAAATCGAACGCAAGTATTTAGTCCCTGATCCATCGTTTTTAACTGCTCATCAGGGGATCGAATATCGCCAGGGTTATCTCTCGTCCTCCCCCGAGGACCTTACGGTTGTACGAGTGCGCACTGCGGGCTCTAAAGGGTATCTGACTGCAAAGGGCGTTATTACCGGCATCGTTCGTCGCGAGTACGAATATTCTATCCCTCTAGATGAAGCCAACGAGATGCTCGATAAACTGTGCCGGCCGCCGCTTATCGAAAAGATGCGTTATGAGATCGGCTATGGCGGCAATATCTGGGAGGTTGACGTTTTTTCTGGCGATAATCAGGGACTCGTCGTCGCCGAAATAGAACTGGAGGGTGAAACGCAGGTATTTGAGCTGCCACCCTG